>ODAI012429893.1_pt1 | contig 17259 bp, 12 predicted proteins | sample 1539321 | NCBI WGS metagenome assembly ODAI01 (sample SAMN02144231, study PRJEB22623) | gut metagenome | biome: sheep rumen | host: Ovis aries | place: New Zealand | reverse complement strand
GGATATAGAGACGAGAAGTTCTTTGAACTCAAAATTCTTTCCCTACATGACAAAAACTACGCATTTGTCGGATGAGCCATAATTTATTTTACCGACCAAAATAATTTATTTTATCGAGTAAAATAATTTATTTTACCTCACAAGATGTATGCTTTGAAGACGTTAGAAGCCGTCTGTAGCTAGTTTACTTGTATGTTCTGACAATCTACAAACGGTCGAGTGGGATGATGGTACACTCCACATCCTCCTTGTTTGTGGAGTAAGAAATGTAGAGACGGCCGTGATACACCATCGCCTTGGGATAACTGTAGCCTAATGTTTTATAGCGGCCGTCGTAGCGTCTTTGGGGCAAGTCGGAGGGCAACCCGCTTCGCAAGAGGACTGCCTTGTCGAAAACGGCACCGTCTTTGCTGAGCATCAATACCAGAGGCCACCGCCATTTGCCATTGACGGGACAACCTATCATAAAGGCTGAGCCGTCGGGCAGGTTGCCGGCACATTGCTTTGTGCGGGCATCGGGGATGGGGGTCGACACAGGTTTGGTCCATGTAGCTCCCCTGTCGGTGCTGATTGAAGCAAGTTTGCAGTATGTGCTCTTCTGGTCGCGGAATAGCATCACGATTGTCCCGTCGGGCATCAGATATTGGCTCGGTTCCAATTCGCGTGACTGTTTGCCGATGTCCTCGGATTCGAATTCACCCTTTCGCCATCCATTCATGCCACGTGGGTCGTCGGTATAGACTGGACATACATGCAGCCCGGGCTGAAAATGAACGGCTCCAATGACCCTGCCATCGGCCATGCGGAAGGGGTCTTGTTCTATGATGCCGTTCATTTTGCTTCCATCAACCATCCTGACGGGCTGCGGTTGGCTCCACTCGTGGCCGTCGGTGCTATATATATAATAGGTATAGCCGCCTGTAGGAGTGAGTCCTTTAGGCCAACGGTTGATGAAAGCGGTGAGTGTGTCGCCACTCGCCAGCCAACCGCCCGATGTGCTGAAATAGGCGTCAGTAGCGTTGTCCAGCACTTCAGGTTCCGACCAAGTCTGACCATCGTCATCGCTATGACTGTAAAGCAACCGCGTGTCAGCAGCGTCTTCATCGGTTTGTGAGGCCTGCCACATGCAATAGAGTACGCCCTTGAAAGCCGTCATCACCGCCGCGTTGTTATAATGGAGGGTGTGGTCGGTCGGTTTGAAAACTGTAACAGTCTTCACTTTGATGGCCTTTGGCAGGGCGAGGGTCTCATGGTTGGTGGTGTCTATGCATCCTTCAGCCAAACGCGGAACGAAGTTTTTCCCCCATCCCGAAAGTGAGATGAGGGCGAAGAGGGTGATGGCGAGGCATTTCTTCATACGTTGCGACGGTTTGGGGTGGTAAAGATGAACCGTTGGGCGAACGGACACAGATTGGTCATTCGAACACGAAGTCCTCGAGCGTGCAAAGCGACTTCTCCTTCGTTTCAGACGCGAACTTGAAGTAGAGGGCGTGCAGGCCCACGTGGACGGTGTCGATGCGGGCGGTGAGTTCGGTGGTCGTCTTGGGCATGTCGGCCTTCAAGTCTATTTGGCCAATTTTCTTGCCACCCTGGGAAGTCCACGGGCGGTCGGCTAAGATTTCGATGGTGCCGTTGATGCCCTCGGGGATGAGGCGCAGGCGGAGGGTCGAATAATCGGCAATGTGGGCAGGGTCGAAGTAGAAGTACTTGTAGCCCACGATGGAGCCGTCGGTATTGTTGACTACGCGGTTAGTGTTGTTCTTCAGGTCGTAAGGTGCCTCGAAGTTGGTGTCTGTACCATACGAAGCCTCGACATACGAGCCATAGAACGTGTTGTTGGGCCATTCGTGAACAGCAGGCTTCGGTCCTGTCAGCCAGCAGGCGATTCCAGCGGAATGGCGCTCGAGAGGATCTAGGCCGTTGAGGGCGAAGCCGTTGGAGTTGTATTCGCCTTCGGAGATCTCCACCTTGCCGCCGGGACCTTCCTCAACCTTCACGCTGATGGGCGCCACCATGGCCTGGCGGGCATATTCGTTGGTGCCGGTTTGGCGGTGATAGAAGACAAACCATTTGCCGTTGATCTCGCAGATGGAGCCGTGGGTGTTGCCGTCGGGAACAGCTGAAGCGATGACGTTACCCTGCTCGTCTTTCTCGCGGGCACGGCCGTCGATGATGGTGCCGCCATAGGTCCAGGGGCCGAGTGGGGCATCGCTGTAGGCGTAGGCGAGGGTGTAGTTCGATGTGGGCAGGCCGAACTCACCGTCTTCGGTGAAACGGCTGTAGATGAAAACGTACTTGTCCTTGATTTTGCGGATGCTGGAGGCCTCGAAGAAGCGGAAACGGCCCGGCTGGTTGCGACCAGAAATCATGTCTTCCACAATCTTGGTGCCAGGCTTGACGGTGGCCATTGTTTGCGGGTCGAACTCGGCTGCATAGCTACGCTCAAAGCCCCAAAAGCCGTAAACACGTCCGTCATCATCGACAAACACGGCAGGGTCGAACTGAAGCACACCGTCCACCTTGTTTGGGTCATCAGCATTCCAGTTGCACACCTCGAACGGACCATCGGGCCTGTCACTCTTTGCTATCAGTCCGTTGCGTAGTCCTGTCTGGTCGTTGGGGAACAGATAGTAAGTCTTCTTCCCCGTACTATCAGTCACCAATGTCACGTCGGGCGCATAGAGCACATCTGCTGTGCCGGCTGAGTCGAAGGGTTCGCCCTTGGCGTTCTTATCAACGACGAGGATGACGCCGTCGTAGCGCCAGTTGTTGAGGCTGTCGACCGATGCTGACCACACCACTTGGTCACGTCCGCAGTATTCTGTCTTCAGGTCATCGTGTGAACCGTAGATATAGACGCGGTATTTCCCCGGCTGGTCGGGATCTTCGAAGACATATGGCTCGCCATCGGGTATGTGCTCCCAGAGTGGCAGATAGGGGTTGCCGACGGTAGTGAGTTGTCCCTCAGCTGTTCCCCCTTGGGGGAATGATGCGCATGAGGCACAAACTAAAATAATAATCAAGAATGAAAAATTTAAAACAGAACGATTCATAAAGTTCAATGTTCAAAGTTAATAGATGTGTATGCAAATGCGTTGATAGGACACGAGATGGAACGGGCCATCGTCGTGGACTTCGAGGATGAGATGGATTTCGCCAGTGGCGTCGTTAGGGATGCTGACGACAACACTCGAGAGGCTAGGATGGTCGATGTCGGCTTTAGCTGTGCCTATCTCGGGCTGCTGCCACCAATGGTAGTAGAGAAGGTCGCCATCGGGGTCGTAGGTGCGCGAGGCGTCGAGACGGATAGCCTTGCCAGCCTTTGCCTTAACGTGGACAGGTTGCCTCCCTTTGCTTCGTTTCACGACAACGATGGGATTGTGGTTGCCTCGTCCTTCGGCAGCCCACTGCATGCGTGCCATGAAATCGTTCAGTTCATCAGGGTAGAAGCGTGTTTTATAACCGATGCTAACACTGCGCACGGGTTCTTGCCAAGAGGTCCAGGCTGGGGTGAGCGAGTCAGGGCAAAGCCCGCGCTCATGATAGCCTGCCCAGCCACATTGGCGCGGATCTTCAGGGTCGTTCAGTCCATTGGGTATAAGGTAGAGGAAACTGGGCGTGTCGCCTTCCACACCCCATTTGTAGGTGGGGTATTCTTTACCTAATGCCCCCTTGCCTTGTATGTAGTCGACATGCTTCTGCCAATGGCGCTTGCCCAGTTCGCATTGCTCTTGCCATGTTCCTTCGTCCCAGATGAATTGCAAGTCATCGCGGAACTCTTGGCGAAGCCACTGGTGCGAACTGTAGGCACGGTTCGTGCGCATGCTGTATTGCATATCTTGGTCGGTGATGGTGTAGATGCGGAACTTGTTGACAAAGCGTTTCAGTTGTTCTGCTGTACGTGTTTGTTTCACGCGCCAGATGGCTTGCGCAAGCGTGTTTGCACCTCCCCACGCGGCAACGAAAATGGGGCGTGGGTCGTCTTCGTCGGCCAGGCGGATGAGCAGATCGCTGCCCGGTGAGTCGTTGCCCTCGCCAATGGCCTTGATGCCGCCTCGCTGACTGCCCATCACGCAACGGCTCTGCACGTAGTCGGCACTTGGCCAATAGCCTATGCGCTGCCGTGCCTGCTCTTTTTCCAAGGGTAGGAAATTCCGCTGACTCGACCGCCGCATGAGGTTGGGCAAATCTTTGCGGTATGCTGTCACCACTCGGAAGAGATACTCAGCCCACTCCGTGGGATAAGGGTCACAGTTCCATCCCACCGTCGTGATGAGGGCCTCGATTTCGAAGAGGTCGGCATAGGCCATCAGTCGCACCATCGACTCCATGTCGTCGGGTTCGACATCAGCTGGTGCAATGTCGGTACACACCACAAGGCGCGGTTTCAAAGACTCGGAGGACGCGGCGGAGGCGGCGGACGCTGAGAGTAAAAGGCTGAAGCAGAGAGGGAGAAAGGCTTTCATATCACCTGTCACCTATAGTTATTTGCTCTTGCGGATGATTTTCTTGATTTTCTTCACCAGTTTGGCAGACGGTTGCGGTTCGTCGTTGACAGACAAAAGATACCATTTCACCGTCCAAGAGACTTTCTCGCCTGGCTTCAGTGTTGTGTAGGCGCCTTGACTTTCCAACTCGATATACGATTTGCCACGGTTGACATAGACTTGAATTTCGGCTTCGTCTGGCGCAGGCTGCGAGGGATTCAGGTCTTCGAACTTCTTGATGAGCAGCAGTCCATTGGCAAGGTAGGCGAGCCAGCCTTTTCCGTCAGCATTGATTTTGCGGTTCTCATTGGCTTCGTCAGTTTGATACCAAAGTGCTTTGTATTGGGGCTTGAAGGCTAGAAGGTTGGCAGGAGTGACGCTCTCGATGGGCGCATCGAAGAAGATGATGCCATTCTCGTTGGTCACACGGGTAATTTCCCACGGTGCCACTTTCCGAGTCTCGCCCGATTCGTTCACAATGGAATAAGTGATTGCGATAGATTCGTCTTTTGGATTGGCAACGAACTCTTTGCAAATCCTGTATTTCAGCTTTTCCGACACTTTGCTGCTCATCACAATTCTCTTCTCACTCTTCTCTTCCACGGTGTAAGCACCTTTGTCAAATTCGTTCACTGGTGGCCAGTTCCATTCTTTTTGTGGACTTGTCCAGAACGTACTTCCGAAAGCTTCGGGAAAGCGGGATTGCGAAATCACTTCCTTGTCGCTGTGTTTCAGCGACATGATTTTTCCTCCTCTTCCTGCATCGATGGTCATGGTCAGGTTGCCGACCTTTAACTGGATTTCCTCAGAGGGACCAAGAGGTGCGGATTGGGGACGCTGGAAGGGTTGGGCGACTGCCGTTATGCTGGCAAATCCTAAGACGGCTGCCAATGCCATAAAGGTCATTAGTTGTTTTTTCATAAGGTCTTTTTGTTATTAGTTGTATAAGTTGATAATTTCTTATAGACAATTCCCCTTCCTGTCTTTTCAGGGACAAGAAGGGGAATCTCATTTATTCTGCGCTCGTGCTGAGAATGATGTTGACAAGAGCCGTGACGTCAGTGATGGTGATATCGTTATCGCCATCAAGGTCGGCAGCAACATGGTCGAACGCATAGGGCTCCTCATCGTCTTTGCCAAGAACAATGTCCACCATAGCGGTCACGTCAGCAATATTGACCAGTCCGTCGCGGTTGACATCGCCAATGAGATTGGCAAAACCATTCAGGTTGACAACAACGCTTGCGGCTTTCGGACTGCTGAGGGTAACAGTGCCGCTGTATGTTCCAGCATGTGTCGGCATGAAGGTTATGCTGACGGTCTTTCCTTCCTGTGCATCGGCCACGCTGATGGTCTCAGTGTCGATGCTGTAGACTCCGTTTCCATCAGTAAGTGTTACCTTCACTTCGCCTGACAAGTCGCTGCCCAGCACATCGAACGTCTTGGTTATTGGCGTGCCTACATTTGTGCTGAATTCAATCTCTTCAGGATCAGCAATCAGTTCAGGGGTCTTCAGTGAGGTTTGGAAACCGATTTCGAAGAAGTAACTGCGGTAAATGCCCACAACGACTTTATAAACTCTTGTCGCATCGAGATTGGTGACTGATAGGTTGACATCTGCCCTTGCTGTACCATTTGATTCACTCTTTATGGCATTTGGTGAAGCGGTTATAGAGCCATCGGCATTTTTCGAGCATTCATACACTTTTAGTGACATAGGATAAAATGCCGATGCATTTCTAGTGTTCTTACCTAGAACCTTTACCGCTGTACAGTTTGTCACGTAATAAGTAAGTGTTTGCTCCGTACTATTGTTTTTACCCGTAACAGCCATACAACGTTTTGTCGCAGTGGTGAAATACGCATAATTGCCCATGAAGACGTCGCCAGCAGACCAAGTCTGGCCACCATCATAGCTTGTACCAGAATAATTAATCCACTTCTGGGCTTTTGGCGAAAAAGACACAGAACTAAACGAACCATAAGACGGCAATGTCAACCAAGCTACTTCATCGTCCTTGTACTCGGTGTATTTGTAGAGATTGTCCACGTAGGTTTTGTCCCAACCAGCTTCGTCAATCGTGGCATATTTGCCGATGTTCAGATAGGCGTCGCTGGCTGTACCACCATCAAGGCATACGCCGTTGATGGTAACAACCACATTGTCAGCATCTGTGTTCGAGAGCGTGATGGTGGCGGTGTGGTTACCTTCGGCCGTCGGGGCATAACTAATGGTGATGTCAGCTCCGGCAGTTGTATTGGTGATAAACGGCTTGTCTATGGAAAATACACCGTTAACATCGCTGAGCGTTACTGTGATGTCGCCCGTAAGGTTCTTGCCCTTCACGTTCACTGTTTTAGTGGCAGTCTCATTGGGTTTAGTGGCGATGTTTATGCTCTTCGGAGTGGCGGAAATGCGCGGTTCGTCATCGTTCTCCAAAATATACTTGATACCAGCCAGCGCATCGATCTTTCCTTGGCCGAAGTGAGAAGCGTAGGTTCCAGTGACGTAGGAATCCTTGATGGCTGTCTCCTGCATTATCTCCTTCACCTCGTCGGGCGACAGCGTGGGCTTGGCTTGCAACCATAATGCCGTGATGCCAGCAGCGCAGGGCGTAGCCATCGATGTTCCAGACATGGCACCGAGCACCTTGCCCGTGCCGTAGGCGTAGTATACGTTTGATTCGGCACTATAGCCGCTGTTATATCCGGCTAGGATTACTTCTCCCGGTGCCGTGATCCAAGGTTGCTTGATACCTGTGGGGCCAGAGCCTTCAGCCTGATAACTGGAGAATATGCTGATTTGTTGGTAAGTGCCGTTATTGGTCCAAGTCTGGTTAGAGGCAGTCGTGGTACCGGCTCTCCAATACTTGCTTGAGCAGTAAGCGCCCACTGAAATAATCGACGGGAAGGAAGCTTCATCGCTGGCTGAACTTTCGTTGTTGCCTGCGGTGAAACTGTTTCCATTCACCTTGGCCGATGAAGCCGTAAAGTCAATGTTGGTCACGGGCCACGAGTCCACATAACACGAGCCTGTTTTAGGATAGATGCTGATGCCTATTTTATAGTTCTTGCTTACGGCCTTCAGATAGTAGAGGACGGTCTCCACGTTCCATTTGTCGTTGTGCGTGTCCTTGTCCAAGTAGCAGCACAGATAGCCATAGTTCTCGATGTCGTTTTCGTAGGCTGTGAAATACTTGCTCAGTTTGGTTAATCCGTCGGAGCCTGTGTCGTCAACACTGATTTCGGTACCATATAGTTCAATGTTGCCGTCGTTGTCAACGAAGTAGTCTTCGGTGGTGATCTCATTCGACGTCCAAAGCACCTGATTTGTGCTAGTGTCCACCACGTAGTAGTGCACGGCTAGTTCGGTGTTGGGGGTGCGTGCATAACTGATCATGGCACCATAGTCAACGCTGTAACTGCTGCGTGTGTCGCTGGTAAGCACAGTCATGACGGGCGAAACGACCGAGGCGTTTTTGCCTAGGTAGATGCCATCTTCGCCTTCGTTTCCCGAGGCAAAGAGAATGATTTTTCCTTTACCTGTGTATTGGGCGCAGACGTCTGCCATGTCGCCCGTGCCATCGTGTGGCCCAAAGTGTCCGCCAAGGCTGAGGCTGATGACGCAAGGCTTGCCCACTTGGTCAGCATAGTCGCTGATGTTCTTGATGCAAGCCGAGATGTTGGCGTCGGTCAGTTCCTCGCCTAAGTCGCAGAGCACAAGGTCAGTGCCAGGAGCCATACCGCCGAACTTGGCATTGTTCACGGTGGTGTAACTAGTGCCCGTGGTATATACGTAGGCTGTGGCCGTATAGTCAGAGCCACCGGCAATGGTGCTCGTGTGTGTGCCGTGAGTCTCGTCTTTGAAGTAGACACTCGTTTTGGTGTATTCCTCCAGTTGCTTGGACGTGGTGTTGTATATATATTTCTTCTTAATGCGCGATGTGCCAGCCGCATTTTTGAACATCTGGTGGCCGAAGTCGATGCCCGAGTCGATGATGCCAAGCACCACGCCCGTGCCATCGTAATTCTGTATAAGGCCGGCAGCCAGGGCATCTGCACTGAGCGAGTGAACATCGTCGACGTTAGTCAACACACGCGAGCGATAGGTCTTTTTTTTCAGGTTTTTAGCTGCCGAAATCTTCGTGACGTTTTTCAATGTTGCCACCTTTTCGAGCGCGTCAACGGGGATGTTGGCTGTCACCTTCTTGTCGAATTGTGCCTGAATCTCTACGCCGAGAGCCTTAAGGGGCTCAATGTTATTGTCGGTAAGGTTGATCCAAAACTGTGCCATCTTCATACCGTTTTTGTTGAAAGGCGTGGCAGAAGGCATACCACCACTGTAGTCGTTTTCAGTTGCTACAGCTTCTTTGTTGAAGATGGTGAGATCTTGCAGCGCCTTTCGATTGCGTTGCAGTTGTTGCATCTCTTGTTTTCCTTTCACAAGTGAAAATTTTCCATCACGGTCAGCCATGATGAGACGTGTTCCGGCAGAATATTTGTTCTGGGCGAATGCCAAGAAAAAGGTTCCTGCCCAAATAGTGGTAAGTAAAAGAAATCTTTTCATTTTACTTGAAAGTAAATAATGTAAGCAGCAATGTTGATAAATATTGTGCAAAAATACGAAATAATTCCCATAATGCTGAAAGATGAAGGGTGAAAAGTTGAGGAAAATGCAGAAAATATTGCGTTTTGGTTACTTTTTGTGATAAATAGCTGTTGAAAAATAGCAGATTCTCACATAGGGTGTGGTGGCAATTTGTCAAGAGTGTAATACAATAAAGTGGCAACAGGTGCGTTATATAATTGTGTTTAAACGCAAATTGCTATTCATATTTGTGATGTCGATGCTGGCCTCACTAGAGGTTTGTGCGCAGTATGACGTTACGTTCAGCCATTACTTCGACCTGGAGCCATCGTTCAACCCGGCGGCTGTGGGCAAACGACCCGTGCTGAACGTGTCAGCGACATATGCCATTGAGATGGCCGGATTTAGGCGCAACCCGCAGACAATGAATTTCGGTGGCGATATGCCGTTTTATGCTATGAAGACCTATCAGGGCGTGGGTATTCAGTTGGTGAACGACCAATTGGGGCTTTTCCGCCACCAGCAGTTGGCTGGCCAGTATTCTGTAAAGATGAAGTTGGCGGGTGGCACGCTGGGCGTGGGTGTGCAGGCTGGTATGTTGAGTGAAAATTTTGACGGTTCGAAGCTTGATTTGGACGAAAGTAGTGATCCGGCTTTCTCGAGCGGTGAGTTGACGGGACAGACGCTTGACCTTGGTTTCGGACTCTATTACATGCACGGCCCATGGTATGCAGGACTGTCGGGACAGCACTTGCTGGCACCGCTGGTAGAATTGGGCGAAACGAATGAAATTCAGATAAATCGCAGTTATTATTTAACGGGGGGATGCAATATTCGCATGAGAAATCCGTTATTGACAATAAAGCCCTCATTTCTGGTGAAAACCGATTTGGTGGGTTGGCGTGCCGACGTGACGGGCCGCTTGGTCTATACGACAGACAACCGAATGATGTATGCAGGCGTGACCTACAGCCCAACTGTATCAGTCACTTTCTTGATAGGTGGAACATTCCAAGGAATCATCGCAGGCTACAGTTATGAGGTCTACACCTCGGCTATTAACCCAGCCAACGGCAGCCACGAACTATTTGTCGGCTATCAGATGGATGTGAATTTGGTGAAGAAAGGTCGCAATCGCCATCAGAGCGTGAGAATTCTTTAGCGACGTTTCGCTAAATGGAAATAGTAAATGATATAAAGACAGAATATAAGATGAAGAAGAAAAGAATCATAACATCATTTTGCACGGTGCTTGTCGCCTTGCTGTTGGCAGGATGCATGGGCTCGAAGAGCGCATCCTCGTCAGGGCGTGGTGGCGAAGTGGTCGGTGTCAGCGGAAAGGCTTTTAACGAGCCGTCGCCCTATGGCATGATAAGAATCAACCGTGGTTGGCTGCGCATGGGCATCGAGCAGCAGGATTCGCTTTGGGGAAAGCAGACGCCAGTGAGAGACGTCTCGGTTGATGGATTCTGGATGGACCAGACCGAGGTCACCAATTCGCAATACAAGCAGTTCGTGAACTGGGTGCGTGACAGCATTCTTCGTACACGTCTGGCTGATCCATCATATGGTGGCGATGAGTCGTATATGATTACCGAGGACAAAAACGGTGACCCCATCCCCCCACATCTGAACTGGAAAAAGCAATTGCCTCGTAAGCCTAACGAGGACGAGCTGCGCGCCATCGAGAGTCTATACGTGACCAATCCTGTGACGGGTGAGAAATTGTTGGACTACAGCCAGATGAACTATCGCTATGAGGTCTACGACTATACGACAGCTGCCTTGCGTCGCAACCGCATGCGTCCTGAAGAAAGAGTGCTGAACACCGACGTTGTGGTTGACCCTAACGAGACGGTGATGATTTCCAAGGATACAGCATACATCGATGATGAGGGACGCATCGTTCGCGAGACGCTCAACCGCGAGCTTACGGGTCCGTGGGACTTCTTGAACACTTATATCGTGAACATCTATCCCGACACGACGTGCTGGGTGAACGACTTCCAGAACTCTGATAACGAGGTTTATCTGCGCAACTACTTCTCCAATCCCGCCTACAACGATTATCCTGTGGTGGGTGTCACATGGGAGCAGGCCAATGCCTTCTGCGCTTGGCGCACAGAGTATCTGTTGAAAGGTCTTGGCCCCGAGGCCCGCTATGTGCAGCGCTACCGTCTGCCGACTGAGGCCGAGTGGGAGTATGCCGCACGCGGTAAAGACCAGAACGAGTTTCCGTGGGACAATCCTAATGTGAAGAACGGTGAGGGATGCTTCTATGCCAATTTCAAGCCCGACCGCGGAAACTACACCAAGGACGGCAACCTCATCACCTCTAAGACAGGCATCTACAGCGCCAACTCGAACGGACTCTTCGACATGGCCGGCAACGTGGCCGAGTGGACATCCACCATTTACACCGAGGCAGGTGTCGATGCCATGAACGACCTGAATCCGCAGCTCGAATACAAGGCTGCCAAGGAAGACCCCTATCGGCTGAAGAAGAAGAGCGTGCGCGGTGGCTCGTGGAAAGACCCTGAGAGCTATATCCGTTCCGCTTGGCGCACGTGGGAATACCAGAACCAGCCGCGTTCCTACATCGGTTTCCGCTGCGTCCGCAGTTTGGCTAATACGACAAGTACAAAACAGAAAAAGAGCAAGAAATAAACATGACAGAATACAGCAAATTCAACATCATCTACCGTCTGCAGAAGTGGATGGACAGCGTGCCGGGACAAACGTTCCTGAACTATGCGTATAGCTGGGGTGCCGCTGTGGTTATTCTTGGAACCTTGTTCAAACTCACCCACCTGCCGGGCGCCAACTTCTGGCTCTTCCTGGGAATGGGTACTGAGGTTGTGGTGTTCTTCCTTTCGGCATTCGACCGCCCGTTCGACAAGACAGCCGACGGTCGCGAGTTGCCCACTCATCTGGGAGTCGGTGCCGACGGTGAAGGCGAAGGAGTTGTTGCCGACGTTCAAGAAGGGTTGCATGTTTCTGCTGGCCCATCTGTTTCAGGTGGAGTACAGGGAGGCGGCACGATTATCATCGGTGGTGGCGGCTCTGGCAGTGGCTCTGGCTATGCCGAAGGCGGTCTTTCCACTGGCACCAGTGGTGACGAAGACTTGCAGGTGGCTGCCGTTGCCCAGCCTGTTGGCGGTGGTGGCGGTACTACTACGTGGGTAGCCCAGCAGCAGGAGACCACGCCCGAGATGATAGAAGCGCAGGGCAACTATGTGGACAACCTGAAGAAGCTCAACGAGACGTTGGCCAAAGTGGAGGAGCAGAGCCAGCGCCTGACGCGCGACAGCGAGGAGATGGAAAACCTCAACCGCACGCTCACGGGCATCAGCAAAGTCTATGAAATGCAGTTGAAGGGTGCCAGTGCCCAGATAGGAACCATCGACGAGATCAACGAACAGACGCGCAAGCTGGCCAAGCAGATAGCCGAGCTCAACAAGATCTACGCCCGAATGATTGAGGCGATGACCGTGAATATGCCAAAGGCTCCGATGCCTACCGTGAACAACGAAGATTTGTAGTCACAAACCGTCAACAGTTCACTGCCAACCAAAAAAGAAGAAAATAAATGGCAATCAAGAAAAGACCTGTCAATCCGCGCCAGAAGATGATCAATCTGATGTACGTCGTCCTCATGGCCATGCTCGCTTTGAACGTCTCTACTGAGGTGCTCAACGGATTCTCCGTTGTTGAGGAGAGCCTGAACCGCACCACGTCGAACTCGTCGAAGGAGAATGCGTCCATCTATGAGGACTTCGATGCGCAGATGAAGCAGAATCCCGAAAAGGTGAAGCAGTGGTTTGAAAAGGCAGCGATGGTGCGTAGCATGAGCGCCTCGCTTTACAACTTCGCCCAGGAACTGAAAGAAGCCATTGTGAAAGAGGCCGACGGCACCGACGCTGACGTGCACAACATCGACCACAAGGACGACCTCGAGGCAGCCACGCAGGTGATGCTGGCTCCCGGAAAGGGTAGGGGCGGCCAACTCTATAACGCCATCAACTCGTACCGCGAGCGTATCCTGAAGCTGGTGACCGACAAGAAACAGCAGGACATCATCGCCAGCAACCTGACCACCGAAGTGCCGAAGTCGCAGCGCGCGTTGGGCAAGAACTGGCAGGAATACATGTTCGAAGACATGCCCGTGGCAGCCGCCGTCACCTTGTTGTCGAAGCTGCAGAGCGACGTGCGATATGCTGAGGGCGAGGTGCTCCACACACTCGTGTCCAACATCGACGTGAAGGACATCCGCGTGAACAAACTCGACGCCTTCGTCATCCCCGAGAAGACCACGCTCTATCCGGGAGAGGTGTTCAATGCCGACATCGTGATGGCTGCTGTCGATACGACCATGCAGCCCGAAATATATGTCAACGGCACGAAGATTAATGCCCGTGGCAAGTATTCGTTTACGGCAGGTGCCGTGGGCGACCACTCGTTCAGCGGCTACCTCATCACGCGCAACGCGGCTGGCGAGACCATGCGCCGCGAATTCATGCAGAAGTACAGCGTCATCCCAGCACCCACAGGAGCCACCGTGGCGGCCGACCTGATGAACGTGCTCTATGCCGGATTCCAAAACCCCATGAGCGTCAGCGTGCCCGGCGTGCCCGCCAATGCCGTGTCGGTGTCGATGAGTGGCGGTTCGCTGGTGGCAAAGGGAGCCGGACACTATGTGGCAACCCCTGCAGCCGTGGGTAAGGATGTGGTGTTCACCGTCACGGCCAACGACAAGGGCAAGACCCACCAGATGGCACAAGTGACGTTTAAGGTGCGTAAGCTGCCAGACCCCACTCCCTACGTCGTGGTGGGCACCGACCGCTTCAAGGGTGGAAACATGCCGAAAGCCTCGCTCGTGGCCATGGACCAGCTCCACGCCGCCATCGACGACGGACTCTTGGACATCCCGTTCCGCGTGCTCAGCTTCGAGACGGTGTTCTTCGACGATATGGGCAACTCCATCCCCATCGCCTCCGAGGGCGCATCGTTCTCAGGGAGACAGAAGGACACGTTCCGCAAGCTCTCACGCAACAAGCGCTTCTATGTGCGTGGCGTGAAGGCCATCGGTCCCGACGGCATTCAGCGCACCCTGCCAGGAGCCATGGAGTTCATCGTGAAATAATTAAAGAATTAAGAAATTATATCATTTAAATCATCAGACATCATGAAGCGAAGCCTTTTAATATTTGCATTTTTTAATTTCTTAATTGCGACAGTTGTCGCCCAGCCGCAGCGCCGACGCACTACCACCCAGCAGCAGTCGTCCACTTCGGCCGCCCAGAAGTCGAATGCCAACACGATGACCACCCGTGCACAGTTGTCGTTCCCCACGCAGGCCACGATGTCCGAAGACGTCGTGTGGCGCCGCGACATCTATCGCGAGGTCGACCTCCACGACGATGCAAATGCCGGACTCTACTATCCGAAGGAGCCTGTCGGCACGCAGATGAACCTCTTTACCTACATCTTCAAGTTGATGATGCGTGGCACCATCAAGGCCTACGAATACCGCCTCGACGGCAACGAGCTCTTCACCGACTCGGCACGCATCAAGCCCCTGCAGTTCCTGAAAGACCAGGGCATCTATTTCGAGCGCACCGACAAGGGCGTGCGACTCGAAGACAGCGACATCCCCTCGAAAGAGGTCACCGCCTACTACATCAAGGAGAGCGCCTACTACGACCAGGCCACGTCCACGTTCCACACCAAGGCACTGGCCCTCTGCCCCATCTGGGTCGAAGAGTGGGGCGGCGAGAGCGAGCGTAAACCCCTCTTCTGGGTGAAGTACGACGAACTGGCCCCCTTCCTCGCCAAGCAGACCATCATGACCAGCAATCTCAACAATGCCGCCACGATGAGCATCGACGACTTCTTCACGCTGAACATGTACAAGGGCAAAATCTACAAGACCAACAACATGCTCGGTGAGTCGCTCGCCAAGATTTGCGGCAACGACTCCTCGAAGATTTCTGCCGAGCAGCGTCGCATAGAGGCCGAGCTGAAAGAGTTCGAGAGCCACATCTGGGGCGACGATGCCAAGACCGACTCGCTCGACTCCGTCTCCGTGGCACCCGTGGCCAAGAAGGGCAGGAAGTCCGCCGCCAGCCGCCCGGCAGCCGCCAAGAAGGAGAAGACCGCTAAGCCACGCCGCAGCAGTTCCGCCTCGTCGTCCTCCTCGTCGTCGGCTCGTGTCACCGTCCGTCGCCAGAGGCATTAGCCCCGAAGCCCACAGCCCCTCACCTCAAAGTAAAATAGTAAAAAGGTAAAAAGGTAAAAAGGTAAAGCAATTCTCTTACCCCTTACCCCTCACTTCTCACTTCTAAAATGAAAATTGACAAATCATAATAGAAACGTGATATGAAAGCAATAAAAATCGCAATAGCCCGACGCTGGATAATGGTGATAGGTCTATCCTTCATTCTCTATTCTTTATCATTTAGCGTAGCGCAGGCCCAGCACATGCGCTTCGGCTTCAAGGGCGGAGTCGACGTCGCCACGATGTCGCTCAACAGCGATGTGCTGAAGGCCGACAACCGCCTGGGATTCTTCATCGGCCCCACCCTCACGTCCGACGTCCCCTTCACGGGCTTCGGCTTCGACGCCTCCGTGCTCTTTAACCAGCGCGAGGCGAAAGTCTCCGACGCCTTCTCCTCCGACCATCTCAAGCAGCAGCAAATCGTCATCCCCGTGAACCTGCGCTATTCCATTGGGCTGGGCTACACGGGCAACATCTTCCTTGCGGCAGGTCCGCAGGTGGGCTTCACCATCGGCGACGACGTGCAGAGCCTGCGCCAGATGATGGACCAAGCCGACGAGTGGCGGCTCAAGAAGTCCAACTTCAGCGTGAACGTTGGCGGAGGCTTCACGCTCGGACACCTGCAAGTCTCAGCCAACTACAATGTTGGCGTGGGAAAGACGGGCGACGCCTCCTTTGGCGCAGCATGGGACGCTGCACGCGACGGATGGAACGGACGCTACAACGCCTGGCAGATTGCACTCGCCTACCTGTTCTGAGCCGTCAGGCTTCCCCCTGATCACACGTTTTCACAAAAAGACATCAAGCATGAAAAGGCATTTCCTTTATCTCCTGGCATTGGCACTTCCCCTTTGCTCCTTCTCCAGTTGCAAGGGCGACAAGACTCCCGACTCAAATAGCCAAATAGTCCAATCGTCAGATAGTCAAATAGTCCAATCGTCCAATAGTCCAATCGTCCAATTGCCCGACGGTATGTGCAAGCCCGATGACATTGCGAAGTCGTGGATGCGTCGTGTTATCAACGTCCCAGGTCAGAAGAGCGATATCGTAGCACTCTTCGAGGCGTTCTACCTTGCGTGGCCCACCATCGAAGGCAGCCGCATCGTGCACATGACCAACCCTTCGCTGGCTCCAGATGAAACCTACTACGAGGATGGTTCCGTCATCAACCGCAAGAACGGCTATGTGGAGTCGGCGTGGTACGAGGGAGAGGATCTGGGCACAATATCCGCCTGCGTATGGAACCGCAAAAACGGGCACAAGCTTTTTGCCGTGAACTTTAGTTGTGCCCCCCAATTCCTTTGCTTCTACGACTTCGACCCTGCAAAGCGAACCCTCACACCCGAGGAAAGTCTGGTGAAACGCGAGAATCAAGTCTATCCCGATAAAGCCCCCTTGTGGTACACGCTGCCAGAAGAGGGTAAGCAGCTGGAAGTGGCAGAGGATGCACCTGGAGATGAAGTTGTCTCAACCTACTACGATTTCGACGGCCAAAACCTGAAGTTCGTGGGGCGTAAGGATTGACTGTCATCGTCCCACCGACCCACAACCAGCGCGCCGAGCGCCGTTCTCCATAGGACTTTGAAGGCAAAAACGCCTCAGCAAACGATGGCTATGTCATCGTTTTTTATTTTGAAAAACCATGACAAATTTTTGTCAACTTTTTCGTTCAATCTAGAAAAGAAATATGTAAAGAATCTTTACTCCCTCACTCTCATTCCTCCACTTTCAGCCGGAAAAATTGTCACTTGTGGCTTCTGAGGGTGTCATTTGTGGCCTTTGCCCTTGTCATTTGCGGCATCTTAGCCGCTCATTTGCCACAAGTGAGAGCCTCAAAGCATAGCTCTGACAACCCAAAAGCATAGCTTTCACCGCCCGAAAGGATGTAAAGAAAACGGAAGTTGCTG
>ODAI011832773.1_pt1 | contig 17260 bp, 13 predicted proteins | sample 1539321 | NCBI WGS metagenome assembly ODAI01 (sample SAMN02144231, study PRJEB22623) | gut metagenome | biome: sheep rumen | host: Ovis aries | place: New Zealand | reverse complement strand
TTTGGGCATCTTTGGGCTTAATCCCTTGGGCCATAGCTCGCTATGCCCCTGCGGTCTTGCACCCAAATCTACTCCAAAATCAACTAAAAACAATTGAAAGCTAATTTTTAGAACATACCTGTACAGTTTTAGTCTCGACGGAAAATATCGCGGGTATATACTTTGTCCTGCACATCGTCGAGACAAGCATCGTAGCGGTTAGCGATGATGGCCTGCGACATCTTCTTGAACTTTTCGAGGTCATTCACCACCTTAGAGCCAAAGAATGTAGTACCATCAGTCAAGGTGGGTTCGTAAATGATGACGGTGGCACCCTTCGCCTTGATGCGCTTCATGATGCCTTGGATGGAGGACTGACGGAAATTATCTGAATTGCTCTTCATGGTGAGTCGGAACACACCAATCACCACCTCCTTCTCCACTTCTTCATTCCAGCGGATGCGGTTAGTGTAGCTATAATATCCAGCCATTTGCAGTACGCGATCGGCAATAAAATCTTTTCGTGTACGGTTGCTCTCCACAATGGCTGTCATCATGGTTTGCGGCACATCCTGATAGTTGGCCAGCAACTGCTTGGTGTCTTTCGGCAGACAGTAGCCTCCATAGCCGAAGGAAGGGTTGTTGTAGTGGGTGCCGATGCGAGGGTCGAGACCTACACCCTGAATAATGGCCTGTGCATCCAGTCCTTTCACCTCGGCGTAAGTGTCCAACTCGTTGAAGTAGCTCACCCGGAGGGCAAGATAGGTGTTGGCAAAGAGCTTCACAGCTTCAGCTTCGGTCAGCCCCATGTGGAGCACGTCAATGTTTTCCTTGATGGCGCCCTCCTGCAGCAGAGCCGCAAACGTGTCGGCTGCCTCGGTGAGTTCCTGAGCGTATTTCACTTCTATGCGTTTGGGCGAACCCACGATGATGCGCGATGGGTAAAGGTTGTCGTAGAGCGCCTTGCTTTCTCGCAAGAACTCAGGCGAGAACAGCAACTTGAGCGCATAGCCATATTTGTTGTAAAGGCCTTCTGTGTAGCCAACAGGAATGGTGGATTTGATAACCATGACGGCATTGGGATTGACCTCCAACACAAGGTCGATGACTTCTTCCACATGAGACGTGTCAAAATAGTTCTTGACCGGGTCGTAATTGGTAGGTGCTGCAATGACCACGAAATCAACGTCGGCATATGCCTTGCGCCCATCCAAGGTGGCAGTCAGGTTCAAGTCCTTCTCTGCCAAAAACTTCTCAATGTATTCGTCCTGAATGGGCGACTTCCTGTTGTTGATTAAATCTACTTTTTCTGGAATCACATCAACAGCTGTGACCTGGTGGTGCTGCGCCAGCAACGTGGCGATGCTCAAGCCCACATAGCCCGTTCCAGCCACTGCCACTTTAATGTCTTTAAACTCTCTCATATTTTAATATTTTAATATTTTTATCTTTTAACTTTTTAATCTTTTAACTTTTTAACCTTCTGCTTAAGATATTCCGATGGCGACATGCCATATTCTGCCTTAAAGTTTTCTGTGAAACGTTTCGGATTGCCATAGCCCAATGCTATAGCTATTTCAGCAATTTGCATTGAAGTTTTTTCAAGATACTGCTTAGCACGTTTCATGCGGATTGTGCGTATAAATTCGCCTGGAGCCTTCCCTGTGATGTTGAGAATCTTCTTGTAAAGGTAGGTGCGGCTGAGACCAAGCTCACGTCCCATAGCTTCGACAGAAAAATCAACATCTGAAATGTTATCCTCACAAATCTGTATGGCTTTCTGTATAAAATCCGCATCCGTCGGGCTGATGGTGATGTCGCTTGGCAGCACGTCAGCATTCTCGTGGAACTTCCGCTGTCTGTCAGCCCTCTTCTCGATGAACTTCTTCACACGCAGTCGGAGCATTTCCACATTGAAAGGTTTGGTGATGTAGTCATCAGCTCCCAAAGCCAGCCCCTTCACCTCCATTTCTTCACTCTTTCGACCTGTGAGCAAAATAACCGGAATGTGCGACCAGCGCAAGTCGGTCTTGATGTGCCGGCACAATTCCAATCCGTCCATTTTCGGCATGGTCACATCGCTCACCACCAAGTCTATGTCTTCATTCTCAATCAAGCACTTCACAGCTTGCTCCCCATTATTAGCGGTGATGACATTGTACTCACCACGGAAATAGTCGTGCACGAAACGGCACATGTCAGGACTGTCATCCACCATCAGCAGGGTGAAGCGTCCGTTCTGTCCGTTCCCTGCTTCATCTTGCCCTTCCTCGCTTTGGGCTTTCACCGAGGCTGCATTGTTATCGTCCACTCCCTCGTGCTCGTCAGTAATAGATGCGGCTGGTTGGTTAGAGACGGCTGTTGCCTGTTTGGGAACATTCATTGCCTGCGAGGAAACAGTAGGTGTCACCACCGAATCGGCAGAAAGGATAGCGGGGATAATGCCCGATTTAGTGCCCGAAGGAAGCATATTGACCTGATGTAATAAAATTTGTGCGTTTCTGAGCATCATTTGCACTTTTCCTCTCAACTCTTCGGGCAAAGGCTCGCTAGCCATCTGCTGCAAGGGTCCAATAATAAGCGTGACGGGGGTGAGCAGTTCATGACTCACATCTGAAAGCACGCGCAAACGAACAGCATCCTTTTCCTTGTCGTTTGTCCGCAACAACTGTGCCTTCTGCTCCTCCAAGGCCTTCCGCTCATGCGCACTCATGACGCGATAAAATATGTAGAAGCACACTAAAACCAGCAGGACAACAAAAAGCACAGTCCAAAGAGAACTCTGCAAGGAAAAGCTCGAATCAAAATCGGGCGGAATAACGGCATCTGCAACCATTCTTGTAGGGTATGAGTCTTTTTTATGAGTTGATTACTACTTTTACGCTTCTATATAACTAACCACATTGAGGTGTTATAAAAAACGCCTCTGCTTTCGGTCAGCCGAAAAGTTTGCTGCAAAAGTAGTGAAAAATCCACACATTTCGTGCTTTTTTGTACTTTTTTTATTCCTACACCGCGTTTTTGCGCCTATTCCACTTTCTTTTGAATCTTAAAAGGGAACCCAACACAATGCAAATTGTCAACTCCGCGTGTCAAAAACGCGCTCTTTTAAGCAGGTTTTGTTCACAACAGCGTATATTTTGATGCCATCTTGTTGACAAATCCAGTATTTCTTCCTAACTTTGCACCGCATTTGTGAAATAAGTGCACCGAAAATAATCACTGCGGACACATTCTCACTTTTTGGCATCTTCGTTAATCAATTTTACAAGAAAACCAATCCGCAAGCGTGAGTCACTTACACAACAAAACGAGAGCAACATGCTCTCGCCTTGGAAAGAAAAAGATTTCTTAAATTCATTTCATATTCATTGGGCTTCCGCTCGTCGTGTTGACGAGCGGAAGTTTTTTGTGTACTTCATTGTTTACTTCAGTTTCTCCAACTTTTCATTCTTTTCGATAGTCCATCCTTCGCGCTTTGCCACTCCACAATCTGCGCCTTGGAACATCTGCGCTGCTTGCTTGTCGCCCTTCAATTGCCAGTCGAGCCATGCAAGGGCTACTATCGAGAACTCGCCACCATGTGGTTGTGCATAAGTGCCTCCATGACCCACAGGGAAGTTGGTGGCACAGGCGGGCACATGGTCAATGCGGTGATAATCGTCCATTCCATTTCCATAGGCAATGTCCTGCTCACCCCCCAAAATGTAAATGATGGAAGTGTGTATCTCTTTCAGTTTCGATTTCGGAGGCATCGGCATTCCACCCACTGCTTGATGCGCGTTCTGCTGGTTAAACAGTCCGCTGTTGCAAATCATCAACGTCTTGATGCGCTTGTCGGCACAGTTGAAGAGGGTTTGCAAGCCTCCGCATGACATGCCTGCCACGCAAATGCTCTTCACGTCAATCTTACCATAGTAGGGCGAATTCTTGTCTGCATTCTGTGCAAACACCCAGTCCATTGCCTCAATCTGCTGCTCAGTGGTTGACATCGGTCCCTGGTAGCGTTCGCCCTCTTTAGGCATATAGCCTGTGGCCACCACCAGATAGCCGTGCGAAGCAATCTCGTTCAAAAACTTGTAGTGCTCAAAAGGCGAATTGTTGCATGCGCCGTTGCCCCACACCAGAACAGGCAACGGATTCTTCTTGTCAAACGCCGACAAATCCTGCGGCACGAAGATGGTGTGCGCATCAAGACTCGGTTCTTCTTTCATAATGGCCTTGTAATTGCCCGTTCCGCCTTCTTCAACAATGCGCGAAGCACCCTGATTGTCGTTTACCATACTCATGCTGATGATGCCAAGTGCCATCAGACAGGTCACAGCCAAAGCTGAACCCGAAAAACTTTTGATTTTCATGTTGTAGATAGTAAATAGATGTTATAAATAAATAATGTTGATAATAAGTATTTAAAAGTATGTGCACAAATATAAGGACTTTTTCATAGAAAAAACACAAAAAACGAATCCTTTCTGCAAACTTTCTTCACAAAAAACGATGAATTGACGAAAACTTTGTAAATTTGCAAGGTAGAACAATAACTTTCCGCCCCGATGAAGGCCAGCGTGCTGAAGGTTGAGAACGTAAAAGAGATATCGAGAAATGACCATATCGACAGCAGAGTCATGTACTGGCGGACGAATTGCAGCCGCCATTACTGCACGAAGCGGTGCGAGCCGCTATTTTCAAGGTGGGCTAGTGGCCTACCAGAACGAAGTGAAAGAACAACTGTTGGGTGTGCCCCACCAGATGATAGAAACCTACAGCGTGGTGTCACGCCAGGTGGCAGAACAAATGGTGAAGGGAGCTTGCCGCCTTTTCCACACCGACTATGCGCTGGCTTCCACTGGCTATGCCGAACCCTACCAAGGGCGTGAAGTGGAAATATGGGTAGCATGGGGCAGCGAAGGCGATGTGCACTCCATGTGCCTGCGCGAGGACTTCGGCAGGGTGAAGAACGTAGAACTGGCCACAAAGTGCGTGCTCGACGAGTTTAACAAGTATCTCCATGACAAGCACCACCCTTTAACAGGAGGCGAGTCTTATTTAGCATAGCCCCCTACACACAAGATTCTCTCCCTTTGGAGCTGTTGAAAGTGATGGAGATCTGTAATATCAGCGTTCTTTTTACAACGGATTGAACTGATTCTTGGACAAACCAAGCGTGCTAAAGATACGATAAGAACGGATCATTGATTACGTCGAAGCTTCATGTGAGATTGAAAACCCCAAAGACTTAAAAATCAGAAGTCAGAAAATTGCAAAATAAAAACCACATAAAGACATGAAAAAAGCATTAGCAATGGCGGTCTTTGCAGTGGCCGCACTGCCAGTAATGGCACAGCAAGTAAAGTACAGCATTCAGGGCGAGTGCCCAGCCGATGCCCAAATGGTGTATGTGGCCGACCGTGTGTCGGGCACCCCCATCGACAGTGTGGCCACCAGCAACGGAAAGTTTGCCATTGAAGGCAATTACCAAAAGGATGCCCTCCTCTTCGTCAAATCCAACGTGAGCAAGTGGCTCGTGGTCTTCTTCAACGATGGCGCTCCCGTCAACATCGACTTGAAGACCAACACCCTCAAAGGTTCTGCCCAAAATGAGAGTTTGAATTACTACGATCGTCAGAACGACTCCCTCACCATGAAGATGTCGGGATTGCAGAATCAGCTCTTAGCCATCTACAACGACCAGTCGCTCTCGCAAGAACAGAAGGAAGAAAAACTCAAGGCCAAAGTGTCAGAACTGCAGCCAGAGGCCAACAAGCTCGTGGCATCCACCAACGAACTGATGGACAAGATGCTGAAGGAAAACCCAAACACCCTTGTGCCAGCAGCTTTCATCAGCGACCTCTACAGCCTTTACGGACTGGAGAAAATGAAACAGCTCTTTGCCTCCAACCCTCCCTTTGCCAGCCATCCAGCCGTGGCAGAGGTGAAGAACTACATTGCGCAGGAAGAGGCTCGCATGAAGATTATCGGCAAGAAATTTACCGACCTTGAAGAATCCGACACTGAAGGAAATGTGCACAAACTCAGCGAGTATGTGGGCAAGGGGCAGTGGGTACTCATTGATTTTTGGGCATCGTGGTGCGGACCCTGCCGAGCCGAAATGCCCAATGTTGTGGAAAACTACGAGAAGTACCATGCACGTGGCTTCAACATCGTGGGTCTCTCCTTCGACCAAGACAAAGATGCTTGGCTCAAAGCCATCGACGACCTGAAGATGCCTTGGGTGCATCTTTCCGACCTGAAGGGATGGAAAACAGTGGCAGCCAGCGTATATGGCATCAATGCCATCCCTGCCAGTCTGCTGGTTGATCCCGACGGTATCATTGTGGCTCGCGACCTGCGTGGCGATGCACTTGGGGCAAAACTTCAAGAGATATTTGGCGAATAAAACAGTTCATCATAAACCACAAATAAAAAACAGCCTGCTCTCACCCGGGGCAGGCTATTTTCTGCATCATCACTTCTCCTGCAAAAAAGCACGCACCTCATCCAGCATGGCACAGGCTTTCTCCTGCCCATGTTGATAGATGTCCCTTAGTTTCTTTTCGTTCAGCTCCGTTCGTCCAATATCCAATGGATGGTCGGGATAGACGGCAAGGATATTTCCCCGCTGCGTCTGCTCCTCAATGTAGGCCAATTCAGTGTTGTACATCTCATGCCGATGCTTCATGCACCATGCCACTTTGGGGTGACGAAGATAGAACAGACGGAAAAGAGGTGCCATCGAGCTAGGAGATTTCTTATATCCCTTCGGACGAGTCAGGATAACAATATTCTGCTCATAACCAATTGATTGAAAATATTTCAAAGGAATACAGTCAATCATTCCACCATCTAAAAGTTTCCTCCCTTCAATTTCAACAGGGGTGGAAACAATGGGCATCGAACCCGTGGCTCGAAACCACTCCAAGGTCTCGTCCTCCACATGGTTGATTTGCCTATACACAGGCTCACCCGTCTCGATATCTGTACACACCAAATGAAACTCCGTAGGGTCGGCTTCGAAGGCAGGAATATCAAAAACATCCAGTTCCATAGGCATGGTGTGGTAAGCAAACTTCGCATTTACGAAGTTACCCGTCCGCAGGAAAGACCTCCATCCCATGTAGCGAGGGTCATCCTTAAATCGGATGTTGTAGCGGAGTCCTCGCCCAGGCTGGTGAGATTTGAAGTTGCACCCAAACAATGCCCCAGCCGACACACCTATCATGCCGTCCACCTTGATGCCAGCCTCCAGCATCACGTCAAGAAACCCTTCCGAGAAGAGGCCACGCATGCCTCCCCCTTCCAAAACCAGACCTTTTTTCATTGTCCCCTTATGCTTGTTGTTTTCGTTTCAGCCCACAAATCTACTCAAAAATATTGACTTCTCACCCTTTCTCCTGAAAAAAATGATGGTTACGATGAATAAAAGGTCAAGGATGAGTGCTTTTCCCCTTTTCAGCCACATATATTTTTCCACAATTGTTTTCCCAAGTAAAAAGGATTGTCTATCTTTGCAAACAAAAACTTCTGACATGAAAAAGCTTTTTCTATTGACTTGTATGTTGCTGGCTTGCACCTTGATGCAGGCTCAGAACAAAAACTTATGGATGCCACGGTTCTTTGCCGATGGCATGGTGCTGCAACGCAATGCTAAGATTCCTATGTGGGGACGAGCCGAAGCGGGCACAAACGTGACGGTGACCATGGGTGGAAAAACCGCAAAGACCACTGTAAAAGCAGACGGAACCTGGAAGGTGTATCTCCCAGCCATGAAGGCGGGTGGTCCCCATTCGTTAGTAGTAACAGCAAAGAAGGCAGGTGATATCACTCGCAAGGAAATCCAGAATGTGCTTGTGGGCGATGTGTTCCTATGCTCCGGACAGTCGAACATGGAATTGCCCATCCGCCGTTGCATGGACGTGGTGGCTAACGAAGTCAAAGACTACTCGAACGACCAGATTCGTTACTTGAAATTTCCACATCAGTTCAATTTCGTGCGCCCCAACGAAGATGTGCAAACTTTGCCTTGGCAGAACATCACGCCACAGAACTGTACTGAGGTAAGCGGCATCTGCTATTTTATGGCACGCGAACTACAGGAGAAATATCATGTACCCATTGGCATCATCAATTCGGCAGTAGGTGGCACGCGGGTTGAAGCTTGGATGCCTCACGAGGTACTCGCCTCTTTTGATGGCTATGCAGCAGAACTGGCCAAGCCAAAGTATCATCAGGAGCACTGGGTTGACAGTGTGCGCATGGCCGAAAACAGAGCGGGGCTTGAATGGGAACGGAAGATGATGGAGACCGACACGATCGTGGGCAAGTGGCGTGCTGAAGGCTACGACTTCTCAGCATGGAAAAACGTGGACATGTTCTCCAACTGGAGCCAGTTCAAGAATGGCTCCTACTGGTTTCACACCAGCATTGACCTGCCAACAGAATTGGCCGGGGAGAAGGCTGTACTGCGTTTTGGAGCCATGAAAGATGCTGACACCATCTTTGTGAATGGACAGTATGTGGGCAACACCACCTACGAATACCCCCCACGAGTCTATACCGTGAAAGAAGGCATACTGAAGGCTGGAAAGAACGACATCGTGGTGCACCTCATGTCGCAGAGTGGCATGGGCAACTTCACAAAAGGAAAGCTCTATCAATTAGAGGTGGGCGAGCGAGTGTTCCCCATCCAGCCAGAATTGCAAATGGCTGTGGGTTGCACCATGCCACGCAAGCCTGGCAGCACTTATTTTGTCGATACACCCACTGGACTCTACAATGCCATGATTGCCCCCTTGCAGGATTTCCCCGTAAAGGGCATGCTTTGGTATCAAGGCGAGTCGAACCTCTCCCATCCCGACGGCTATGCCAACCTGTTGGAAGCGATGGTGGCATCATGGCGCAAGCAGTTCAACAGTCAATTTCCTGTGGTCATCATGCAGTTACCCGGCTATATGCAGCAGCATGACCAGCCCTTCGAAAGCAGTTGGACAAAGATTCGCCAGGAGCAGTATGTGGCGGCTCAGCAAATCAAGGGCGCATCCCTTGCCCCCACGTTCGACACGGGCGAATACAACGACATCCATCCGCAGGACAAGAAGACGGCAGGCGAGCGTGCAGCCCGACAGATGCGCAAGCTGGCCTATGGCGACAGAAGCATAGAGTGCGATGTACCCAAGCCTGTTTCGGCACACATGGCGGACGGGGCGGTGCTGATCACCTTCGCTGAAGTGGGTTCGGGACTGACAGCAAAAGGTGGGAAGTTGAAGGATTTCGCCATCCGTATAGACGGCAAGTACCAATGGGCTGAGGCCACTGTAGTGGATAACAAGACGGTGCGTATAACACTGCCAGCAAATGCGACTGTCACCTCCGTTCGTTATGGATGGGATGACTACCCACAGCCTTCGCTCTACAACAAGGAGGGTGTGCCAGTGCCTCAGTTCCAAATAGAAGTGCGGTAGAAAGGTAAAATATAAAAGAGCTTTTAGCTGCCAGAAGCAATTTAAAATTAAAGGATCGAAAAATCGTCGAATGAAAGCATGATGTTTAGAAGTATTTTCATACTCATCTTCTCCCTTATCCTCTGTCCCTTGGGAGCACAGGAGCGTCCCAAGGTGGCTTTGGTGTTAGGTGGTGGAGGTGCCAAGGGGGCTGCCACTGTGGGGGTGTTGAAATATGTGGAGCAGTCGGGAGTGCCCATCGACATGGTGGTGGGCACCAGCATCGGCTCCATTGTGGGGGGCATGTATTCGTTGGGCTACCGGAGTGAGCAACTCGATTCCTTGTTCCGTACCCAAGAATGGATGGACATGTTTGCTGGCTCCTTGATGGGCGACAGCATTGTGAGGGCATTGCGCAACTTGACGGGGAATTTGGACGAAACGAAGTTCGATTCCCTGCCCATTCCTTTTCGTTGCGTGGCGGTCGATATCAGACGGATGCAGGAGGTGGTTCTGACAGAAGGAGACTTGGCCCAGGCCATGCGAGCCAGCATGGCCATTCCTCTAATATTTAAACCTGTGCGGATGGGCAACATGCGTCTTGTGGATGGAGGAGTGCTGAACAACCTGCCAGTGGATGTAGCACGTAACATGGGAGCAGACATCGTGATTGCCGTCGATTTGACAGTTAACAAGCATGAAGGGGAGCGACCCTCTATTTTCCGTCCAGACTTGAGAAAATACCATCAGAACCGTCTGGATGCCGATGTTTACATCAATCCCGATTTACAAGGATATGGTGCTCACGATTTTAATCCTCAACGCATTGCCGAAATGATTGCACTTGGCGAGAAGGCGGGCAAGCATGCTCTGAAGGAGTTGAAAAAGCTAAAGAAGAGGAGAAAGTTATGAAGCTTCCTCCTCTTCTTTTTCAGTTCAACAAGACACTGCGTATGGAGTCTTTGTTGTTCTTTATGACTCTGGGGGTCAGAACCTCACATAGATTTCTGCCCAAAGCTCATTGTAGTCCTTGTGCTGGAGGCTGCGATCGTGCACGTGGTTGTACTGCAACTGTACGAGGAAGTTCTTGTGCAGTTGGATGTTGGGGATGATGCTGTAGATAGTCCTCATCGACTCCCAAGTCTTGGCACTGCGATAGGCATCGTATTTCCCATACACTTTGAGCCAAGGGGTACAAGGCACTCCCACTGTGGCGTACCAACCGTCGGCCTTGCCTTCGCCAGCATAGTTGGCAAGCAGACCTTGGGCATGGGCATACTCAGCACGCACCGTCCAGTCGTTATGTTCATACTTCACCGCTGCAGCCCAACGGTTGCGGTCGATGGGATCTCCATCTTTCACGTAATCGCCCGTCCAGCCAAAAAGACCGAAGAAAAGGCCTTTCACTGGTTGCACCTGCAACGAGCCGATGAAGTCCTTGTGTCCGTTGGCATCAGAACTGTTGATGCCCTGTCCATTCATCATTTGCAACTGATAGTGAAGAAAGCGGTGACCGTCTTTCTTCGAAGGGAAAAGATCGCCTTGCACTTGCAGGCCCTGGTCACGTCCGCCGTTTGCCACACCCTTGTCGCTGTCGCCTATGCCACTGATGTTGCGGGCTATCTGCGAATAGTCGCCACTACCCACATCTAATGGGTTGATGGGATTCTCAAAAAGGAAGGCTCGCTTATACTGACCTACTTTCACTGCCAGTTCTTTCCAATGCTGCCACTCCACGAAATAGTCTTTCATATGGAAAGAAGAGTTGTTTATTTGTGCCTGAATGCGGTATTTGAAGTCACCCAAGATGGTGCCATCCACGTATGCACGGATGAAACGCTGGCTGAAGCCGCCCGCTCCGTGTGCACCGTCTTGGTCAGTATAAGTGTATTTGCCGATGAAGTAGCCACCAAATTTAGGAGCCGAGGCATAGTCGGAGAGCTTCCTTCCATACTGCGGACGGCCGTCAGGAACGGGCATCTGCTGCATGGCATTTTCAAGACTATTATTCACCAGACTGGTGATGAAGCCTGAACCTGGCGTACCGTTGGGTTCAAACTCACTAACTCCCATCGCTTTGTCGGATGGGGTAGCCCTATTTTTCGATTCGTCATTTTCGCCCATTAGTGGCAAAGAGAGGAAAAAAGTCAATAAAATCAAAGTGGATGTTCTTTTCATGCGAATTGGAAATGTCATCTTTGTGTATGAAGTTTTTGGGGTGTTAGGTTTTGAATATTTTTGCAAATGTAGGGAAAAACAACAAAAGAGAGCCGATTGAAGGAGCATTTTTTACATTCCTTTCTTATTTTTTGCCATTTCTTTGGGACATTGCAATCATGTGTCCGTCTTTTTTTGTAATTTTGCCCCATTCAAAAATGCACATAATATATAGAGATGGTTGGAATAATAAATGCAGACTCACACAGTCTGGAGCTAAAGCGGCATCGCTGTGATAAACAGAAGACTGTGCTCATCGGTTCCGTGCAACATTTTCTGGTCGATGCATTGTGCCTGTGCAGCCTTTATCTGTTGGCTGAAAGGGCTGGTAACATGGATGTGATGAGGGTGTTCATCCTATATAATGTTTTAGCATTCACCACCCAGCCGCTCACGGGATGGTGGACCGACCGATTGCGGCATCGCCATTGGGTGTTATTGGCTTCGATGGTGCTGCTGACAGTGGCTGTTGTTTTGGCTGCCATCACGGTGAAGTATGGCGAAGAAGGGAATGTGTCGTTGTTTCTCTTTTATGCCGATGCGTTTTTATTAGGTATGGGCAATTCGTGTTTTCACGTATGGGGCGGAAAGCAGGTGGCAGTGATGACCAACAATGACATACGGGCGATGGGAACTTTTGTTTCCACAGGTGCCTTCGGCTTGGCTGTTGGGACATTACTCTTTTCCTGGCCGTTTCTTTTTATATTGCTGCTAAGCTTTTGTGTGTTGACGGTTTTCTGTATCCGATTAGACAATGGGAACAATACTCCAGAAGAAGAACTTCCCCACCCTTTCCACTTCAACATGGTGAGCCTTTGGGTAGCTGCAATCATGCTCCTTGTCGCTTTTCGCTCATGGGCAAGTGAGGGGTTCACGGTGAATATAATCAAGAATCCTTTCCTTGTGCTGCTGTTAGGAGCCGTGAGTATGTTAGGGAAGATGATGGGTGGATGGATAGCCCACTGGATAGGCATTTCCAAGGCAATCGGTTTATTTCTAATTGCGGCATTGACTTGCTTTCTCCTAAAGGGGAATGGCATTGCATTGGTGCTTTTAGGAATGTTTTCCATCAACTGCACAATGCCTATCACGCTCTATTGGGCAAGCATCTTACTGAAGGGGAAGGAAGGGCTGGCCTTTGGCCTGTTAGCAGCTTCACTCATTCCTGGGTACTTGTTGGCTACATTGTTGGGCATAGGATAGAATTTTCGCCTCAGTGTTTCTGTAAAAAAGTAAAAAGCATGGTTTCCTCTCTCTTATGTGCATTGTTGTTCACCATTCTCATTGAGTTGGCAATGCTTTGGCTACTGACAGAATGGGACAAAAAAACAGCCTTGGCATCGGTTGGTATGAATGTGCTCACCAACGTGCCGCTCAACCTCTTTGTATTTTGGGTGGACGATAGCTGGCTCACCATTTTGGTTGGCGAGGTGCTGGTGGTAATGGTTGAGACATTGATATTCTTCCACTATAAAAAACCTTTTTCTCGGGCTTTCATCATTAGTTTGTTGTGCAATGCCACCAGCTATTTCGTGGGTTTGCTCTTCACTTTGGCACTATTTTTACAGGTCGGATGAAAGAGCCTTTGGAATAAAACTGAATCGGCGGTAGGCCGCTTCATGGATTTTCAGTTCCGCATAATATATCATTTTGTGCTTTGTCTGAAGAACATTCAAATTATTCATACCAGTCAAACAAATTCAATTCTTGTGTGTTAGCTTCATCAATAGAAATTGTTAATATGAGTAGAATATATTTCAGTGAATTTACACTCAAAAGACAGAGAGCTCTTCTCCTTTTGTATTAACTCATCATGTTTTTCACTTGAGCCAAAGCATTCCTTTTAGACGAAGGAATGAAAAATATAAATGCAGCATTCGTCCTTATTTTGTAACATGGGCACAAGTGAATGTAACAAGTGGGAGCATTTGTTACGAAGATATAAATAATGGGAATGCGAGGACAAGGAGGATTGCGTAGAATGCGGTAACTTTGCAGCCAAATAGATTTTTGACTGTATGAAAAAGCTACTTTTTTTGTGTTTATGGACAATTTGTTCGTCTCTGCCCTGCAAGGCTGCTGACCAGTTTGTGAGTTTCCAACCTTCAGCCGATGCTGTGTGCCTGACCAACATGAAGGGCAGCATCAGCTGCGACCCTAACGATTGGAAAGGAGTGCGCATCGCCGTAGAGAATCTGAAGAAAGACCTGGAAAAGGTGACTGGCAGACAGGACTTTCCCATTGTAATAGGCACTTTGGGAAAGAGCGACGCGATTGACCGCCTGGCCAAGAAGAAGATGATTGATGGTGGACTGCTGAAAGGAAAGAAGGAAATGTTTATCATCACCATGACGAAAGGGCAACTGGTAATTGCTGGCAGCGACAAGCGTGGAACCATCTATGGTGTGTATGAACTCGCACAACAATTAGGTGTCAGTCCTTGGTACGATTGGGCTGATGTGCCCGTGGAACTGCACGAAACGATTTACATCAAGCATGGGGTTTTCACCGATGGAGAACCCGCTGTGAAGTATCGTGGCATCTTCCTCAACGACGAGGCTCCCTGCCTGTCGGGATGGGTGAAGGACAACTACGGTGGTGTCTATAACCATGAGTTCTACGCTCGTGTGTTTGAGTTGGTGCTCCGCTTGAAGGGTAACTTTATGTGGCCAGCCATGTGGGGTTCGGCTTTCTATGCCGACGACCCTCTCAATCTGCAAACTGCCGATGACATGGGCATTTGCATGGGCACTTCGCACCATGAGCCTATGGCCAAGGCGCATCAGGAATGGAGACGTGACAAGACGCATGGAGCATGGAATTTCGACACCAACAGGGAGACACTCGATAAGTTCTGGAAGAGCGGAGTGGAGCGTATGAAACACACTGAGGACGTGGTAACCATTGGCATGCGTGGAGATGGAGATGAAGCCATGGGCGACCATGCCGATGTGGAATTGCTGGAGCGCATCGTAGCCGACCAGCGTCAAATCATTGAGGAGGCAACAGGCAAACCAGCCAAAGAGACGCCGCAAGTGTGGGCACTCTACAAGGAAGTGCAAGAATACTACGAGAAGGGCATGAACGTGCCCGACGATGTAATTCTTTTGCTCTGTGATGACAACTGGGGCAATGTGCGGGTGCTGCCTGAGCAGGAATGGTGCAAGGGGACGGGTGCCTTTTCCAAGCGGCATCCTGGAGGTTATGGCATGTACTACCATGTAGATTATGTAGGTGCTCCACGTAATTCCAAGTTTCAGAACGTCAGTCAGATTCAGCGTATGTGGGAGCAGTTGCAGCTCACCTATTCTTACGGTGTTGACAAACTCTGGATTCTCAACGTGGGCGACCTCAAGCCGATGGAGTTTCCCATCGATTTCTGGTTCAAGATGGCATGGAACCCTTCACAGTTTAATGCCTCCAACCTGATGGCCTACACGGAGTCCTTTTGCCGTCAACAGTTTGGCGAGAAATGTGCTAAAGAAGCAGCTCGCATCTTAAACCTGCAATGCAAGTATGCGCATCGCCGCACTCCCGAACAATTGGATGCCCGCACCTTCAACCTGTTTTCAGGCGAATGGAAAGAGCGTGTGGATGAATATGACCAATTGGAACGCGAAGCCACCATTTTGCGTGAACTCATGCCTGTGCCTTACCGCACCACTTACAACGAACTGATTTATCATCCTGTGCGCATTTTTGCCAATTTATATAATATGTATTACGCTGTGGCCATGAATGGCTACTATGCCTCTAAGAACGATTTGCGTGCCAATCAATGGGCTGACAAGGTGGAATTGTGTTTCCGTCGCGATGCAGAACTTTGCGATGAGTACAACCACAAGATAGCTGGAGGCAAATGGAACCACATGATGGATGAGATACATATTGGCTATCGGTCTTGGAACAATCCGCCTCGCAATACAATGCCTCAAGTGAAGCGTGTGAATGCCGATGAAGCTGTGGAGGGAGCCGAACTGGTGTTCCAGCCTAAGCCCATAGTGTCTATCCTCGAAGCGGATGCCTTCACCACCAAGACCGACGCGAAGGAAGCTCGTTGGCAAGTTGTTCCCGATCTTGGTATATGGAAAGGGGCGGTCATCCTATACCCCTACACCAAGAGCACCGAAGGAGCTTCTATCACGTATGAGTTCAATGTGGCGCAATCCAAGGACAAGGCGACAGCCACTATTATCCTTGCCACTAACTTCCCATTCAACGATGGTCGTGGGCAGCGACTTTCCATTGCTATGGACGGCCAGTCCATCACCACACTGAATGTGAATGAAGCCAGCCGCTATGTGGTGCAGATGTCACATGATCAAAATTTTGAATGGGAAACCACTCGCATGAATCAGCAACGCGTGTCGTTACCTTCACTCACACCAGGTAAGCACACCCTTACACTCAGTCCGCTTGACCCAGGCATCGTCATTGAGCGCATCGTCATTGAGTAACTTCTACAGGGCATTAAGCCCGCGTAACACCAAATAGGGGTCATGAGTGACGGGGCAGAGAATGTCGCTGGAGAAATGGAAGCTGTTACCTCCTGTAATAAAGACATGCAGGTCGGGGTACTCTTGGAAGAAATGACGGATGTAGCCTTCTATTTCGAAGCGTGACCCATTGACCGCCGATGACAGCATGGATGTGCGCGTGTCGTACCCCAACAGCACTGCTTCCTCTTCTGCTTCAAACAGAGGAAGCAGTGCTGTGTGTTCGTGCATGGCCTTCAGCCTCAGTTGCACGCCAGGGGAAATGGCCCCGCCCAGAAAACGCCCATCGCGAGAAATAACGTCGTAGGTGATGCACGTGCCAGCATCTATAATCAGAAGGGTGTGGGCAGCATCCTGGGCCAAAGCCCCGATGTCTGCAGCCCAGCGGTCTGCACCAAGGGCCGGGTTCACTTCAGCAATCGGTTTGATGGGGCATGGAGTTGAAGCTGTCAACCAATACACGGGGATAGACAATGCTCCAAGGGCCTCTTTCAAAGCGTTGTCTTCTCCCGCCACAGTTGATATGCGAACCGAATCAATGGGGAAAGCGTTTGTTAAGCGGGCGAAAGTGTCGGCCCAAGGTTCATGGCGCCTCTCAAAATGCACAATGCCTACACCCATGGTGAAAATGGGTGCAGACGGCATGTCTGCCACAGCCAGTTTGGCTGAAGTGTTTCCGATGTCAATCAATAAATTCATTCAAGTTCGACAATTTATTATTCAAGTTCCAACATAGTCCCTTCATCGCTAAAGCAACTCTGATAAACAATTCAAACGTGTTTAGGTTCCACTAAAGCTTTCGTTAGGTTCCACCAAAGCTTTCGTTAGGTTCCACTAAAGCTTTCGTTAGGTTCCACTAAAGCTTTCGTTAGGTTCCACTAAAGCTTTCGTTAGATTCCACCAAAGCTTTCGTTAGATTCCACCAAAGCTTTCGTTATTGTAGATGTACCGCAGGAGAAGAGTTACCAGCTGCCGCCGCCTCCACCGCCGCCTCCACCGCCTGAAAATCCACCTCCACTATGTCCACCGCCGCCACCACTGCTGCTACTGTCGTGACTCACGATGCTGATGGCATGGTTGGTGGAAGAATAAAGGCTACTGGCCATGTGGGTGGTCAGGTTGTGGGCAAGG
>ODAI011649660.1_pt1 | contig 17260 bp, 15 predicted proteins | sample 1539321 | NCBI WGS metagenome assembly ODAI01 (sample SAMN02144231, study PRJEB22623) | gut metagenome | biome: sheep rumen | host: Ovis aries | place: New Zealand | reverse complement strand
TCACAGGTTCGCCTCAGTTTCTTTCCTGACGAAGGTCATGAGAGCTCCTCCTCCGCCTGCAGTCGGGGAGCTGCCACTACCGTCACCCCGAACCTGCAACTACCGTCATCCCGAACCTGCAACTACCGTCATCCCGAACTTGATTCGGGATCCCTTTTTAACAAGAGTTGCTGAATCGAGATGCTGAATTCGGTTGCATGCAACCACGTTCTGCATGACGCACAGCTTCGTTTGGTATGACGCACAGCTTCGTTCAGCATAACATCGCTTCGTTTGGCATGACGATACTTATCAGCCAATCCACATGACAATTCCATCCCGCATCAAGGCTTTTTGAAAAGTCCCTGACCAAGATTCTTTATTCTGTCGGTCACATTTTCGGCGGCCGTATCAGAGGATGATGAATCCGTGCCGAGGACGGAACTGAATGTATTGGAAAGTGTTTCGTTCAACTGATTCGTCGCTTCCTGTGTTTTTTCCTGCACGAAAGATTCGGCCTGTTTTTTTGCTTCCGTCACAGCTTTATCCGCCTCCTCTTTTAGGCGGTTTTCAATTTCAACCTTTTTCTTTTCAAGAATTTTCTGCACATCGGAAAGCTTCATATTCTGCAAATCAATATCGCCTTCAATTCCAAGGAATTCCTTTGCCTTAGCGACATATTCATTATTGGAATTGTTGAGTTCCTGTTCAAGACGTTTGATGGCCGCATTTTTCGCATCTTTTCCAAGCTCCAGCACAGAGGCTTTAAGAGCATTTATAAACTGGGTTCCGTAGTTTCCGGTGAGTTTCAAATACAATCCGTTATCTTTGGAATAGCCCACATCGAATCCCATATTCAAATCAGTAACAGCGGCAAGACCTATATTGTAATACTTTGTCACAAAGTCATTCGGGAACCCGTCGGAATAAAGTCTCACCGGATCCAAGGCGAGAGACCCCTGCGCCGAAAATCCCGTGGGATCAGCTGTACCGCTCAAAGATATGATTGCATTTCCATCGATTGAAGGAACTCCGCTCTTTGTTGCAAATCTTGTGCCGTCAATCGCAGCGTTGAATCCGCTTCCCGTATAGTCTGCCGCAACAAGGTGATTCCGTGTGCCTGTTCGTGCGTCCACCGTAACTTCAGCCTTATGGACTGTATTGAGGATGTCAAGAGTTATGGAGCCTTTTGTCGGAATATAGCGCACATCCTGATTGTTGGTAAGCTCTGTGATTCTGGCATCGAAACCGGTTCCCTGGGCACGCACATTCTGAATCAAAAACGAAGGATAATTCTGGCTGTACCAAAAATCGGTTCCTTCCATTCTTTTGCTCCACTTTGTTTCTATTGTTTTCTTTTTCTTTTCAGGCTTAGGATTGTTTTTCAGCTGCTGAGCGTAGGCTATTGCCTCTTCCACATAAGGATAATATTCCCCCAGCATATTGTATCCCACAGTGTCAAGAGCATCCAAAAGCAGTCTGTCCAAATTCGCAATCGTACCAGTGATTGTCGTAAGACGTTCCACGATGTAGTCATAGTCGCTTTTCACGGTTCCGGCCACATTCACCACCATATCATTCACGAACACCGCATCGGACTTGACTTCTTCAACCACCTGAGTCACTTTGTTTGTAAGAGACTTTCCCTGCTCTATCGCACTGGTGATTTTCTTCAGATTTTCACGAAGGGCTGCCACATCATCAGGATTTTGTATATTAAAGGATGTTACATTTATTGTCTGAAGATTTTTTACAGATGCCGCGAATGACTCAACTTCAACCTGCAGTTCCGCCGGCTTTTCCTTCCATTTTTCAATAAGCGCCTGAGTGTCGCTGATTGCCTGTTTTGTCACTTCTGGAGTATGGATATTGCTCCTGGCATTTGCAATGATGCTTTCCACATCACTTCCGCCAAGCAGATCGTAGGCCTGCATTTTCAAATCTTCTATTGCGTTGTTTGCCCTGGCCTTCACTTCCCTGACAAACGGGCTGTCGTTTTTTTCCTCATCATGCGGAATATAACAACTGTAAGTGCGGTCGGTGTTCCAGGCAATTCCCGAGGCCTCAAGGTTTTCTGCAACAAACTTCTTTCGCAAAAGCTGCACAAGATTGAAGTCCGCTTGTATTTTATCAATCTCGAATAGATTTTTCATTACAGAATTTTTGTTTCCCACTTGAAGTCCGCGGATTGTGACGGAAGAATCAAGGATGCGGATGTCAACGGAAGCAATATCGGTCTTTGCCTTGAAGATGGATTCAAAAACATATATAAGGCCCTTTTTTGCCAGAGGATTTTTAAACGTCACCACAGCGGCAACGGCTCCCACAATAATAGAAGCAACTGCTATGAGCGGAATCATCTTGATGCGGCTTTTTTTCTGTCCTTTTATTTCGTTGGCAATGTACTTGTATCTTGAGACCTCTTTTTTTGTGAAAAGCACATCCTTCGGAATCGAAAGTCTGTCGGGCTTTTTGGGATCAAGTCCTTTTTGGAAAAGACCTGCAATCAACTCTCTGTCTTCGGGGATGAAAATATGCTTTAAAACCTTTCGCTTGAATCCTTTTTCGGTATAACTTCTGCGCAACAGCGGAGGCAGTTTTTTGAACGGGACTTTTTTTTCAGGCAGTTTTTTTTCGGCTGCAATATCACGCAATTCTCCACGCACCATTTCGCGGGAATAGGCTTCCACTTCATCAGAAGTAATGCGCATCACTTCATCATCCTGAACGGCGGGAAGCTTATCCTCCGGGGAAACATCGTCCGAATCAGGGGCCTCTTCCGCAGCAGTTTCATCGTCCGAACCCGCAGAATCTTCAGGACCGGCATCATCTTCCGAATATGAAGCTTTTTCCGCAGCATCCTCTTTCGTGTCAACAATTTCCTGTGGAACAACAGTTTCTTCATTTAGCGGAATATCATTTTCTGCGGAAGACCCGCTCTTTGTTTCAACAGGCTCTTCGCCCTCTGTCAAATTCTTTTTTTCTTTCTCAGGGAGAATCTCGTTTTCTTCCATAATCAGAAATCTCCTTGCATGAAATCTGCTATTTTCTGAACCAACGGAACATTGCCTATCATCTTCACAACCTTGAGATTTTTCAGAGCTGCACCAAGGTATTTCCGCCAAATCCAGGTGAGGACCCGGCTTATAATGTACAAGGGAATATAAGCGGCTGCAGAACAGGCAAGACATCCCATTACTATGGTGTTGTTGATTTTAGTGAACGCCACAAAAGGTGTATTGATGAGAGTGGTCATAGGCGACTGCATGGCCGGATGCGACAGAATCCAATATCCCACTTCATTGAAAAAAGGATCTGCAATTCCTGCAAAAAGAGACACAAGCAGCATGGTAATGGTCATCACTCCACGCTGTATGCGCATGAAAAAAATAAAAATGAAAAGAATATACCACAGGGCATTGTCTTTCGGCATAAATCCCAGAATCACACCCCAGGCAAACGCATGGGCAATCTCTCCGGGTGCGGTATTTGAACTCAATGCCTTTATCAATTTCACAAAAGCTTTCAACATGATTAAATATTATACCACTATATCGCTATAAAATCAAAAAAAATCCACAGGGCATCTCTAAAAACCAGCCTTGCAGAAGCTGATGTTTTAAAGACTCCCTGCATCAATTACTGGGTCTCTTGCAGTATTTATAGGTAAACCAGGCTCCGGCATATCTTCCCACAAACCTGCTTGCCACGGCTTTGAATTTCCATCTGAAGGCCCAAAGCGAATACAATTTTCCTTTTCTTGATTTTTTAAGACAGTGAGCAACAGTTTTTTCCGGGGAAAGACCGTTCCGCACTTCTTTTCTAGCACCTTTCGATGCCACGTTTGCAAATTCCGTGCTCACAGGCCCGGGACACAATGCCGTCACGGAAATTCCTTTTGACTTCAATTCCGCCGCCAGCGCAACAGAAAAACTGAGCACATAAGCCTTTGCGGCTCCGTAAACCGCAAAATTCCCAAGTGGAAGATAAGAGGCCAGAGAAGCTGTGTTGATTATGCGGCTACCCTTTTTCATATACGGAAGACAAAAACCCGTGATGCCGGTAAGAGACGTGCAGTCCAAATCAATCATATCCATTTCCCGCTCGGTATCTGTATCTGCAAACTCACCGTATGTTCCAAAGCCTGCATTGTTCACAAGAACGCTCACGCAGATTTCACCGCTTTCTTTTGCCGCAGACTCCAGTTTTTCACGGAATGCAACTGCGCCAGACTTTCCGCTTATGTCCATTGGAACGCAAACGACCGAAGGGTACAAATCCTTTCCAGCCTTTGATTCAAACTCTTCTTTTTCGCGCAGAATCCTGGCCTTTGTTTCTTCAAGTTTCTGCTCACGGCGGGCCACAATCCAAATCTCATCGGAAGAAAGGGATTTTTTTTCCGCCCTGACGTCATTTCTGTATTCCGCACTTTCACGGGCAAGTTGGGAAGCAAAACAGACTCCCATTCCGCTTGAAGCCCCTGTAACAATCATTATTCTTTTCATTCTTTCATTATAAAATAAAGCGTTTCCGTTGTAAATACAGGGCATCGTCCAAACAGGGCTTCAGCATGAAACAAAATGTAAAGAGTTCAAAACGAGTCAGCAAAAAATCACATCACGAAAACGAACAGTCACAGAGCAGGTCCAAAAGGTTTCTTCCTTCAACAAGACATTCAGCCATGAGATGCCGGTACGACTCGAATTTTTTCGGAATGAGATATTCTTCGCCGAAAGTTATTTCACCGCTCTTTCTTGAGACATTCACCACATATCTTTTCCCGCGGTAAATGAAATCAAAATCACGCCGCACTTCAATCGCATTTTTAAAATCTTCCACAGTCATAAAACCGTCTCCTAAAAAAATCTGCATTTTGTCTGAAATCAAAACGGAGATGCACTTTCAAATTCCATACGCTTTCCTGAGCCTGGGTGATCAAACGAAAGCCGTGAAGCATGAAGCAAAAGTCTCTCCCCTTTTCCGCATTTTCCGTAAAGACTGTCGCCAACAATCGGAACGCCGAAACCGTGTGAATCAGCACTTGCAAGACGAAGCTGGTGGGTACGGCCTGTGCGGGGAATAAAACGAACCCTCGTTACATCGCGTCTGGACGAATCAGGGGCAGTGTATTTTTCCACGCGGATTATCTCCCATTCCGTGACTGCTTTTTTTCCATAAACCGCATCCCAAATCTGGTGGGGACGGTTTTCAATGTCAAGACGAAAATAAAGCTCCATTGTTCCGTGCGCGCTTATACCTTTTTGAGAAAGAATTCCGTCAAGACAGGCTTCGTATTCTTTTCCAATGTTTCCGTTTTCAAACTGGATGCTTAAATTCCGGTGAGCCTCTTTTGTAAAGGCAAGCACCATAAGTCCGCTGGTTTCCATATCAAGGCGGTGGCAGGAAGGCTGTTCGATGCACTCTGGAAAAAGATTTTTCAGACGGGAAGTAACACAGTCTTTTTTGTCGGGCGTGCGTCCTGGTATTGAAAGAAGTCCGCTTTGTTTGTTTATCACCGCTATCTGGCTGTCGCGGTACAAAATCTCAAGTCCAAGCATTTCCGGTAAAATGATTCTGCATCTTTCTTCGCAGGGAGGACTCGGTTTTTCCTCACAATCTTCGGAGTTCCGCACAAAAAGTTCCGCCATGCTGAAAGGCTTCAATGAATGGGCATAGGCATAGTCAAGCAGTTTCGGAGCGCAACATTCACCCGTTCCAGTCGGAGGCATTTTTATATTTCGACTCCGGCAGATTTCACGAAGAGACCGTACCCTTCCGTCTGCACAATGAAATGAATACAAATCGAAAACACGGTTCTGAGATTCAAGAGTAAGTGATGAACGTTCACGCGCGTATTTTGCAATTTCCGCCTCGTTTGACCGGGAATCATTTTGTGAAGATTTTTTCAGTGCATTGATTTTTTCCGTCAAAAGATGAATGGCTTTGTCGTTCGGTAAAAGAGCTTCTGTAATCCGCCTGTTTTCCACGACTGAAGGAACCGCAACTGTAAACGGAGGCAAATCATCTCTAGAAACCAAAGTCCGCGTGGCACCTGAGACGGCAAGAAGGGTATGCACATTTTCAAGGTCATCATGGCACAAAAGCGCACCGACCATAACACCCTGCCCTTCCCTTTCACAGCTCAACGGACCGTCATGGCAAATGGAAAGGCTTCCGTCTTTAAGGGCCCTTTTCATTTCAAGGCAGACCTCAAATGCCTTTTCTTCAGGAAACGGAGGAAACATTTTTAGAATTGTGAAAGCGCGTTTGCAATGCTGTATGCACGGTCTCCGAATTTTTCAATCTGACGCACAAGGTCAATGTAAAGCAACTCGGATTTTACGTTTGCACCGGCTTCAAGTCTCTTTCTTGCGACTTTCTTGAGATTGTGACGGAACACATCAATCTGCGTTTCAATCTCACGGGCAATCATCAGTTTGTCATTGTCAAGATGCTGGTTTATATTGCTGCTCACGAAATACATACTCTGGCGGGCAAGATCCAGATACGGCTCAAGGCGGTCCATATCCTCCTGACTGAATGTCATTTTCTTTTCTATTGATTTCTTCAAGAGCATTGCGACATTGTAGCAGTCATCAGTCATTTCCTCAAGGTCATTTACAATCTGCTGCATCAGGGAAAGACTGTCACTTTGCTGTGCACTAAGCGGAAGTTTTGAGCAGTTCACAAGATATCGGGTAAGTTTTTCCTTCATCTGGTCTGCAAAATCCTCCTGCTTGGTAAGATACTCGAAATGCTCATCCAAGAAGGATTCATCTCTGTTTTTGAAACCGGAAGATATGCGCTCGAACATTTTCATTACAAGCACCGTCATATCCTGAATTTCTTTTTCGGCACGGATGATGTAAGCAGAAGCATTTTCCCTACCACCTGTCTCGCTGAATTCAAGAGTGTATTCGGCACGTACGGCATCAGGATCGTCTTTGATGATTTTTTCAGCAAGCCATGCAATCTGAGGAGTGAACGGAAGGCACAAAAGCGATGTGATTGTCTTAAGTACCGTGTGCAGCGCGGCAATGTGATATGTGATATTTGAAGCAGGGGTTCCGGGAACAATGATGTCGATAAGATGCAGGAACGGATTGAAGAAAATGCATGCAAAAATCACTGTGGCCACATTGAAAAGCACGTGGACCAAAGCAGTCCTTTTTGCAGGTGCCGATGAATTCAACGACGCAAGAACCGCATCTATGGTTGAGCCGATGTTGCTTCCGATAACCAGAGCCGCGGCAAATTCCCAGGAAATAAGATTTTTATAGGCCATTGTGATTACGATGGCACTTTCGGCAGAAGACGAGTGAATCAGCGCAGTGATAAAGATACCGGCGATTACTCCGACAAAGATGCTCCAAGCCCCTGCGTTCCCGAAATTGCGAAGGAAATCCAAGGTTCCGTTCGAAGGATCGATTGTGGCAGAAAGCCAGTCCAATCCTATGAACAAAAGGCCGAATCCCATTATCGCTTCACCGAGCGACTGTTTTTTTATCTTCTTTATAATAGTAAGGATGTAGCCAAGGCCGAAAATAGGAATTGCAAATGAAGAAATCTTGAAGTTGAAACCGAAAAACACGACAAGCCAGGCCGTGATTGTGGTTCCGATATTTGCACCCAGCGTGACGCCGACGGACTGCTGAAGAGTCATGAGTCCCGCGTTTACAAAACTCACTTCCATTGCAGTGGTAGCACCTGACGACTGGATTATGAAAGTAAGGACAAGCCCAGTCAAAAAACCAAGCACACGGTTTCCTGTCATAAATCCCAAGGCAGACTGCAGTTTCGAGCCGGCACTTTTCTGGATACCATCACTAAGCATTTTCATGCCGTACAGTAAAAAACAGAGACTACCAAGAAGTTGTAAAATCGTTGCCAATATGTTCACAATAACATAATCATACAAAAATATTGTTTCTGTTTCAATAAGATTGAAAAAAAAGTTGACGAAAGAAGGGAAAATTTATTACATTAAAGACATCACCAAGAGCGAGGCACAAAAAATGCCCTGCAATTCCCAAACGGGCGGTGATTTTAATTTTTTTTGGAGGACATTATGAAAATAAGACCTTTGGCAGACCGTGTATTGGTAAAGCAGGCAGCCGCAGAAACTAAGACAGCAGGCGGACTCTTCATTCCCGAAACAGCCCAGGAAAAAACACAGCAGGCAGTGGTGGAAGCCATCGGACCTGGAACAGAAAAAGAAAAGATTACTGTAAAACCAGGGGACAAAGTTCTTTACGACAAGTATGCCGGCACACAGATTAAGATTGACGGTGAGGATTACCTGATTCTCAAGAATTCCGATATCATTGCCGTTGTTGAGTAATTCATTTTAAGAACCCACAGATATAAAAGGCAACGTCGAAAAGCTGAAGTTTTTCAACGCTGCCTGTATTATTTTTCGTTGCGGAGGTATCTGCAAAAAAGCTTCACTCTGCGGCGTAGTTTTCTTACAAAATCTGATTTTCAAAAAAAATGTTTCAAAATGACACAAAACCCCGGTAAAATTCAAGCTGTGAGTCAAAATGACACTCTGATTTCTTTTTCAAAGATTCTTATTGGGCTGAATTTAAGTCGCATGGATCTTATATAATCATTTTCACTTGTTTTTGGTCTCGGTGAACATACTGAAATTCGATGAATTTATAGAAGATTTTCCCAAAAAACGCTAAAGATTCCATAAAATCCCCCGAAATCACTTTTTTTTCAGAAAAAGATATAAACTTGGCACAGAATTTGCTATATCATTTGCAAGCACGATGAATGCTGACTTTTTTTTGCAAGGAGTATCTGCCATGACTAATGATGAGAATGTTTTGAATATGTACTTGAAAGAAATCAACAAGATTCCCCTTCTGACCCGCGAGCAGGAAACTGAGCTTGCTGTTAAAGCTGCCGCAGGAGATAAAAAAGCAAAAGAAACAATCGTAAAAGCAAACCTCCGCTTTGTGGTGAATGTTGCGAAAAAATACCAGAATCAGGGACTCGACCTTCTGGACCTTATCAGCGAAGGAAACATCGGTCTTCTTACCGCAATTGACCGCTTCGATGTTTCAAAGGGGTATCATTTCATCTCCTACGCCGTATGGTGGATCCGTCAGGCAATACTCAAGGCCATCTGCGAAAAGAGCCGTGCAATCCGACTGCCCCTGAACCGCGTGAATGAGCTTGTGAAAATCGAAAAGGCACGCAAAGTTGTGGGCACAAACAAAAGCGAGGAGCAGGAAATCACTGAAATCGGTGCGATGCTCGGAATGGAGACAAGCCACGTCCGTGAAATGCTCAATCTTTCAAAGGAGATGGTCAGCCTTGACATGCAGGTTCCGGGAGACGGTGCACAGAAACGCACACTCGGAGACTTCCTTGAAGACAACACGGTTCCATCCCCTGATGAACAGGCAATGAACACCGCAATGAAGGAAGAACTCAATTCCGTGCTCAAGACGCTCCGCCCGAACGAGGAAAAGGTTCTCCGCCTGCGCTACGGTCTTAACGGTGAAAAACCCATGTCCCTCAAAGAAGTCGGTGATGTTTGCAATCTCACGAAGGAAAGAATCCGCCAGATTGAAAAACGCGCCCTTGTAAGGATGCAGCATCCTGTTCGCCTCACACGTCTTGAAGCTTACGTTGCATGATACTTCCATAACCGCGGCCTTTGTGATATTCTGGTGACGGAGGAAAAATCTTCATGGCAGACACAAAGGTAATCGCGGAAATCGGAACGGCTCACCAGGGCTCTTTGGAAAAGGCATTTGCACTCATAGATGAAGCTTCGGACGCCGGTGCCCACATTGTGAAATTCCAATGGGTTTACGCAGACGAGATTCTGCATCCCGACACAGGTTTTGTAAATCTACCCGGAGGAAGCGTAAAACTTTACGACAGATACAAAGCCCTTGAGGTCTCCCCTGAATTTTTCAAAAAATGCCTTGAATACACGCACCAAAAAGGTCTGCTTTTTGCCTGCTCACCGTTCGGCATAAAATCTTTGCAGGAACTTGCAGACATCCATCCCGATGCAATAAAAATAGCATCTCCGGAAGTGAACCATACTCCAATGCTGAAGGTCTGTGCAAAATACTACGGAAAGATTCCGATTATCCTTTCAAGCGGTGTCTCAACTTTGGGTTACATAGAAAAAGCTATTGACATTCTTACAGGCGGATTTGAAAGCGATTCCCCTGCGCCGGAAAAAATCTGCGTGCATGGACAAAACATTGCTCCGCTCACTTTGCTTCACTGCATCACCTGTTATCCTGCCCCCGAAACCGAATACAATGTGAAATGCGTGAAGACACTCAGGCAAATCTTCGGAATCCCCACAGGAATAAGCGACCACTCCCTTGACCCGGTTTTGGTTCCCGTTCTCACAACGGCGATGGGAGGCTCGATGATTGAAAAACACATAACCATCAGCAAAAAGACAGACGGACTTGACGACCCTGTTGCACTCGAAGAAGAGCAATTTGCGCAGATGTGCAATGCCGTGCATCAGGCAGATGTCTTAATGAACCGTTATCATAAAGACGAGCTGGCTTCGGGGATAAAAACAAATGCCGCAGAGGATGAAATCATCAGGCAGCTGAAAATGGAATACGGGGATGAAAAAGTTTCCGCAGTGCTTGGAAGCGGAATAAAAAGACTTGCAAAAAGCGAAAAGGCAAACTACGGGCGCACAAACAGATCGCTGCACTACACCCGCAGCTTAAAAGCCGGTGAAACCGTGAAAGCAGACGACATCGCCGTATTGCGGACTGAAAAAATCCTGACCCCCGGAATCTCCCCTGATTTTCTTGAAACCGTGATTGGAGCCACATTGCAAAAAGACGCAGTTTCAGGTTCAGGCGTGATGTTCGAAGATTTTATGAAAGGCAAATGAAGTCTTCAATCCAAATGAAAAAGACGACGGCAGTTTGAATCGACCAGATCCGAAAGTTCCTGCACCGTCATATTTCTTTGAGAAGCAATGAACTCGTAAGTGTGATTTATGTACAGCGGAGTGTTCGGATGCCCCCTCATTGGAACAGGAGCCAGATAAGGAGCATCGGTTTCCAAAAGAAGCCTGTCTGCGGGGATGAAATTTATGACTTTGTGCATTTGCTCCATGCGGCTTTTTTTCGTATAAGTGGTTGCCCCGCCCAAAGCGATATACCATCCTCTGTCCACAAAAGCGCGGGCTTCGTCGATTCCGTAAGACCAGCAGTGTATGATTCCGTTATGCCATCCCGCTTTGTCTATGCAGGAGATTGTGTCTTCAAACGCATCCCTTGAATGCACCACCACAGGAAGATTCATTTTCCGGGCAAGATTCAGCTGCATCACAAAAAGTTCATGTTCACCTTTGTAAATATCTGAATCAAAATCAGCTTCATTTCTTCCGTCAGGATTTGAAGGATTCCAGTGATGATCCAGACCGCATTCGCCAATTGCCGCAAAATGATGACTTTCGCCCTTGTTTTTTTTGTATGAAACAATCTGATTTTCAAGGAGCTTCACGCATCTTTCACGGTCTTTGATTTCCTCGATGTCGGGCCATATTCCGGCTGAAAAATAAAAGAACGACTCCACTGTTTTTTTTTCATCGGCGGTCAGATGCGAAAGGCTTTTTTCAAAATGGAGAATTCTCTCTTCAAGATCATCACACCTTGTTCCAATGTCCATCATAAAGAAGGGATTTTCCTTTGCCAGCCCTCTTAATGATTCCGAACCTTTGACTTCATCACCGTCTGTCATCAAGTGAAAATGAAAATGCGTGTCGCTGAACATTTTTCCTCCGAAAAAAAATCCCCGGCGACATTCCGGGGACCTTCGACCAATCAGTCTGTAATTTAGATAAGCAGGTCGGCAAATGCCTTGAGAGCACCGTCCATCTTTCCTGAGAGAACAGTCTTTGCAAGGGTCTTTCCGAGCTGCACTCCTTCCTGATCGAAACTGTTTACATTCCACAGGAATCCCTGGAACATAACTTTGTTTTCGTAATGTGCCAAGAGAGCACCAAGGCTTTCAGGCGTCACATTCTTTCCGTAGATAAGGCTTGAAGGTCTTTCACCGGCAAAGAATTTGTTCGGATTCTCGTCATTCTTTCCGCAGGCAAAAGCAATGATCTGTGCCGTCACGTTTGCGGCGAGTTTTGTCTGACTTGTACTGCCCTGGATTGTAACGTCTGTACCGCACTGGCTCTTCTGGAATGCGATGAACTGCAGCGGAATCACGTTTGTACCCTGATGGAGCAGCTGATAGAATGAGTGCTGTCCGTTTGTTCCAGGCTCACCGAAAATCACGGGGCCTGTAACATAACTGATTTTCTTTCCAAAGCGGTTCACACTCTTTCCGTTTGACTCCATGTCAAGCTGCTGAAGATGCGCCGGAAAGCGGCTCAAAGCCTGTGAATACGGAAGAATCGCTGTTGAAGGCATATTCAGAACATTGCGCTCGTACACACCGATAAGTGCATCCATGAGTGCGGGGTTCATTGAGACATCCTTTTCCTTTGCAAGAACATCTTCTTCCGCAGCTCCCTTCAGGAATGCCGAGAAAACTCCGGGACCGAATGCCAGCGAAAGAATTGCTCCTCCCACTGCAGATGTTGAAGAATAGCGTCCTCCGATATAGTCATCCATAAAGAATGCCGCCATATAGTCAGGATTTCCGACCAGCGGTGAAGTTTCGCTTGTAACGGCAATCATATGCTTTGAAGTCTCAAGACCTTCCTTCTTCAGATAGTTCTTTACGAAAGATTCGTTTGTGAGAGTCTCAAGTGTAGTGCCGCTTTTTGAAACAAGAATGAAAATGGTCTTTGAAACATCTATTGAATTGAGCACTGAAGCGGCATCGTCGGGGTCAACATTTGAAATGAAGTGTGCATCCATGCGGAATGTGCCGGCTGTCTTCGCCCAGTTTTCAAGAGCAAGATACATTGCACGGGGGCCGAGGTCTGAACCGCCGATTCCAATCTGGCATACGGTAGTGTATTTCTCACCCTTTTCGTTCAAGAGCTTTCCGTTGTGCACTTTGTTGGCAAAATCTGCAATGGCTTTCTGCTGTGCCACATAAAAATCCCTTTTGTTCACGCCGTCAACAACCACGTCTTTTCCTAACTGTCCGCGGGTCAAGTGATGGAGCACCATGCGCTTCTCACCTGTATTGATGATTTCTCCGTTATAGAGAGCTTCGAATTTTTCAATCAGCTGGGCTTCTTTCACCAGTTTCTTGAAAATCGAAATGACAGTTCGGTTCACCTGTTTGGCTGCGTAATTGAAAGTAAGTCCGCCGCCCATGGGAATAGAAAACTCTGCAACACGCTTTGCACCTGATGCACCCGAGAGAGCCTTTGCCAGTGAAACGGGATTCTTCTGCCCCTTCAGTTCCTTAAAGCTTTCCAGCTTGTTCAAATTGTTCCAAGAAATGGTAGCCATATATGCCTCTATAAAATTTGAGCTGCTTCCAGACACGACAGAATCCAGAAGTTACTCCATTCTAAAATAATTCTGGCAAAATTTCAATAACCATGCTATAATAAATCAAATCTTTTTTAGGAGATGCACTATGATTTTGAGCATTGTCATTTCAATCTTGATTGGCGCACTGGTCGGCTGGCTTGCCGGCAAAGTGATGGAAAGTAAACACGGATTCTGGATGAACTGTCTTCTTGGAATCATTGGTGGAGCAGTCGGTTCCGCAATTGGAAACGCACTCAACATTGGCGGAGGAAATATAATCGTCTCCATCCTGCTCGGTGTTGTGGGAACCATTATAGTAATTGCCATCGTCCGCCTCATTATGGGAAAACGCTGGTAAAAGACGCAAAGGCTTTCGGTGGAAAATCCGCCGGGGGCTTTTTTTCAGCCTGCAAATCATTTCTTTTCTTCTTCAGTGCCGTGAAAAATCATCTCTTTTTCAAAAACTGCGGTTTTCATCCACACAGTGGCATCGGTTCCGTTCCATTCCAGAATTCCGTCGCTGTATTCGTAGCGGATGTCATTCAAATCCTCAAACAGGGATTTTTCAGAAGGAAAGGAGATTGACATGAACTGTGCCTTTATGCTCAGTGGATTTTCAGCCAAATCTTCTGTTGTATATTCCGAAAGATATTCGTCTATGACCGAAGGACTGTCTTTCAGCATTACGAGAATCATCCTGCCGTCTGCATTTTGAATATAATATCCGGGGAAATACGGAATGAAATCTATCATCTCAAGGCGTTTTAAAATCTGACCGTCTGCATCTTTTTCAACAGCATGGAAAGGAAGATTCACCAGATTGTAATAGTCCGGATACGAAGGCTGCACAGTCCCGTTCAGCGAGGAAGGCTCACCGTCTTCAATTGAGTCAAGCAGATGGGAATAGCGTTTTATTCTGTGCTTCACGAGGCCTTCAACGCTTTTGTAAGACCAGTCAAGATAATCAACAATGGATGAAAGGGACTGCACATTGGTTTCAAGAAGATCCCCTCCAACAGAAGTCATCTGCTTAATCTTCGGGAAATTCAAATGATTCAAAAAAGTCACTCTTGTAATCAGTTCGAGCGTTGTGTACCCCCATCGGGACATTTCCGCCGAATCTTTTATTTCCTTGTAATTCTTTCTTTCATCTTTGAGTTTTTTCAAATAAAGACGGTTTTCTTCTATTATTCTCTCAACATATTCTTTGTCATCTTCCGCATATATCTTTTCGTTTTCAAGCATTAGAGAATCTGAAACCGACTGCTTTAGAATCGGCAGACTCAGCGTGTAAAAATATTTTGAAACAGCAGGCTGTATGGAAGTCTGCGGATTTGAAGAGAAAAACATCATGTATGAATTAATCGGAGTAAGAGGCTTTAAAAATTCATTCCAGTCCGAACCGGTGATTTCCAACTGCACATAATCTTTCGTAGCCTCCCCGGAAATTGCAAAAAGGGCATGATTTTTCTGGGCAAACAAATCCTTGATTAAAAAGGCAAAATCCTCATCAGCATCCTGAAGACCTTCGAAACCGCACTCCGCCGTAATAAAATAATTTCTCGTGCTTCCGTCATATCCGGGGTCTCCTCTTTTTATGTAAGTCCATTTTTCGACCAGATAAAGTCTGCATGTATACGAGTCATTCCCCTTGCGGAGCGTCACCGTGCAGTCATCGGTTGAATGAAGGCCGAGCCCGTTTATCTCACATTCGATTTCAGGCATTACCGAACCGTTTTTTGTAATGTATCCTTTTAGCGCAATCTCCTGCATTCCTGTTGTTTCACTTTTTTTATAATCAAGAAAATCATCGTCGCTGAAAAAAAGATTTACGGGAGCAAAAAGCCAGGATTTGTCTTTCAACTGCTTGTAGTAAAATCCGGTGTTTCCTTCAGAATCAAGGCCTGCCACTCTCAGTACGCGGGCTTCGTTTCCAAGACCGTTTTGGGCAATCGAAATGAAACGCGTAAGACGTGCTTCCCCGCTTAAAGGAATTTTCGGCTGCTCCATCCAGTCTTCCGCCGGGAGTGCCCACGGGGAATAATTCGAAAGATAGTCGCTTCCCGTCATGGTCTGTGGAAGTTTGTCGTAAGTGTATTGGAAAAACATCGGATCACAGCCCATTGTGTCGAAATCAATCAGCCGGGTAAACATTCTGCCCTGACTTCCGATTACAAAAAGAGTGCTTGCGGAGGCCGAAATATTTTCCGAAATGAAAGTGCCGTGAAGAGGAGTTTCTATGCTGCGGCTGAAATCCTGCGGGAGTCCGCTGTCTGTGAAGCGTATCCTTTTTCCGTCCTCTGAAAGAAAGTAGACTGTCTCAAGTCCCATCGTACCGAAGTGATGCTGATTTCCGTAAATGTCTTCGTACCACAAAACCTCTGAACGTCTTGCACCCATACTCCAGGCTCTTTTTTTTGCCGCTTCAGGTGTCTGATGCAGAGTATCGTCTGAAGGAAAGCCGAATTGTTTTTTCCATTCAAACGGAGTCAAAAGTTCAGTCTGATTCAGATAACAGACGTAAAGAAATCCCTCGTCATCGAAAGCATAAAGCGAATCCCCGTCTGCACAGATTTCGACAATTTTTTCCGGCGCGGAAAATCTTTTGAACGGATTTATTTTGCTGCTGTGCGGAAGACCTGTTTTCAAAAAGAGCGACCACTCTTCATCTCCTGGAGCCTTGTAATAAATCCTGCCTCCTGAAAGAATGAACTCCCCGTACAGACAATAAGACTGAGTCATCGTGCGGATTGAAACATGCTCTGGAAAAAGCCCGTTTACATTCTGTCTTGGGTCAGATTCAAGCGATACATCCTCCAAGGATTTTTTCTTCCCGCATGAGAAAAACAACATTGGAAACAAAATCACAAGCGAGAGGATTTTTAAAGGAAGCTTTCTCCCCATACGGAATCACTCATCCTCCAGATCGGGAATACGGAGTTTCAGTGCCTTAAGGAAGCGTGGACCTGTGACACCCTCACGGAGACAGGCAAAAATGCAGTTGTCTCCAGCCACGGTTCCAAGGATTTCGTCCATATTGAGTGCATCCAAAGCATTTGAAACGGCATCCGCATGACCGCCGAAAGTCTTTATGACCACAATATTTCCGCTGTAGTCGATGCTCACGTATCCGCGCAGAAAATCCTGAATGTAAATCTGCTCGCTTTCCCGCCTTTCCTCTTCATCAGGGAGAGTATAAACGTAGCCGGAATGTCCGTCGCTGATTTTGCCCACTTTCAATAGCTTCAAGTCGCGTGAAAGAGTGGCCTGGGTAACTTCAAAGCCTTCTTTCTGCAGATAGCCCAGCAATTCCTCCTGACTTTCGATTCTGTAATTTTTGATGAGCTTGCGTACGGTTTTAAGCCGCGTGAGTCTTTCCTTCAAAATAATGCCTCGTTTGCATTTTTATTATTAAGTGCATCTCTAAAAATCCGTCTTGTGCAGACTTTTCAGAATGCTTTCTTCTTTTGTAAATCTTCATTTCCAATTATGTATATTTATGCAATTTTAGTCAATAACCCTTTATTTACATTACAGAGACGGGCTGTCCAAAAACTATTGTCATGCCGAACAAAGCGATGTCATGCTGAACTTGTTTCAGCATCTCCCGTACAAAGGAGATCCCGAATCAAGTTCGGGATGACAGTGGTAGAAGGCACGGAATGACGGTGGTGGCAGGTTCGGGATGACTGATAAGTATCGTCATGCTGAACTTGTTTCAGCATCTCCCGTACAAAGGGGATACCGAATCAAGTTCGGGATGACGGCAGTTGAAGGCACGGGATGACGGGGGTGGCAGGCTTGGCGTGACCGTAGCGAATGATCTT
>ODAI011313705.1_pt1 | contig 17262 bp, 16 predicted proteins | sample 1539321 | NCBI WGS metagenome assembly ODAI01 (sample SAMN02144231, study PRJEB22623) | gut metagenome | biome: sheep rumen | host: Ovis aries | place: New Zealand | reverse complement strand
CCTTTTCCTTTCATAGATTTCTAAACGTGATCAGGGCTTTCTCCTGTCATCACTAATATACGAAAAGAAGCGGGAATTGTCATTCAACCGCTAGTATAAAGCGCCGGATGGTTTTGGCGCAGGAAAAGAGGAGAAAGAGGTGACACATATGAAAAGAAGTAGAATGATAATGATTCCATTTATTATTATGTTCATTTGGGGCGTATTTCTGATAATGCGGCCGTGTCAGCAGGTTCAGGTCACGAAGGTGGTTGATACCTATACAAAAAGAGAGAGTAAAGGGACAAAATCATCCAGAACGTATAAAACAGTTGCATATGCCGTTGTTGAGGTGGACTATAACGGTGAAACGGCAACGGTGACGGTCCACGACAATACTTGGATCCCTCTAAAGCCGGGAGATCAAGTGCTGGTCACAAAAAGCATTACCGGCAAGATCGTTGAATATGAATCGGGAACCGGGTATGGATTTGCAGGGTGCGGCGCTTTTTGCGCGGCATTGATCTTCGCGATTGACTGGTACGTTGGAAAGCACGGAGCCCGTTAATGGCGTCAGGAACCATCAGGGAGATTCACCTTTTTGACTCCTTTGTGGCCGGCACGACGCACCTCGGCAATCTTTCCGACCTGAAGGAGATCAAAGTCGGCGGCCAGCTCTCCCTCCTACGCAAGAACAACAAATTTGACAGCAATGCTATCCTCATCCTCACGGCAGACAAAAAGAAGCTCGTATATGTCTCCGAGAAGGACAACATCATCTTTGCCCGCCTGCTGACCCATGTAAGTAAATGGGTCAGGAAACACGACCTCTATATCACTTGCTCATTTTTGGATCAAAGCACTGGTGTCTGTAATTATTTGGAGTCAAAACAGTGAATTGGGAGGGTTAAGACAGTATAATTATTGTGTCTACCTCAATACAACTGTGAAACTGTGGAAAAGCTTATTGTGGATGACACAGTAAGTTTTTTTCATGGAACAATTCAATATAGAGGTGTGAAGGATACTGAATAATAGTTTGATTTAAAAAGGGACCTAGAGATGATCTGCAATAATTGTAAAAAGATAATACCTGATGGAAGAAATTTCTGCAGATTCTGCGGAGCAAGAATTACAGATGAAAGTGTAAACGAAACGATTAATGAAAGAAAAGAAGAAAGCAATCAAAGTGGTGCCAGTAATTCGGGAAAAAGCGATATTCAATCACAGAAAAAATATCGGAACTATAAGGCTCTTATCGCTATAATAGCTGTATTGCTTTGTTGTGCGGTTGGATACATCGTGTACACAAATGTTAATATTCAGAATCAAAATACTAACGCTGGAACTGTTGATCAAAAAATTGCATCGGAGCCTGCAAATGACGAATCAGTTGAGGACGACGCAATAAGCAAGGATACGGAGGATGCAAGTCAAGAAGATTCGTATGGTTATGTCAAGGGAAAAGTATTAGACAAGAAAAATGGTAACACAATTAAAGATGCAATAATAATTCTTTCAAACATACAGGGAAAAACCTATCCTGAAGAAACAGAGATTAAGACAGATGAATACGGATCATTTACAATAGAAGTTCCAGAGGGATGTTACACTCTTTATATTACAAAAAAAGGGTTTGCGGATTATTCATATGGGAAAAATATCACTGTTAAGAGCACAAAAACTACATATCTTGATAGTATTGAAATGATAAGTACGAGCACAACCGAAGATGATAAAAAAATAAATACAGCTTACTATATTCTTCCGGAAAGCAATACCAGGTATCTTACAAATTCTGATCTTGATAGCTTAAGTGAATGGGAATTAAAACTTGCCAGAAATGAAATATATGCACGGCATGGAAGAAGATTTAAAGATCCTGATTTACAGGAATACTTTGATAAACAGAGTTGGTATGTTGGATCTTTTGAGCCAGATGATTTCGACAAGAATCATTCATCAGATATAAGTGCACTGGAAAAGAAGAACGCAGAATTCATTCTGCAATATGAACTGGACCATGGCTATTTTATTTGATCACTGTAAATCTCATTAAGTTTTACATGAATTATATGTACTTAATGCAAAAATAGTTTATTGTTACGCGTAACAGAAGGAGCAGACATGGCATCATTAGTATGGAATGGTGTTTACAATGATAGATGGTCTTTTTCCTATAGAGAGGATAAAGGTCAGTATTTGTATTACAGAATCACGCAGCTACCTGATTTCTCAGACCACAGGTTTGATTATTTGTGTAAAGAAATTGATCAGAGACCGATGGAAGTCGCTAAGAAACAGCTGTCTATGATAAGGCAGTTCCACGAGATGGGCGAAGAGTGGGCTGTTAGTTTTCGCATAATTAAAGATAATAACGCATTAGCGGTGTATCTGGTATTTAAGAATTCCAGCAATTTCTTACTGCAAAAAGAAGAAATGGATAATGCCGATCACAGAATACAGAATGCATTTCCCAATAGTGAGTATACTTTCGAAAAGCTTGCTGAGGAAAAGGCTGTAGAAATGATCGATATATCCTGGGCAAATGAAGCGGTTGAAATTGTCAAGGAGGAACAGGAATACAGCGGAGACAATTATCCCAATGGCATGCATCAGATTTTTTATGTTCCATATGCATGGACGGCCGCAAATAACAATATGGAAGAAATCTGTATGGCCTTAATGAGGCACTCTGGGAGGGCAGCTGTTGAAGTAACTGCTATACCGACTCGGTATTTTGATGATGAAAAAATGTGGGTCAACGGAAATATCAGTTACTTGAAAGAGTGCATGAACGGTGAGACTTTACGCAATAAAGAGGGGCGAGTAATGTGGCAGGGCAAGAAATTGCCTATTTTAAAAACCCCTCTGGATAATTGTGAGAAAATGAATAAGCAATATGAAACCAGCCGGGTTTTCCTCACCTCGATCAGAGTGTTTGCAGATGAAAGTGCCGGTTCAATTGCTTCATCATTTATAGTGAACAGCAGTAAAAACAAGGGACAAATACTACTGTTCAATGCAGGCACCCAGGGATTTGAGTATCTCAAGAGGTGCTACCAGAATGTAGATGTATCTGCTGCAGTACATACTCATTATTGGCTGAAAAACAGTAAAAACGCTCCTTACAGAGCTCAGAGACTTAACAGGATAAGCAGTCTGGAAGAGCTGTCCAACTTTTTTAGAATACCGATACCAATTAAACCGGGATTCCCTGGTTTCAGGTATGATACCGGATTAGGAATCATACATTATTCCAAAAAAAGAAGAGGAACTATTCGTCTCGGGCAATACCAAGATATTGTGGGAACAAATAATTTGGAAGCTTCTTTCGATAGCCAGCAGTTGGCTAAACACGGGCTTATTGTTGGAGTCCCCGGCAGCGGAAAGACGACGGCAATGTTCAATATTTTAGATCAGTTGTGGAATGTGCCGGAGGAACAAAGGATTCCATTTATTGTATTGGAGCCTGCAAAAACCGAATACAGAGCCCTTATGAAACTCCCGGAGTTTGAAAAGGATATGCTGGTATTCTCATTGGGAGATGAAGGAGTGAGCCCATTCCGATTTAATCCTATGGAAGTTATGCCCGGGATTAAGGTGGAAAGCCATATGTCCAAATTACAGGCTTGTTTTGTCGGCGCATTTGATCTGTTTGATCCGCTCCCGATATTCTTGGAACAGGCAATAAGAAGAACCTATAAAGAAAAGGGGTGGTACGAGGACAGCGTTGGAGGAGATTTCGGCGTTGAGACACCGACATTATCAGATTTGTGCCGAAATGCAGAGTATATAGTAGAGAACTCTGATTTCGACCCCAAGATGAGAGCGGACTTTAAAGCGTCCCTTTTAGAGAGGCTTAATTCGCTCAGAAGAGGATCTAAGGGGAGAATGCTGGACACCCCTTCGACAATTCCGATGGAAGAATTGATGGGACGACCGGTAATCATGGAACTGGATAGCCTCAATGGTGACGAAAAATCGTTGATGATGATGTTTCTTTTGACATATGTATTTGAGTATTGTAAAGCGATGCGCAGGTCCGGTTCTCCTTTAATGCACATGCTTCTGGTTGAAGAAGCCCATAACCTGATCCCTGCGACAGGCGGGAACGGAGGAAACAATCGCGCTGATCCCAAAATGCATACAATTGAATTATTTGTAAATATGCTCGCTGAGATGAGAGCTTTGGGACAGGGAATACTTATTGCCGACCAGCTTCCGACAGCAATTGCACCTCAGGCAGTTAAGCAAACGAATGTCAAAATATTGATGCGCGTTACAGCAAAAGATGACCGCGAAGAAATCGGCAATACGATGGACCTTAATGAGGAACAGATTCATCAAGTGGTGAATTTTAAAACCGGTCATGCATATGTATATCATGAAGGAGAAGACCGCGTCAGGATGATCAGAATGATCAACTTTAAGGATGATCATGATGTAGAATTGCCTCCTTCCGACTCAGAGCTTCATGAGATCATGAAACCCTATGAGATCAGCCATTCTTCTCTTTACAAACCATTTCCTGAATGTAATGTCTGCTGCGAGGTATGTAACAGGAGGGTAAGAAATCAGGCAGAAAGTTTTGCGAATCGTCTGATGGAAAATAAAAAGGCAGATCTATATAAACAACTATTTGCCAGTGACAATGCTGATCAGGTTGAAAAATACAGGAAAGCAGTAGGATATTGCAGTGCTCTTATTCTCTTGAAGAATCGTGAAGAGAAGAGAATCACTCAAAGATATAAGGAAATAGGAGATTGTTTTGGAGCCTGTGTTTATATCCATATGATAAATCTTTACAATTTAAAGGAAACGGCATGTCCGCTTCGGAATAAAAAGTGCTCATGCAATACAGAGAAATGGAACGAATACATATCAAAATTTAATGGTGAGAGGAGATAACCATGGCAGGCCTGGAAAATTTAGAACAGTTTGAAGCAGATTTGGAGTCCAAAGAGCAGGAAATTGAAGAAACTGAGAAGCAGCTTGAGGACGTTAATAACCGATTGGATAAGATCGAGAGCGCAATTAATGAATTGAGTGAAGATCAGGAAGTTGCCAAGTCTGTGGAAAAAAACCAAGAACAGGCACAGGAAGACAAAGAGCAGATAGAAGAGAAACGGAATGAACTGTCTTCTGAGCTTCAGGAAATGGAAAATGAACTTACAGAAATGGAGGAGGCAAACAACGAATCCGAAAGTGTGATTAATGAATTGAATGCTATAGGAGAAGATGTAAGTGAGGCACAGAACATTGTAAATAACCGCAAATCAGAGATTAATAATGCTAAAACTAAACTGAAGGATCTTCAATCTAAACTCCAGAATAAAGGATAATGGTATGGATATATTTGGTACTAGTTCCAAAATCGAAGAAATAGAAAGTGATGTTGAGGAAACGACGGAGCAGCTGCAAGAAGTTCAAAATAGAGAAAATAAACTTCAGGAGGCTGTCGAACAACTGCAACAAGACATCGAAACATCAAATATTCTAAAAGAAAAAAAGATTGAGAGATCAGAAGAAAAAAAAGAACTCTCAGAAAGAATTGATGATTATAAATCGAAGGTACAGGAACTGGAAAATCAGGTCAATGAAGCCATAGAAGCGAATGAAGACAGCGCAAGTATCCTCCATTCTCTCGAGTTATTGGGAGAAGAGGTACAGGAAGGCTTGGAAATACTGGCTGATAGGCAGCTCGTTATTGAAAAATGCAAGGAGCAGCTTGCCGAGATCATGGAAAAGTTGAATATGGCTGCTTCTTTCAGTGAGAGCTCTTCAGCGGTAAGTTCGGAAGCTGCTTCAAACCGCGGAGAAAGTAAAGCAAGGAATCCTTTTATAGAGAGCCTTAGATATGATACGAGCGGAAAAGATCGGGATAAAAAAGATCCGTCGACTTCTTCGTCATCTGAAGACACCGATGTTATAGGTCAGCAGGAACGCGAAAGGACACATACAACTGCTCGGGAAAGAGATGATGGATTCATTTCTAGTATATGTGATGCATGGAACAGCAAACTAAATCAATCAGAGCCAGAGGAATCTGAGGGTACAGAAACAATACGCAGCCAGATACTTGCTTGCGTTCAGGATCCATGTATCAAAAAATTCGGTTGGAAAGCGAAGCAGAGAGAATATTCATTGATGGAAGATTTGAAAGTGGTAAATCCTGGTTTCTATACATATGATAGAAAGAAAACAGAAAACTGTCAGAGATGTGTGGTCGCTTTTGAGGCAAGATTAAGAGGGGCTGATGTCAGAGCAACGGACCGAATTCTGAACGGGACAGACACTCTGCCAATTATGAATCATCCTGACGGATGGCCATCCTGCTTTAAAAACCCCGTTCTAAAACCTTGTTTCGGTAATACCGGGCTCGAAACAGGGGTAAATGTGGTAAGGGAAATGAAGAATTTCGGGGAAGGATCCAGAGCAATCGTTAGAGTTCAAATGCATAAAACTATAACAGTAAAGGCTGCGGATGGAAACAGACAATCATATATAGTGGATACATCGAGCGGTACGACGGTCCTTAAGGATCCGCTAACAGGGAAAAATGTGGATCCGTCTTCATTATTTCCGAATAATGATTTGTCAGAGGGTTTAGTAACAAGGGAAGTTACAAATCCATATGACCCTAATAAGAAAGAAATGCAGTTGGTTTCAAAAAAGACCGGGAAAACCGTATCAATAGTTAAAGGAGAATATGGGCACGTATTTATTGCAATGCAAAGAGGTGGTAAAACTGTATTTTGCGACCCTCAGAGCGGAATTGTAATCCAAAAACCGGGGTTATATTTTGCCAACGCTAAGCCCGATAAGACACATGTGATGAGGATTGACAATTTGGAATTTACAGAACGTGCTAAGGATTGTTGCCAGTCAGTATGAAATCACTTAGAAGGATGAAAAGAATGAGTATAAATGAAGCATGCAAAATTGCATTAGAAACTATGCCGGGGTATTATATTACTTCTGCTGCAGAAACGGATGACGGATGGTTGTTCAGTTTTAGGTCAAAAGATGGAGAAGTCCCGGATGAGTTGCCCTTACTAATCTCCAAAGCGGATGGCAGTGTATTACCGTATAACTATGAAGACTATTTCATGGAGATTTTGAACGCCGAGCCGGTTTCGCTGTCGACACTAGAATTATAAAGGAGACGACCTGCTATGATCTGCAGAAATTGCAATAAGATGATTCCGGATGGTAGAAATTTTTGCCCGCATTGTGGCTCAAAGATTGCTGAATCCCATGATCAGGATGGAAGAAAGAACAATTCAGTTAATAACGAGAATTCGAGAGAGAATCACAATAAAAAGAGTGATAATAAATACGTGGCAATAATTTCTGTATTGACAACGCTTTTATGTTGTGCACTGATTTTTATTTTTTATCAAAACACACATCAGCAAGTTCCTCAAAATGTTACTAACAATGTGGAAGAAGATGTTGCGGCGGTGACCGATACTGAAGTGGTGGTACAAGAACAAGAGAGTAAGAATGAGTATAAAGCAGAAGAGACACCTGTGATACTTGAAAAGTCTGATACAGACAAGGGGGGCACAACAGATAATAACCCTGCGCCAAACAATACAGCTGCGGAAAATGAATCAAATACGAATAATGAAGATAAAGAAACCGGCCCAAGTATTGATGTGAATTCAATTGAGATTCCCAGAAACTATTTTGTTTATAATGGCCATAGTTATGGAATATATGATGCAAAGAATTATGGTATTGCTTCATATGAAGATGTCAAGGAATTCTGTAGGAATCAAGGCGGTTATTTGGCAGTTATTAATGACATCTATGAAAACGATGAGCTTTTCGATTTTGTATCTAATAATTCGAGAGTGACAGCTTTCTTTGGGTATTCTGATGAAAAGAATGAAAGCGATTGGAAATGGTCAGAAGGATATTCCTCATTTACAAATTGGACCTATAATAATCGTGAAAAACAGCCGGATAATGGATCCGGATATGGCGGCGATGAGGATTACGCAGAGTTTAATTATGAACGGGGAACAAATAGTGCCAATGATGGATCATGGAACGATGCACCTTTCATGGACAATACAAGTTTATTCATTTGTGAGTGGGACAGCGATTTAGGATTGTACTAATTAACAATTAAAAGAAGGAGGCGTAAAATGTTCTGTTCTTATTGTGGCGTTAAAGCAAATGATGGTGAGTTTTATTGCCGTGCATGCGGTAAACCGCTTGATATTTTTCCAGAGGAAGAAGCGGTTTCTTCAAGTGAAAATTATGCTCCTTCATACGATGAACCTGATACGTCATTTGAAAATTCAACTGCATCATATGACGAATCAGCTTCATTATACGGGGAAGGGATGACTTCATATGAAGATATGACGCCATCGAATGTGGAACCTTCCACTTCATACGAGACTTCTACGGCATCGGGGAAAAAGATGGACTTTGTCAAAATGCAACCCCTTTTTAATGATTTTGTTGACAGAGCCTCAGAGACGGCATCTAAAGCAGTTGATCAGGCCAAAACTATTGCTTCACAAACAAAAGATAGAATTGAAAAAAGCTCGGACAAGGAGCTGGAAAAGGCAATCAAAAAGAATGAATCCAAGAATAAACAGAAAGAAGGACTTGTAAGCAATAATTACATGGGAACTAATTATATGTCTACAAGCGAACTATGGACGTGGCTGAAAAAGGATTCAAAAAGACAGCAGTTTTATACGAATGGAGGTTATGAGGAATCTGAAGACGAGTATATAGAAGATTTACGGGAGAAAATTAGTAACAATAGTATTCCTGCCAAAATTGAAAAAAGAAAAATATGCTGGGATAGAAGTGATGCAGTTGAGCAAGTTTATGTAGTTGTTCCTGAAACAAAAGTAGTAAACCCCCTCACTTATTTAGTACAGTTTTGCCATGTTGGTGATTTTACTTTTGTTGAAGAGAAAACATTCATAACGCCGCCTGATCTTCCTGAACGTCCAGGAGAAAAACTTACAATTCCTAAAGGAATAGCTATGCTGATGCTCTATATAGCTGCAGCGGCAATCATCTGTTTCTTATTGTCGGGATTTATACGTTATGAAGCATCTTCATTCATATTGGTATCCATCTTTTTGATAGGTTTAGATATTTTTATTTGGTATAGATATAGAAAAATATTTGAATATAACAAGAAATGTGACGAACAATTAAAGAAATGGAATGAGGCATGGGATAATTGGAAAAAGTCCATCTTCCTACATTCATTCCAGGAAGACATTAACGGCCAGCTGAGTAGAATATTCGACTCAGTGTACTCAAGTATTAACCAACTAAATGATGAAAAATTTGGGGACAAAAAAGTATTGGATGTACAGGATGCCAGTGGAATGAACGAAATGGAAGAATTAATTAGCAGAAAGAGAGAAGAATACCGATAGGAGGCAACCTCATATGATCTGCAGAAATTGTAATAAAATGATTCCCGATGGAAGAAATTTTTGTCCGTTTTGCGGATCAAAGATTATCTACTCCCAAGATTCGAATAAGAGCAGAAGAAATACAATAACAGATGCAAAGGAGCAGAATACAGTCGCGGATAGTTATAAACCTACAACCGATAAACAGGAGTCTTATGCACGGAATTTAGAGCAACCATCAGACAACACTCATAATTCAGTGAATAATCAAGAACCCAAAAAAGATACAAGCTATGTGGCGGTGATCGCTGTGCTGGCAACGCTATTATGCTGTGCGATATTTTTTATTGTTTTTCAAAGTATGAAGAAGACTGCTCCGGATAATAATACTATAGTTGAAGAAACGACTATTAATGATAACGTTGAAAGCGATAATACGGAAAACAAAGATGCGGAGGTCGGTAATAATTCTATTCCGGATAACGTGGATATTCCCATAGGAGCAGTTGTTTTTCAAGGGCATTCATATTACATTTTTGACGGTAATTGTAAAACTTGGGAAGAGGCGCACAGCTATTGCAAATCACGTGGTGGTTACTTGGCGGTAATTGATAACGAATTGGAAGATTTATTTCTGTTTAACTACATGATTGACAGTGGACGCAATGAAGTATATTTTGGATTGTCCGATTCAGAAGCAGAGGGACATTGGAAGTGGGTGGATAACAAAACATCTACGTATCAAAATTGGGGCATTAATGATGACGGAGAAATTGAGCCTAATAAAGACGCAAAAGATGAAAACTATGCTGAATTTGATGCGAGCCTGGTCAGTGGCCGATGGAATGACTGCGGGTTTGGCAGAGATACATCAGCATATATTTGCGAATGGGATTATGTAGTGCCCTAGATAGCAGTTTGGCAAAGGCTTATTGCGGATGACGCAGTAAGCCTTTTTGTTAGAATGGCGATGAGTAAGATCAAAAGAGATCGGAGGAAAATGCTCAAGAGAACCAAAATATTGGTTGCAGGCAGAACGTGTAAAGAATATAAAAAAACTGCTAGAAATGATATCGGAGATGCAAAGCTTTTTATGCTGACTCTCCATAGGGGAACTCAACGCTCTTATATATTCGTCGTGCACCCTGAACAGGCAATTAAATATGATTCATTGTTGACGGAGTTTATTACTACAACTGCATGGGGAAAGAAAAGAGCATTCACTCGAGAGAATGTGACTGGGTGTGAAGCAAACTCAATTCCAGGTAGCTGTAGAATGAGAACAGGATTTGCTGGCCCAACAATCGGGACGTTATATCCTAAAGGATCGACAATTCGATACAATGATAATGGAACAATTACAATAGTGCCTCCGCGGAATGAGGAGTAAGCTAAAAAAGCATAGTATTTGATAATCCTTTTTTCGGGAGAGGGAAGTCAATGGACCTGATCTACAACTGCATCATCGTTTTCAACAAAACAAAGGATCGGTCGCAAGGGCCCCAAATAGCTTATCGATTAGTCCCAAGCTGTGGAAGCCCACTTTGATACAGAACAATGTTATTCTCGACAACATTATATTTGTGGTTGCGGAGGAAAAAGCGGATCGCTCGGTCGTATTTCTGTGTATTGGATAAAGAATACCCTGCTCTTTCGAAAAGCTTTTCTGCTTCAGCTTCGGTCAGATGAAGTGCCACGGCAAAAGCAGCTACCGTAGAGCGAAGCGGCGGATTGCTGGAGTATTTGATTTGGGAAAAAGCTTGTTTGGAAATATTAGCCGCATTATAAGCTTCAGAGTTTTTCATTCCTTTTTCTGCAATCAGCTCGCACAGATAGTCACCAAAGCTGGATTCATCTTGCTGAAGAATATCTTCCAGAGTTGGATTATCCTTTTCTTTTTTTCGATGAGTGGGGGATACCTCGGAGAATTTAAATTCTGACTGAAGCTCTTCTTTGTGATTGCTAATCTTATCAAGTGTCTTCTGATCTACGAGTCCTTCCGAAACCCCGGCCATTAGTAAGGATGTGCTTACAGTCAGATCTCCCTCAGCGGCAGCAATAATAGCCGCCTTTTTTTGCTCATCAATATAATCCTCATCAATGAACGCACGAATATTTTGGAAAAGCTTGCCAGAATAACCAAATGCATCCTGATCATACACAACAAGGTAAACATCCATTTCATGATGTAACAGAAATGCATAAATAGCTGAAGTAGCCGCCTGCAGTGCCAAATCTTTGGGAAAATGATATGCACCTGAAGAAATCATGGGAAATGCAATGCTTTGGCATCCCAGTTCGTTTGCAAGCTTGAGAGATTCCGTATAGCAGGAGTGGACGGAATCAAATTCGCCATGTTCTCCATCAACCCAAACCGGCCCGACAGTATGAATAATATACTTCGCCGGAAGATTGAATGCCGGCGTATATACTGCGCTTCCAACGGGAATAGGACCGATCTTTTGGCGCTCGGCAAGCAGTTCACTGGCACCGGCGGCCAAATAGATAGAACGGTCTACCGCACCGGCATATATAGGATTAGGGTTTGCCGAATTGACGATCGCGTCTGCTGCTACCTTTGTTATATCATTGCGGATAATCTGAAACGGCATGACAGGCCTCCTCTAGCAAGAGTTCCACATCATTTTACTACGATACAGAACCTGCTAAAAGAAGCCTGTTTATAATTGTCGTTTTTTACTTGGTGTGACAGAAATTGTGAAAGGTTAAAACTATATTGCAGCAATAGTTATCGAGGATACTCATGGCCCGCTCTCTGAAATGCTGTGGCATTCCATAATATGCTTCAGCTATTGCACCTGCCATACATGCGATTGTGTCGCTGTCACCGCCGAGCGAAACAGCAAGGCGGATCGCATCTTCATAGCTGTCTGATTCCATAAAGGCAATGATTGCTTCCGGAACAGATCCCTGACAGCTGACATCAAATGTGTAGCCCGGTCGAATCTCATCAAGGGTTCTGGACAGGTTATATCCAAATAAGTCAAAACATACCTGCCGTATTTCTGTTTTGCTCATCCCGGATCGCGCCATAAAGACGCAGGAAGCTATTGCCTGGGCTCCTTTAATTCCAGCGGTGCTGTTGTGGGTGACAGAAGCAGTTAATGCTGCTAATCGCAGGACATCATCGAGCGTATTACAGAGCCATCCAACCGGGGATACCCTCATAGCGCTCCCATTTCCCCAACTTCCATATGGCTGCGGATCATCTAACCGTATCCATTTCCGAAATGCACCGCCATATCCGGCATCTGGATACATCCTTCCCATCGACTGCATATTGGCAGTAAGCGCTTTCAGAACTGCCAAATCCCTATCCGAAGATAGTACTGAAGTATCGGACCAGATGTCCCACGTTTCCATGAGTGCCTGGGCAACGGCCAGAGTCATGATCGAGTCGTCTGTGGGGTGTGAATAGCGTGTGAGGAGCTGAAAATCTGTGCGCTTTACATTATGCTTTTCATAAATCGAACCTACAATATCTCCAAAGATTGCACCTAACATATGAACCTCCTTCTTTGCATTACATATTCACGATCGCCGCAGATACAAGCTTGTAGATCATTTCTGATGGAACACCCATTCTTTTTAAAACGACTGTTGCGGCACCAATGCCAAGCGTCTGAACCACAGGCTTTATGATTGTAATGATTTCATTAAAGTTTACAGCACCCATTCTCTTAAAAGTTGTTTTCATTGTCATATTCCTTTCTTTTTCTTTGATAAGTGCCTTATCTGTTTTATTGATGTAATCATATCGGAATCATAAAACGAAAAGGTCAAGTGGGAATGGACATTTAATTGATGCCAAAAGAGGTCGAACTCCGAACACCTATTCAGTGCAAACAAATGCACATCACCTTGTGCAAAAATGATTTCATGAAGATCGTGACAGCTGATTGCCAAGTGTAGTCCCTTTTTTCGGCACAGCATGCCGTTATCGGAATTTACCTGGGTTTAAATAGTGAACAACTACTCCGTAAACGTTATAATTATTGATGGACTAGAGGATAGGTAGTACGTCACCATAAAGAATGGATGAATTATGTTTATGTTCTCTTTATGGTATCAGTTAACAGGGCTAGAATCGCTGTTGGCGCTATCAGAAAAGCGTTAGGAATAGAAATAATCGGGAATGGATTTGACCATCTGCTTTGGCATTATCTTAAGGGAAGGCTGGCGGTAAATAAATGAATAACTCTGGAATAACGCTTGGCAATAATAGCGGAATAGCTTTCATCGAACTGACTGTCGCAGAAAACCATTTTGAATTTGCAAATAGCATCTCTACTGCGCTATCGACTGCAGAGGCAGAACTGTCAGATATTGAAGATAAAATAGCTGAAACAGAAGAAACGCTGAAGTCATTAACTCCTGAGTGCGACAAAACTGATTATATTCTGTCTGCATCAAGTGGTGCCCTTTGCGGTATCTTGGATATTTTTCTGGTAGGTAAACCGGGAGAATCTCCCATAGGGGATATCACGGACAAGTGGTTTGCAAATAGAACGAAAGATTTTGCAAAGCTATGTAAATGGGACAGCAGCAAGGATGATTCTTTACAATCTGCGATAAAGTACTTGGAGAAGAAATACAAAATACCATATGACCAGAGTGTAGGAAAGGAGAGTTTTCGCGAGGTAAATAATATGACCCCTTATAACCACCATTTCAAATCTTTGGGCCATAATCCTACGCTGCTTGGTCTGTTCTTTTCTCTGTATGATCAGTTTACAAACACTTCGAGCTTTGTTTCTGATGGAGAGTGGATAACTCTGAATAATTCCGAAGGAAAATTCGAACTCCAGGGGCATAATGTATCAAGTAAACTGTTCTGTGGCTTTGTGAATTGGTTTGGGCACATAGTTTCAGACATGTCCGGCTCATCTACCAGCAAAGGGAGAGGAATGGGAATACCTTCTCCTATTTGGAGCTGGACAAATGATATCATTGTCATAAAAAGGAAATTAGGCATACCTGCTTCTGAATTTGACAAAGCGATAAATGAATTGGCAGTAGAGATTTTTAAAAAAGGCTATGATGCTAGATTCCAAACAGCACAGGCAATCCCGGTGTTTGTTAATGAGATTATTGTCCGGTTGTTTTATAGCATAAGAAGGTTAATTCAATATTTCGCCATTACAAAGAGAGAAAATCGTTCTTTTAAAGGGATATGGAGTTCATGCGAATCATTTTCAAATGCTACAGTCAAAAGAATGCTGACGGTTGCGCATGGAACCTTCTGCTTGGCTGATCTTGGAGACGCAACGATACGCAGTTTTGCAAAGGGTGGAGTTTCCTTTAATGTTAAAGAATATGTTTTACGCCTCAATGTGGTCGGGGTCGGAAGGTTCACCATTTCACTATACGGAGAAATCAAACGTGGTAGTGAAAGACATGATGTAGGCAAAGAGGTATATTTCTTAAGACGTAATAGAACTGTTATTGAAAACTATATTGAGGGGCTTAAATGTCTATCGATAATATATGATGACCAGTTACTATTGACATTTGTGGACGATCTTAAGAATAGTGACTCCTATATTGAAGCATTCAGGAAATCGTCTCAATTGGCAGAAAAACGAAATGTCCCTCAAGAAAAAATACTGAGAACTAAATCGGACATAGATAGTTATTTCAGGAGAAATAATAATGCCTAAGAAGAAATCAAAACTGCAACTTGCCCAGGATCAAGCCGTTGCAGCTATCAATAAAACAAATGAGAAGATTAATGAACTAGGTGCGCACACATACACACTATACTCTGAGTTAAGTAGTATTCAGGAGGCCTTTGATGCAATTCGAAACGTACCAAGCAAGAACAAAATACAATACGAAGAATTAAAAGAAATCGGGCTGAATTGGAAGCATCAGGCCGAAAAAATAATGAAGGATTATAATAATGCAGTTGTAAAAAATACAGGTGCAGGTGCTGCAGGTGCTGCAATTGGAGTCGCTATGGTATCAATGGGACCGAATGTCGCCATGGGTGTTGCTACAACTTTTGGTGTGGCATCGACAGGAACGGCAATATCAGCATTAAGCGGAGCCGCCGCCACTAATGCGGCGCTCGCTTGGATTGGTGGAGGTGCACTTGCTGTAGGTGGTGGCGGTATGGCTGCGGGCGAAGCTTTCCTGGCGTTAGCCGGACCTGTAGGGTGGGCTTTTGCCGGTGCTTCTCTGATAACCAGTACCATTTTTATGTGGCAGGGCTTGAGTGATAAAAAGCGTCTGGAAGATGTGTTTACAACAATAAGTCAGCGTGATGTCACTTCTTATAAATTGGCAATTGTGGAACTAAATGAACGCATTACTCGTATTATAGATGAAAGTGGAAAACTGCATGAAGCCAATGAGGTTATACGGACATTTGGGCTCGACTATGATGTAATGACCGAAGCGCAGCAATATACACTAGGTGCATATGTTAACCTCATGAATGCATCAACACAGTTGCTTGTAAATCCAATCCTTGGTTTACAGCCTAAATACAGTGAAGCTGATTTTGAGGAATTTATCTCACTTGAACCGGACAAAGTAAAGGCAAAGCATTATTCCGATTATAAAGTACTAATAATTTCGCTGGCAAATCTTCTGTATAAAATAGGCTTGGATGAACGAGATAAAAAGCTTCTTTGGAAATCATTCAGAAAGAATAATGAAATGCTGAAGTCCATGAACATATCCAAGAAAGAGTTCGACATGGAAATAATGAATGCTGTAATAAATGCATTATGCTACAAGTACAGGACAAGTCAGAAACAAATGACATCTGGGCTAGTTTGTCCTTAGAAAATCCCAAGAAAGCCGAGCACTACTGCCGATGGAGATTAATGTGGGAAGCAAGCAGAAATATGAGAGATGTTTCAGTATGAATTGAGTACCACATTACTTTTATTCTAAAGATCAATTCACAGGAGGCGTTATGTCCACACCCACCTATCCACACATGAACTGTAGTGTAATATTCAATAAAACGAAGGACGCAGTGCTTTTCTGCAAGCGAATGAGCGACCCCTATGAAGGCTGCCTGAATTTTGTCGGCGGGAAAGTAGAGCAGGGAGAGTCATCCATTTATGCAGCATATCGCGAACTGCAAGAAGAGACCGGGATTACACCCAAGCAGATTCAGCTCTACCATTTCATGGACATCACATATTATCATCAGGAATTTGTACTGGAGATGTACACAGGAATTCTGGAGGAAGAAGTTAAGCTCCATGAGGAGAAGAATCCGTTGCTGTGGCTGCCTCTCACGGAAGACTTCACGGATCGGGACCGTTTTGCGGGGGAGCAAAACATAGCGCATATTATCAACGTTGCACTTAAATATCCTGTTCCTAGCAGAGATATGATGTCAGATGGTAGATACATAGGAATTGATGGATGTTCGAAAGGATGGATTGCCGTAACTTTAGACTATGGACAGTTCCGCATCAAAAGATATGACACACTAGCCGAGATTATTGATGCAAATCCGCTTCCAGCTACGTTCCTGATCGACATGCCGATCGGGCTTCCCGAAAACCGCGATGATATACGACCAGATACAGCCGCCAGAAAAGAACTTGGAAAACGCGGATCTACAATCTTCCCAGTACCGTGTAGACAGGCTGTACAAGCAAAAGGTCTAAACAGAGAAGCTACTGGGGAATTGCAAAAAGAAATAAACAATCAGGTACTCAAGAAAAGCCTCTCCAGTCAGTCCATTGCAATTATTCCTAAGATTAAAGAAGTGGATGATTTCCTCCAAGCGCATAGAGAATACAAAGAAATCCTCTGTGAAAGTCATCCGGAGCTTTGCTTTGCAAGACTGAAAGGGTCCGTTCTTCAGACAAAAAAGAGCAGTGCTGTTGGG
>ODAI011277548.1_pt1 | contig 17263 bp, 1 predicted proteins | sample 1539321 | NCBI WGS metagenome assembly ODAI01 (sample SAMN02144231, study PRJEB22623) | gut metagenome | biome: sheep rumen | host: Ovis aries | place: New Zealand | reverse complement strand
GAAGAAAGCTCCGCGCCAAATGTATTTAAGTATGCAGCATCAGACGGCCGCATTAAATATTACGAAATAGGGTTTACTAAATCAAGTTTCGGATACGGTGATAACGTAAAGTATTATAAGTGGTCGAGCGACGCAAACGGGGTTAAATTAATCGAAACAGACAATGCCGCAGAGAGCGTTGTATCAATAAAGTATGATGAAGATACGGTAGTTGCACGCACGTATGTAAACAGAAACGAAACAAAAGACGAAGTAAACGAGCTATACGTCGGGCAGAGCATAAAGAGCATAATAGACAACCGCGGAACAATAGGGAGCGTAGACTCACAATTCATCGGCAACACGTCTAATATCGAGAATACGATGGCGGATGCGTTTAATTATTCAGCGATACTTGCGGAGAACAGTGCGAAATACGGAACCGTTAAGGCAAGTTTTGCGGCGAACACAATAACCGCAGACACGGAAAGAACTCTGCAAGGTACATTAATAAAAGTTTTGGGTGAAGCGGAGATAAGCGCAGTTGATGCGGAATTTATCGGTAACAGCCTGACATCTGTCGGGGAAGTAAACGGCGGATTTGCAGAAGTAGCAACAGACGGCAAGATTGGTACGATGAAAGCCGACTTCATCAACAACAGTGTAACTTCAGACAGTGCTCCGATTACAGGCGGTCAATTAAGCGTTTCCGGAGTAATAGAAAGTTTAACGGGTAATTTTATCGGCAACACCACTTATTCAAAAACGGGAAATGCAAACGGGAATTTAGCGAACCGTGACGGAAAATTACCGAACGTATTTGATATGGAATTTATCGGGAATACCGTCAAAACCGACAGCGGCAGTGCATTAGGCGGAGCGATATATAACGGCAACACGACGAACTTAAAGAACGTCATATTTTTGGACAACACTGCGCAAGCCGCAACGGGTACAGCTAAGGGCGGAGCGATATACACCGATACAGATTTAAATATCACAGCAGACGGCGGCTTGGTAGAATTTACGGGCAACTATGTTAAAAACGGTTCAAATACGACAAACCAAGCGATTTGGGTAGAAAAGGGCAACACCGAAACAACCCTGACATTAGAGGCGAAAAACGGCGGTAAGGTATTATTAAACGACAATATAGACGGTTTAAGCGGTTATAAGGTACGTTTAACAGGCGGCAGTGCAGGTGAGATTGACCTGTATGGCGACATAAACAATGCAAATGTTGTTGCTGCAGCGAACGTGGCGGGAGAGGGTGGTTTAAATGTAAACCTTATCAACAATGCGATTAAGAATTACACAATGCTTTCGCTTTCTGCTGATGATACGGCGCATTGGGCATTGGACGTGGATTTTGCAAATAAAAAAGCTGATAATTTTACGTTGACGAACGGTTCAACAGGCACGTTATATATTGATAAGCTGAATTTATTGGGCGAATTACCTTCCGCAACGACAAAAATACAGGTAGTAAACGGCGGAACCTTGGCTGTAAAATTATCGGATGCGCTTGTAGAGCAGTACCACAAGGAAACACAAGCGTCTGAGACGACGAGCAAGAATGATACGGTAAAAGCGACATCAACATGGAATGACAAGTATTACACCCATATTTACAGAGATTTTTATGAAGAGGGGTTGAGAACGGCAACAACGACATCGGGCAGAACTAACCCTGACAGTATCGAGTATTACAAAGAAACGACTAATAAAGAAATTGACACGCAACTCCAAGGCGACACCCTCAGACTTCTAAACCAAATGTCAGGGACTAGGTCTTTTAGTGCCAATTCAGCAGACCAAGTTTATGAAGTAACCGAGGACTTAGGCGAAACCGCAAGCGGAACACTGAATATAAATGGGAAAAGTGATAACACCAATAAACAATTATCAACATTGAATGGTGGCGACCATACAATGTTTGTAATCAACAACGACGGAACAAATTTAAATATTACTAATACAAATATTACAACAAGTAACACTGCAGATGGTGCAATAATAAACAATACGAACGCAAATAGTACTGTACAGCTGATTGTTAGCAGTCTTGATCATTATGCAGCAAAAGTATCATCACCAAATGCTTCTTATGGTATCGTAAACAATGGGAACTTATTTATTACAAGAGGACCAGGGTATAGTGATTGGGATGTTGCGACAAGCATAAAAGGTTCAGGTAATTTAACATTATCTGCATTCAATATGAATTTTTTAGATGGAGCATCAATTGAACAAGGTTCCATTAATTTTAAACCTGATGGCGGTTATATTACACTATCAGAAAACTCTACCATAAAGGCAGATACTATCACCAACACAGGCACATTAAAAATGAGTGAGACCTCGACGATTGAGGGGAAAAGTATCACCAACACGGGCACAATGAATGTATGGGCTAAGGGGATTTTGTCTGATATTACCAATAACGGAACGATGAATTTGTCATCCGGCACATTGAAACACAAACTGACAGGCACAGGCGGTTATAACCTTACTGCGTACAGTGAAGTTGAAATCTTCCACGACACAGAGAATCCAGAAAACAGCGGTTTGATTGAATCAACTGCAACAAACAGATATTTAACAATGGGGAACAACTCAACCCTTACCGCTAACGCTGATGATATCAAGACAATGATAAACACAAACGGCAGTTCAACAACAGTGAACCTCACCGGCGGAACAGTTACTAAAGGAATTAATCTAAATAATACCGGCACTATTAATGTTCTGAACGATTTAAGATTTGATAACACATTAAGCACAAATACAATAGCTGCGCATACAGTGATTAATAACAATGTAACTGTAGATATCCTTAATGCTAATGCATTCGACAAAAATGGAAGCATAGCAAACGATGGCATATTGAATTTATATAATGGAGCAATGAACGATTCTATAACTGGAACCGGTGATACAAATATTTTGGCAGGAATTGTTGGCTTTGAAAACAGAAAGACATATACACAAAATAAACTATATATTGCAGAGCAGGCAACCTTAAATTTAGCTTGGGATGGATACAATAAAAATTATTATTTTGACACATTAGTTAATGATGGTGTGTTGAATACAACAAGTAGTACAGTTGGTCAAGATAATTTTACAGTTAGCAATCTTAAATCTGGTGAAATTACAGGCAAAGGTACATTAGAGGTTTCAACTACAGGCTCCGGCTTTAAGGTCAGTGGGGTTAAAATATCACAAGACATAAAAGTCAATAGCGGGGCAACATTATACATTGGGGCAAACAATATCAACGGAGAAGTTGAAAATAACGGCAATCTATACCTGAACGGTGCAAGCGGACAAACATTAAAGAAAAATGTCAGCGGTACCGGAACTTTACAACTAGCCAATGGGGTAGGTCGTGTTATTAATGAAGCTATAATAAAAAACACCGTATTTACGACAAATTCATATTTGACAACAAACGCAGACAACTTGCAGGGTGATATTATAGGAAATGGCTCCGGTTCAGGAGTAATATTTACAGGCGGAACATATAATTATAAAGTCAGGAGTAACGGAAGCGGTGGTCAAGGACGTATCTATATAGATACAGGTGCAAATGTCACAACAAATGGAGCTGTCGAAAGATTATACTATGGGGAAGTAAGATCCGGTGCGACATGGACAGCTAACGGAGCAGTTGCTATACCAATTAATATTCAATCAACAGGTACTATGTATGCAAACAGTGACCTTAACGGGGCAACAATTGCCGCAGGCGGAAACCTGTTCATCAACGCCGATAATCTCAATAACACCGCAACAGTCAACTACAGCGGAGCTAATTACGGTAACTTGAACTTATCAGGCGGAAAAATCACTCAAACTATTAACGGCGGCGGTAATGTCAACATCACAGGTGATGTTACTATGGACGAGGTTCACAGGGTTAACCCGAGGGTTACCGTAACAGAGGACGGAACTCTCCACGTCAACAATGGCGGAAACCTCACCAACGGTTATTTGATGAACGAGGGCAAGATTTATTGGGACGGCGATTTAACAAAACCAATTCAGGGCGAAAACGGCATAACTTACCTTAATCATTCTATGAACATGACAGGTACAGCCCGCATTGACGGCACTTTGATGTTAGAAAACGGACACCTCACAGGTTACGGAACAAATAAGACATGGAATACAGGTAAAACTTTAGGCGAAAGCACTTTAGGGTTTGACGTAGGGTTAGGCACATCAAGCGCAACCCACTTTAACCTATCTGAAGGTTCAGCAGCAACATTTGACGTTACAAACGGAATTCACGTTACAGGCTGGGACGGATTAGTTGCAAAAGATGCAAGCGAAGCTGGCATTGCGGTCGGCACTTCAGGCATAGCACAAGTTCTGTTTGGTGATACAACAAATTCTCAGCTTATTAAATCCCCGAACCCTGAAACGTTTGAAAGCGGTGAACCGTATTATGAATTTTCACAGCACCGTTGGAAAGATTACACTGACGACTCAGCGGCTGACGTCTTCTATGACGACTCTGTCGGACATCACCACAAAGACGGATATATTAAAGGGATTTTGGAAGTTGCCACAACGGTTAACCCGAACGATTCCGTTAAATGGATTGTTACAGAAAACTATTGGGATCCTGAAATCGTAAATGAGGGCGACTTGTTACACCAGTGGAACATCCTGAACCCGCAAGGTGAGAAGAAATACTTTAGGTTCAGAACCGCAAATGATGTTTATAAATCACAAGTAGATGTCGGAACAGCTTTTGCCGGAGGGAATATGAACGTAATCGGTGTTGCTGCGGATAATCCCCTCTCCGGCGGAGAGGGTTCAAGTCATGTCGGCGCAGGCGAAAATATGTCAACAATCGACCTTGACAACCACTCAGGATTCGTTCTTCCGAATACCACGAAATTTAACATCAAAAATATCAACTTTAAAAACGGAAACAATTATTATATTCAAGGTACCGGAGTAACCTCTGGCGGTATTTCAGCAGTTGAGGGTAACTCTACATCAGGGCAAAACTCATTCACCGCAAACGGCGCATACGAAGTTACAGGCGGTATAGAGAATGTAAACTTTAGTCCGATTACTTATTCGGGCGAAGGCACCACAAACGTAAGCTATGCTCCAGTATCGTTCACAAATTCAAATATCTCTCAGATAAAAGATACAACGATAAGCGGAAACAGCTTTTCCTACACAAACACGGATACCGTAAATTATAACCCGACAATGGATGCGCACGCACTGACACTAAATAATACCAAAATCGGACAAAGCTTCACTGACGAAGAAGGCAACACCGTCCACGTCGGCGGACTTTATAACGTAAAAATCAGCGACAATACCCTCACTAACGGGAATTTGGTTAATAAAACATACAACGGTCTTGGATTAAATCTTACAAACAATAGTTATATTGCAAATATCGTAGATAGTGAATTTAAAAACAATTCAGTAGAATCTAATTATAATACAAATGGTATTGCTATATATTTAAATAAATCAAAAATACACAATATTGAAAACACTGTTTTTGAAAATAATACGAACAGTGGAACATATAATTCCGTAAATGGCGCTATTGTATTAGATAACGCTTCAACAATTGACATAATTAGAGACAGTATATTTAAACACAATGCAACCTCTGATACCAATACATCTTCAGGCGGCGGTGCTGCAATATTAGTTGGTGTAAACAGTAAACTCAGTGATATAATAAACACCCAATTTATTGAAAATACTGCCAATTGGGGCGGCTCAATCTGTGTATCTTTACAAAATTCAAAAGTAGATAATATAGTTGGTTCCATTTTTCAAAATAATGAAGCAAAACAATCAGGAGGCGCTATATACCTACATAATAACGGATACATTGATCTTATCAAAGATACAAAAATTATAGGTAACAAATCTGCAACAACAGGTGGCAGTATATCAAACAATAATCCAAATTCAAGAATATCTAACATCTCAGGTTCATTAGGTATAACCGCAACTGATACTGAGAATAATACTTCTACGATTTTGCAAAATCAAAATACCGTTGCAGATGGGGTTACTCCTTATACCACATCTGTTACAACCTCCGACGGTACAAAATACGATATCTCGGCAACCGCATTATTTAAAGACAACACTGCAGCAACATACGGCGGAGCTATTTATAACGTCGGTACAATCTCTAAAGTAGACGGGGTATTATTTGAAGGGAATAGTGCAAACAGCGGCGGCTCCATAAACAATGGTTTTGGCACAAATTTCGGAGCATATACTACTGAAATAACGAATTCGACATTCATAGGGAACAGAGGTAAAAATAATGCTGCTGCCATAAGCTACGGAGGTGGCGGCACCGCGACACAAACAATCAAAAACTCCATATTTATAGATAATGTTATATCAGGTGATGCCACAGGAAATGACAGAAGGGCCTATGGTGGTGCTATCTGGAGTTATAATGCTCGTAATCACGAAATGGATAACCTTACATTTGTTGATAACGGTATCGATGTCGGCACAGAGCCGGTTAGTATCAGAGGAGGCGGTGCAATTAATTTATGGACTAACGGAAACATATCTGCAAATCCTCTCGGTATTCAAAAAATATCAAATTCATTATTTAAGAATAATTTCTTGAAGGCTGAAAATGCCAGCATTGCCGGTGGCGGAGGTGCTATATATGTTACCTCATCAGCCCTGAGAAGTATCGATAATGTAACTTTTGACGGTAACTTTATTGATGCTGCAAACGGCAGCGGCGGTGCATTAGATTTGTATTCTATAGTTGATGAGATAAGTAATTCAACATTTAATGGTAACTATGTAAAAGGTACTACCGGTGTAGTTGTTGGCGGAGCAATAATCTTTAGAAACGGTGTTAATGCAAAATATGACACAATTAAGGATACAACCTTTACCGGTAATTATGTAAAATCAAATACTAATTATGCGCTGGGTGGTGCTATATACAGCAACGCCGCAATTTCAACCCTTAAAGATTTAACTTTCACAGGCAACTATGCAAAATCAGAAACAAATTACGCACACGGAGGAGCGATATACGCTGGTGGAAACATCGGAACTATCGATAACGTAACCTTCGACGGCAATTTCGTTAACGGTAACAGTAAATCATACTCTCAGGGTGGTGCAATATTTCAATACAATAATATAAATATCGGGAAAATTACGAACTCGAAATTTAAAGGTAATCATGTTATAGGGAACGATACAGGCTGGGATGTCGGTGGCGCTATTGGTGTTCAAACAGGTACAATAGGGGAAATCTCAGATACCTTATTTGAGGGTAATTTTGTTGAAAGTACTTACGCTAGCCAAACCGGAAATTCCGGTGGTGGTGCTATTTATGGAACCGGTTCGACTATTACAAACGGCATTATCAACTCAAGATTTATTGACAATTATGTTAAATCTGCAAAAAATAATGCCGTAGGCGGTGCAATACAATGGCGCAATAATTTGGACATATTTGCAAAAGATAATGGTTTAACAGAATTTACAGGCAACTACGTATTAAATAAAGATGTACGAACTGATGAAGCAATATATATTGGCAGTATTAATAATGACGGTAATACTAAAGTCCTTACCCTCAACGCTAATACAGGCGGTCATATTTTATTCAACGACATAATCAACGGTAACAGAGGGTATGACGTTGTATTGACAGGCGACAACACCGGTACAATCTCTATCTACAACGACATCCAAAACGCTGACGTTATATCAAATACCGCAGTCAATATCGACACCGCAGACGGTAAACTTCACGATTACCAATACAAAACATTAACATCTTCTGATGATGCAAAATATACTATTGATATAGATTTTGCTAACGTTAAAGCCGATAACTTTACTTTAGATGAAAAATCATCAGGTACTGTCTACATAGACAACTTAAACGTACTTGCTAACAACGAAAAACGTACAAAAGTTCAAGTGCTAAAAACACTTGACGACGGCATTCAACTCGGTATTAACGGAAATAACATCCACCTCGAAACCGATATAGAAGAAACCTTAGGCGATACAGTCTATGATGATGGCGATTACTCAGAAAAAGCCGGCTATGCACTTTCTACAACAGATACAAAATTCGACTCAATTACCCAACTTGTAGATAAAGACAACGACGCACTACGCTTGATTGTGGCGTCAGATAATAATGAGGTTAGAAACTTCGTATTTAACACAGATAACGAATACAAAGCATTTGAAGACCTTACCGATGCCGCTAAGGGGACGATTAATATTCAAGGAAAAGAATCAGGCTCAATAATTAACGCAGACGGGCACAAGATGTTTAATCTTGATGATAATACCTTGAATTTAAGTAACGTAAAAATATACGGCTCTGAAAAAATCGCCGATATGACAGCAAAATCAACCATTAACACGGAAGGTACGGTTGAATTGAGAGGAAAACTCTCCGGCGGCACGGTTAACGTAAACGAGGACAGCAAATTATTTGTCAACAAAGATACTCTGACCGACGTTACCAAAACCAACGTTACAGGCACTTTAGGACTTGAAAACTCCGCAGTCGAAGAAAACTCAGCAGGAGTTCTCGAAGCTAAAACAGGTGCAGGATTAAGTTTAGATATGGATTTGGCTGCAAAAACCGCAGACTCCCTATCTAACGGCGCAAATTCAAAAGGTACACTTACCGTTAATTACGTCAACTACCTCAACGGCTCTGACGAATTGGAAGATTTTACCGTTCAGGTTCTGAAAAATACAACCGGTAACAACAACTTGCAATTAGCTATCGCTGAGGATATTAACAAATATACTCTCAAAACCGTAAGCCGTGACGAAGACGACGAAGTCCAAGCCGTAACAGGATTTCACGATACATATTGGGTTAGAACCCGCCAGGGAGATTTGAATACTCAATTAACACTTGCTACAACTCAAACTACTAACGATAGTATACACGTTCACGCAGACGTTGATTGGGGAACTTCAACTACCCAAAAAGAAATTTTAGGCGATACCCTAAAACTCGTAACAGAATCTGATATCGGCGACAGAAGTCTTGTTTCAACACAATCAAGCGACCTGATGGTTCTGAATGATACCCTCGACGAAGTCGGAAAAGGTACTTTCACAATCAGCGGTACCGCTGACGGCGAAGAACGTTCTACTATCAACCTGATGGGTGAAACGTTTACCGTCGGAGAAGATACAACATTAACCATAGGCAAAACACGTATTACGGGCAGCGACGATATTATACACGTAACTGACGGCTCGGCTGTCGTTAACCTCGATAGCGCTAACATAGACGGAAACATAACAGGCGATGAACACTTCACAATGAACATTGAAGGCCAAGAAAGAACCTCTATTACAGGTGAAGTTAAAAATGCTACCGTTAACGTTAACAAAGGTGAATTTTCACTCGCAGGCGATACCTTCAAGGATAGCAGCACGATACTTAATGTCGGGGAAGCTACCGTCAACCTTGCAGATGACGAAGTTACATCTTTTGAAATTAACGATATGACCTCAAGTAAAGAAGCAAAATATATTCTCGATGTCGACTTTAGCGGAAATGACGGTAACGGAGCCGCCGACAACTTCGTCGTTAACAACGGCAGCGGTAAAATTCTGCTCGAAGGGTTTAATATTACAGGCGATTTAGACCACGTTACACCTGAGGATGATTATACTATACAAATTATTAAAACAAACCCTGAAAACGATTTGAAATTAACATTCTCTGATACGGTTATATCAAAACTTCAAGACCCGCAACACCTTGGCGACAGGTCAGTTATCCTTAATACTGATACAATTCAACCAATAACCAAGTGGGATGAAGTGCTTAATCAAACAGTACAAGATCAGGAAGTCTGGGGCAGAATGGGATTGTCTACAACCGACACAACAGACGACAGTATTCACCTGTACGATATCAGACTGATTTTAGGTGAAACTACTACAAACCTCGGCGATACGTTAAGACTATTCTCTAAAGCAGATTTGAGCAATGAGGACAGACACTTCGTATTTGATTCAGCCGAAAATACGTATGATTTAAGTGAAAATATAGGCGAAACTACCGCAGGAAACATTTCAATAGACGGGGTTGCCGACGGAGAAAAATTATCCTCGATTGACATGCATAAACATAACGGCTGGGGGTTGAACAATGAAACTACATTAAACCTGAATAACGTTGAAATCAAAAACACTTATTACCGTGACGGCGGTGTCGTTAATATCTCCAACGGAGATGCTGTTTTGAATATGAATAACGTCAAAATACTCCAAACAAACAGCAACAACGCAATTACAAACTCAGGTACCGTAAACATGACAGGCGGTACGGTAGAACTTAATACAGGCATATCAGGCTCCGGTAAAACGAATGTCATTAACGGCACAGACGTCATTATGGGCGATACAGCAGATATAGCACAGGCAGAGGTTAACATTACAGACGGAACGTTGACGATGGGTGACAGAGGCGAAATTAAAGGCGCTCTGAATATCGGTGATAAAGGTACTGTAACCGTCGGGGTTGAAGCGCTTAATAATTCAGTTGCAAACGATGGCGATTTAAACTTCAAACTGGACGGTACTTTGAGCCAAAACGTAAACGGCGAAGGTACTACACATATTCTAGGCAACGTTGTTAACGGGGCTAAAATTAATCAGGATGTAGACATAAAATCAGGTGCAAGCCTTGATTCTCATACCGATAATTTAGGCGGCAAAATAAACAACGACGGTGATTTACTGTTAGCCGGAAGTATCTCCGACGTCATCTCAGGCACCGGAGAAACAACCGTTAACCAAACCTTAGACCTGATGGCAGGGGCAGGGGTAGACGGCACTTTAGACCTCAACAACGGAACATTAAGCGCTAAAGATAACCTCGCAAGCGATTACAATATCGGTAAACTGCTCAATGAAGGCTCGTTTACGCTGGATATGGACGGTGCAACGAAAAAAGCCGACAAATTCATAGTAGGCACTGACTCGGAAGGCAAAATTAATATTAATGACTTAAATATAGCAAATTCTGACAGTATACTTGAGGACTTTACCGCACTTGTTACAAGCGGCAGCGATAAAGTAAGCATCACTCTAAGCGACGAAATTAAAGCCAAAGATTGGAAGTTGGGCAGAATTTCACGTCCGGAAGAAGATGAAGTTAACAGAATTACAAAATATACTGACTTATACCACACCTACACCAGAGGCGGAAACTACTACGGACATCTGACCGAAGTCGCAACAAATCATGAATTTGATTCTATCGGGGTAACAATAGATGAAAGCAAAACGAAGTGGGATGATAACAGAACAACAACCGGCTTGCTCGGCGACAGCCTGAACTTGTGGAACACCTTAAATACTCAAGAAGATAAAGAATTCCGATTCGACCGTGTTGCTTCTTACGAATGGAAAGACGGCGCAACAGGTGCAGGTAAAACTGCAGGCAGCAATGTAACATTAGCAGGTTTCAGTAACAACGAAACATCAAAGGCTACGATAGATTTTACGGGTAAAACGGGATTTGAACTCGACAACGCAACGACCTTAAATGTCAATGATATGAATTTAAAAGGCGGAGATTTGATTACCGTAAATAATTCAGATGCTAAACTTAACATAAAAGACTCGTTTATAGAAGGAAATATTAAGGGCAGCAACAAGTTTGCGGCAACAATAGCCGGTGATGACGTAACAACATTAAGAGGAGTGTTTACAAATTCCGACACAACACTTAACAGCGGAAAGTTGAAACTTAATACCGATACTTTTGCAAGCAGCGACAATACTGTAAAAGTTAATGGCGGCACTGTTGTTCTTGATAATAACAGCATTGAGGATTATGTAATAAATGACTTAACCTCAAAATCCGATGCCGGCTACACTCTTGATATTAACCTTACGGATAAAACCGCCGATACGATAGCCGTTCAAGGCGGAAACGGGATTGTTAAATTAGCAAACCTTAATATTAAAGGAGCCGCCGAAAATCCTGATGATACATATATTATACAAATTTTGAAGGTCGCAGACGGCGATTTACAGCTGGATTTGAGCGATGAAGTCAAAGAACAAATTAAAGAGCCCGAATACAAAATAGGTGAATCTACCGAATACACAAGAGATTTCGTAAAAGATGTCACTAATTGGAAAGATATTTATTACAACTACAAACAGGTAACAGAAACATACGGTAATTTACAGCTTGCAACTAAGGATACAACTAACGACAGCTTAGGTATCAAAAAGACTCGTGATAACGTATTGGATATTGAAAATATCGGCTCACAAGGCGATACATTAAAAGTCGTTAACCAATCAGAAGACGTTCAGGATAAAACCTTCCAATTTGATACGGCAGAAGATAAATATGATGTTACCGAGAACCTTGGCGGCACAAAAGGTAACATAATTATAGACGGAGTCAAAGAAGAAAATAAAACTTCTACAATAGACTTTGGCGGCGAGCACAGCGGATTTGAATTAACACAAGGAACTAATTTAACCGTTAACAATACAACACTTACGGGAGCCAAATCACAGGATGCAGGAAGCCTTATAAAAGCCGAAGAAGGTGCTAACATTGAACTGAATAATGTATCTGTCGTTAATAACCAAACCGATAGCAATAACGGCGGCGCAATCTACTCTAAGTCAGATGTAAAACTGACTGCCGATGATTACACGGCACTTATCGACGGAAACAAGACAGCATCCGATAATGAAGCAATTTATATGGGTGAAAATGCAAAACTGACCCTTAATGCAGTCAATAACGGTAATATCGTTATTAACGACAAAGTGAACGGGGAAAACGGTTATAAGGTAGGCTTAACAGGTGACAATAGCGGCAACATTTATCTTAATAACTCAATCGATAATGCAAATGTCGAAATGGATAATATCACATTAAACCTTGCAAGTAATGACCATTTCACGACAAGTAATGTCGTAATAAATTCCGGGGTATTAAATCTCGTAAACGACCAAGTTCAAGACCAATCAGCAAAGAAATTTACGGTTGCCGGAGACTTTAAGCTTAACGCAGACGTAGATTTAAAATCAGAAACAATGGACAGATTACCCGCAAATACAACAGTTAAAAACGGTGCCTTTATACACGTAGACAGAATGAATCTTCTGTCAGACACCACCGCAAAATCAGTCGCAATCCCGTTTGCATACAAACAGTTTAAGGGAAATGTTGACTACATCGGGGCAAAAGAATTATCAAAAGATACACAAGTTACTACTGCATATGCGCCGATATATAAATACAGCGTTGAATACCAAAACAGAAAAGATATGGGCTACTTCGTATTTACCCAAGGCGGCGGTTCATCAGATGACGACAGCGAAGCATTTAACCCCGCAATCTTGGCAAGTCCTGTTGCTATGCAGGCGGCAGGCGAAGCCTCTGTATCCCAAGCTTTCAGGTACGTATTTGAACACGCCGATGCATTTTCTCAATTCCCGGCGGCTGACAGATTTTCTCAAATCAACAGCAATGTATACGCATTAAGTACAGACTATAACGAAAACCTCGGCACGCTGACTTTCACAAATAACAATAAAGGTGCTTGGGTAAGACCGTATACGGCATTCGAAAACATGAAGCTCGATAAAGGGCCAAAAGTAGACAGTATTACATACGGAACAATTGTCGGCGGGGATTCCGATTTTAGAAAACTAAGAAACGGCTGGGCTAATGTCGGAACCGTATACGTAGGCTATAACGGCTCTCAAATTGACTATAAAGACGTATCTACGACAATGAACGGCGGGTTGTTAGGTTTAACCGAAACCTTCTATAAAGGTAACTTCTTTACGGCACTAACAGCGACAGCAGGCGCCGGAGTTGCCGAATCTCATACTATGTACGGTAAAGAAGATATGACAATGCTCATGGCAGGTATAGGGTCTAAAACCGGTTATAATCTGGAATTTAAAGAAGGTAAATTTATTGTACAGCCAATATTATTCATGAGCTATACAATGGTCAATGCTTTTGACTATACAAATGCAGCAGGCGTCAAAATAGACACCGATCCTATGCATACAATCCAAATTAATCCGAGCATAAGATTTATTGCAAATACCAAAAACGGTTGGCAGCCATACGCAAGTGTCGGCATGGTATGGAATTTACTCAACGAAACAGAAGCAAAAGCAAACGGGGTAAAACTTCCTGAAATGCACACAAAACCATATGTTGAATACGGTATCGGTTTACAGCGCCACTGGGGTGAAAGATTTACTGCATTTGCTCAAACTATGATTCGTAACGGCGGAAGAAACGGCGTAGCATTAACTGCCGGATTCAGATGGTCTTTGGGCGACGGGAAACAGAAAGCCAAAAAAGAAAATAAAAACGTATTAAAAAAACAAGATGCCTCAAAAACATCCGTAACTAAAATCGATAAAAAAATTACAAATCAAAACCCAAGTATAACCAAACCAACTGAAAATAATAAAACAGTTATAAAGAGTTTGAATAAAGGGACAACAAAAGCAGCAAATTTGAATAAATATTACGCCATGATTAACAAATAATACAGCCTATTTTACTCTTGGCAATGTAGCGCTTTCAATACTTGCACTAATACCTTTAAGAGCGATTCTCGATACTCTAATGAGCTTTTCTTTATCCCCGCTTACATTATTAGTAATATCATTCGGGTCAAGAAGGTACAAGTAGTTATCATCACTTTTTACTATCGCATAAGCATGAGAATCGTGTATTACGGCATTTTCCTGCTTTTTCCCAAATGGTTTTAAGGCCGTAATAAATGTATCGCCGGGGATTTTGTGAATACTTATTGTATAAATAGTATTTTTATCGTTAAAATCTTGAGTTAAGTACGGCAAAGATGCAAACGGATACACATAATCTTTATGATTAGAATTCCCGACAATAAATTCTATTGCCCTATGAGTCCAATTACCGTCGATATCAACATTATTAATAATGTCTTGATAAGCTTGCTCTTTTAGATATTTATCCACTGCCATTTCTATTACCCTAACATCTCCGTCACCTTCCGCAAGTTGCGTGGATTTATTTAATTCATCAGAATCAAAGGTATAGGATTTGCCTGCCCCCGGGAGCTTTACAGTAATTTTATCAGAAGATTGATTGTAATTTATCAAACTTTCCAAAAACTTTTTCCCGTTCGGCTTTGAGTTTATTGAATTTACAACGGCGACAAGCCAACAATCACCGACATTACCCTGTCTAAACGGCTTATCTATTTTTCCGTTCGGAATAGCATAATGTAAATCATCCCTGAATTCGATTTGATGTCTGTTTGCAAATCGACGTAAATCAACATCAAGTTTTTGAATATCGTTCTTATGATTAATTATATCCTGTAAAATATCTTTTGAATAACTGCTTTTACCTGTTTTACATCCTTTTACGGCCATATTAATTATATGATTAATAAATTTCTTCTTTGCCATATCATCCAAATTTTCCATTGAATTAACTGAAGCCAAAATACTTTTTTGACCGTAATGTGAAGCTGCAAAATTTTTAACTACATATTTTACATTGTATGGTGTAATAAGATTGATATAATTTTCGATATCATAACCTTTATAACCGTAATAAGATTTATTAATCATCTCAGCAAGATACTTGCCGCATGAATTGTCACTAAAATTTTTTGCCTTAATAGCGGAACTTGTAATATGCTCTATAAAATATTTTTTATTCGCACTTATAAGAGGATTATTCAGGCATATAATATCCTTAATTAAATCACTATCTGTTTGTTTATTGTATAAAGCCAGCACTTCAAATACATTTTCTTCAGTAATCCTTTTTAAAATATCTGTTTGCAGAGCATTTCTTGTCTTGAACATATTAAACAGGCTATTTTTCGATATATCATCGACTAAATCATTAACAAGAAGATTATCAAATTTCTGATAATCAGCCATATCCTCTTCTAAATATTTGTAATTGTTAATATATTTTATCCTCATCGGATGATAATCTTGAGGATTTCGGGTATTTGAATATTCTTCACTAATTATACCGCCGTCATTATATTTATAACTTGTTACAAGTTTTATTGAATCATTAAGATTTTCTTCATACACCTGAACATTTTTTGTACCGCCATATTTTGCTAAGGATGTTAAACCAGTATTCCTATCAACAGTTTGAACACTATATAATTTATTATCACCAATAAAATATGTCTTTTCAATTTCCGGCGTAATTACTTTATATTCAAAATCACGGTGATTCATAGCATACGGACTGTTTGTAATACTTGAGATTTCTCTTTGAATTTTATTTTTCGAATCATATATTGTAATTTTATGATACATATCTCCGTTTTCGTCAACAGAATCTTTCTCTATAAACTTACAGTTTGGGAAATAATGTTTTAAAGAATCCTTGGTAAACATCAAAGTATCTACATTATTGTCCGCAGTATATTTTAAGTCCTTTGTATACGAATCCGCAGTCGGCAAATATTTATACACATATTCAGTTCTGTTATCGTTATTTTTATTAGCACAGTCATTAGAACAGGCTGAAGGACAAAACGTGCCAATTGCAAGAGCTGTACCTAATATTGAATTGCGTATAATCGGAGTAATCTTCATACTTATAAAAGGTCCTTTTATTTTTATAAATTATAAATAAGTATAAAGAGAAAAATTTGCGATTAGAAACAGGTTATATAAACTTTTATTACATAAACATATAAAAAATCATTAAAATAGCAAATCGTAAATTCATGTCGTAAAACAAAAATTTTTCTTAATTTTAGTTGATTTGAAAAATTTTTATTATAAAATTAGTCCCATCAAATAAATTACAAAAGAATACACATATGTAGGGCTTTAATAAATAGGAATATATATATGAAAAATAGCTTTATTAAATTAATAGAACACCGCCTATCATCAATACTTACACCATCAATAAAATATGATAAAAAATCAAAAAAGAATAAATCAAGATTCATTGATAAATTATACTCTGTTAAAACTGTTAAAAATCACAACATAATACATTTTCTGGGAATACGCATCAAATTAAGATATAGATATAAAATATTTAATCCTAAAATTTTCGTAGTTTATTATAATCCCAGCTTATTATTAAAAAATGACTGTTGTATTCCTATAAATGCAGGCAGGCACGATATAATTGCACCGGAAAACAATAAATTAACCTCACAAGAAAAAGAGTGGCTTGTAAAAAATACATTGGGGGATAATG
>ODAI010292683.1_pt1 | contig 17264 bp, 18 predicted proteins | sample 1539321 | NCBI WGS metagenome assembly ODAI01 (sample SAMN02144231, study PRJEB22623) | gut metagenome | biome: sheep rumen | host: Ovis aries | place: New Zealand | reverse complement strand
TCTATATTTGGGTTGCAAAGTTACTTATTATAGTATAATGTGGCTTTTACTATTGTGGCAGAATCTTTTGAAAATGTTTCATATTTAGATGTATGTTTCGTGGTAGAAATATGTAAAAGGAAAAATCTGCCTAAAAGTAAAATTATAATAAAAATTATTTCCATATTTCCAACAAAATGTTTATTTTTTCATCCGATATCTTGTGAGTATGTATGTTTACAACGAAGACGGAGTTACCGGTGCCGATGATTATCTCGTGCTGCCCATCACTCTTAAAGGCGGCAAGAAGTACGAGGTGACGGTGAATGCCGCCCAGTGGAACTATCCCGAGAAGTTCGAGGTGGTGGCAGGCTCTGAGCCAACAGCTGCAGGGCTGGCGACAACCGTAATTGGTAAGACCATACCTAAAAACGAACCTGCCGATTATACAGGTTTCTTTACACCAGAGGCTGACGGTATCTATTACATTGCCATTCATGCCACATCTCCTGCCGACCAGTATATTCTGAGCATACTGAAGACTACCGTCACATTCACAGCTCCCTCACTGAGCATTGGCGGCGACGAACTGACCGGCAACGTCACCATCGGCATACTGCGTGATGGAGAGCTGATAAAGAACCTTGAGAATGTTGTTCCCGGCTCTGAACAGACATTTACCGACGAAGTTCCAGCCGTGGGCAGCTACCGCTATCGGCTGACTGCTTCTAATGCTGCCGGCAAGGGCCGTGTTACTGCAGAAGTGACGGTAAAAGTAACGATGCCTGTTGACGTACCTTACGTTGTTGATTTCAGCGATTTTGATGCGCTCGACAATCTCTCTGTCATTGACAACAATGCTGATGGTAGAACATGGGAATATGACCCCACCAGTGAAGTTGCCAAATATTGCTATGACATGGACAACACAGGTGACGATTACCTTGTCAGTCAGCCTCTCAATCTGACGGCCGGCAGTAAATATGTAGTAAGCCTCAATGCTGCATCCTTCAGCGAGAGCTGTGTTGAACGCTTCGAGGTTGCAGCTCCTGCCAACTACCGTCTTCGATGAGCCCGGTGACGTTGCAGTCTCCGTGACAATCGACTATGCCGCCGACCAGTATCTGTTGCCGTGACAGCTGTTTATCCCAACGGCAGTGAGTCGAGACCTGTAACTTATAGAGTTACAGTGACTACCGGCATCAGCGAGATTACTCGTCTTGGTGATAACAGTGAAATGACCGGCGATACTTGGTACGACGTACAAGGACGTCGCATCGGTAGTAAGCCTTCACAGAAGGGAATCTATATAAACAATGGTATCAAGGTCGTGATTAAATGAAAATAAAAAAAACACGATAGCTCGCTCATGCTTTTGGGGGTGTGAGCGAGTTTTTTGTATATATTCATAACCTCGATTTCGAAATTCGTGTCGTTCCGAACGATAGCAATTCCACGATTTAAGAATTGGTATTTCCATTGATATGTGCACCTTAGTCATGTAGTTCAGATAAATATCATGTCCTATTGTTTACTGCAACGTGGCGACAGGCTGCGATAAGTTTTTAACCATCTTGTGAATAAGGCATCCCGTTTCGTCGCCGAAACGGGATGCAGGAAATCTGTAAGCCTTATGATGGTCACTGTGTCAGGAATTGCCCACGTTGGATATTGTCTACTTATTTCGTTCCAACAATCTTTGTCGGGGGGAGTTCCTTGTTGCGGCGGTTTACCACGATGACCACGCTTTGGGCGAGGTTGAGGAACGCGCGTCCTGTCACGGTGTCAAGATTTGTGGCGGCGGGAGCACCGGCATCGCCGCTCTCGCAGATGCTCTGTACGAGAGGTATCTGGGCCAGCAATGGGATGTTCATCTCCTTGGCCAGGTTCTTGCAGCCTTCTCGCCCGAAGATGTAGTATTTGTTTTCTGGCAGTTCGGCAGGCGTGAACCATGCCATGTTCTCGATAAGTCCGAGGATGGGTACGTTCACCTTGTCGTTTTTATACATGTCTATTCCCTTGCGTGCATCGGCAAGAGCCACCTGCTGGGGCGTACTTACGATTACTGCTCCGGTGATGGGGATATTCTGAAGCAGCGTCAGGTGGATGTCGCTGGTGCCCGGCGGCGTGTCGAGGATAAGATAGTCGAGTTCGCCCCAGTTGCTGTCGGCAAGCAGTTGTTTCAGCGCATTGCTTGCCATTCCTCCGCGCCATAGGGTGGCTGTGTCTGGACTGACGAAAAATCCGATGCTCAGCAGCCGCACTCCGTAAGCCTCGATTGGCTGGATGAGCTTACGACCGTCCACTTCGACGGCGTATGGCTGTTCCTGCTCTACGTTGAACATCTTGGGCATCGACGGTCCGAAGATGTCGGCATCGAGCAGACCTACGCTGTAGCCGAGTCTCGACAGCGCGATTGCAAGATTGGCCGAGACGGTCGATTTGCCTACGCCGCCCTTGCCGCTGCTCACGGCGATGATGTTCTTGACGCCGGGAAGCCAGTTTTCAACCTCGGGGCGCGGAGCACTCTTGAACAGTGTCTCTACGCTCACTTCTACGTCTTTGCCGCATTTGTATTTGATGGCAGCTTCGGTGGCTTTAACAGTTGATTTCAGGAACGGGTCGGTATCGCGGGGAAATTCGATGAATACCCTTACGCGCCAGTTGGAGTGGTCGTGGTCGGGAGCCGAGACTACAGGGTCGTCAACCACCATGCCACTCTCTACGATGTTCTTCTTGGTGCCGGGATACGTTACTGTAGCCAGCACGTCCATAATCATTTTCGGATATAATTCCATTTTTGCTTATTTACTAAATGTTGTAAATCTTGTTTTGTTGTTCTAATCCGTGAATCTTCTTAGTCAGTTCAATTCGTTGTCTATTTCGCAGTTTCTTTAGGACTACGCTTGTCGCGGTGATACGACCGGTATTCGTCGAGCGGAATTTCAACGTCGGGCTCTTGTAGCTCTGCTGTTTGCGGAAGCTGGAACTTCATATATTTGATGTTTATGCCGCGTTCTATCCACATCTGCTCGTAGTAGGTTTGGATGTTGAGTATGGGGTCGCCGGTTACTTCCCCATAAAGGTTTTCCGTCCTGAGGATTAATGGCAGGTGGTTCTTCTCAACCATGTATGTGGTGTACGTGAACAGGAAGTTAGAGTCGGTCTTGAGGTGAATGATTCCGCCGTCAATCAGAAAATGTCTGTATCTGTTCATGAAGAATGTCGAGGTGAGACGCTTGCGGGGATTCTTCATCTGTGGGTCGCTGAACGTCAGCCAGATTTCCTGAACTTCGCCGTTGCCGAAGAAACGGTCGATAATCTCGATGTTAGTGCGCAGAAACGCTACGTTGGTCAGTCCGTCGCGCAGAGCCTCTGTTGCTCCTGTCCACATGCGCGAACCCTTTATGTCAACACCGATGAAGTTTACGTCGGGGAATAGCCTCGCCAGTCCCACGGCGTATTCGCCCTTGCCGCAGCCCAGTTCAAGCACTATGGGGTTCTGATTGTGGAAATACATCTCGCGCCATCGGCCACGCATTTCGAAGGGTACGTCGCTCACCACTGAATACGGATACTGGAACACGTTCTCATAGCGTTCCATGTCTGCGAATTTTGCCAGTTTACCTTTTCCCATATTCTTGCATTTTAATACTTAACTCTTATTTCGTGATTTTATTGTGTACTCTTGTCTTGACACACCAATTCCCTGTCGTCTGATACATTTATTCTGTTGCAAATTGCAACGCTCGTCATGTATTTATACGCTCGGTCTGATGCAATGTGCAACAGGTATGATGCGTAAATACGTTCCCCTTGTCGCAAATTGCAGCAAGGGGAACGTAGCGGAATTTGGCAATAGTATGTGTCACCTGTCGCGGTTGTTGGGAACTATGCCGAATATATGGTTTGGTTATTCGATTATGACCGTAGTCCAGCCATGTTTGTCTTCAATCTCGCCGTACTGAATGCCACGGAGAGTGTCGTATAGCTTCTTTGATACAGGTCCTGGTTTGCCGTCCTTCGAAATGACATAGCTCTTGCCTGTTTCAATGTCGTCAATCTTCGAGATGGGCGAGATGACCGCCGCTGTGCCGCAGGCTCCTGCCTCCTCGAAGGTTTCAAGCTCCTCTTCGGGAATAGGGCGGCGCTCAACCTTCATGCCGAGGTCTTCGGCTACCTGCATCAGCGACTTGTTGGTAATCGAGGGCAGGATGCTTGTAGAGAGCGGAGTGACGTAGGTGTTGTTCTTAATACCGAAGAAGTTGGCAGCACCGCACTCGTCGATGTATTTCTTCTCCTTGGCATCGAGATAGAACTCGCAGGCATACCCTAAGTCGTGGGCCTTCTTGTTGGCAAAGAGTGATGCGGCATAGTTGCCACCCACCTTGTATATACCTGTGCCGAGGGGGGCAGAGCGGTCGTGGTCGCGAATGATGACGTAGGGATTGGTAGCGAATCCACCCTTGAAGTATGGGCCTACCGGTGTCACAAAGATTAGGAAGCAATACTCAGTGGCGGGATGAACGCCCACCTGTGCACTGGTTCCGATGAGCAGCGGACGGATGTACAGTGTTGCACCGCTCTCGTAAGTGGGGATATACTCCTGGTTGAGCCGTACCACCTTCTTGACCATTTCAGTGAACAGCTCGGTTGATATCTCAGGCATCAGAATGCCTCGGCACGTTGACTGCAGACGCTTTGCATTCTCGTCAACACGGAATACGCGCACCTTGCCGTCCTTGCAGCGATATGCTTTCAGACCTTCGAATGCTTCCTGTCCATAGTGCAGACAGGTGGCAGCCATGTGCAGCTTCAGATACTCGTCACTGCATACTTCAATCTCTCCCCATTTACCGTCGCGATAATAGCAACGTACATTGTAATCTGTGGGCATGTAGCCGAACGACAGATTAGCCCAGTCTAAATTCTTCATATATTTTATTTTTTATAGCTCAATAATTATAATTGAGCGCAAAAGTAATCAAAATATCGCTAATCAGCAATATTTTTAAGCAAAAAGTTTATAATCTGGTATTATTTATTGCTGTCGGCAAGTATTTTCTTGATTTCGTCGTCAGTTTTCGTGAGTTTGTCGCGACACAGCTTAATCAGGCGTTGGGCGGTCTTCAGTTCTGTGGTCAGCTCGTCGATGTCGAGCTCGTCGTTCTCCATCTTTCTTACGATGTCTTCGAGCTGAATCATCGCCTGTTCATATTTCACTTCCTTTTCCATATTTGTGTTTTTATTCTTTCCTCGTAAATTAATCCGTTGTCCTGACAGTAGAGCTAAATGTTCCCTTCGCCAGTCTCGTTGTTATCGTGTCGCCGTTTTTTAGCATCGAAGTGTCTTTCAGCGCTTTGCCGTTGTAGAGCGTAATACTGTAGCCTCGTTTAAGAAGCAGTTCCGGATTGAGTGCCTTTGCCTTCTGTTCCAGCATCTCTATGCGGTGGCGTTCTGCTGTCAGCTTACGCCAAATCATGGGTTGCAGGTTGCCGGCGAGAAGGTCTAAACTGTTTCTCTCTCTGAACAGCCGTTGCTGTATGGCGTCGTTCATGCGTGTGGCTTTACGCTCCAAGCGCATCTCCTGACGGCTTTTCACGAGAGAGAATTGGCGAGGGATGATTTCTACAAACCTCGACAGCGTCATTCTTTCACGCTGCATCTTCTCATTTACTGTAGTTGTTATAGCAAGTTGCGCGTCGTTGATGCGCTGGAGCACGGCGAGCAGATGGTCGATGAGCAGGTCGGCGACAGCTGTTGGGGTTTTCACCCTCTGGTGGGAAACCATGTCGAGAATACATTCGTCGCGGTCGTGGCCGATACCGGTTATGATGGGAAGTGGGAAGTTGGCCACGTTTTCGGCAAGCGCGAGGGTGTCGAAACCCGACATGTCGCTTGTGGCTCCACCACCTCTTATTATCACCACGGCATCAAAGTCGTCGGCGCAAGAATATATGGTGTTGAGCGCATCGATGATGCTGGATTCTACCTGTTCGCCCTGCATGACGGCTGGGAATAGGGTGGGACGGAACTTCAGACCGTAGGCATTCTCGTCTAAATGACGGCAGAAGTCGCCATAGCCGGCAGCATCGGCGCTTGAGATTACTGCAATCCTCTGTGCAAACATCGGCAGAGAGAGCTCTTTCTGAAGGTCGAAAACCCCTTCGGCCTGCAGAACCTTGATTATCTCCATGCGTCGGCGCACCATGTCGCCAAGGCTATAGGTGGGGTCGATGTCGGTGACAATCCAAGAGAAACCGTAAGCTTCGTGGAACTGTGGATAAACTTTCAGAAGGACCTTCAGTCCGGCGTGAATCGTCTGTCCTGTGGTTCGCTCAAATCCCGGACGAATCATCATCCACTTGTTTTTCCAGCAGCGTGCCGAGGCACGAGCTATCGGAGTGTTGCTGCGTTCGTCTTTCTGAATGAGGTCGAGATAGAGATGCCCCTTGTTTTCGCGGGCCTCAGAGAGTTCTGCCTCTACCCAGTATTCGCAATCCATCGACAACTCGATGGTCTCGCGTACCATCGAGTTCAGTTCAAACAGAGATAAAGAGTGCCTTTCCATTTTTCCTTTCCTACATTATTCTTGATATCATTTAGGAGAAGCTGATTCCGCTCCCATCAGATAGGCATCCCAGAAATTGGGAATGCCATATCCCATGATGTTGTTTGGCATTCCGCAGTTGTCGCCCGACTGTCTTACTAAGGAGATAATCTCCTTGGCCGACTTCGAAGGCAGGGCCTGCCAAAGACATGCTATCATTCCGCTAATAATCGGGGTAGCAAACGAGGTGCCGATGTCGGTGAGTATGGTGCCACGGCCGGAGATGAGTGCTGCGGGACTGCCCAGAGCCATGACGTCGGGCTTGACGCGACCGTCCTGAGTAGGTCCGATGCCACTGAATGGAGCATTGGTGTGGGTCTCGGTCACGGCACCTACGGTCAGTATGTCGTCGGCATCTGCCGGAAAGGTGATTTTCTTCCACGGTCCCATGCCGGTATTGCCGGCACTGCTTACCATCACTATTCCTTTGCCGGCAAGCATTGATGCGGTGTTGGAGATAAGCGTGGAATGGCCGTCCATCTCAGCGTAGGTGTGGTCGTGGTGGGGCTTGTCGAAGTCGTTGTAGCCCAGACTCGACGATACGATGTCGGCACCGACGCTGTCGGCAAACTCGGCGGCCATTGCCCAGTAGTCTTCTTCGACAGGCTGCTCGCTCTGCTGGTCTTCGCAGCGCAGCAGCCAATAGGTGGCATCGGGAGCCGTGCCTACATAGAAGTGGGGCTTGTCAACAGCCATTGTTGAGAGTACGCGGGTGCCGTGGTCGGTTTCACTGAACATGTCGGCCGACTTCGGATATACGAAGTCTTGTGAACCGGCAATGTTTGCGTTCATGAATACCGGTATCTTGTCGGCATTAAGAAATCCTCCGTCAAGAACGGCGATGGTAATTCCCTTGCCGCGCATACCGATATCGTGAAGACGAATGCCGTTCAACATGCGTATCTGTCCGGCTGCCGTGGCATAGTCGCTTGTTGCAACAGAGTCCCATTCCCTGAACTCACGGTGGTAGCGCGTCTTTATGGTAGAAGGGATGATGCTGTCGGGGGAAATCCATACAACCTCGCATTTCTTCACAAACGGCAATACGGCAAGCCGGCTGATAATGCTGGTGTCGCTGGTGTGTACAATGGCAGTGTTGTTCCATTTACTCGTGCCAACCACGGTGCTCTTGGGGGTGTTGAGCTTGTAGATGTATTTATAGCTTACCGGAAGGTCGGTGGAGTCGATGGAAAGCCCTTGGCGAAAACGGCGGTTGATGCTCTCTTTCGACAGAAATTCCTGAGGCTTGTCAATGCGGTAGCCTGTGCCGTGCTTGTCGGTAAAGGTGAAGCGGTAGATATAGTTCTTGGGAGCGGGATATTTTATCTTGTGGGCATTTCCGTCGGTGGTGTCGGCAAGGGCTGTTGCGCTTCCGAAGATAAGAACGGCTGCCGAAAGTGTGAGGATATGTAGTAACGTTCGCATCATTTCCAGTTAGTGACTGTTTTTAGTGTGCAAAGTTACGAAAAAATATTCATTTAGTTGTAATTTAACAAAAAAAATACTACCTTTGCACACGAAAATATGTCAAAGTAGGATGTCTAGCAATAAACAATCGACACTCGAACTTGGAACTAAGCCTGTTGGCACGCTGCTGTGGCAGTATGCCCTGCCTGCAATTGTGGCGATGACGGCTTCAAGCCTGTACAATATCATCGACCGTGCAATGATTGGGCAGATTGTGGGTCCGGAAGCCATTGCCGGTCTCGGCATCACTTTCCCACTGATGAATCTCGGTGCTGCCTTCGGTGCTGCCGTTGGTATAGGTGCCTCGACGTGCATTAGCGTAAAGCTGGGGCAGCGCGACTATCCCACGGCAGAAAACCTGCTGGGAAATACCGTAACGCTCAATCTCATCGTAGGATTCCTGTTCATGACAGTGTGTTTTATCTTCCTCGATCCCATACTGCTATTCTTCGGAGCAAGCAAGGTTACGCTGCCTTACGCTCGCGAGTTTATGGAGGTGATACTCGCCGGGAATATGATCACCCACATGTATTTCGGAATGAACGCAGTCCTGAGGGCGGCTGGAAAGCCGCGCCACGCCATGTATGCCACGCTATTCACCGTCGCTATGAACATCGTGCTCGTGGTGGCATTCGTGTGGTGGTTCAGATGGGGCATTAGGGGAGCAGCGCTCGCCACGATATTCAGTCAGACGATGGCTCTCTGCTGGCAGATGTGGATATTCTCTGACTCAAATGAGTTGTTGCATCTGAAACGTGGTATCTACAAACTGAAGGCAGACCTGGTGAAGAACATCATTTCGATAGGTATATCACCATTCCTTATGAATGCCACAGCCTGCATCGTGGTGATATTTATGAATAACCAGTTTGTGCGTTATGGAGGCGACATGGCTGTTGGAGCTTACTCGATAGCCAATTCGATAGCGATGGTCTTCTTCATGTTCGTAATCGGTGTTAATCAGGGTATGCAGCCCATTGCAGGATATAACTACGGTGCCGAGAAGTACGACCGCATGTTGCGAGTGCTATGGCTTGCCATCGGAGCTGCTACGGCAATCCTGTCTGTGGGATGGGGGATGTCGATGGTATTCCCACGGCAGATTGCACGTATTTTCACCACCGATTCTACGCTTATTGATATGTCGGCAAGGGGCATACGACTGAATATGCTGGTGTTCTTTGTCGTGGCTGGGCAGGCTGTGATAACAAACTTCTTCCAATGTATTGGAAAGGTGAAGATCAGTATCTTCCTTTCGCTGTCACGACAGCTCATACTGCTCATTCCTCTTGCATATATACTGCCGTGGTTTATCGGATTAGACGGTGTGTGGTATTCAATGGCGGTGAGCGATTTTCTTTCGGCAGCAATGACATGGCCACTGCTGTTCTGGTTCTTGAAAAAACATATGGCTTATGGAAAATAAGAAGGTGATAATAAATGTGGGACGCCAATTCGCTTCTGGCGGGCGCTATATCGCAGGAAAGTTGAGCGAGGAGTTCGGATGCCGATATTGCGACAAGGAAATACTCGACATGGCTGCGCAGGAAAGTGGATTCTCAAAGGCTTTCTTTAAGAAAAACGACGAGAAGAAGAATTTCTTCCGCTCGCTCTTCCACATGCATGCACCATTGATGTCGGACGATAATTTCTACGACAACAAGTTTTCAGACGAGGGGCTGTTCCAGTTTCAGTGCGAGGCCATACGCAAGGCGGCGGAAGAAGCCAGCTGTGTATTCATAGGACGCTGTGCCGACTATGTGCTGCGTGATGAACCGTGTGCTGTAAGCATCTTTCTTTCGGCAAGCATGAAAGACCGTGTGGAACGGACTATCCGGCGCCACAACGTTGACGAGCCGACGGCGCGGAAGATTATAGCGAAGAAAGACTCGTCGCGCTCGTCGTTCTACAACTACTATACCGGCAAGAAATGGGGAGCGGCCGAGAGCTATGACTTATGTTTAAACACATCTGTGCTTGGACTGGACGAGTCGGTGAGGTTTATTTCCGATTTTATAAGAACGAAATTCAAATAATAAAAAAAATATATCACGTTATGAAAAATATTGTAATTACCGGAGGTGCCGGCTTCATCGGAAGCCATGTGGTGCGCCTTTTCGTGAACAAGTATCCAGAGTATCACATCATCAATCTCGACAAGCTGACGTATGCCGGCAACTTGGCCAATCTGAAGGATGTGGAAAACAAATCCAACTATGAGTTTGTGAAGATGGACATCTGCGACTTTGACGCCTTCTATAAGTTGATGCAGGAGAAAAAGGTTGACGGTATTATACATCTTGCCGCTGAAAGTCATGTGGATCGCTCTATCAAGGATCCTTTCACGTTCGCCAAGACAAATGTGATGGGAACGCTGAGCCTGCTGCAGGCTGCCAAGCTCTACTGGGAGAGCCTGCCTGAGAAGTATGAGGGCAAGCGCTTCTATCATATCTCTACAGACGAGGTGTATGGCGCTCTCGAACTCACTCATCCCGACGGTATCGAGCCTCCGTTCACCACAACGGCTTCTTCTGCTGAACACCATCTGGCATATGGCGACAAGTTCTTCTTGGAGACAACCAAGTCCCAGCCACATTCGCCCTACTCAGCCTCGAAAGCGTCAAGCGACCACTTCGTACGTGCCTTCCACGATACCTATGGTATGCCCGTAGTGGTGACTAATTGCTCGAACAATTACGGACCTTACCAGTTTCCGGAGAAGTTGATACCGCTCTTTATCAACAACATCCGTCACCGCAAGCCGCTGCCTGTCTATGGTAAGGGCGAGAATGTGCGCGACTGGCTGTTTGTGGAGGATCATGCTCGTGCTATCGACCTCATCTTCCACAATGGCAAAATAGCTGACACGTACAACATCGGTGGATTCAACGAGTGGAAGAATATCGATATAATCAAGGTGCTCATAAATACTGTTGACCGCCTTCTCGGACGCAAGGAGGGCGAGGACATGGCTCTCATCACCTATGTTACCGACCGTGCCGGTCACGACCTGCGATATGCAATAGATTCGAGCAAGCTGCAGAAAGAACTGGGCTGGGAGCCCTCGCTGCAGTTTGAGGAGGGAATAGAAAAAACCGTCCGTTGGTATCTCGACAATCAGGAGTGGCTCGACAATGTCACCTCGGGCGACTACCAGAAATATTACGACAATATGTACGCAAACCGCTAATCTGATGAAGAAAATATTATTATTAGGCTCAGGAGAACTGGGCAAGGAATTTGTTATTGCCGCCATGCGTGCCGGCCAGTATGTCATCGCTTGCGACCGCTACGATAATGCCCCTGCCATGCAGGTGGCCGACGAGCGCGAGGTGTTCTCAATGCTCGACGGCGATGCCCTGGAGGCTGTAGTGAAGAAACATCAACCCGACATCATCGTGCCCGAAATAGAGGCTATCCGTACGGAGCGCCTGTTCAAGTTTGAGGAAGAGGGTATCCAGGTAGTGCCGTCGGCTCGTGCCGTCAACTACACCATGAATCGTCGTGCCATCCGTGACCTCGCCTCGAAGGAGTTAGGACTGCGCACTGCCAAATACTTTTATGCCAAGACTTTCGACGAGTTTAAGAAGGCTGCCGACGAGATTGGCTTCCCCTGTGTGGTAAAGCCGCTGATGTCGTCGAGTGGTCATGGACAGAGCTATGTACACAACGACGAGGAACTGGCTGAGGCTTTCCGTGAGGCAATGGAGGAAGGACGAGGCGATGTGAAGGAGGTAATAATCGAGGAGTTCATTGATTTCGACTCAGAGTTTACCCTGCTAACCGTTACCCAGCAGCACGGATGGCCCACGCTTTTCTGCCCACCAATCGGACATGTGCAGAAGGGGGGCGACTACCGTGAGTCGTGGCAACCATATAAGATCAGCGATGAGGCGCTGAAGCAGGCACAGATGATGGCTGACAAGGTAACGAAGGCTTTGACTGGTGCTGGCATCTGGGGCGTTGAGTTCTTCCTTACCAAGCAGGGCGAGGTTATTTTCTCAGAACTGTCGCCGCGTCCGCACGACACAGGCATGGTTACATTGGGACACACAACTAACCTCTCAGAGTTTGAACTCCATTTCCGTGCAGTCATGGGTCTGCCTATTCCTGCCATCCATCTGGAGCATGCTGGAGCCTCGGCTGTTATCCTGTCGCCCATTGAAGCCAATACGCCTGTTGACCGTTCACTGCTGCCCTACAATTTAGACGAGGCTTTGAAGGAGGATCGCACGCGTATCCGCATCTTCGGGAAACCAGAGGCTCACAAGGGGCGCCGCATGGGTGTCGTCCTGTGCTATGGTGAGGTGGGCGACGATGTCAATGCACTGCGTGACAAGGCCAAGCGATTGGCTAAGACGGTGCTGGGTACAGAACCCTATATGAAGAAATAATCCTCAGTAATGGTCAAGAACGTCCAAGCGTTACGTTTTGTTTTTATCATGCTGGTCGTGTTGTCGCACATCATCGGCAAGTCGTTCGACTTTGGCGGTGAGTGCGGCGTATCCTTTTTCTTCATGCTGAGTGGCTTTATATTGTCATATGCTTATGGAGAGAAGGTGCTGGCAAGAACGTTTGGTCAGCGTCGGTTCATCCTGAGGCAACTTTCAAAGTTTTATCCTTTGCATGTGTTGCTGTTCGTCATGATGATTGTTATGGATGCGCGTCTTGGCAATTTCTATAGTTGGGACAAAATGGCGGCTAATCTGTTGTTACTGCAAAGCTGGGTGCCAAGTGACGACTTCTATTTTGCAGGCAACGGAGTGTCGTGGTTCTTGTCTGACTTGTTGTTCTTCTACATCGTGTTCCCAACGGTTTTCCGCATACTGGTAAGTGTGTCATGCCAGCGATTGCTGATGGGGGCAGTCGTGATACTTGCGTTATATGGATATCTGGCGATTTCCATCCCTGCAGGTTTTATCAATCCTCTCTTATACGTAGCTCCATGGACGCGACTGCTGGATTTCTCTATTGGAATACTCCTATTCAGATTTTACACATCGGCAGATGGAGTGTCTTTCCGTTCCTGGCTTAGTAGGCTGACGTCTGTCGGACTGACATGTATGGAGTTGGCATTGGTTATGGCTGTAGTCGCTTCATTCTTTGTCTATGAGAACGTCTCGTTGCGCTTCCGCTGTGCGGCGTTGTTTTGGTTTGTACTGCCTGCTGTGATTTTCATCTTTGTCGCATCAGACAAACTGAAGGGTATAGTTACGCAGTTTCTGCATAGTTCAATTATGCAGTGGTTGGGTAATGTCAGTCTGGAGATTTATCTTACCCATTATGTTTGCATGCGTTGTCTTTATAGCGCACTGACTTTTTGTGGTATTGACGAAGAGACCAGACTCTCTCCTATGATACTTGTATTGACTTTAGGCCTGATTATCGTAGTGTCTTATTTGACGCAACGCTATTTCGTAGCCCCAATTTCTTCCAGATTAGTAAAGTGTATAAGATGGTCATGATAGGAAAACTTATTGATTTGCCGAAACATGTCGATCCGCGTGGCAATCTGACGGTAGCGGAGCAGATGAAAAATGTGCCTTTCGACATTGCCAGAGTTTATTGGACGTATGATATTCCTTCGGGTGAGTGGCGAGGCGGACACGCTCATCGCACTTGCAAGGAGGTTATCATTGCTGTCAGTGGCTCATTCGATGTCGTTCTGGACAATGGGCTTGGCAACAAGGAGGTGCATCACATGAATCATCCTTATCAAGGGCTGTATGTAGGCACCAACGTATGGCGGACGCTGGAAGACTTCTCCAGTGGTGCCGTCTGTCTTGTGCTGGCTTCTGAGCTGTTCGATGAGCAGGAATATATCTATGACTACGACGAGTTCCTACTGTTGACAAAGCATGTTTGAGATAGTAAAATATACGGCAGAGCACAGAGACGAGTGGAACCGCTTCGTGGCACAGTCGAAGAACGGCACGTTTCTTTTCAATCGGGACTACATGGACTATCATGCCGACCGGTTCGATGATTGCTCACTAATGATTTACGATAATGAGCAGAATCTATATGCCGTGCTGCCTGCCAATAGAGAAAGGAATACACTCTATTCGCATCGGGGATTGTCGTATGGCGGACTGGTGATGTCTGAGCAAACCACGACGGCTGCTGTCTGTACGCTGTTTGATGAATTAAACGGGTGGCTGCGAGGCATAGGCGTCAGGAGCGTGGTGTACAAACCAGTACCATGGATATATCATCGTATTCCTGCTGAAGAGGACTTGTATGCAGTATTCCTTAAGTGTCGGGCACGTTTGTCTGGTCGGGACGTCTCGTCAACGATTATTCCTGCTCGCCCGGTGAAGTGGAAGCGTGACCGTAGATATGCTGCCAACAAGGCGAGAAGGAATGGGATAAGCGTGGCCTATTCAGAAGATTATGATTCCTTTTGGCATATTCTTTCGGACAATCTGCTCCAAAAGTTTGGAGCAAAACCTGTTCATACCCTTGACGAGATTGGGCTTTTGCATAGCCGTTTCCCTGATTGCATCCGGTTGTGGGCGGCATACGGGGATATGGGGGAATTATTGGCCGGAACTGTTCTTTATGTCTCCGAACGTGTGGTTCACTCTCAGTATATCTCGGCATCGCTTGATGGAAAACGTCTTCATGCTGTCGATGCCTTATATGAACATCTTATCCATCAGGTCTATGCCGATGCTGATTTTATAGATCTGGGCACGTCAAACATGCCGCACAGTAGTGCCTTGCATGATTCTCTTATCTATCAGAAGGAGGGCTTTGGAGGGCGTGCCGTCTGCTACGATACTTACGAATGGGAAGTGTTATGAGATAATTTAAAGGCAATAGATGCACTTTATTTTTCCGGCAGTCCAAATGTACAGGGGTATTGGAGCAATTGGTAAAGTAGTGTGGATGCCATTCGCTCATGTCCCTTATTGTTAGGGTGAAGACGGTCGTTTTCATGACCGAAATAGTCCTGACATTCATGCATCGGGAATAATCCTGAGGAGGCATTCCAGTCGATTACAGGTACAGCCCACACATTGCCGGCCTCTTTGACGCAATCTACGTAGTCGTCGATAAACAATCCGAGGCGGTTGGCGTAATCCTCTGTTGCCTGCCAGTTTTTATCGCTGGCATAGAAACGGGCACGGTGGATGGGGGTGAGAAGGATAATCTGCTTATCGGGATACATGCGCTTCAAAGAATCGAGCGTAATATTGATACGGCCGCGGAAAGTCTGCATATCGAACTCTGGTGTGCGGTGCTTGCGAAGTACGTTGTGTTTGCTGCTGCCTCCGTGTGCATAGAGAACGGAATCTTCAGAATACCGATACCATTCGCCAAGTGGCACATCGTGGTTGTAGTCGTTGGTGCCGGCAAAGATGAAAATAGCATCAAAAGCGTCGCCGTGTTCTTTCTTCAGTTTGTTTGCTTGATTGATAATATCGGTCCACTGACGACCGCTGATGCCATATACATAAGGAGTGATGTCAAGCCATTCCTGAAGGTAGCCCCAGTATTTCTTTTGTGAAGCTTTGTTGCGAGGGTCGGTAATTGAGTCGCCGAAATAAGCAACACGCTTACCCTGCCAGGGATGTGATAGCAATGAATGTGATAATAATGGTAGGGCAACAGACAGGGCCATTGCCATACATACGATTCTATTTCTCATCTGTGACATGTTTGTTCATTAGTATTCTACTACCGACGGCAAGTCTTTGGCCTGATTTATCATTTCCTGAATTTCACTGACGGAAGGGACACGCTTGGTCAGATTCTTCTGGGTGTTTACCTCTTCAAGTTTTTTCTGGAGGTTCTCTGCAACACGATGCTTCAATTCCTTTACTGTGTCAACACCGGATGCTTCAAGAAGTTCGGAAAACTGTGGTCCAACACCGTTGATTCTGAACAAATCGCAATGGTTGGTCCACTTCATAATCAGTCTGCCACTAATGCCCGTGGATGCCTCCAAAGCCTTGCGCCCAGAGGATTTGGCACATTTCTCAAGAAGTTCTACGTCGTTCGTTATGCCTGCTGCGATGAGCTTTTCTGCATAAACTTCACCAACACCTTCAATGTCAATTACCTTGTAAGCCATAATCTTTATGTTTTAAAGTTAATAATATGGTATATGTACTGTGTACATCGTTGCAAATTTACGATTTTTTTTTCGGCTTCTTACAAGTTTTAGAAACTTTTTCATTGTTTGCTTGCTTAAAAATAATTAATTTTCTTTGTTTGGTATGTTATTTGCCTTATCTTTGTAACCGGATTTTCGGCGATATATTTATTAAAAAGAAGACTAATATGAATTACAATGAATTTGAAAGAGCGATTTCTTCAAATGAAAGACAGCTCTCTATGTCAGAGGATTTTCCCGTGTTGATGCGGAAAGTCTATGTTTGGATGACCTTGGCGCTTGCACTTACGGGACTTACAGCTTACGGAATTGCAACAAGTCCGGGGGCTTTGCAACTCGTTTATGGAAACCAGATGGTAATGTGGGGACTCATTATTGCCGAGTTCGTTTTGGTGTTTACTGTAAGTGCTGCAATCAATCGGCTATCTCTTACAACTGCAACATTCCTATTCGTGCTATATTCGGTTATAAACGGTGCTACTCTCTCGTACATATTTATATTATATACAGCATCGTCAATTTCGAATGTATTCTTTATTACTGCTGGAACGTTTGCAGTAATGGCTTTCGTAGGTTATACAACCAAGGCCGATCTCACATCATTGGGCAAGATTCTGTTGATGGGACTTATTGGCATAATTATAGCTACGCTTGTCAATGTGTTCTTTATAAAAAGTAGTGGTTTTGATTTGATTTTAAGCTACGCAGGTGTGATAATATTCGTGGGACTCGTTGCTTATGACTCGCAGAAGATAAAAGAAATGCTCACGGCGGCACCAGATGCGAGTGAGGGCTACCAGAAATTAGCTCTGTTGGGAGCATTGTCATTATACCTCGATTTTATAAACCTTTTCATTTATTTGCTGCGGATTTTCGGAGACAGACGTGAGTAAACAACCTCTTTTGTCAACTAATCCGAAAACTTTCATATATTTTTGAAAAAAAAGTCTGAAATATTTGCAGGTATGGAATAAAGTTCTTACCTTTGCATCCGCTTTCGCCTCAAGATGTGGCGTCAGCAATTAGAAAGAGTTCTTTGGAAGATTTACATAGACAGATGAGAGTAGTACGAGAAGCACGTCCGGC
>ODAI014341757.1_pt1 | contig 17265 bp, 14 predicted proteins | sample 1539321 | NCBI WGS metagenome assembly ODAI01 (sample SAMN02144231, study PRJEB22623) | gut metagenome | biome: sheep rumen | host: Ovis aries | place: New Zealand | reverse complement strand
ATTCTGATACTCCAGAAGGAGCATAAGCATACAATTTAAACATGATTTCAGATGAATCAAAAATAGGAATTGCATCTGGATTTGCTGTTCCATTCAAGAACAGCCAAGTATTTATGTCGACATTATTAGTTTCAGGTGCCATGTCGTAATTGGTTGCATTATTTCCAAACCAGTTGTAATCCGCATTGGAAGAAGAATCATTATTAACAAAATAAATTGCAACGCCAGTATTATTCAAGAAAATATTATCATTGATTGATAAATTATGAGAAATATTTTCATCATTATAGAAATAAATGCTATATTTACTGTTATTCACAAAACTACAACCAGAAACATTACCATCGTTACCCCTCCAGTAGATAGCCGCAGCATAATATCTAACAGAATTATTCACAAAACTACAATCATAAACAAGACCCTCATTACTTGACCACCAATAGATAGCACCACCAACACCTGCAGTGTTATTCACAAAACTACAACCGGAAACAACATCGCCAACACCGGAATCACAAAAGATAGCACCACCATAATTAGCGGAATTATTCGCAAAAGTACAATCAGAAACAATAGCGCCCGCACTGGCATCCAAAAAGAGAGCGCCACCATTGTATCCAGAGTTATTCACAAAACTACAATCAGAAACAAGACCCCCAGCCGCGCCATTCCAATAGATGGCACCACCATTGTAGTTTACAGAGTTATTCACAAAACTACAGCCAGAAAGATTACCATTAGCACCACTCCAACATATTGCACCACCCTCAATATTTGTTTTACCATTAGTGAATGTAATATTATTGATTACTACATTATCTGCTTGAATATTGAATATTCTTGCCAGTCCTGCAGCATCTAGGATGTGGCCGTTTCCGATAATTGTCACAGCACGATCAATGACTATTCCACCATTTAGATTATAGTCAAATGTTGAGTTATAAGTGTAATCGCTATCCAAAACAATAGTGTCATTATTATTACCATTGATTACATGATTTAAGTCATAGAATGTTGTTCCATCTGTGATTTTTAATGTTATAGTGTGAGCTGCATTTTCTATTGTTGCTGTTAACTTGTCTATTCCAGTACCTTCTGGAGTATACTGAACAGATTTACCCAAGTCAGTCTTGGTAGCATTGACTCTTCCGTTTGTTGGAGTTAATGTTAAGCTGACAGGATTCAAACGACTGTTATCATATTCTGATACCTCAGAAGGAGTATAAGCATACAATTTAAATATAATATCTGATGAACCAAGAAGATGGATTGAATCCGGATTTGCAGTTGCATTCAAGAACAGCCAAGTGCCTATTTTCACATTAGTATTTACCGGTTCAATGTCGCAGTTGGTTGCATTATTTCCAAACCAATTGTAATCTGCATTGGAAACGGAATCATTTTTAGCAAAATAGATTGCAACACCCTTATTATTCAGGAAAATATTATCATTGATTGTCAAATCGGAAGCGGAATCATTATTCATGAAAAAGATGACACCACTATTAGCACGGTTATTCACAAAAACACTGCTGGAAACAGCGCCGCCGGCACGATTCACCCAGATGGCACTACCATTAGAAGATGCAATGTTGCCATTGAAATTACAATTTTCTACAGTAGCTCTACTCTCAAAGTCAATAGCACCACCGAATTTAGCAGAGTTACTGGTAAAATCACAATTTATTGCTTTACCGTTGCCCTTAAATAAAATTGCACCACCCTCAGTAGCAGTGTTTTCAGTAAAACTGGAATCTGTTACTTCACCATTCTTATAAAATACAATTGCGCCACCAAAATACCTATCAGGACGCTGATCAGTAGCAGAATTCTTAACAAAAATACAATTTTCTACAGTACTGTCCTCTGAAAAGAAAATTGCACCGGCATCCTGTGCCGTGTTATTTGTGAAATTACAATTTTCAACAGTACCCGCACCATTCCAATAAACAGCACCACCCTGCTTATCAGCCTTACTGTCAGTGAAACTACAATTTCTTATTTTACCTGTGGTATAAAAACAAATTCCTCCACCATATTCATTCCAGGCTTCATTCTTAACAAAAATGGAATTTTCTACAGTACCTTTTTCCGTAAACCAAACTGCACCTCCATCTCCTGCTAGGTTATCATTAAATTTACAGTCTGTTACTTCACCGTCCTTTTCAAAGTAAACTGCACCACCGCGAAAAGCGGAGTTTTTATCAAAAATACAATTTTTTATGTTGCCTGCGCTGGTGTTCCAATAGACGGCACCACCATAGCCCTGAATTTCATTTAGTACTTTGTTATCAGTGAAATTACAGTTTATTATGCTGGCGGCTCCAGTAACTTCAACTGCACCACCATCCTTAGCAGAATTCTTATCAAAACTGCAGTTTTCTAATTTGACATTACCACTAATCTCAACTGCACCGCCAGCAGAATTAGCCTTATTATTGGTGAAAGTACAATTTATCGCATTACCATTTTTAATAAAGCTAATTGCACCAGCCCATGAAAATACTCCTTTAGCGGCGTTATTGACAAAATTACAATTTATCGCATTACCTGTACCGTTAAAGCAAATCGCACCACCTGATCCTAAAAATGGGTCAATGCAAGTGTTATTATCAAAATTACAATTTTCAACAGTACCAGATTCCTTAAAGCAAACTGCACCACCAGAGAATGCCGCTTTGTTACCAGTAAAATTACAATTTATTACTTTGCTGTTCGCTTTATTAAAGTAAACTGCACCGGCATCACCTGCATAATTATTAATAAAATTACAATTTTCAATAGTGCCTGCCTTTTCAAAGTAAATTGCAGCACCATCATTATCCTCAGTTACATTGGCGTTTTTAATAGTTAGGTTTTTAATTGTTACGCCCGAACCAGTTACCTTAAATGCCAGGATATTTGATCCGTTCATATCAATAATCGCACCATTACCATCAATAACACTATTACTAGTTGATATTGTAATTGTAGTGCCGTTATCATAGGTATAATAATCATGTGTCAATACAACATTTCCTCCAGAACCAATCTCAGTGGACAACTCTGAATATGTGCCTGGATTAGCCCTCAATTCATTCAAATCATTTTCAACACCCACAATCTCATCATTACCATCAGACAACATTTCCCCATTTTCCGCTGTGCTGAGTGAGGGTTCGATATCTTCAACCGTTATCATGCTTTCGTCTGCTGATTCAATTGCTGCATTCTCTTGGCTGGCCACAGCCGTATCATTCACATCACTGGCGCATACGCCGGCAATGCTGAACAAACAAATAATCAGGCAAACGAATAGCAAACTTTTTTTATATTTCATTCCAGTTAACTCCATATTATTTATTAATTGATATATATGTGTTAAAGTTTGCATATATTTGTTTTGATAATAATTTAAGATGGTGAATATTTTTTACATTTTAAAAAAAAGAAAGGTTATAATTCAATATAACCACATCTTTCTGAACAACTTCTATAATACTCTTTTAGGTGCAATCTCATTGATGTAGGTATCTTTAATGCCCAGATTGTTGTATAACTGTTCCCAGAACTATTCTGTCTGATTTTAGGCTTCTTAACTGCCAAATTGCCAAAGAATGTATTATTGTAAATCTGATCAACCTTTTGATTTACATAATCCTGACCAACAAGGACATCCAAATGCTCAAACTTCACTATTTCAAAATTATCACCAGCACTCATTAAAGATTCAACCTCTGCTTTGATTTTTTCAAAGCTCAAACCAACTTGCAACATGCTCGAAAGCTGTCTTAAAAAGTCGAGTGCAGTTCGTTCAATTTCCTGTGCCCGTTTTTCCTGTTGAACAATGATATATGTGAAAAGTCCAGGAATTACAAAAAATGGCAAAATCAATACTGAAATCGGCAAGTTTAAGGCCATTAATGTTAAGGTTAAAGCAACTTCTGAGATTATTAAAAAAATTATAAGAATAGCTAAAACTTTACTGGCATCTGTAAAAATAGCTCCACTCAATAAAAATTCCTGTAATTTAGACAAATACTTTTCTGAAATATTATTGTCTAAAAATATAGTCAGATTATCTATTATTTTGAATTTCATGAAATAAAATTAGATTTTAAAGAATATAAAGTGTTTGTTGTATTTCAAAGCAATTTTACAAAGAAAACAACGTTTACTTATCGAACATACACTATACAAAATCAGTTGTAATTTTATATTTTTAAAAGTCATCTTTTAAATATTTCAAGGAATGCCCTTAATGTTATCAGCACAGGATAAATTTCCAGTCTTCCGGTCCACATATTAAATATCCCAATAAGTTTTAACGGCAATTCCAGGTTTTGTGACATCTGTCCAATCTCCAAACCCACATTACCTTGCATGGAGAATGTGAAAAACAATGAATTCAAAGGGTCATGACCATATAGACACAGTAATGACCAGGTAATCAAAATCAAAATAAAATAAAGAGTTATATAATTTCCGCTTTGCTCCACAACATTTTCTGAAATGTATTTATTGGCCCTTTCCAATGGAACAACACTTCCCTTTGGAGACCATATTTCACGAGAATTCCTATATATTCCTTTACAAAATGCAATGACCCGCATTAACTTAATTGCACCTACTGTAGAACCAGTAGATCCTCCAATAAGCATCAGCATCATTATGACAAATATTGTAAATGGAGGCCATGCACCCATGACAGTTGAACTTTGAATGCTGGCACCGGTTGTTGTGATTGCTGAAACCACTACAAACAGAATATCCATCGGAACAATATATGAAGTCAAATAGATTAGCAAAGTTGCAATGGCAATTAACGAAATCATGACTTTAAATTGCAAATCATGAACCAATGACTTTCCACGTGTTTTGATGAAGTTATAATGGACTAAAAAGCTTGTTGCACCCAAAATCATTAAAAAAATTGTAATGAAATAAATTAGCTCGCTTTGATAATATCCGATGTTGGCATTTTTAATGCTCATGCCCCCAGTTGAAATAATGCTGAATGTATTGCAAATCGAATCAAAAAATGGCATCCCTGCAATCAAATACAAAATAATGCCAAAAATAGTGAAAATAAAATAGATTTTAATTGTTTGCTTGATTGTAGCTTTAGTGGATGGTTTGATTCTATCTTCACGTGCTTCAGACTGATATAGTTTATTTGATACTGACCCAGGCTTTGCTAGAACAGATATAATCATGACAACAACACCCAAACCACCAATCCATTGTTGAAATCCTCTAAAAAAAAGAACACTATGAGGTAAAATCTCGACATCAGGATATATTGTAATACCACTCCCAGTTAAAGCAGACATGCTCTCAAAAATACTATCCACAAAACCTATATCAGTTATAGAATAAAGTATAATCCCGCAAACAAGACCTGCCCATAACCATGACAGAGAAGATATTATCATAGCATGCTTTAAACGCATCTTATGAATGTCATATTTATCTAAAACTTTTATGCAGACAAAACCAATTAGAATCGATATTAATGAGGGCACAAGATAACATAGAGCGTTGAACTCAAAATATATTAAGTCAACTGCAATTGGAACTAAACACAAAAAACCAATTCCAATCATTAACAGCCCCATACTTCGAGCAATAATCAACAAGTCATTTTTGTTAATATATCTCATATTATCAACCTGCCCGATTAATCAAATAGATATTGAATAAATTAATATATAAATATTATAGTAATGTAAATTTTACATTAAAAATAAAGAAATATATCACAAATAATTTATACAAATTAATTTCAAAATAAGGACGGCCACCCATCAAATGATGAAATTGAATATAAAAAATATACAATTTGAAAAAAAATGAATTAGAGCATTATTCAGAAAGTAGAAGTTCATAGTTTAATTAAAATAATATTCAAAACATATTAAAATATAATATAAATATTACATTTTAAAATAAATTAATAGGTGATATAATGGAATATGAAATTGAAGGAGGATCTTTTCCTATCGTAGTATGTACCTTACAAAAAGGAGAAACAATGAAGGACGAAAGTGGTGCAATGGCGTTTATGACCACAGACATCAAAATGGATACCAATACTGGAGGAGGTCTTTTAAAAGGACTTGGAAGAGCATTAAGTGGAGATTCAATATTTTTAAGTTTCTACACTGCAAAATCAGATAATCAAAAAATTGCGTTTGCATCATGCACTCCTGGAAAAATCATTCCAATCAGATTAAATGGATCAAATTCAATAATTGGTCAGAAAAATGCATTTTTAGCTTCAGAAGAATCAGTTGAAATCAGCATGCACTTCAGAAAGAAATTAGGTACAGGAATATTTGGTGGTGAAGGTTTTATACTTCAAAAATTCACAGGAGAAGGAATGCTATTCTTAGAAATCGATGGAGAAGTAATCGAACATGACTTGCAGCCTGGTGAAAAATTACTTGTGGAACAAGGCCATATTGCAGCAATGGAAGAAACCGTTGACTTTGACATCCAAAGAATTAAAGGCGCTAAAAATATGTTATTCGGCGGAGAAGGATTATTCCTAACCACATTAACAGGACCTGGAAAAGTTTGGATACAAACCATGCCACTCAGCAAATTGGCCGAAGCAATTATACCATACATACCAACATCAACAGAATAAAAAAACAGTTAATCTATCTCCAGTTTCCTACTGGAGATTTAATTATTTTCAACAAAAAACACCATAATTTATTCCAGAAAAAAGGCAAATTAATAGATTTTTAAATGATGAATGGTGAGAATATGAGTGATTTTTTTAAATTTGAGAATGAAAAAATTGATTTTCCATTTTACAAGGACAATCCGTTTCTTTCCACTAAAGAGTGGTTGGTTCTTTTAGCTGGAGCATTAACGTTTATTGGAATATTAGCCGTCCCAATTAAAATTGACCCTAATTTAACACCATTTCTTCTATGTCTTTCTGTGTTACTACCTTCACTATACGTTTGCAAGGGAAAGTTCAAACTGCTATTTAGAAAAGTTGAAAGAAAAGACCTGAAATTAATTATCATATGTTTAATTGCATATTACATATATGCCATTGCTATGGGATTTGTACTTGACTACCTGAACATGGCTCCCGGCACGAATGTCGTGTTTAACGAAAAAATGGACATTGTCTTTTGGATTGGGGCATTTATACAATTGCTTGGTGAAGAGCTTTACAAAGTATCCTCATTTCTAATTATTTTACATGTAATCTTTAAGATTACTCATAAAAGAAAACTCTCAGTCATATGTGGAGTCATAATAACCCTATTAAGTTTTGGTCTATTGCATTATAACGCATATGAAGGGGCAGTGGTACATATAATATTAACAATAGGTCTTGGAGGCCTATTTTACTTTTATGCATACCTGAAAACAAAAAATGTGATGGCAGGTTATATAGTTCATCTTCTGATAGATGGAATACCATTTTTATTTGCAACTTTAGTCCAGATATTTGGACTTTAAAAAATAATGGAAAGCAAGTCCTCTCCTTATTCTATTTTTACCGGTTTAAACTTGTTTACCTCATTGAACTCTTCCAGATATTTTTGACAATCTTTTGTTTTGCTTTTGTCCATATCATCGAAAGAGCAATCAACAATATATTGGTCCCCATCAATCTCAATGAGTTCCAGTGCCCCTACCTTTTCCATCATTTCATTGCTGTACTCCGCATAAGTGCCGTTGATTTTGACCTTGTAGTCATCGCTATTTTTAAAGTAGTCATCATGGTCTACAAATGAACTGTACCATTTCATATCCATTTCAAAATCATCATGAGTAAAAGTTACTGCACCCCTATCAAATCCAATAGGAGCATTGTAATCTGTTATTCCAACTGCTGAAACTGCACTTATGGAAAAAATCAACAATAAAACAGATATTAATACTACATTAAACTTCATTGAATCACCTAATTTATTAAAATTTTAAAAAAAAAGACTTAAAAAAGCTCAAAAAAAATATCTATTTTGATATTCTATATGCATCAACAGCCATTATAACACTATAAATAATATCAACAACTCTAGATAACATGCCATCATTGAAATAACTCAATATCCATAATAATATTGTAATTATAACATATATTATACCATTTTTCTTTTCACCAGCGTAAATGTGACCTAACCCTGGAACGAAAAATGACAATATTGCTGCAAGAATAGGATTTGCCATCATATTTCCTCCATAAATTCAATTAATTATTAAATATGTAAGAAATATAATATATAGTTTTAAGAAAAAAAGAATGACTTGTGAAACACAAGCCTTTAAATTTTACAATTGTTTAAATAACTACCTTCTCAACAATATCTTTGTCACCCATAATTTGAACGCTTTTTCCATCTTGAGCATACATGAATGTTGCAATACCATCTGTTTCAGTGTAAAATCCTTCCTTATCATTGATTGTCTTTTTAGTTGAACCATCATCAGGAGTTAATGCATCCATTGTGAAATTTTTGTCTTTTGCAAAAATTACTTGAATATTGAGCAACATGCCATCTTCGTTCATATATTGATAATTACTTAAGGTAACTTCCCCAAATCCCAGATCATAGGTATCATTATCTTTTGTAATGTCCTTTTGTTCCCCATAACCTTTAGGAATATTGAAGTCAACCCCATCTATAGTCACGTTTGTATCTTCTGTAAATGGAGTAATGTCCAATGCCTCCAACATGCTTATGTCATCATCATCAGCAGCTGACAGTGGACTTACAGCAATTACTGCAATCATTAAACCAATTAATAAAAAATGTTTTAAATTCATAATAATCACATATAATGTTTAAAATAAAGTATAATAAATATTTCGTTTCTGAACTTATAAATAAACCGAAAACCCAATAATGAACGAAAGATATATATTTAAGCATGCCTAAAAATTAAAATAACAATGAAGATATGGAGGTGGAATCATGGTAGAAACAGACGCAGTGATAAATGGAGTTCTTTCATTCATTATTCCAGGATTAGGCCAAGCAATTGAAGGTTACAAGAAAAGAGGAATAATTCTGTTTATAGTTGCAGTAATAATTGGAGTAATACTTTATTATTTCAATGTAAATCAACTTATCACATATGCAGTATCAGGAATTTATGGCCTCATCGCAGCATATGACGCATACAGATTATACTGACTCGAGTAATTCAAATTACTCAAAAATTACTTTTTTTATACATTTTTCACATTTCATAATTTAAACAATACTCCTTTTTATATGAAAAACTATCCAATTTAAACATTTTAAAATATATTTTACATACATTTAAAAATATTTAGGAACATAATTGTTACTGTTAAATTAAAATAAGGAGGAAAAGAATCTTGAATAAAAAGATACTTCTCATAACTGTAGTGCTGTTTTTAATAAGCATGACTGCAGTTAGTGCAGAAGACATTAATCAAACTAATGATACCTTAGAAATTACTGATTCAGATGTCGTTTCTGCAGGAGAAACCAAATCATTTATGGATTTATCAACTGATATTGACAATTCCCCTGAAGACAGAATAGATATCACATCAGATTATAAGTATAATGCTAAAACTGATAAGGACCTTCAAAAAGGAAAACCATTAGTAATAAGTGAAACCGGATCTTATACAATCAATGGAAATAACCATGTAATTGATGCCGGCAATAAGGCAGCTGTTTTTAGATTTACCAATGGAACTGTAATTATAAACAATTTAAAAATAATTAATTCAAATACCTCTGCAATTTACTTAAACAATTGTGAATTGCGAACAAATAACGTGACCTTTGAAAATAATCACGACTATTACGAAGAAGGTGGAGCAATATATGCCCACCAGAGTAACTATTTCAGTACCAACGATAAATTCATAAACAACTATGCTAAAAAAGGTGCTTCAATAAATGCCTTTAGAAGCATTGTTGAAATTGACCATTCCACATTCATTAACAATAGAGAAATTGGATGGGGTTTGATTTATGCATACAAATCCCTTACAACCGTCAAAAATACTGTTTTTGAAAACATAACCTCACAATATGCTACCGCAATCTACAGTGAAGACGACAAGCTTACAGTATTAAATTCAAAGTTCATTAATTTATTTGCAAAAAACACTGCAGGAGCTATTGGACTTAAAACAACAAAATCCGTAAATATTGAAAATTGTAGCTTTATTCATACAGAGTCATGCAAAAATGGTGGAGCAATTTATGCGGACCTAAATGGAGACAATGTTACTACTGAATATAGTGTGACTGTAAAAAATTCTTTATTTAAAAACTGTTCTTCAGAATTTGGTGGAGCATATCTCCAATTGGGAGGACAGATAAACATTATTGACACTGAGTTATTAAATAATGTAGCCGAATATTCAGGAGGGGCAATATACCTATCAAACACCTCCTCATTAATAGGTAATTCCGCAATTAACAACAATAAAGCGAAATATTTCTATGGAGGAGCAGTGTTTATTGATGACAGTGAAAGTAAAGTAACTTCATGTGATATTAAAAACAATACCGCAGGAACCACAGGAAGTGGAATTTATCTATACGACACAAAATATGAAATCAAAAACACATTATTTGAAAAAAATTCCAATGCTGTTATCGTAAGTTACTTTGACAAGAAAGGATCATCTTTAACAAATAATGAATTAAACGGCGGAAAAACTTTATTGAACCAAGTGGAATACACATCTGTAGTGGATTATAAAGGTAAAAAAATCATTTTAAAACCTGTAAAAGTTAAAGAAACTGCAAAAAGTTCCAAATTCGACTTACGTGATTACAACTTAGCAGGAATCGTAAAAGACCAAGGGTCAATGGGTTCATGTTGGGCATTTGCAGCAACCGGCGCACTTGAATCAGCATTCTTAAAGGCAACTGGAATTCAACTCGATTTATCTGAAAATAACATCCAAAATTCAGCAACACAATATGGAGTTTATGGTACCACAATAATCCATGAATCAGGATACTCAACTTCAGGAATGGGTCTTTTCTTAGCTTGGTTAGGAACATTATCATTTACCGATGATGTTTACGATGAACTTGGTAAAATAAGTTTAACTGCATTCGATAGCGATTCATATCATGTACAAGACAGTATTATAATCCCAAAACGTGCGAATGCACTTGATAATGGAAAATTAAAGGATGCATTAACAAAATATGGTGGATTGACAGTCCATATTTATGGTGCGATATCAAATAATGATTATTACAATCCAGACACCCATGCACAATACTACGACGGCACCGATCCTGGAAACCACTTCGTCACACTGGTCGGATGGGATGATAATTATTCAAAAAACAATTTCAAAATAACACCAAAAGGAAACGGTGCTTGGATTTGTAAAAACAGCTGGGGAAACACTTGGGGTGAAGACGGATACTTCTATGTATCATATTATGACACTTCCTTTGCAATGTACACCACATCAGTCGGATATATCATAAACAACACCGAATCTTATGACAGAGCATATCAGTACGACATTGGTATGCTAAGCGGATACTACCAAGAATTTGACAAAAAGGATATGCGTTTTGTCAATACATACACAGCAATTGACAACGAACTGATATCAGCCGTTGGAACTTACTTTGAAAATGCTAATGAAAAATACACAATAACAATTTATGTAGATGGAAAATCCGTTTACAGTCAAAGCGGATTGTCAGACCATGGAGGATTTTCAACAATTAAATTAAATAAGAAAATAGCAGTTAACACCGGTCATGAGTTCTCAGTGGAGATAAAAGCAAATAAACTTCCTTTAATGGAAGATACCAGAATTCATTTCGAAAAAGGAAAAATTACCATGTACCACCCAGACAACAGCTCTGAAGATGGAGGGCAATTAGGTAAGACCGCATGTATTAAAGCATACACATTCACAAACCCAAATCCAGATAAAGTGAAAAGCCAATACTATGCTAAAAACACAAAAGTAAAAGTAAAATCAAAAGCAACAGGCAAAAAGATTTCCATTGCAAAAAATAAAAAAATATTGGGTAGTGCAACTGTAAAAGATGGTGAAGCAGAATTTGATTTGGAATTAGAACCTGGAGTTTACAGCATCATAACCATTAATGACGAGGAGGATGAATATGAAGACATCGTAGAACTCTTTGAAGTGATCAATACCATTGATGTTGTGGACTCAATTACAATCGGATACCATGCGAAAACAGCACTGAACGCAATATTTGTAGATGAAACCGGTATTGAATTATTTGACCAAAATATAACATATCAACTAGATGGTAAAAACTACACTAAAACCATTGAAAACAACAAAGGAATCTTATCCATAGATTTATCCAAATTAACCGTTGGAAAACACACTTTAGTTTTAGAAAATCCTGAAACATTAGAAGAAACAACCACAATAATTAAAGTTGTTTCAAGATTCGGTGCAACTTCAAATGTGAACATGTATTATGCAGACGGATCTTCATTTAAGGTTCTTGTTCGTGGAGATGATGGAAAACCTGTAGGTGCAAATCAAATTGTAACCATTAAACTAAACAAGGTAACTCACAAGGTTAAAACAAACAGCAAAGGATATGTGACATTCAAAATACCTAACACTGTTAAACCAGGCAATTACAAATTAACTGCGACTTACGCGGGACAAACTATCAAAAAGACTGTTAAAGTTAAGCAGAATTTGAAGCTTGCGAAAGCCACCGTTAAAAAATCAGCTAAGAAATTAGTTATCAAGGCCACTTTGAAAAAGGGAAAAACCCCAATCAAAAGCAAGAAAGTTACCTTCAAATTCAATGGTAAAACATACAAAGCAAAAACCAACTCCAAAGGTATTGCAAAAATAACCATCAAAAAATCAGTCCTCAAAAAGCTCAAAGTGGGCAAAAAGGTAAAATATCAAGTAACTTACCTCAAAAATACTGTTAAGAAAAGCGTGAAAGTTAAAAAATAATTTAACTTCCACCATTTTTTATTTTTAAATACATACTATTTTTCAATCATTTTAATATTAAATAGAATATAATTTTTATACAATATGAACAAAATATTATACATGAACTTCATTGATAAAGAATTTTTCAACAGAAACAAGAAATTATTATTAATAGCATTTCTAATTGTATTTGGATCATTAATTGTTGGAAGCGTGATTGGATATTTCGAAGCAGGAGACAGTTACGGAGAAATGACTGAAATAATCAATTTTGCTCATGAACACAATATTCCATCACCAATTAATTCAACACGAGTGAAACAAGCGGTTTAGAGTATTTCATTCACAATTTCAGTGTTGACATAATTACAATGATTGGAGGAATACTGTTTTCAATATTTTCCGTTCTGAATGTATTAAATAGCAGCTATCTTGCAGGAATGTTTATAGGACAAGATTTCATTTTCGGATTGGTTTCAACACTTCCACATGGAATCATTGAATATTTGGCTACAGTATTTGCACTTACAATAGCATTCATCATAACCCGTGCAGAAATAAGACTAATCAAAACCAGAAGTTTTGACAGTTTAAAAACTGATTTTAAAGATATTCTTATATTATTAATACTGGACATTCTATTTTTAGCGGTTGCTGCATTTATTGAAGCATATGTTACACCAGGGATAGTTTCATCAGCATTTGGAATTTAATGAATCTATTATTGTCAAAATATAAAAATAGTTAAAATTAAAAAAAAATGTAGATGTTAGACATCTACCTAATTATTTTTTACGTGAGAACGGTACGAATGCAGCTACAAATACTGCACAGATTAAAGCAACCACAGGAAAACCAGTATTGTTGTTTTTAGATTTGGTGATATTTTTTGTATTGTTCTTGTCCTTTTTAGCGACTTTAGCATCAGCTGGTTTTTTATCCTTTTTGACTACCTTTGTTGTTTCAGAGGTAACGGTTACATCCGCATCAATTTCTGTGATCTCTTCAGTTGTGGTATCGTTATCAGTGGCATTATCATCTTCAGTAGAATTATCCTCCATAACATCTGTTGAATTTACATCTTCAGTAGTATAATTCTCTTCAGGAGCTGTTTCATTTTCAGTTAAAGCAGGAGTGTCATCTTGGGACAAATCATCATCTGCTGAAGAGTCTTCAAGACTGTCATCTTCACTTGCACTTAAAACATCCTCTTTTAAGATAGTGTTTGTGATGACAAAACCGCTTTCCGCACTTCCACTAATTGAAGAAGAATAATCACTGGAATCAATTTCACTAACTTGATAATCTCCTTCATCATCAACCTTAAAAGTTGTTTTCCAAGAATTTTTTGAACTTAACTTAGCAGTGTCGACAATTTTTCCATCTTTAAGAAGATTGACTGTCACATGATCTGGTGTGTCACCACCATCCCAGACAACCTTAACAGAAATGTCGTCTGCTGCAGAAATAGCACCAACAGAAGTAATTAAAAATATTACAATAATTGATATCATCAATAATCTTTTATACACTGGCATCACCTAAAAAAAAGAAAAAAAGTAGGTTTATTTATACATCAGAGTATAATAAACCAGTTGCTCTTGCAGAGAAGAAAGTAATGTAAACACCTAAAATACCCATCAATATTCCACCGATAGTGGTATTCCATTGATTAATAGCACCAACAATTAATGCTAAAATAAATGTAATAATGAAAAGAATAATAATGAATAATACGACTTTTACAAAACCTACTCTGGAAATATCTCCAATAGCTTCACCAATGGATAAAGCATATCCTATATCACCAGTTTTAGCTAATCTACATTCACCCATTATCATTGCTAATGCAAAGATGATTCCTACAACAATGGAAATAATCATAGATAACCAGTGTTGGAAGATTATAGCTAAGATTGAGCTGATAATTATTGGGATAATCATGTAAACAATACCTACTACAAAGTATTTTACACCATTGATGAACTGACCAACAATGTCAATTCCTGGAGCACCAGGGTCCCTTTCAATACCATATTTAACAATATCTAATTCATAACCACTAATTACAAATCCGATTAAAACAGCAATAATTATTCCGATTATTCCTGAACCGAGTACTGCTAAGAAGTTTTCTGCTGCAATACCTGCCATAACTGCTGCGAGAGTTCCTCCAATTGCAATTCCTAAAATAATTCCTAAAATAACATAAATTACTAATGCTTTAATGTTTTGTAATGGATAACTTAAAGCATCACTAAAAATTTCGCCTAATTCCATATTGTTCACCTAATTAATTTTAAAACTCTAAAATTATGAATTATTTATATTTTATTTTTAATGATATATAAATCTTAAAAAAAAATTGGAAAAATTATATAACAAACTTGGAATAAAAATAAAAATAATAAAAATCGGAGAAAACTTAATGAGTAAAACTAGAGTCGAATGGATTGATTTTGTACGTGCAATTGCAATATTGACTGTTCTATACATTCATGCAACAGATGGTATTTTTATAATATCTTCAGACGCAATACTGAATTATACAATTTATTCAAGAATATTTAATTTTGCATCCCTTTTTATAGGACGTATAGGAGTTCCATTCTTTTTAATGATTACAGGTTACTTGTTATTGGACAGATCTTACAACGATGAGCGTGTCCGTAAGTTTTGGAATAAGAATTGTAAGGGATTGATTATTGTCACAATTATCTGGGCAGTAATATATGCAATTAGCTTACAATTTGTTGCAGTAGGATCAAGCCACGTTAATTTTGCCGAAGCGGGAAACTTGTTTTTTAGCCACATGTGGTATATGCCGATGATTATTGGAATGTATCTTTCAATGCCATTTGTATCAAATGCATTGGAACATTTTGACCCAAAAACAATTAACCAGGCCACAATAGTATTTGCACTTCTCGCATTCCTGTTACCATTCATTACAGTAGTGCTTGCAATGCATGGAATTGAGAATGTCTCTATCCAATATTGTCTTGGATTCAGTGGTGGAGTTTATGGTATCTACATCATTTTAGGATATCTGGTCAAAAAAGACTTGTTTAAAAAGTATTCATCTGCAAAAATGAGTTTACTTGCCATTGTATCATTCATAATATGCGTATTATTCCAATACTATGCATTTATCAAAGGATATGACTTTTTCCTATGGTATGAGTTCCCATTCATTCTAACAGGATCTTTTGCTTTGTTTGAGCTATGTTCAAGAATGGGCAAAGTTAGAGCATTTCCACTTGTCAGCTTCTTATCTAAATACTCATTTGCAGTGTTTTTAGTGCACAACCTATTTAGATTACCATTGCTTCCACTTGTCGTCCAGCTACCATACTCAGAACCTGTTAAAGCAATAATCCTTTGGATCTTGTTAATCATCTTCAGTTACATTGCAGTAGTGATTATTTATAGAATCCCAAGGTTTGGAAAATACATTTTATATATGAGATAATTAACCCATTATCTCCTTTTTTATTTCTTTAAAAGCTTTTTTTGCCTCTGGACTTGGGAACAGAGGATATATATGGAACAAACCTTCACCAGTTATGAATCTAACATCACCGCCATCATTTTTTAGATTTTCGACATACATTTCAATGTCTTTATAGAAAATCTCATTGGTGCCTGCAAAAATCAGTACTTGCGGAAGACCCACATTGTCACCATATAACGGACTTACTCGATAATCCTTCACATCCCAATCTCCTGCCCAGGACTTACCTATTTCTTTTAATCCAATCTCACCTAAAATAGGGTCGTTTTCACTGTCATATGGAGCATTGTCCATTGAAACATCAACCCACGGTGAAAATGCAATTATCCTATCAGGTTGTGGTAAATTGATCGATTTTAGATATTGACAGAATGACAACACAAAACCTCCTCCTGCTGAGTCGCCCATCAATGTGACATTTTTATGTCGTGTAAGCAGGTCTTTATAGAATACTTCAATCGCATCAAAACATTCGATTGATTTATGATTAGGAGCGAGCAAGTAAACAGGCAGAATTACATTAACGTCTAATTTTCGTGATAGCTTGAAACAATATAACAAATGCTGGTAATTAATTTCATTGATGTAAGCTCCACCATGCATAGTGTTAGATGCATTTACATCACCAAAAGTGAAGACATCCATGCCCCCGAAATCAATGCATTTGAAAATGCCCTTAGGAATTTTATCCTGAGAAAGATATTTTTCCCGGATGAACTCATCTATTTTTTCCTTGGAGTCCATATACTCAGGTTTCGTAATCATTAAATATTTTTTCTTCAATTTTTGCAAAAAACGATTTGTTTGACATAAAATTCACTATAAT
>ODAI011093213.1_pt1 | contig 17268 bp, 14 predicted proteins | sample 1539321 | NCBI WGS metagenome assembly ODAI01 (sample SAMN02144231, study PRJEB22623) | gut metagenome | biome: sheep rumen | host: Ovis aries | place: New Zealand | reverse complement strand
TCTTCTACCGCGTAGCATAGCACAACTGACAACAGAATAAAACATGCAGACAGATGCTATCTGTCTTTTTGTGTTGCCTGAAAACTAAAAAGAGACTGAAGATTTTGCTTCTCCAGCCTCTTTTTGATTTGTTTTGTTGTCTTGTTGAGGCAATGCTGTCTTAACTTAATGACATTGCTCAGATACCCTGAGTCAGTCCCTTATTTATTTTTCAAAAGCACCAGGGCCTCAGCCCATCTGGATCGCGACAGCTACCAAAAGCAAAATGGAAGAAAGCATCATGATCGCCAGAATGATTGCGAGTATCCTTGCACCTGTGTTATAGCGGGAACCGCCTCTTTTTGCAGCCATATTCATGCCTCCTCGATAGAAATGTATAAACAGTGATAGTGTATCACGAAGGGATTTTTTGTCAAACGTTTCTCAGCTTTGATCCCTGATCACAGATATTTCAGAAGTTCTTCACGGACATCGTCCATACGGGGATCGGCGATACCGAAATCCATGACTTTGTAGTTCCACGCCGAGCGTCCGATACCGTTGCGGGTAAACACTTCATTGATCATCTTAAACCACTTCACCGCATCCTTGGGATCGACACGGTCGATGACTCCGTATTCGCCACAGTAAAGTGCGACATCTCTTTCTTCCGCCACAGAGATCGCCTCCGCGAAGATCTTCTCGAAGTACTTCGAAGAGAGCGTATCGTCCTGAGGGAAAGCTGCGAATCCGGTGGTCACCTGCGACAGGTTCTTCACACCTGCTTCATCCATCTCTTTATACGGTGCATCGATGCGGATGCGGAAAGATGTATCCATCGTCGGGATCCACGGCGCGCCCTGATGTGTAAAGATCAAGGGCTCGTAGCAGTGGAAGTTGTAGATGATGTTTTCATCATAAGGCATCGCCAGATCTTTTACGGAATCGACACTGTTGTTCCAATAGCCGCCCACAAGGATCTTTATAGTCGGCGCGATCTTCCGGATACGGCGGATACACTCGTACGAGATCTTATTCCAAAGCTCGCAGTAGGACTTATCCGTGACTTCGTTCAGAAGCTCGAATGCCAGTCGATCCTCGTATTTTCCGAAACGCTCGGCAACTCTTTCCCAAAGCGTGTAAAAACGCTCCTGCAGTTTCTCACTGTCGAAGAATCCGGCTTCACCATGTGCATCATCAAAAGAATAACCCATGGTCTTATGAAGATCGAGGATCATATTGAGACCGTACTTCCCGCACCAGTCGATCGCATCCTGAATGTGGCCGTAGCCGCTCTCGACCGGCTCGCCGTCTTTATCTTCGATCAGTTCGTAGTCAAATGGGAGACGGACATGATCCATGCCCCATCCTTTGATCGTTTTAATGTCTTCTTCTACAACAAAAGTGCTGTATGTTTTTTCCGTGTCATCGCACTGGGACAGCCAGCCACCAAGATTGACACCTTTCTGATAACCTTTCCAAGTCTTCATGAACTACCTTCTCCTCTAACTGTTCATAATATGAACATTATATCAGACAGAAGGCTTACTCGGAAATCAGTTCGTATGCGGAAACTTTCTTGATCGAACCGGACATGACATAGGTCATGGCAAATACCAAAACACCGATCAGCAGGATCGTAAGAAGGATCAGTGCCGGGAACACAAGAAAATCGATCTTATGCATGCCGAATCCCGAAAGAATCACCGTCAGAAGCGGATTTACCAGAACAAATCCGAGAAGAGAACCGATAACGGATGCGGCAATAGTTACAGGCAGAAGTGAAAGCGAGAGCTGGATCTTCAGCTGGCGGCTGGTAAAGCCGACCGCTTTCTTGATACCGAATTCTTTCTCTTTCTTGATAAAGATCGTCTTAAGGAGGATCTTGATGACCAGTAGGATGATCGCGATATTTAAGCCCACCATGATCATGACGATCAGGGATACGGCCGAGATCTCCGTTCCTTCTCCACTGTGGACCTGATCGTAGACATTCCCTCCGGTCGTGCACTTCTCCCCGAGAAGTGCTTTTATATCGGAAAGAGCCTGATCTACTTTTTCCACACTCGGATCATCCATTCTGAAACGTATGATCTCATAGTTCGGATCGATCCCCAATCTCTTGGCGCCCTCTTCGCTGATGAAGATACGTACACCGAGATTCATGACGGACTGCTGGAATCCGGTGATGATGAAGCGCTCTGTGTGATTACCGAACACTACTTCGATCTCATCTCCGATCGTCACGCCGAGACGATCTGCGATCACCCTTCCGATGACACACTCGTTTGCCTCTTGGAATGTATCTCCTTCGTACACGCCGCAGTCAATGTATTCGGGCTTATCTGTGAAGAAAGCAAAGGTCTCATTCCCTTCAATGCTGATGTTCGCAAAATTATAGCCATATACCTGACTGATTCCGTCGATCCGTGTCATTTGTTCCATGATATGGTGTGTCTCTTCCGTATCCGTGTTGACGTTGATGAATCCGTCCGGAACATCACCGTTAATGAGATGGACGAACTCCGTCGGGTTGACCTTGCTGTTGTAAAAAAGGATCCCCGAGAACATGATCATGAACGCGACCACACTCATAACGGAAAGAAGGATGATATTCTGTCCCTGGCTTTGAAGCATGCTCTTCAGCGCCAGAAGGATATTCAGGCCGCCCTTTGTATCCTTAAGCGGAAGATGGTTTTTCTTAAAACTGTTGGATTTTAATCCGAAACGCAGCGCCGTTGCCGGGTGAAGTTTCTTCAGCTTGATCGTGGAAAGGAACACTACAACGATCATACAGACTGCAATACCGCCGAGGATAATGAGTGTTGTTCCCGGACAGAAACGAAGCACCCAGAAAACTCCCGTGATCGTCTGGAAGATCTCTCTGTCGAGGATCGGCATGGTGATGTAAGAAAGGATACATCCGATCACTCCGCCGATCATACCCACGATCACAAACTCGAGCGTCATCGCCGCGCGGAGCTGCCCGACCGTATGGCCGACCGCACGAAGGGCACCGATATTTTTGATATCTCTGTCGATATTGTTGTTGATCGTAAAGACGATCATGATCAGGCAGACAGAAAGCACGACAACCGAAAAAGCCGTCACCAGACCGGAAAGAATATCCGCAATAGCCGTATATCCTTCCTTTGCCAGATCTCGTGCATACGAATAGAAATCCAGGCCTGCTTCTGCCAGACTGTCTCTGCTTGCCTGAAGGACCTCATCCTGAGAGACGCCTTCGGCGCAGTACATCTTGACCATCTTTCTGTCTGCGATAAAGTTCGTCTCTAAATAGGACTCCTCGGCAAATTCCCACATCTTCGAAAAGGAATCTTCATCGACCATGACAGACATCCAGCCATAGGAGTTTCCGCCGATCAAGGCTTCATAAATGCCGGCTACGGTGAAGTCGATATCTCCTGCTGCGGGCGAGTGCATGTGGATCTTATCGCCAACTTTAATGCCGTTGATTTTCGCATAGTACGAATTGAAATAGATCTTCGGGCCGGCTGCCGATTCATCTCTTTCCAGAAAATAGTACTCTTCGGCAGCCCCGTATTCGCCGATCCTCGTGATCGTGGAACCATCGAGATCGAACTCTTCGTCCTCTCCTTCTATACGGAGCTTAACGGTACCCGGCATGACCATATCCTGAATGGAAAATTCAGAGATCTCCGGGATACCGGAGAGTGCTTCTGAAATATCGTCATCGGAAGCGACGATATATGACAGGACATCGGCTTCCTTTCTCTCTTTTACTTTTTCGTCATAGATCGAGCTGTACTGTCCGACAAAAAGACCTGTATGCAAAAGAAGCGAAGACAGGATCAAGACGAAAAGAAACGCCGTCAGGACATTTCTGTCCTTTCTCATATTGGCACAAATCAGCTTTACCATCCCATCTCCTCCAGAAATCCACGGATCATCTCATGTCTCTTTTTATCGCCGCTTACGTATTTCCCGGGATTACACTCCCCCTTGATGCCACCGTCCTCGAGATAGAGGATGCGGTTCGCGCGGCGCGCGGTTTTGATATCGTGAGTAACCATTACGATGGACTGGCCTTCGTTGTTGATATCGGTAAGAACATTGAGTACTGCTTCTACACCTGCGGAGTTGAGCGCGCCGGTCGGTTCGTCCGCGAATACGACATCGGGATCATTGATGACCGCTCTGACCATCGCCGCACGCTGGGCTTCACCGCCGCTGACCTGTGCCGGGAATTTATCGGTCATTTCTTCACTGATCCCGACACGCTCGAAAAGCGCTGCCGCTTTTTTCTTCAGATCTTTCTGCTTCTGGCCGATGAGCATACCCGTGCTGATCGCATTGTCCATGATGCTCATACTATCTACAAGATGCACCTGTTGGAATACAAATCCGCAGTGCTTCCTGCGGAACACCGCGAGCTGGTCATCGTTCATCTCGGTGATCTCTTTTCCTGCGTATTCGATATGACCGAGGGACGGCTTATCCATGCCGGAAAGAGCATAGAGAAGCGTGGATTTCCCGGCACCGCTGGATCCCATGATGACAGTAAAATCACCCTCGTAGATCTCGAGGTCAAGATTCTTAATGATGTGATACTGCTTCCCGGATACCGAGAAACTTTTGCTGAGTTTGTCTGTTTTGATGATCGTTTTTCTGTCCAATGCCGTTACTCCTTTCGTCATTACGGCATCAGTATAAAGCAGATGAGACTTGTAAATCTTTGCGAAAGTTTTAACCGATTTTTAAACAGGAAGATAAGGATCAGAGAAGCAAAAGGCGGAGAACGACGGTAAGTCCGCCGTTTTTATTGACCGCGGTGATCTCGCCGCCCATCTTCTCCATAAGGTAGCGGGAGATATAAAGGCCTAAGCCGGCGCCGTCTTTTCCATCTGTGTTGGAGCCGCGCTTAAACTTCCCGAAAATCGTCTCGATCTCCTCTTCCGGGACACCGCCGCCTTTATCTCCGATCTCTAGAACGAGGAAATCTTTGCCGTCCACACTCTTTTCAGTGTGGCTTCCGACAGTTATTTCCGTGTTCGCATACTTATAGGAATTGGCAAAGACATTTCCAATGATCTGATTTAAGCGGAGCCGGTCAGCGCGGACGACAGCATCCACGATCTTCACTTCATTAACTTTCTTCAGATAATCCGCATCTGCGATAGAGCCTTCGATTTCTTTCGAGGTCACTTCTTCCACATTCACTTCGAGATGCTCAAGTTCCTCCAGCGTCGCATGGAAAAGATTCGACACCAGGGAGTCGATCTGATCGGCCTTTGCATTGATGCTTCTGATCGTCTTCTTCTCATCTTCCGTCTTCGCGGAAAGCTCCATAACATCGGTCATCGCCTTGATGGATGTCACCGGTGTCTTGATGTCATGCGAAAGCTGCGCGACAAGTTCTTTTCGAGCCTTCACGGCCTCAGCTTCACGGAGTTTGCTGGCATGAAGCTCTTCACGCATGATGTCGAATGCCCCGGTAAAAGCACCGAAAGCGTTTCCTTTATCCATCTTTATGGGAACATCGAGATTGCCGGATGCGACCTTCGATGCAAAGTCTTTCATCTCATCGAAAGGATCTACGACGCGTTTCTTCAGATAGAAGAAATACAGCGCGGTTACGCCGAGCATCAGAAGAAGGATACCGACGACCACAGCTGCCATGATACGGTTCCTTCGGACCTGCTGTTCGTGATAGGTGTTGTGCACGATGATTTTCCCGACGATATCCCCGTTTTCGGTGACCACGTCGCGGATGACATCATAGCGGGTCGTGGCGGACGATACGGAGGTGGAAATGCCTTCTGCGGTATATTGAAGAAGATTTCCTTCATTGTCGATCACTGCATAATCGAAGGGCTGGTCAGACTCGATCCGTGCTTTTTTCTGCGATGCGATCTCCTTCCAGTTTTTCCCCATAGCGATCGTAAGACGGTTGATCTGTGTCGGATAGGAGGGAATCTCCTTTGATCCCAGATTCCAGAGATACAGGCTCGCAAGGAAGATCAGCAGAAGAAAAGATATCGCATAGATCAGAAATGAACGGATCTTCACGGCTTGTCCTCCAGAATAAAACCGGTGCCCCAGACCGTCTTGATATAGGCAGGGTTACTCGGATCTTTCTCGATCTTCTCGCGAAGATGACGGATATGGACATTCAGCGTGACATCTCCGACGAACTCGGTCTCCCAGATCTTCTCGAAGAATTCTTCCTTCTTAATGATGCGGTTCCTGTTATTGAGCATATAGACCAGAAGGCGGAATTCCATGGCTTTGAGCGGGATCCTCTCCCCATCCCGGAGAACGATTGCTTTTGACAGGTCGATCGTCGTATCGCCCAGGCGTACCAGGTGATCGTCCGCCTCTTGGCTGTTCGGATCCGGGGTATCCTTGGTACCCGCTTCCTCATAGCGTTTCAGCGCCGCCTTCACTTTTGCAAGAAGAACGCCGAGGGAATAGGGCTTACAGATATAGTCATCGCCGCCAATGGAGAGCGCCAGGAGCATATCATCCTCCGCCGATCTGGCACTGATGAAAAAGATCGGGACATTGATATCTTTTCTTATCTCCTGGCAGAGCTCAAATCCGGAATCCTCACCGAGATTAATATCCAGAAGGATCAGTGAACATGTATTTTCTTTGAAGAAGTCGAGCGCCGCCTGTTTATCGGTGACGTAGGTCGCCGTCACTCCGGACATATTGAAATACTTCGCTGTATATTCAGACAGTTCGAGCTCATCATCTACGACCAGAACACTATAGTGCATACTCTACTCCTTCTTCCGGTGATTCTTCCAGCCAATACTCCACATGTAGGTTTATCATGTGTTCTTCAGTGCTTCATCGATCTCTTCAGCATATCTTACGGTCTCCATCGCATCGCGGCAGTACTTGTCCGCGCCGATGGCATCCGCATATTCCTGCGTCAATACCGCGCCGCCGACACATACCTTCGCCCATGGCGCCTGCTCACGGAGGAGCTTGATTGTCTCTTCCATCGCCGGAACGGTAGTGGTCATCAGTGCCGACAGACCGACGATCGGAGCATGCAGGCGGATGACCTCATCGACGACCGTCTGCTCCGGTACATCTTTTCCGAGATCTGATACAGCAAATCCATAGTTCTCAAGGATGAGCTTCACGATATTCTTTCCGATATCATGGATGTCGCCGTGGACAGTTGCGATAACAAATGGACAGCGGGACGATCCGCCGTTTCCGTCATCACTTGCCGCCATGGCCACCTTTACTTCTTCAAAAGCACTTTTCGCTGCTTCTGCCGCCATAAGAAGCTGCGGCAGATATACTTTCTTCTTTTCAAAGTCCGCACCGACGATATTCAGTGCAGGGATAACTTCCGACTGGATGATCTCCAGGGGTTTCTTCTCGGCGAGCATCGCTTTCGTAAGTGTACCTGTCTTCTCTTTAAGTCCGCGGACGATCGCCTTCTGCAGTTCCGAAGAAGGGCCTTCACCGGAACTCTCCGACGGGGAAGTTTTTTCTGTGGAAGGCGCCGCGCCTGCTGCCGGAGCCGATGTCGGTGCCGGAAGATTCTGGGCATACGTGATGTAATCCATGCAGTTTTCGTCCATGTTATGGAGTGCACGGAAGGCATGATAGACATTCATCATCTCCTGCGAATACGGGTTCATGATCGCCGCGGAAAGACCATCCTGCAGGCACAGAGCAAAGAATGTCGAGGTGATGATATTCCGGCTCGGAAGTCCGAAAGAAACATTGGAGATACCGAGTGAGGTATTTACTTTCAGATCGTGACGGATACGGTGGACCGCCTGCATAGTGGCCAGCGCGGCCGTCGTATCTGCAGAGATCGTCATGGCAAGAGGATCGAAAATAAGATCCTTCTGACTGATTCCGTACCCGGCTGCTTTCTTAATGATCTTCTCAGCGATGGCAACTCTTTCTTCTGCCGTATCCGGGATACCGCCTTCATCGAGTGTCAGGGCAACGACAAAACCGCCGTACTTGGCAACAAGCGGGAAGATCATGTTCATGACTTCTTCTTTACCGTTGACGGAGTTGACCATGGCTTTTCCGTTATAGGCGCGAAGACCTGCTTCCATGGCAACAGGATCTGTAGTATCGAGCTGCAGAGGAAGGTCAGTTACAGCCTGCAGTTCTTTTACCGCACGAAGAAGGAAAGCCGGCTCATCGATCTCCGGAAGACCGACATTTACGTCGAGAAGCTGCACTCCCGCGTCCTGCTGTTTCAAGGCTTCGCCTAAGATATAGTCGATATCGTTTTCACGGAGTGCCTGCTGGAAGCGTTTCTTGCCTGTCGGGTTGATACGCTCGCCGATCAGGATCGGGCTTTCGCCAAACTTCACCGCATGCGTATAGGATGAAACGAGGGACAGGTCTTTTTCTGTAACCGGTACAGGAGTGATGGACTTTGATTTTTCAACCACTGCACGGATATAGTCCGGTGTGGTACCGCAGCATCCGCCCGCGATACGCACGCCCTTTTCCAGAAGTTTTCCGACAGACTCGGAGAACTCCGGCGGGAATACATCATAGACGGTCTTGCCGTTTTCCGCTCTCGGAAGACCCGCATTCGGTTTGAGAAGTACCGGCACGGAGGCATATTCGAGATACTCTTCCACGACACCCACGAGCTGGTCCGGACCGAGAGAGCAGTTGGCGCCGATCGCATCGGCATGCATACCCTCAAGCATCGCGACCATCGCCGCCGGAGATGCACCCGTCATGAGTTTTCCGTCAGAACCGTAGGCATTGGAAACAAATACCGGAAGATCCGTATTCTCTTTTACCGCAAGAAGAGCAGCCTTCGTATCATAGCTGTCGTTCATGGTCTCGATAAAGACAAGATCCACACCGGCCGCTACACCATAACGCACGGTCTTAGAGTACATCGCGACCGCGTCTTCAAATTCATAGTCGCCGTAAGGCTTCAGGAGTTTTCCCAAAGGGCCGATGTCCAAAGCGACAAACTTCTCCTGCGTTCCCGTGGAACGCGCCGCCGCTTCGCGGGCATTCTTTACCGCCGCCGTAACGAGCGTTTCCAGTTCTTCGTCATCGAACTTTAAGCCGTTGGCGCCGAAGGTATTACTTAAGACTACGTTGGAACCTGCGTCGTAGTAGGATTTCTGGATCCTTATAATCTCCTCCGGATGGGATACGTTCCATCTCTCCGGAAGCTCTCCGGGCTGAAGGCCCGCTTCCTGAAGAAGCGTACCCATTCCTCCGTCAAGGAACAGAAAATGGTCTTTCATGTAGTCGAGAATATTCATACCGGATCTCCTCATAAGACAAGTCTATGCGAGGATTGTATCACATTTTCCAAAGACGTGCTTTATCGGATACCGATAATGGCCGTGACGCTCTTGCTTGGCGCCATCAGGCACGATTCGGAAAGCGTGATACCGAGTCTTCTTTCGGCATCCAGGAGCGGCAGGAATTCTTTCTGAACTTCGATCGGAAGGTCGCCATATCCCGGCGAATAACGCCGGCAGGTAGTGTGGCCGAGCGACTGTGCCGCCGCGTCCACTTCCGCATTAAAAAGATCACACAGGGACTCCACACGCTCGGCGCCCAGACCCTGAAGAAGAAGCCCCATCTGCGGGTCCGACTTCTCGAATCTTCGGATCATTCTATCCATGCCGGATCCGACCGTCGCCGCGAAAAGCACTGCTGCGCTGCAGCCTTCGAGGTTATTCTTTAGTTTTACGGATCTCTGTTCGAAGGGAAGCACCGGAAAGCCGTCCTCACTCCAGGTGACCGGTGTTACCAGGAAACCCAGACGGAAGATGCACTCGTCCCTTGCAAAGGCAAGTGCTTTTGCCATCGAAGCGGTAAACTTCGGATCTTCTTTTACCACCTGCTGATCGCGGACCGGGATACACGAGTAGCGGAGCCACTCCATCTCATTGAGAGGCGCATCATCGTACTCGAAATACTGCGGAACCGTCCGCTTTTGTACCCGAAGAGCTTCAATGATCCGATCTACGTGTTCCATTCCGTCCGCCTCTTACTTAACTCCGTAATCCTTCCAAAGGATATTCGACAGGTTATGCATGATGGCCTCCGCCACATCCGGCTTATTCATGGAATAGACATGAACATTCGTGACACCGTTGGCATACAGGTCGATGATCTGATCGGTGGCGTACGCGATACCCGCCTGTTTCATGGATTCCGGGTCCTGTCCGAAATAATCCACGATCGCCTTAAAGCGCTGCGGCATGAAAGAGCCGCTGAGTTTAATGGCCTTCTCTACCTGGATCGCATTGGTGATCGGCATGATGCCCGGGATGACCGGTACCATGATGCCCGCCTCTCTGATCTTGTAGAGGAAGTTGTAGAAAAGGTTATTGTCGAAGACCATCTGGCTGACGAGGAAATCCGCGCCGGCATCGACCTTTTCCTTCAGATGCTTAATGTCTTCTCTCTGGTTCTCGCTCTCGGGATGGACCTCCGGATAGCAGGCGCCGCCGATACAGAAATCGTAACCGCTCTCCTTGATCTCTCTTATGAGCTCGACCGCGTGGCGGTAATCCCACTTGCTTCTGTCGGTATTCTCGAGTTCCGGTGTCAGATCACCGCGAAGGGCCATGATATTCTCGATCCCCATGCTGTGGATCTCTTCGATCTTGTTGTGGATCAGATCCTTGGAGCTGGACACACAGGTCAGGTGGGCCATGGTCGGCACACCGTGCTTTTCTTCGATCGTCCTGGCGATATCGAGAGTAAAGCGGGATGTTCCGCCGCCTGCGCCATAAGTGACGCTCATGAACGCCGGTTTACTCTCGGCGATCTTCTCGGTCGTTTCTTTTACGCTTTCGAAAGATGTTTCCTTCTTCGGAGGAAACACCTCAAACGACAGCGACATGGTCTTCTTATTCAGAATATCGATGATCTTCATGGACTTTCAAACTCCATTCCCCTCTTATATACGCGCGCTCATTATACCATACGATGATACATTGCGGACGTCCGAAGGCGAAAGTGTCGGAATCTATCACAATTCCACCACATTCGTCGCCATTTTCTCTTTGAAGCGCACATCGTGCTCGACGATCAGCATCGTCGGAGAGTACTCTCGGATCAGTTTTTCGAGCTGCATCCGGGAAAATACATCGATGTAGTTCAGCGGTTCGTCCCAGATATAAAGATGCGCCGGCGTCAGAAGACTTGTGGCGATCAGGACCTTTTTCTTCTGGCCTTCGGAGAACTCTTCGATCCTCTTATCGAACTGCGCCTGCTCCAGTGCCAGCTGCCGAAGGACCGACAGAAACAGGCTGTAGTCCACCTGATTCTCGAAGGCATGCATCCGCAGATCCCCGTGAAGATGGGACGTATCCTGATTGATATAGGAGATCTTCAGATTGCTGGCTGTCTGAAGAATCCCGGAAAGCTCGATATTTCCCATATCCCCGGATCCGGCAGATGCCAGGATCGCCTTGATGAGACTTGTCTTGCCGCATCCGTTTCTGCCCTGGAGAAATACCCGGTCTCCGTTTCGGATCTCGAAGGTCAGGCCTTGAAACACCTCACTGTCTGCATCACGGTAGCGAAGGGAAAGGTCCCTTGCTTCCACAAGACGGTCTTTATAGTGCTCCATCGGGGACAGTTTCAGGTCGCGGATCTGCTCGATATCCTGGAGAAGCCCTTCTTTCTCAGCGATATTTCTCTCCATCCGCTGTTCGAACACCTTCACGCGCGACTCCATTTTCTTCGTCTTCGCGCCGATATATGACCGTGCATTTTTCGTTCTGTCATGTTCCTTGATTGGATCGTAGCCGATCTTCGTATTTTCGTTCTTTGTCGCCCAGCTTCTACTCTGCTGCATCGTGGATTTCAACCGTCCGATTTCTTTGAGATGTTTTTCGTTTTCCGCTGTGGCAAAAGCATCTGCCCGCTCTTTATTTTCCCACCACGAGCTGAAGTTTCCCGTCTGCACCTCGATCGTTGCGCGGTTTAGTACCAGCACATGATCCACACATGCATCCAGCAGGTCACGGTCGTGCGACACCAGGATGAAGCCCTTCTTTCCGGCAAGGTATTTCTTCACGATTTCTCTTGCTTCCTGATCCAGGTGGTTCGTCGGCTCATCGATCAGAAGGAAATCATTTTCCCCTGCGAAAAGCACTCCCAGCATGACCTTCGTTCTTTCCCCGAAACTGAGCGTACGGATCGGCCGGTAGAGAAGCTCCGCATCCACACCAAGCTCGGAAAGCTCGCACATCACGCGCCAGGACTCTACGCCCGGCTTCCACTGCTCCATCAGTTCGTCCGCGTTTTTGGAAAGGTCCTCTTGATGGATCTTATACGGGAAATAATCACACGGCCAGTCCATGCTGATATTGCCGCTGTATTCATATTTTCCTAAAAGGAGATTCAGAAAAGTAGTCTTCCCTTTGCCGTTTCTTCCGATAAAGCCCAGTTTCCACGAGGTATCGATCGTAAAGGAAACATGTTCGAAGATCGGATCGAAGCTGCTTCCGTATGAAAAAGATAGATCATTTACTTTGATTTGTGCCATATGTGCCTTCTTTCTCCTGAAAGAAAAAGTCTGCTTTTACGCACGCAAAAGCAGACTCTCATAACACACGTTTATATAAGAAACAGGGTGTTTCCACGTGATCGTGATGATCTGCCGAAAGCGTACACAAGAAGACCTTTCCCAGGTCTTTTCCTAAGATGTGTATTCTCTCAACTGTCATCACTTTCTCATCGGTCTACCCGTAATACCGGAAAAACCGGCACCCTTTCTTTTCAATCACAGGAAGCCGTTATTCACTCGTCACTTCCTGTTTTTGATACTACCATGCGCGGACCTGTCTTGGCAAGTAGGATATACTACTGCGCTACAAAAAAAGCGTGACCGGAAGGACGATTTGTCTTTCCGGCCACGGATAGGATCATTCTATTTTTGATGCATCAGTTCTGTGCATTATTGTCCGGTCCCTGCGGTGGCACAATTCCGATCTGCGGGAGTCCCGGATTCGGAAGACCGCTTCCGGATGTGTAGGCTGTCGGGTTTACCGGCGGCTGCGGAACATAAGGTGCATTCACCTGAGGTGCTGCCGGAGCCTGTGGTGCATACTGCTGAGGGAAGGCCGGAGATTGCGGTGCGATCGGGGAAGGCTGGATCGGCGCTGCCGGAACTTCCACTACCGGAGAAGGGTTCTTCGGTCCGTCGCCCTTATTCTTCTTTTTTCTAACGATCAGAACGATCACGAGGATGACGATACCGACCACGAGGATACTGCCACCGATAATGGCAACAAGAAGGATCGGGAAGCCGGCCTTTTTGATCTTGAACTGTGCACTTACCGGCTCTTCCATTTCCGAAAGATCCCACTCGAGGACATTATCATCAGAGCTGTCGGCATTTTCTTCTTCCGCTTCATTCGGGAGCTCAACAGTCAGATTCATTGCCTTACCGGAAGCATCCCACTCCAGGGTATAGACGCCATCTTTTTCCGAGAAAGTAAAGTCATCAAATCCGAGTTCCGTGGTAACAAGAAGGTCTTCGAGATCCTCAAGATCGACACCTTCCTGGGATGCTGTCACATCTGAGTCGCCGCTGATATCCCATCCCATCTCTTCGAGATCATCAAACTGCTCCATGTCTTCGACGTCTTCAAAATCCAGAGAGACATCTGCCGTCTTATCTTTATTCACGGCTATAGTTGCCGCTGAAGGAAGTACTACTCCTCCGCTAAGAGAAAACTTGGCATAGATCGAGTCATTTATCTCAAAGAAATTCCACTCGATGCTGCTGCCGTCCTTGGATGCGCTGCCGTTTGTTTCGATCACTTCGCCCGGCACTTCAAGAACGAATCGCATGTATCCGCCGTACTGCGACAGATAATCTTTGCTTAGACCCTGGCTGCTCGCATCTGAAGTGAGAGAAGAGACGTCCCACTCAAGTACATACTCACCATCATCCACTTCTCTCAGGGAAAAACCGTTAAATGAACCTGTTTTATTCAGTTCTTTTTCCAGATCCTCAAGAGGAATGTGTTTCTTGACAGCTCTAAAACCAGAATATTTATCCTCTTTATACTCTTCGAGATCCCATCCGGCATCTGCAAATGCTTTCTGCGCGTCTTTCGTTCCGGTGGAAAGGTCACTTCCCAGATCCGTGCTCATCGCATAGACGAAGCTGAAATCGACCGTGCCGTCTGCATTTACCCTTGAACGGGCCTCATAACGGACGCATCCCGCCAGCGCGAAAACGATCGCAAACACCAGCACAAAAACAGATAGTTTTCTAACTGTACTTATTCTTTTCTGTTCCATGTTTTATCCTCCTGCTATCGAGTTGTTATATTGTCTGATCCGATAGGATCTTTATTCTTTGTTTTCTGAGTTCGGCAGCTGGCCGACAGCCGGAAGTCCGCTGACCTGCGGGACTTCTTTCAAATTCTCTTCCGGCACCGTAGAAGATACCGGCTCCGGAGAAGATACCGCTTCCGGAGAGGATACCGGTTCCGGAGAAGATACCGGCCCCGCTTGTACCACGGAAGACTTCTTTTTCTTGTGTCTTACAATAAGGATCACGATAAGGACCACGACGATCAAAAGAAGAATACCTGAGAAGACGAAAAACACCGGAAGATTCATATAGCTGACCGTCATGGAGATCTCCCCGCCTCCCATGGAGTCAAGATCCGATACATCCCATGTAGCCGTCTTTCCTGAAGAAGATCCGTTCGTCGATACGATCGGATACGGGACATCGATCACAAATTCGTTTTTCGTTGTCTGGTTGATATAGCTTGTGAGTTCTTTTTCCGGTTTCTTAATAAGATCCGTAAACATCGAGGTCAGACTCTTGCCTTTCGAGCGCATCGTCACCTCGATCTTCCTGATCAGGAATCCGGATGTCTTATACTCCACGTCATAGTCGCTGAACATCCTGTCGAGCTCCTCGCTGACGTTATCTTTATCGATCACATAGGAGGCACGTGCACCGAACCAGGTCTTCTTTCCCTCACTCTTCTGGATCTTCTCGAAGGATTCGATCGGGAATTCATCATCGATACTGTCTTTGAGTGCCTCATAGAATTTCTCCGGAGTATCATAGACATACTTCATGTCGTTTTCAGTCATATATACGACGGAGTAGCACTCCACATCCCCGTTCGCTTTCACCTTGATTCCACGCTGAAGCTCCATGCAGCCGGTAAGGACCGTAAGCATGAAAGTAAGCATCAGGATCAGAGCCGATATCTTTTTCCTCATTTAGTGCCTCCGTTATCCTTTCACGGAAAGGATACTGTAACCGGATCGTATTCGGTCAATTAACAAGATATCTTTATTATATCAGAATACCCGGTCTCCGCGAGACCGGAATGCGCGAAATAGAGTCCTCTAAATGGAAATATTACTTTCTTCTCAGGATCTTTTTCAGGAGCCGTTTGATCCGGGACCGGATTTTTTTGAAGAACACCCGGACCGGATTGGTAAAGAGAATAAATGCCGTGTAGAAACGGTACCTTTTCTCGCGGATACTGTGTTCCTTTCCGTTTCTGACAAAGCTGATCATTTTCCCGTGGATATCACTATCTTTGATTCCACGCTCCGGATTGACACAGTTATCTCCGAGGATCACATACTCGTCCGGAAGCACCTTGATGATCCGGTGAAGGACATACTTATCCTTCCCCCTTGCGAAAAGCACTACATCGCCTCTTTTATATCTGGTCCCGTCATTTTTCTCGATGGTGAACAGGTCTTTCCCCTGTCTTAGAAGCGGCATCATGCTCACGCCGACATTGGAATAGGTGATCCTTCCGTTTTCTTTCAGATACTCTGCGATCGAGGTGTTCATCCCTTTGCTTCTCCGATCATCTTACTCATATATCCGTAGGACACTTCCGCCGCTTCCGGATCCATATTGCACTTCAGACGGAAGAATAAGACATTTTCCTGCATTTTTGACAGGAGCAGGACGGTCTTTTCCAGTGCTTTTATATCGGAGGGACGGTACGACTGCTGAAGGAGCATCGGGAGCGCCTCGCGCTTCTCGATACGATGGATCTCGTTTTCCTTTCCTCTCTCCAGAATGCATATCGCACGCAGCGGTACCTGTATATTATTCCCCAGACGGTGCTTGCCGCACCATGGTGTCCCATAGATGAAGGAGCCTTCCTCACTGACACGGATCAGGGGCTTATCGTCGTTGACCATTACGGCACGTTCGCCGAGGTATTTTCTCCAGAGGGCGGTATGTGTGGACTTTCCCGTTCCGCTTCTGGCGGTAAAGAGGTATGCATTTCCATCTACCGCGACCGAGGAGCCGTGAAAAAGAAACGTATTATACAGAAGCGGGAAACGCTCCGCGATCTTCCGATAGACGGCCAATATCTCGAGGGACCCGTCGGGGCTTCCCTGATAGGCATTGGGACTGATCGCCGCTTCTGCTTCGGCTTTTTTCCGCTCATACTGAAGATCTTCCGGATGAATGACGACATCAAGATCCGGGATCTGCTCCCGGCAAGTATATCCGCGGCAATACTCATGGACATTTCCGAAGAGCGATTCTATCCGTATGACCTTATCCGCGATCTTGTAAAAGCCTATCATTTCTTTTCTCCTAAAAGTTCTTTTCCCACTATACCGAAAAAGCACTGAAACTTCAAGAAATCACTGCCTTTATGCTATGTCTCTTCCAGCATGATATAATCATCTAAAAATATAAAAAGGAGCCCTGTTCATGGCATCCGATAAGACACCACATCGTTCCTCCGGCATCCTCTGGACGATCCGGTATATACTCATCAACGCGACCTACTTCGCTGCTTTCTGCACGATCCACGCATGTGCCGCCGTGTTCCTTCTCGGCAACGGTTTTTCGAATACGGAAGTCGGCGTACTTCTGGCCGCCGCCAATATCCTCTCGGCGATCGTCCAGCCCGTGATCGCAGGGATCATCGACAAACAGGGGGCTTTGACGAACCGTCGCTTCATCCTGATCTCTGTCATGACGATCCTTACGGGTTCTGTGATCCTTCTTTTTTCCACCAACAACAAGATCGTGATCTTCCCGGTCTTTGCCCTGATCTACATGATCCAGTTCGCCTATCAGCCGGTCATGACCGCACTCTGTTTTGAGTATCAGAAAGCGGGATGCTCCATCATGTACGGTCTGGCCAGAGGCTTAGGTTCGGCCAGCTTCGCGGTCACTTCCGCATTTATCGGAGGACTCATCGAGGAGCAGGGTATCCGCATTCTTCTTTATATCAACATCATCGTGATGATCCTGTCCGCTATCCTGGTCTTCACCTTCAAAAAGCCGGA
>ODAI012834753.1_pt1 | contig 17269 bp, 17 predicted proteins | sample 1539321 | NCBI WGS metagenome assembly ODAI01 (sample SAMN02144231, study PRJEB22623) | gut metagenome | biome: sheep rumen | host: Ovis aries | place: New Zealand | reverse complement strand
TATAGAAAAAATTTTTTTTGAAGGTAAAAAAAACAAAATTGCATAGGAGTGTGATGTAAATCAACAAATATTTTTGCCATATTTACATCATGAAAAAAGGGGGATAAAAAATCATTTCCGACCAATTACTTTTTTACATTACCGACAACTGTTCCGGTCCCCGGTGTTGAGGAAGTACCCTGGCGGAAAACATGTTCCTTTACGTTTCCGACAATTTTATTGTCAATGTAAACTATGCCTTTATTAAATTTTACGGTTGTCATATCAGCTCCGGTGAGTTGGTGAAATGTCTATTTGATATATTTTACATATGAATATAAATGTCGTTTATCTATACTGATTGAAATATCAATACATATATAACACTTATGCCGGTTGGGCTGTCAAATAAACTGTTTATTGATTTATAGTTTACAAATGTTTTTTTTTTGTACAGATATATTCTTGAGTTATTGATAATTAATCACATAATTCTTAAAAAAGGCTTATTTTTTGTGATTTATACTGCATTTTTTATATTGTTGTGATATTAGAGGAGATTTTTATATGTTTTTGTTATGTGAAATTTAGTTTATTATGCATGTTAATATGTGACATATATAAAATTCTTGAAATCATTTCTTCAAAAAATATTGATTAAGAATTTCCTTTTGAATAAAAATCGTAGTCGGTAAATTTAGTTTGTTTTTGCAAAGGAGTCAAAAATGGGTTTATTTTCATTTTTTAGTAAAGATGTTGTAGATGAAGAAAAGCTGGCAAAGGAGAAAGTTGGAAAAATTGCCAAAGAGGCTATTCCTGCTATACTTTCTGCCAATAAAAAGCTTGAGGGAGAAGTGTTCAAGCTACTCGATAAAGATTACTGCAAAAAGGTTTTCAATCTCAATTTCCCTGTGCTGGTAAGTGAAAAGGCTGAGTACGATAAGAGCCGTTACTACACAGATTCTATCAAGATCAACGGTAGCGCCTATAAACTCTGCTCACAGTGGTTTGATAAAGATCGTGAAAAATTAATGGCGTGGATTAAAAAGAATAACAAGCAGTAGCTGCTGTGATTTTTAAACTCTTAGATTACCTGCTCACCGGAAGATGCGGTTTGTTATTGCGATCATCAATTCTTGGTGATAAATCAGAGGTGATTACTGAGTGAACTACATGATCATTTTAAAAACAAATAGGGGAAAAATCCCCTATTTGTTCGGCTTTCATTTTTGTTTTAACAGTAAGTCTGTTAGTGGATCCTCATTCCTGGTTTTGCGCCGCTGTCAGGTGTAAGCAGGAATATATCTTTTCCTCCCGGACCTGCTGCGCAGACCATTCCCTCACTCATACCGAATTTCATCTTTCTTGGAGCCAGATTTGCAACCATAACAGTGAGACGACCAATCAGATCTTCAGGTTTGTAGGCTGATTTTATACCAGCAAAAACGTGCCTCTGTTCAAAGCCGAGATCCAGTTCAAGTTTGAGAAGTTTTTCCGCGCCTTCAACATGTTCTGCATTTACAATTTTTGCAACGCGCAGATCGATCTTGGCGAAGTCGTCAATGGTAATCTGAGGTGCCAGAGGTTCATCACCGGCTTCTTTTGCAGAAGCTTTAGGTGCTGCCTTGGCCAGATCTTCCTTGGATTCTTTGATCATTTCATCAACCTGCTTCTGTTCAATTCGTTTGAACAGAGGTTTGAACGGATTGATTTCTCTGTCAGTGAGAGGATCACAGGCTTCATTCCAGTTAAGGGTGACACCGAGAAAATCCTCTGATGCCTTAACCAGAGATGGAATGATCGGTTTAAGATATGTCAGAAGGATCTTGAACATATTAAGTGCGTTGGTGCATACCTGATGAAGTTCTGCAACTTTGGAAGGATCTTTTGCTAAAACCCATGGAGCGGTATCGTCAACATACTTGTTGGCAAGATCGGCAAGTCTCATTATTTCTCGTACCGCTCTTGCATATTCACGGTTTTCATATGCGTTTTCAATAGACGCGGTAGCGTTTCTGAATTCGCCGAAAATCTGATCTTCAGTCAGAGACGGGGCCAGTCTGCCGGCAAATTTTCTGGTAATGAAGTTTGCAGTGCGGGAGGCGAGGTTAACCACCTTGTTTACCAGATCGGAATTAACACGGGCAATAAAATCCTCAAGATTCAAATCCAGATCGTCGATCTTGGCATTGGATTTTGCTGCATAGTAGTATCTGAGAGTTTCAGCAGGGAAGTGTTTCAGGAAGGTTGCCGCCTTGATAAAGGTTCCCTTAGATTTACTCATCTTGGCTCCGTTTACAGTCACATAACCGTGAATGAACAGCTTGGTAGGCATACGGTAGCCTGCGCCGCTGAGCATGGCCGGCCAGAACAGAGAGTGGAAATAGAGAATGTCTTTACCGATGAAATGATACATTTCGCAGTTGCTTCCGGTTGAAGTGAATTCATCGAAATCAACGTTCTTCACACGGTCGCAGTAGTTCTTGAATGAGCCGAAATATCCGATAGGCGCATCAAGCCATACATAGAAGTATTTTCCCGGCTGATCCGGAATTTCAAAACCGAAATAAGGAGCATCGCGGGTGATATCCCACTGCTGCAGACCGGCTTCGAACCATTCATTGAGTTTATTGGCCATTTCTTCCGGAATAGCACCGGTTTTGATCCAGTCTTTAAGAACCGGTTCAAACTGAGGAAGATCAAAGAAGAAATGTTCGGTCTGCTTCAGTTCCGGTTTGGCTCCGGATACTGCAGAGTACGGATTGAGAAGTTCGGTAGGACTGTAGGTGGCACCGCATACCTCGCAGTTGTCACCGTACTGATCCGGAGCCTTGCACTTAGGACAGGTTCCCTTTACGAAACGGTCCGGCAGAAACATTTTCTTTTCCGGATCGAACAGCTGGGAGATGGTTCTTGAAGCGATGTATCCCCGTTCTTTCAGTTTCTTATATATGCTGTTGGAAAAAAATCTGTTTTCTTCGCTGTGGGTGGAGTAGTAGTTGTCGAAGCTGATTTCAAAACCGTCAAAGTCCTGTTTGTGTTCAACTGCAACAGCCTTGAGCATTTCCTCCGGAGTGATTCCGAGCTGCTTTGACTTGATCATGATCGGAGTGCCGTGGGTATCATCGGCACATACAAAATAAATCTGGTTTCCCTTCAGTCTCTGATATCTGACCCAGATATCCGCCTGGATATGTTCAAGCATATGACCGAGGTGGATTGAGCCGTTTGCATACGGCAGGGCACATGTAACAAATATTTTTCTTGACATACTTATACCTAAAATCAATGTTCGTTTTTTAATGCGTTAATTATACTAGCCTTGGCGCTTTCAGTCATTAAATAAAAAAAGGCAGATCCGTCGATCTGCCCCGTTTGTACTGATATTAGATTTTTTCAGTTAATCATCAAAGGTAAAGTCTGTGAGAACCTTCTTCGGTTTTGACTCGAGACGGGAAGGTTTGTCCAGCAGTTCATTTTTGGCTTCATCCCACTTTGTTGAAACATCGCCGTAGGTGAAATCGTTGTCGTTGTTGTCAAAACCCAGCTGACCGAAGGAACTTGAACCCCAGCAGTAAAGTTCAAGTTTGTTCGGATCTTCGGCTTTTTGATCTTTAACTGATGCACAGGCGGAACGTTTATTGACAGAAAGTTCTTGAACCTGTAAATCAGGTCTGTTTTCATCCATCAAGATCTTAGTATAATTCCATCCTTCGTCGATGATTCCGTTGCCAAGAATGCCGTAGCGCTGTATACCGAAACCGTAGAGATTTCCGTTTTCAGTAATGATAAACCGTCCGGTACTTTCCACTCCAAGCTTTACTCCCCTGATCTTTTCACCATTCAGAGCATCTACATCGGCAGCAATCCAGGTATTGATTTCGTTCAGCAGGTTGTCAGTGTAGATCCCGTGCAGTATTCTGTCACTGTCTGCGGTTTCAGTAGTTGTAAAGAACAGCTGGGAGTCATATTCAGCAATATCGATGGCTTTTATGTTTTTCATTTCGAAAGTCTTGGACTGGGTGTCTGATACAGACTTGCAGTATTTATTATCCCAGTCAAAATTTTCTCCTGGCTTGCAGTACTTGTATTGAGGCCAGCAGTCATTGTGATCATATTCCTTGCATACCACACTTTCGAAAAGCTTGTAGGATTTAATGTTGGTTATAGGCTTTCCGAACATCGGGAACCAGTCACCGCCCGATTCGCGATAGTGCCAGTACCAGGATTCCTCTGGTGAATAGTATCGGGTAGTCTTTTCGTTTTTAATTACAATTTTGTCAGCCCAGTTGTCAATGATTTCCTGTGCATACTGTTTGTTGTTACCGGAGATTAAACCTCTGATGTCGTCTCCCCAGCACCACAGATTGTGTCCTTCTTTGTCCGTTGTTTCCTGGGTTGACAGTGCACAGTGGGCCCAGTACCCGCTTTGAGTTATAGATCTGAATTTTACCCCGTCAGGAGCTGGAACCTTTACCGGATATGGAACCATCCACAGATATTCAGTGATCTCATGCGTGCCCTGACTCATAATTTTTATCGGTCTGTGCATACGATCATTTTCATGAGCAGCACCTAGCTCGTAGGCGGTGTTGTCTCCCCAGCAGTATATGTCGCCTTCCGCTGTCAGTGCGCAGCTGTGGTTCTGCCCAAGAGAAAGATCAACCACGTTACTGAGATATCCTGTCTTGGAGTTCTGTTTTCCTGCCACAACCTTGCTGGCATAACCTACAGGTTCTGTCATTGTTTTAATAAAACCTTCCTTGCCGATTCCTAACTGACCGTTATAGTTCCCTCCCCAGCAGTAAACTTCCCTATTCAGAGTGATTGCACAGCCATGTATATTTCCTGTAGCTACCTTTGTTATGCCGCTTAGATGGATATATTCAGGATCTTCGTCAGTTTTCCTATCCGGATTTTTAATCAGCACCGGCAGAGGTTTGGCGGTATAGTTATTCTTCAGGTACATTAATTCGTCAGTGTTTTCAATGGAGTATTTTTCCACATTTAATTTGCTTTGGGTGAATTCCTGATTGCCAAGGTTGTTCCATGCGTTGTTTCCCCAACACCATACTTCATTTGCTTTGGTTACACCGCAACGCCATTCATCTGCAAGACCTGTGCTAAGGGAAACAAAGGAAGTGTTGAGAACTTTAAGTTTACCGCTGATAGCCTTGGTCAGATCTGCGTCATCCTTAACGGCACCGTCCACACCAAGCAGAGTTTCCTTGAGTTCTTCAGCATGTGTCTTTACGGAGTCAAGATGCTGGAGAGTAATGGACAGAATTTCGTCTTTATTCTTTGTTGCGGTGATTTCGCTGTTGGTTTTAGGGAGCATGTTGAGAGATGCCATCAGTTCTCCGGCAAGCAGCGAGGAAACATTCTGCTCTTTGTTGTCACCCTCTGCATTATTGTAGTCAGACTGGATAGTCTCAAGATCTGTGCCCAGAGATTCTGCAATTTTTTTCATGGTTTCTTCATATTCTTCACTGGTCGATGCCTGACCTGAATGGATCATTTCGGTCATGGTAGTGTATGGAGTGAGTTTGAATGATTTACCGGATGTATCCTCTTTTTCCGGATCTGAATTTAGTTCACCAGATTTAAAAAATTTGGTTCCAAGCAGGACCATATCGTTTTTGGTTTCTGTTTTTTTACCTAGAATAATGTCTGTAGTTCCTTTTTTTGCCACAGCTTTGAACTTGACAGATTTCATTTGTTCCAATTTCTTTTTCTGCTTATCGTTGATTTCGAAAGTAGATTTTCCGTTATCATCTGTTTTTGCGGTTCCGAATTCTGCGTCACATTCTAAATTTTCATTATTAACGATACATACATCAATTCCTGTCAGATATCCGTCGATAACCTGAACTTCTAATTGGGTGTTCTGTGAACCTCCTGATGATGAATGTCCTCCACCTCCGCATCCTGTTATCAAACAGGACATAATTGCTGTCATAAGTAAAGATAATTTAAAATCAGCCATAGTATTATCCCTTGAGTTAGTTATATAGAAAAACATCTTTCTGCAAGTATATGTCAATAAATTACTGTTTAAAATGAAAGTGTTTTTTATTTTTGATAATTGTCTCAAATATGTTGATTGAGTACAGATGCTTTTGACTGAGATCACAGTATTGGTTTGATTGAGATCTCAACAATACAATATGGATAATATAGAGAGGAGAATACAGGAGAAAATCTACTGCTGTCTTAAGCTGACGGCAGTAGACTTTGGTGTTATTCTGGTTGTGCTGTCTGTGGAACAGCAGATTCAGATGACACAGCCTCTTGTGTTGAAGATTTTTGTATAACCTGATCGCTGTTATTATTTTCAGCCGCGGATTTCTTCTTTTCCTCCAGCGCCGTAATCATGTCTGTCAGATCTGCAACAACCTGCTCGTCGGCTATCTGCCAGCCGTCGCGGCTGTAATATCTGATGATTGAGAGCAGTATTTTCAGCTTTTCAACATCTCCGGCGTGGTTTTTAACAGCTTCTTCAATCTGCTGCTGAAAAACCGGAGCCCGTGCATCAAGGTATGAGACGATCCTCTCATTCCACTTTGCCGCCTCCCGATCATTAAGATACTGGGAGAAATTTCTTGCTTTATATCTGAAAAGCAGCCGGCGCAGGGTACTGTTTGAAAAATTGATTTCATCAAAGACAAAAGGATCCTTCGCTTCTCTTTCATGGATGATATTTTTGTTTCGGCGATCTTCAGGTGACAGCGAGAAAAGACTGTACAGCATATGCTCCGGATCCGGTTCTGCGGGATCGGCTGATGCGGCGAAGCGGTTTTTCTCCAGTACAATCATTCTGTCCATAAGCCCTGCAAGAAGATCATTGCTTTCAATATATTCAAGATTTGCGGCAACCTTCTTCAAATCGATGTTGAGTCTGGCAGCCCGCTGCGGTCTTTTGGCTATAACCGAGTATTCGCTGAGCGCAGGGCATCTTGCTGTGTTGATTTTTACCAGACCAAGCTGACGCAGATCCAGATCCTCCGCCAATGCCTGTTCCGGTGAAGAGGCAAGTTTGAACAGACTGTCCAGATCCTGATCAAGTCTCCAGCCGTAGATTGATGAGCCCTTGTCGTTTCTCAGGTATACCGGAAGGATTACCCCGGTATAGAGAGTTTCAGGGCCGTAGCCGGTATCGACGTGAACCAGTGGTGATTTTATGAATCTGCCGGACATGCTGTCGTAGAAGGTTTCCTCGATACTTCTTTTGGTACGGAGGTTGAAAAAGTAGTTAAAGAGTTTAGGTTTGCGATCATGGATGAGTTTTGCCAGCTGTACGGTCGCCTCAACATCAGACAGTGCATCATGGGCATGGCCGTGTTCCAGACTGTTGGCTTTACTCATGTGTTCAAGGCGCATTGAAACACCGCTGCCCTCAGGGTTCTGCGGCCAGTTGATCTCCTCAGGTGAAAGAGCGTAGCAGGCTCTTACCAGGTATACCAAATCCCATCTGGTGCTGTTGTTTGACGGACTGCTGTTGAAAGCGTAGGGATCATAAAAATTGCGGAATGCGGTAAAACGCAGATATTCATCGTCGAATTTTACGTTATTGTATCCGAGCACGCAGTTATCAGGTCTGGTCAGAAATCCGATTACCCGGTTGATAAACTCGTTTTCCCGGTATGCATCCTTGCGGTATAAGGTTTCCACCGACTCCGGGGTGATCCCGGTAACCAGCATGGATTCCACGTTCGGAATATAGTCCTGCTGGGGCAGACAGTAGATTACTGTTTTTTCCAGTATGTTGAAACTGCTGTCGGTTCTGACAGCTGCAAACTGGGCAATACGGTCGCTTCGCGGATCAAGTCCGTAGGTTTCGAGATCATAAAAAGTGAAATATTTAACGTTGCTGGAGGCATCCATCGGGTAAAACTCCGTGATTACTGATCCTGTTTTTCCTTGAAGGCACGGGCGGCTGGCGAATATTCGTAGCCGTGTTCGTCAAAATAAGAGATGAAATCGTCCTGATCCAGATCTTCAGCCCTGAGCAGTTCGTCAAGATCTGCATAGTCATCCCGAAGCTTGGTGTTGACCCGGCTCAGTACAATAAAAAAATCGCTGCGGCGGTAGTTTCCAAGTTCCATCGTAAAATCCCCCGTTAAACCAGCAAACTTGAAATTTCGTACAGCTGTTCATCGAACTGATGCTGCATCTGGGCAAGACAGGCCGCAATCTCGTGATGGACTATCCTGTTGTTCTGAATGCCGATGCAGACTCCGCCGATATTGCGCTTGATCAGATCCACTGCATAAACGCCCATGCGTGATGCTATGATGCGATCGAACGGGGTAGGGCTTCCGCCGCGCTGAACATGACCGAGAATGGTGGTTCTGATTTCAAGACCGGAGTGGGACTCGAGATCAGATGCCAGTTCGTTGATATCAATCATTTTTTCACACAGAACGATAATGGCATGTCTCTTGCCCTGGTTAAGGCCTTCATTCACCCGTTTGAACAGTTCCTCCCTGGAAAGTTCCTTTTCCGGAACGATCACAAATTCCGCGCCGCTGGCAACAGAACTGTATAGCGCAAGATCCCCGCAGTGGCGGCCCATGGTTTCCACCAGTGAAATTCTTTTGTGAGATGATGCGGTATCGCGCAGTTTATCGATAGCGTCGACTACATTGTTAAGAGCAGTGGAGAATCCGATGGTGTAGTCGGTACCCGGAATATCATTATCGATGGTTCCAGGAATTGCCACACACGGAAAACCTTCAAAGGAAAGAAGTTTGGCACCCTGGTATGAGCCGTCACCGCCGATAACAACCAGCCCCTCAATCCCGTGCCGGCCGAGGATCTCTATGGCCTCTTTACGGACCTCCTGCTCTACAAATGCCGGAAACCTTGCGGTTCCTAGGATGGTGCCGGAGCGGTTGATAATGTCTGAAACGTCTTCGCGGTGCAGATCATAAATACGATCCTGGTGAAGGCCGAGATAACCGTCTCTGATCCCGCTTACTTCGATTCCGCTGGCAAGAGCGGCTCTTACCACTGCACGGATGGCGGCGTTCATTCCGGGAGCATCGCCACCGCTTGTCAAAATACCTATTTTCTTAATCATAATAATAATCTAGTTTGAAAAATTTCCGACCATTCTACCACAAAATAACCGGTCATACTCATTCAATGATCCGAACTTTGGTGCAGTTCACGGCAATAAAAAAGAGATCTTGCGATCTCTTTTTTATTTTATTGATATTTAGAACCTATGCGCAGGCTGTGATTACAGAGCCTTGGTTGCGCTTTCGATGATGGTGGTGAAGTCAGGAGCCTTCAGTGAAGCACCGCCAACCAGACCGCCGTCGATATCAGGCTGCTTGAACAGATCGTATGCAGTCTTTGCATTGCATGAACCGCCGTAGAGGATCTGAACGCTGTCAGCCACATCCTTGCTGTATTTAGCCAGCAGAGCGCGGATGTTTGCGTGAACATTCTGAGCGATTTCAGGAGTTGCAGTCTTGCCGGTTCCGATAGCCCAGATTGGTTCGTAGGCGATAACTGCGTTCTTGAAGGCATCGATGCCGTTTACATCGATAACAGCCTTGAGCTGTTTTTCGCATACTGCGTTGGTTTCACCCTTTTCGAACTGTTCCAGGCTTTCACCGATGCACAGAACCGGAACCAGACCAGCAGCCTGGATTGCCTTGAACTTGTTGGCAACAACTTCATCAGTTTCATTGTGGTATGCTCTTCTTTCGCTGTGACCAACGATTGCGTATTTGCAGCCGAATTCTTTAATCATTACAGGAGAGTTTTCACCGGTAAAAGCACCGCTGTTGTGAATATCTGCATCTTCTGAACCGTACTTCAGTGCTGAACCTGCAGCAAGCTGTTCAACCAGACCGATGAAAATTGCAGGTGCACATACGGCAACTTCAACTTTAGGATTTGCAGCGGCAGGAGCTTTAAGTGCGTTAACCAGTGCAGTTACGGATTCTTTTGTACCGTTTAATTTCCAGTTACCCATTACTAATGGAGTTCTCATGTTTTTTTCCTCTAAAATAAGATCAAAGATAAACCTGATTGATATTCCGCCCCGACTGCGGCCTGTCTGTGCAGCGCCGTTTATCCGGACGGTTCGCAAGTGCCGTATTCCCGAACCGGCGGGTGCCGCACTCACTGTAACAATCTGCCGGTCCGCGGTTGTGCGGCTTTCTGTCCGACCGGCACATTATAGCATATCGTGTACAGGAATGTAAGTTTGCAGAAAATCTGTGATTTTCCGCACCGGACTGCGGCGGCCTGGGAAAACTGTCTGTTACCGTACAGCACAACCTCCTGCCGGGACTGTGGACAATACCGCTGCAGGACAGTATGCTGGTTATTTATCCACCGTTTACGGCTGAAATGTGAACAGCCGGATTTTTTAAAATGGTAACAGAATATATGTCAGCTAAATTATTGATTTTACTAGTAAAAATAATTTTGCAGGTGGTGCTTGACAATTGTGGCAGGCCAGTCGCTGACTGCATTCCGGATATTTTTCTGATAGTTGTCAACAGAATTATCCACAGGTTTTGTGAATAACTTTCTGGAATGCCGGTCCGATCTTGCAGGATCGGGATGAGTGCAAAATTTTAAGGAGCTCCGGTTGAGCCTCCCGATCTGTTACGGAGGCTTAAACCGTTACGCGTGGCGCTGAATCATTATTTGCTCCCGGCCCCGGAGAGTGAAGAACCGTCAGCCGGATCAGAGCTGTTTTTGTGTTTTCCGTTTCAATTACCGCAATCAGATTGAATTTCAGACAAAATATCTGATGACAGCGGCCTGACTGGATAAAAATTATCCACCGTTTTGGATAAAATATGCGCAGTGGATAATGATGATGTGGTTGTAACAGTTTGTATTGTATAAGTATTTGATTTTACGTATAAAAACAAAAATCCAAGTAATGCTTGACAACGGTGTAACCACAGCTCAGAACTGCATCCGGGATAATTTTTTCTTTGTTTTCCACAGAGTTGTCCACAGATTTTGTGTATAACCGCCGCCGGATAATGAGATAAGTCGCAAACGGCATTCCGGACTGTCTGCGGATCCCTGCTTATTTCCCCTGGCAGTTCCTCCCCTGGAGGTGCAGTCCGGTGATTTATACTGTCTGCCGGCATTTTCTGATCAGACCTGAGCTCCTGATGGTGAAGAAGCGTCGACCGGACCGGAGCTGCTTGAGTTTCCCGTTTAAATTCACCGCAATCAGATTCAAATTCAGACAAAATATTTGAAACTTTCGGCCGGTCAGGATAAAAATTATCCACTGTTTTGGATAAAATCTGCACAGTGGATAATGATGTTGGGAGTGTAATGGTTGACGTTGTGTAAGTGTTTGATTTTACGTATAAAAATTAAATTTTAAGTAATGCTTGACAACTGTGTAACCCTAGAGCTGAACTGCTTTGGTGATGTTTTTTTCGTTGTTTTCCACAGAGTTGTCCACAGGTTTTGTGTATAACCGCCGCCGGATAACGAGTTGAGCCGCAACCGGCGTTCCGGACCGTCTGCGGAACCGGACTCATTTTACCCTGGGCAGTTCCTCCCACCTGGTGGTGTAGTTCGGGGATTTGTACTGTTTGCGGGCTTTCCATTTCCGATCGATCCCCTGGCCGAGAAAGAAGATCTGCTCATCCTTACGGTTTATGCGGTCAATCAGGTTCATAAGTTTCTGTGATTTCGGATCTTCATCGAAGCTTTTGAACAGATCAAGCTGAACCGCCCCGCTGTCATCGAGATCAGACAGTATTACACCGACCTTGCTGTAAAGGTAGTGATCCCTCCAGATCTGATGCAGCAGTGAGACTGCGGCGTTGATCAGGATCCTGCTGTCGGCGGTGGGATAGACAAATTTTTTTGCAAGGCTGGCTGCATAGTAGTCGCTGCTGCCGCTGAAACTGCTGGTGCGGAAGAAAACTGTAATCATCCCCGCACTCTGACCGTCCTTTCTAAGTGATTCGGCCGCCCTGACCACGTGGTTGCACAGAGACTCCTTGATGCTGTTGAAAACTGAGGTTGGCTGTCCGAGGGTGCTTGAATGCATAATCTGCCTGCGCAGCGGAGGGTTTTCGTTCATTTCAAAGCACAGCTCCCCGGTCAGTTCCGCCGCGGTGCGTTCAAGGTTTACCCCGAATCTGCGTCTTAACTGTTCGTGATCGCTGCGGGCAAGATCATAGGCTGTTCTGATGTTGAGCCGGTCGAGGTGTTCCCGGTACTGCCGCCCCACCCCCCAGACGTCATCAAGGGGGCTGATCCTGGCAAGTCTGCTCTGGCGGGCAGGATCTGTAAGATCGACCACCCCTCCGGTTTTCGGATATTTTTTTGCGGCGTAGTTTCCCAGTTTGGCCAGTGTTTTGGTGGGGGCAAAGGCCACACTTACCGGGATCCCGATTGACTGCAGAATACTGGCTTTGATCTTGCGGCCGTATCCGGTCAGATCGGATATTTCCTTTACTCCGGTGAGATCAAAAAAAGCCTCGTCGATGGAATACTGCTCGACACAGGGGGCAAAGTCGTGGAGATGCATCATGATCCGGTTTGAAAGATCCCCGTAGAGGGCAAAATTGCAGGAGAATACGGCAATTCCGTAACGTTCGATTTCGTTTCTGATTTTGAATACCGGCACCCCCATGGGAATGCCCAGCTTTTTGGCTTCAGCGGAACGGGAAATTACACAGCCGTCGTTGTTTGACAGAACCACCAGCGGAACTCCCGCGAGATCAGGCCGGAAAACCTTTTCGCAGGATGCGAAAAAATTGTTGCAGTCTATTAAGCCAATGATCCGCCCGGACATATTATGAACAGCCGCCCGTACTGTCCAGCGGCCTATGGATCAGACGGAAACAGCCGTCGGTCTCCTCCAGATAGTCGAACCCGCTGTCATTCCAGTCTCCCAGCACATACCGGGTAAGTCCTCTGTTTTCATAACTGCTGATCCCCGGTTTGTGGGTATGACCGTGAATGCAGATCCGGCAGCTGTACTCATCCATCATGGTGAAAAAATCGGATTCAACAATGTCCATAATCTGAAGAGGTTTGCTCTGTTTGTCGCGTGCGGCGCCGGCTCTGATGTGATCGGCGATCTTCTGCCTGATAAACATGGGCAGGCAGAAATAGAGAAAGCGGTAGACCGGATTGAGACGGATCCTGCGGAATTTCTGGTAGCTCAGATCGAGGGTGCACAGACTGTCTCCGTGGCATAGAAGAACACGGTTTGCGCCTGCGGTTATGACTGTCGGATCTTTAATCTGCAGCATGCCGCACCTGCGGCAGTAGGAGGAGCCGAGCAGAAAATCCCGGTTCCCGGCCATGAAAAATTTACGGGCGGAAACCTCCGACAGATGCCGGGCAACCTCCGCCTGATATGGTGTTTTCTGTCCGTCGCCGATCCAGTAGTTGAACAGATCCCCGAGAATATAAAGTTCATCACAGCCGGAGCATTCCTCCTCCAGAAAGCGTAAAAATGTACCGGTTATATCCGGCAGCCGGCTGTCAAGATGGAGATCCGAGATGAAGATTCGACGCATCCGGATTTATTCTTCTACGTCTACGCTTTCAATAACAACAGCCTCCAGCGGAACGTCACTGTAGAAGCCGACGCGTCCGGTTCTCACCTTTTCGATTGTGTCAACAACGTCCTGTCCGGCTTCAACTTCACCGAAAACACAGTAGCCCCAGCCTTCCTCGGTTTTTGATTTGAAGTTCAGGTAGCTGTTGTCCACGGTGTTGATGAAAAACTGGGAGGTGGCGGAGTGAGGTTCCTGGGTTCTTGCCATGGCAATGGTGTATTTAGTGTTTTTCAGACCGTTGTCAGCTTCATTTCTGATCGGATCGCGGGTATCCTTCTTTTCCATGTCCGCGGTCAGTCCGCCGCCCTGGATCATGAATTTCTTGATTACACGGTGGAATATTGTTCCGTTATAATGTCCGTCCTTTGCGTATTTGAGAAAATTCTCACAGGTGATCGGAGCTTTGTCGGTGAATAACTGGATCTTAATGTCGCCTTTGTTTGTATGCATGATTACCATGGTATTTTTGCCTCTGTAATTGTTATTGATGATGTACTGGATTATAGCATACATTTAGCGCATACTTTACGGGTTTTGAACTGCTTCACCGTCAGTTTTATCCGGCAGTCCCGCGGTAAATTTTGTAAAAAACTGCTGTGAAATTTGCTATAATCGACGCGTTGAAAATTTAAAAACAAAGAATTGCTACAGTGGTTTAATATGCTAAAAATTTATAATACCCTAACCAAAAACAAGGAAGAATTTGTTCCAATCGTTCCAGGCAGGATCGGCATGTATGTATGCGGCGTGACAATCTATGATCTGTGCCATATCGGCCATGCCAGAACCTTTGTCTGCTTCGATGTGATTGTACGCTACCTGCGTTTCAGAGGATTTGAAGTAAAATACGTCAGAAATATCACCGATATCGATGACAAGATTATCAGACGTGCAGCTGAAAACGGCGAAACCATCAAAGAGCTGACCGACCGCATGGCGGTGTGCATGCATGAGGATTTCGATGCCCTCGGCATACTGCGTCCCGATATCGAGCCTAAGGCCACTGAAAATATTGATGAAATCATTCATATTGTGAAGCTGCTGGTGGATCAGGGATATGCATATGCAGCCGACAACGGTGATGTGATGTTTGCTGTTGACACCTTCAGCGACTACGGCCGCCTGTCCGGTCAAAATCTTGAGAAACTTCAGGCCGGCGCCCGCGTCGATGTAGAGAATTCAAAGAGAAATCCGATGGATTTCGTTCTGTGGAAGAAGTCCAAGCCGGGAGAGCCGATGTGGGAATCCCCTTGGGGACCTGGCAGACCGGGCTGGCATATTGAATGTTCAGCCATGAACAGTAAATATCTCGGCACTCATTTTGACATCCACGGCGGCGGATCAGATCTGATGTTCCCGCATCACGAAAATGAAATTGCCCAAAGCTGCTGTGCATTCCATGACACATATGTAAATACCTGGATCCATTCAGGTATGGTTATGATCAACAAAGAGAAAATGTCGAAGTCACTCGGCAACTTCTTTACCATTCGCGACGTACTGAATGAATATGACGGAGAAACCGTGAGATTCTTCCTGATGAGCGGCCAGTACCGCAGTGCTCTCAACTATTCCCAGGAGAATCTTGAACTGGCAAGAACCGGACTGACCAGACTGTACACCTCGCTGGCGGATGTTCCGGCAGTCCCTTACAGTGAAGAGTCCGGCGCATCCTATGTTGAAAAATTCACCGCTGCCATGGATGATGATTTCAATACGCCTGAGGCTTATTCAATACTGTTTGATCTGGCACGCGAGATCAACCGTCTCAAGGCGACTGAACCTGAAGAGGCGGCAAAACTGGCTGCAGTTCTGAAAAAACTCGGCTCCGTTCTCGGGATCCTTCAGCAGGAACCGTCGGTGTTCCTTAAAGCAGGAAGAAAAACCGGGGATGACGGTGAAACCGCGAAGATTGAAGCTCTGATTGAAGAGCGCAGAAATGCCAAGAAGAATAAGGACTGGGCGAAGGCTGACGCTGTCCGCAATGAACTTCAGAGTATGGGGATCATTATCGAGGACGGTCCGAACGGAACCACCTGGCGCCGCAAGTAGTACCGTTCTGACGCAGATCGGCCGGCCGTATGAATACATGACGGTCAGGCGGCATTTTATGTTTGCAGTATGAAGGAGCTGTCAAGTGCAGTTTAAAAAAGGCTACAACTGGAAAGCCTGTTATGACGAGGAGCGCGGACTTTATACCGCGCAGTACGGTCAGTACGGCGGATACACTCTGTACGAAATCACCAGAGAGATTTTTGACAGACTTGAGGACGCTGTAACAACAGAACTGGACGCCTGCAGACTGCTTGATTCCGGCCGGCGTCTGTACAAAAGTGTGGATGATCGCTGCGGACCTCCATATGATATTGTTTTTGACGAGGATTTCAGAAATCTCTGTCCTTGGGCTAATATTCCAGACTCCCGTGGAACCGTGCTGGGAGCTGAAATGACTGATGCTGTGGTTGAGGTGCTGGCATCGGAAAAGAACAACCGTGAGCAGAGAAGGGAAAAACGCAGAAAGCGGGAGGAACAGAACGGCAGTACCGATCTGCAGCTCTCCTGAAGAATGATTACGGGCTTCAGAACACCGTCCGGCCTGGACCGGACGGATCTTAATGACGTGTTATTGATCCTGCATCGGGATCTTCTTTAACTGATCAACCGCCTCTTTTGATACCTGAAATATCTGAAAGTCTTCCAGATTCCAGAGAAAACTGTCCGACGGAGTCATTTTGCAGGAGAAACTTATCGGCCTCTCCTCATCATCCTGATTGATTTTATTACCAACTACAATCCAGTACTGCGGATCGTCACTGATCCGCGGCGGTTTAATCTGTGTTACCCGCAGCGACATTTCATTTCCAAGTCGCATGGCTGCAAACTTCAGACATGAGAACTGCGCATCCTTCTTCAGATTTTCATCCTTGACCAAATCTTCAGGCTCCTTCTCCTCCAGTTTTGTGGCGGAATTTGCGGCCTTATTTGCCGGCTGGTAGCCTTCCTTCAGCGGAATGGCATTTGCGTTTAGGGAAAAAATCACTGTAAATAGTGATGAAGTTAGATTAATTAGAATTTTTTTCATTGCAATATCAAAAAGATCTATATAATTGAATTAAGGTCAATAAACTTTTTTATACTGTTTATTATCTCACTTTCACGGTATATGACAATATTATTTATAAACAGTGAAAGCGGGACGGAAGGAAAATGGAGGTTCTTTTTTATGAGGTTGGTTGGAATTGCAGTTACTGTTGCGAGTGCTGTCATGTTGGCGGCATGCGGTCAGGATTCGGGCAGAACTGATCTTGGCGGCGATTTTGATTTTTCGCTGTATTCAACTTCTATCGGTCTGACAGCTTCTGTCTGTGCCGTGTCTCTCAATAAAAATATAACCTACAGTGCAAGCATGGGTGATGTTACTGCCCAGAGTGACTGTATAGCCAAGACATTTCCTGCTGCCGGAACTTATTCCGCTACTTTTACCGCAAAACTCGGAAATCAGACTGACAGCAAGACCATCAGTTTTGAAGTCGTGGACAACGGTGTGAATTTTGTTGAAAGAAAGGTTATCGGCGGCGGTAAGGTTCCTGAGAGTGACAAACCTGCAGCGGAAAAGAAAGAAGCGCCGAAGGTAGAGGAACAGCCAAAGACTGAAGAGACACAAAAGGTAGAGGAACAGCCAAAGACTGAAGAGACACAAAAGGTAGAGGAAC
>ODAI013645791.1_pt1 | contig 17270 bp, 15 predicted proteins | sample 1539321 | NCBI WGS metagenome assembly ODAI01 (sample SAMN02144231, study PRJEB22623) | gut metagenome | biome: sheep rumen | host: Ovis aries | place: New Zealand | reverse complement strand
GGGGGTCTTTTTGCAGGCTGCGCGTCCTGCCGGGCAGCTTCTTCCTGCTCCTCATTTTCCATGCTGCCGGAAGCATCCTCCAGTTCAAACCAGAAGGACACGCCGCCCGGAACATTTTCCACGCCGTAAGCCTGATGGAAGGACTCCATGATCGCCTTCACAATCGACAGGCCGACGCCGCTGCCCCCGTATTCCCTGGTCCTGGCCTTGTCCACCTTAAAGAACTTATCCCAGACCAGATTCAGGTCTTCCTCAGGGATCGGCTCGCCGCTGTTGAAAACAGATACGCGGACTTTCCCGCTCCCCTCCGTGCGTTCTGCCCGGATCACGATCTTCCTTTCCCCCTCCACATGGTTGATCGCATTGCTCAGGTAATTCGTAAGGACCTCCTCAACCTTGAACTCATCTCCCCAGACCGGGAGGGTCTCCGGCCCCTCATAGGCAAGCTCCGCCTCCTTCTGGGCGGCAAGAATCTGCGTGGAGGAAACCTTGCCCCTGATCAGGTCCGCCAGATCAAAACGGACCATCTCGACCACATCCTCACCGAATTCCAGCTGGTTGAGGGTGAGAAGCTTGCGGACCAGGGTATTCATCTTCCCGGCTTCATCGATGATCACGTCGCAGTAATAATCCCGGGAGTCCGGATCGTCATTGACGCAGTCCTTCAGTCCCTCCGCATATCCCTGTATCAGGGCAAGGGGCGTCTTGAGCTCATGGGAAACATTTGAGAGAAATTCCCTGCGCTCATCATCCATCTTTATCTTCTCGTCCAGGTTTTTCTGCAGCTCATTGTTGGCGGTCTTAAGTTCCGAGATCGTCGTCTCCAGGGTCTCGCTCATCCGGTTGAAATGCTCCCCGAGCTGGCCGATCTCGTTCTCCCCGCCGCTGGTATATTTGGCGTCAAAATCCAGATTTGCCATCCGTTCCGACAGGAAGGTCAGCTCCCGGATCGGTTTCGCGATCCGTCTGCTCATCCAGCCGATCATGATGATGCTGATGAAGATCGCGACAACAATCGTATAGAGGATAAACTCGCTGGAAATTCTGGCGCTTGCCCGGATGCTCTCCATCGGTATGCGCATGATGATGTGGAAGCCGCTGCTTTCCAGAATTCCCCAGATCTCAAGGAATTCACTCTCCATGCGCCTGTCTGTCTTTTTCTGGATCGTATAATAATCCGTCTCTTCCAGAATCTGAGCGTCATCGTTGTCAAAACCCATGCTGTAGGCATAGAGCCTGCCGGCCATGACCACGTCCTCCGGGTCTCCGTCCCCGATCACCGGCTCATAATCCAGGTTCAGTACAACCAGGCTGATATTGCCCGAGCGCTCCAGTTCGGTAAAATCTCCCTGAAAATAGTTCTCATCAATGCCGTCCTGCCCGATGTGGGCGTCGACCAGTGTATAAGCCCGGGTCAGAATACTGCGCAGCCTGACCTCATAGAAGCGTTCCAGGAAAACATTATTGGCGAAAAGCATCGCCACCATGACCAGGACAAGCAGGCTGATAAACATGACCGCCAGCTGCCTGGCAATTGATTTTTTCATAAGTCCCGATTCCTCCGGAAAATGCAGAATCCTGCCATATCAGCATGACAGCCGGAAAAGTCCTGATACTGAAACATCCTGCTGTCAGAAATGCCCTGATGCCGAAACAGATCAGCGCCCCCGCAACTGCCGCAGAGGCGCTGATCTGTATCCTGCTGACATGCTTCTTCAGCATATCACGATTTGTTTACTTTTTCCACCAGGATTCTCTTCTGCCGGAACATCCCGGCATGGCGGAATCGAAAAGCCGATAACAAAAGCGTCCGCCGGAGTTAACAGAAAGTCCCCGGCATATTGCTGTCACAGCCCTCCGCACATCAGGCTTCAGGCCGGCAGTATTTACGCTTTCTCCAGATATACGCTGTATTCTTCCCTGCTGGCCGCCCATCCGATCCGCTCGGCACAGGGAATGCGCTCCTTCAGTTCCCTCAAGAGTTCCCCGGCGCACTCATGAGGCAGCGCGATCAGGAGGCCGCCGCTGGTCTGCGGATCATAAAAGATATCCTGCAGCTCCCGGCTGACCTTCTCAGAAGCGTATACGCCTTTGCCTGCGTAGTCCCTGTTCCGGTAGGCTCCGGCGGGAATCAGGCCCATCCGCGCGCATTCAAGCGCCTCAGGATGGAAAGGTACCCGGTCCGCGTCTATATGAATCGATACCCCGCTGCCCTGGGCCATCTCATAGCTGTGCCCCAGCAGGGCAAAACCGGTCACGTCCGTACAGCTGTGCACAGGATATCTGACCATGATGTCCCTCGCCTCTTTATTCAGGGTCTTCATCTGTGCGCAGATCCGTTCCACGACCGAGGGCTCCGCCATTTCTGCCTTCGCGGCGGTCATCAGGATCCCTGTTCCCAGGGGTTTTGTCAGAATCAGATCATCACCCGGTCTGGCGCCGCTGTTGGTCAGAACCCGGTCCGGATGCACAAACCCTGTCACGGCGAGACCGTAGATCGGCTCCGCGCCGTGGATCGTATGCCCGCCTGAGATGATCGCGCCGGCCTCATAGGCCTTCTCATAGCCGCCCCGCAGGATCTCCTGCACGGTGTGGCGGTCCATCTGCTCCGGTATGCACATCAGGTTCAGTGCCAGCTTCGGCTCCCCTCCCATGGCATAGACGTCGCTCAGCGCATTGGCTGCCGCAATCTGCCCGAACAGAAAGGGATCATCCACGATCGGCGGAAAAAAGTCCGTTGTCTGCACCAGCGCCAGTTCATCGCTGACTTTGTATACACTGGCGTCGTCGCTCTTGTCAAAGCCCACGATCAGATTCGGATCGGTCCTTGTCCGGAAGCCTTCCAGCAGGCTGACCAGGGTCCCCGCTCCGACTTTTGCCCCGCAACCGGCGCAGCTGGCCAGTTTTGTAAGCTTTACCTCTGTCTCCATTCCTTCTTCCTTCCGTCCCTGGTTATGATACAGCCCCGCGCTGTCCCGGCAGCTCCAGAGCAGTCCTGCTTTTTCTGCTGCGGCGTTTCCCGCAGAATAAACAGACGCTCAGCAGCCCTCAGAGGCCTTAATCTTCAGCTGCCCCTGGCCCGGTATTTCAGGATATAACCGCTGTCTGAAGCTTCCACAATCTGCTCCAGTTCCTCCGGTATCTCCCCGCAGGGAAAAAAATCATCCCCCGTCTGGTAGCGGACACAGGTCCCGCAGCTGGAGCTGAGATCCCTGGGCACGGGGCCGGGTTTGGAAACCCATCCTGCCCGGCCGCAGAGCTTATGAAAGCGCATGGCGCCGAAATGGCTGAAAAATGTGGCGATATAATTCATATACAGGTCCACCAAAACATGGCTGCTGCAGCTGCCGCATCTGAACTGCCCTCTGCGCTGCATATGCCGCAGTCATTTATTTACTGAGTTCCAGACGGTACTGGCCGTTCTCCTCCGTCAGCTTCACGCGGTAGCCCTGGCTCTCCGCGAAGCGGGTAACATTCTCCCTGGAAGCCACATTGTCCACCAGGACCGCATAGCGGTTCTCACCGCTCTTCAGGGCTTTTCTGGTCATAATCACAGGTTCCGGACACGAAAGTCCTCTTGCGTCGATGGTATTCATGCTCATTCCTCCCTCCTGAATGTATTGATGCAGGCGATCGCAGCCACTGCCAGAATTCCGATCACAACAGCGATCTTTCCGTTTGCCGTCGGCCCCTCCCCGCTGGAAGCAAGACCGAAGTTATGGGCAAATGCGGCGCCGACCATCAGTCCGATCACCGCGCAGGCGCTGTCGGAATTTCCTTCACCGGCCATAACCAGCTGGCGAAGCGGACAGCCTCCCAGAAGGACGCAGCCAAAGCCGGCAAGATACATGCCGAGCGCGTTCCAGAGCCCGTCCGTATGCGCGACCGGCTGCCCTGCAAGACCGAGGTGGAAATATCCGCCTATGGCGGCATTCAGGACAAGGTTGCAGACAAGGGCGCTGACCAGAATCGCGGCGAAACCGCAGATCAGCCGGTACTCTCTGAAGAGGAGGATATCACGGATGCCGCCGACCATGCAAAGCCTTGTTTTCTGGGCGATGGCTCCGACAATCAGGCCTGCCGCAAGGCTGACCAGGATGGCCGCATGCTTCGCACCTGGTCCTCCTCCCGCTTCCGTAAAATGAATGAAGGCGGGAGCGGTGACAAGCAGCAGCAGAAAGACTATCTCAATAACGGGAAGGATGCCTCCCTCCAGTGCGGGCAGCCTGTAGGTTCTGCGAAGGGAATAGCCGCTGTTCAGGAAAAATACACCGGTCAGAATGCCCAGGAAAAATCCCGCGAATCCGAACAGGGCGTTCATATCTCCGCCGGCCAGGCGTACGATCATGCGGAAAGGGCAGCCCAGGAACATCAGGCAGCCGATCATAACAAAGAAGCCGAGGATAAAACGGGTCATCGGCGAACTGCCGCCCCGCGGCGAGAATTCTTTGCCTGCCAGTGCAAGAAGCGTACTGCCGAGGACAATTCCGATAATTTCCGGACGAATATACTGAACTGCGGCCGCCTGATGCAGGCCCAGCGCTCCGGCGGTATCCCTCAGAAAGCAGGCGATACAGAATCCCATATTGGAAGGATTCCCGAAAAATACCAGCAGAGAGGCGATCACACCTATGATGAGCCCTCCTGCTATAATCTGCGTCATTTCTTTTGATCTGTTCACAAGCTTCTCCTCCTCGGGCATGTTCATATGCCCTCTTTCTGTATATTCTCTACAAATCAGATCCCAGGAAGAATCTGATTTTGTGTATTATTATAGTTCTCTTTCCTGTCCTGTTCAAATTGCAATTATTTATCTTCTCATTTGTTTTATTTGATTTTTCAATAAATCATGGTAAGCTGTATGTGAAACGCAATCTACAAACCGGAAGCGCCTGCGATATTCAGACCAGTCTGCCGGCAGAACAGGGACAGATCTGCGCCTGCAGTATTAAGACCTGTCAGCCGGCAGAGGAGGGACAGATCAGTGTCTGCAGTATTAAGACCTGTCAGCCGGCAGAGCAGGCTGTTCTGACAGCCGGAGGGAGCCATGAGAAAAATCTATCTTGACAATGCCTGCACCAGTTTTCCGAAACCCCGGCGGGTATCGGACGCAGTGTATGAATATATGACTAGGATCGGCAGCAACATCAACAGGGGCTGCTACATGGACGCTTACAGCGCGGAGGAGATGGTTTTTGATACCCGCCAGCTGCTCTGTGAGCTCTTTCACGGGCAAGATCTGAAAAATGTTGTATTTACCAAAAATGTGACTGAAAGCCTGAATGTGATCCTGCGGGGTTTTCTGCGCCCGGGCGATCACGTACTTGTCTCTTCCATGGAACACAATGCCGTCATGCGTCCTCTGGTGCAGCTGCAGGCAGCCGGCGTACGCTTCAGCAGGATCCCCTGCGGCGGGGACGGAAGCCTTCAGACCGCCGGGATGGAAGCATTCCTGGAAGAGAACACAAAGGCCCTGGTCCTGACACACGCGAGCAATGTCTGCGGCACCATGATGCCGATTAAAGAAGCCGGTGCCTTCTGCAGAAAGCACGGACTTGCCTTCATAGTCGACAGCGCCCAGACAGCGGGCGTATTCCCCGTTGACATGGAGGAATGCTCCATCGACGCCCTTGCCTTCACCGGGCACAAAGGCCTGCTCGGGCCCCAGGGAACCGGAGGCTTCCTGCTGAAGGAAGATATGATCCGGCAGGTAGCGCCCCTGATCTGCGGCGGCACCGGAAGCCTGAGCCATACGGAAGAGACGCCTTCTTTCATGCCCGACCGCTATGAAGCAGGCACCATGAACCTCCCCGGCATCGCAGGTCTCCATGAAAGCCTTCTTTTCCTTAAGGAAACGGGAACGGACCGGATCCGCAGACATGAGCTCCTGCTCACGGAACAGTTTCTGAAAGGCCTTCAGAAACTGGAGGAGAAGAAAAGAATCCGCATTATCGGGAAAAAAGATACAGAAAACCGGACAGGAGTCGTTTCCATCCAGACCCTTTCCATGGATCAGGCGGAAGCCTCCGCCCTCCTGGAGGAACGCTATGGGATTCTCACCCGGGTCGGACTTCACTGCGCCCCCTCGGCCCATAAGACCCTGGGGACCTATCCGGAAGGCACCATCCGCTTCTCCTTTGGCTTTTACAACACGCAGGAGGATGTGGACACAGCTCTGGAAGCGCTGGATGATCTTACCGCGGCAGGGCCGGCATGCTGAATAGGGAAACACTGATATAATCAGTGTTTCCTTAGATTAAGGCTTCTCAGGATCATGAAAGGAAACAGGTACAGAAAGCATGGAATTCAAACAGCTGAGATCCTTCGTGACCGTTGCGGAACAGAACAGTTTTACAAAGGCCGCACGGATTCTCTACATCTCCCAGCCCACGATCAGCACGCATATCCGGCAGCTGGAGGCAGAACTGAAGACCCCCCTGATTATCCGCACCACGAAGAGTGTGGAACTGACAGCCAAAGGGCAGGAAGTATACGGCTATGCCGTCAGCATCCTCGATATGAAAGAGCGCATGGTCAGAAGCTGCGGCGGGGAAAAACGGAAAATCCTCCAGCTCGGTGCCTCCACGATCCCTTCTGCCTATGTCCTCCCGGAGGTTCTGCCCGCTTTCGGTCAGCTGCATCCGGACGTCTATTTTGTGGTTCATCAGGGCGACAGCCAGTCTGTTGCCGACGCGATCCGGGACAAGGTCTATGATCTGGGGCTGATCGGGATGAGATGCTCCGTACCGGGACTGGAATGTATCCCCTTCTGCGAAGATCATATGGTTTTCATAACGCCGGTCAGCGAGCCCTATCTGCGTCTGCAGGAAGAACAGGATCCCGGATCCGTGATCCGCACTCTTCTTAAGGCGCCCATTATCCTCCGTGAAAAAGGAAGCGGCAGCCGGAAAAGCGCGGACCGCTTTCTGGCTGCCATGAATGTCAATGAAGATGATCTGAATGTCACCGCCCGCATCAACGATCAGGAGGCGATCAAAAATATGGTTGCGGGAGGGCTCGGCGTCTCCATCATCTCGGAGAGGGCGGCGCGCAATTTCAGGCAGGAAAAAAGAATCCTGGCCTTCCCGCTGCCTGAAGGCAGCGCATCCCGCACCCTCTGCGTCATCTGCCGGAAAGACTTCCGCCGCAGCGATTACGCCGAAGATTTCATTCGTTTCCTGACAAGGGAATACGACCGGAAGACATCCTCCTGAAAACTTCCGGAGCGGCTTAAGTCAGGCTGTGCACAGCTGACTTCTGCCTGCCGCAGTATCAGGTGCCAAGATCAAATCTGCGGCAGAATTCCAGGCCCTCTGAGCCGCGCTGGGCAAATACGATGCCCTTGTGGCCCGCTTTGTCCCGGATATAGGAAATCATCCTGCCCCGCAGAGCATCATCCATACCGCGGAAGGGTTCATCCATCAGGAGAACATCTGAGGGAATGATGCAGGCCCGGATGATCACGACGATCCGGCGCGTTACCGGATCCAGGCTGCTCACCGGGACATACAGATCCTCCTCCTTCAGAAACTTCCCCAGTTCCTCCGCTGCGACCATCTCCGACAGGCGTTCATTGACCATCGCCACATTCTCTACCGCGGAGAACTGTTCACACAGGCGGTCCTCCTGAAATACGACTCCCGCATTGACGGAAGCATACTTATAATCCCCCAGAAGGTTCACGGAGCCGCTGTCGGCCTTCTCCAGGCCGAGCACGATCCGCAGAAGCAGCGTCTTCCCGCTCTCCTCCGGGCCGGTCAGCAGCCAGGTATCTTCAGAGCCGATGTGCCAGTTTATCTCTTTCAGCACGGCTCTTCCGTTCACAGACTTGCTGATATCTTTCAATTCGATAATCATTGATCTGATCCTCCCTCCCGGCCGCTCTCCTTTTTCCCTTTTTTACTCCGGTTCATCAGCCCGGACAGACCGGGCATCTTTGCCGGAAGAATGATATACTTCAGCTTTGCTTTTTTCGGAATATGAAAAACCTCCGCCATCTCCAGCAGTTTCGGATCCACTTCACTCATACTCAGAACCTGCTCCCTTCTGTATGCTGTTCTGTCTTCGCCGCGGCCTTATGGCAGAGCAGTCTGCCTTTTCAGCCACCCGTCTGCCACATATTCTATCACAGGCCTTCCCCGCGAACAATGAGAATAGGGCTTGCATTCTGATGCCTGTGAAGGGTAATATAGGTTCCTGAAGAGATTTTTCCATCTAACCGGCCTTTTTCATACCGGCTTTTTCCAGGCCGGATCACGGCCCGGCTTCAGCTGCATGCCCGTGCTTCCATGCGCTGCTCCGGAAGCGCCAAAGCATCCCAGGCCGGATCAGATTTTCATTCATGAGTATCATCTAAGGAGATTCAAGCGATATGTCCAAGCCAAATAAAGTCCAGGTAGTTCTGTCCACTGCGGCCTGCAAACTGACCAGGTCCGCGCTGCGGAAAAGCGGACGCGGCGGCACCGCCATCCCCGGCAAAGTCGCCATGAGATTTGCCGGCAATATTCTGGAGGCAACCTCCGAGGGAATGGAGATTGTCGTTGTGACCGGAACCAACGGAAAGTCCACCACCTGCGGCATGATCGAACACGCCATCAGATCCTGCGGCCATGACTGCCTGTATGACCGCTCAGGAGCCAACCTCCTGTCCGGAATCACCGCGAATCTGACCTGCAACGCCAGCTGGACCGGAAAACCAAAGACCCATTATGCTGTCCTAGAATGTGACGAGGCAGCCCTGAAACAGGTTGTTCCCCTGGTTCACCCCAAAGCGGTGGTCGTCACAAATCTTTTCAGCGACCAGGTAGACCGCCTGGGAGGTGTCGGGAAGACCCTGGAAGAGATCCGGAAAGGGGTAAAACTGGTCCCGGATACCACTCTTGTGCTGAACGCGGATGAACCCCAGTCGGCCTCTCTTGCCCTGAATGTTCCGAACCGTGTCATTTATTACGGTATGAATAAAGAAGTCGGCGTCCAGGGAGATATCGACCTGAAAGACGCCGGCGTCTGCCCGGTCTGCGGCGGAGCCTGGAATTATAGCTACCACACCTATGCGCATCTCGGCGGATACCGCTGCGAAAAATGCGGCTACGGCAGGAAGGATCCGGATGTGGCCATCAGCTCGATCGATAAGGTCGGTCCTGCGGGCAGTGAAGTGAAGATGCAGATCCGGGGGAAAACCTGCCCGGTCCGGATCGCGATCCCCGCGGTCTACAATATCAGCAACGCGGCCGCAGCCACAGGTGCCTGCATGGCCCTCGGCCTGAACCTGACGAAAGTTCTTGCCTCCTTCTCCAGCGCGAAAGCTGCTTTCGGGCGGCTCGAAACATTTGATCTGAACGGTCAGCGCCTCCAGATGATCCTGGTGAAAAACCCCGCCGGCTGCAATCAGGCTTTCTCCTATCTGACCGGGCTGAAGGAGGACTATGTCGCTGTCCTCTGCCTCAACAACCGGACCGGCGACGGGCATGACATCTCCTGGATCAACGATACCGATTACGAGATGCTTGTCTCTGACCCGCATCTGAAAAAAGCCTTTGTTGCCGGGGAATGCAGGACGCAGCTTGCACAGCGCCTGAAGAAGGCAGGCCTCCCCGCCGAAAACATGCAGCTGGCCGATGACTATAATTCCCTTCTGCAGAAGCTGACGCAGGAAAAGTATCCTGTCTACGCCCTGCCCAACTATACGGCCATGATGGAACTTCGGAAGGTTCTCGCCGAGGCAACCGGCAGAAAGGATTTCTGGGAATGACCCTTTCCCGAAGCCGTATTTTCATAAATTTTTTGGAAAAACACAGAATGCGGCATTTTTCCCGCTTATTATTATCAAAGACGGACTTACGAATGCCGGACCGGCCGCAGGAGAAATGAATGATAAAACAACTGACAATCCGCCCTGTTTCCGAGGCGGATACTGCAGCATTGCTGAAGATTTACAGTCCCTATGTGGAGAACACGGCCGTATCTTTTGAATACAGCACGCCTTCGGAAGCCGAATTCAGGGAACGGATCCGGACAATCTCCCGGAACTACCCTTACCTTGTGGCTGAGACAGACCCTTCCCTGCAGCGGTCTGAAAGTGCCGGCGTCCTGCTCAGCGCAGCCGGGGCATACTCCCCGCGGCGGCAGCATTCTGATGCTGCCGGAACAGGCCTCCAGGTCGCGGGCTACGCCTACGCTTCACCCTTCAAAGAACGGGAAGCCTACAGGCACTGCGCGGAAGTATCGATCTATATCGATCCGCGTTTTCACAGAATGGGGCTGGGAAAGGCGCTTTACCGGGAGCTGGAAAGATATCTCCTTGCGCAGAATGTATTTACCGTATATGCCTGCATCGCAGTTCCGGATGAAACAGACGAATACCTGACCGATGACAGCGAACGCTTTCACGCAAAGATGGGATACCGGACAGTAGGAAAATACGACCGCTGCGGCTATAAATTCGGCAGATGGCACAATATGATCTGGATGGAAAAAGAGATCGCGGAAAAACCGGAGAAACCGGAAGATTTCATCCCCTTCTCCCGTCTTACGGGAGATCCTGGCAGATGCTGACAAGCCGTGAATCCTCGAAGCTTATAAAAGAAAAATCGGATCTGACAGGGCTGAACCTGTTCCAGGACTGATTCAGCTCAGGCTCCCGGATATCCTGCTGTACTGGTCCATGCTTTCACTTCTGTATCTTTATCCGGCATATAGAAGGTATATGTTCCCCAGTCCTGCCATCTGCCGATGTCGCCTCCATTTACCTCAATCACCACTTCCGCGTCAGCCATTCCCACTGTATGAACCGTAACCAGGGTGCCGGCCTTCGCCTTTTCCGGACAGTCCACAATCACGTTTTCTGTATCGACAACTGTAATACGGTGCTCCCCCTCTGCAAGCGGCTCCATCTCCGTATCCTGTCCCCGGCCTCCTGTCATTCCGCCTGCCGGAGAAGGATTCGGATCTGACGGGGCAGAAGCTGTCCCGGACTGATTCAGATCAGGCGTTTTTGCCCCGGAAGCAAAATCAACTCCCTCAATAAGGGCATCCGCAGCATTATAGGTGAACCCCATGATCCCGAATCGTCCGACTTTGATCTCCTCAACCATATCCGCACCGTCATAGGCGCTGAGAACGCCGAAACCATCAATGACCGGCTGCGCCACACATACCTCATTCCCCGAAGAATTCGTATAGACCATCAGCGCAATTCCGTCATTCACATCCGCATACACAGACATCTGGATCCGGAAGCCGGTACTGTCAGGCTGAATAATATTCTCCCCGAAATGCAGTGCGCTCCTCTCTTCTTCCGGAAAACGGAGAACACCGAGAAGCTCGATATATTCCGTTTCCCTGTAAGAATCCGCGGTCAGATCCCTTCTCCCGTTCATGACAGTTACGGTCTGGACCGTCCCGTCATACTCTCCCCCCGCAGGGCGGAAGACCAGGATGAAACTGGATCCGTCCGACGCCTGGATACTTATATGGTCCGTAATGATCTGGTCAATATCAATGTCACATTCATCCAGAGTTTCAAAAGGAAAAAGCTTCCCGATCCGGATCTCTTCGGAATCCCAGTCACTGGAAAACACCTTCTGCCGGCCTTTTCCCTGCCAGACCGCGTCATAGCTGAAATAGTAGCTGTCCGAACCTGTAATATCCAGATAAGTCATGATATAGTTGCCGCCGTCTGAAACGGTGATATCCCTTGTATACGCACTCAGCCTCTCCGAAACCGGTTCCGCTTCCCAGTCTGAAAAGGTCAGATACGGTTTTTCAGATGTCATATCGCCCGCCGGAAGCAGCCCGGAGGGCTCTCCGATGTCCGGAGAAGACAATTCTTCCGCAAGGCCATTTCCATCATCGACATCCTGCCCGCTTCCGGCCTGTATCTCATTCCCGATCCGGATCCCGGCGATCACGTCCCGCACTTCCGCCCACAAAGCGTCATATCCGGCGCGGACCGCCTCATCTTCCGTATATGCCTGATAATCCGTCGGAAGCTCCGCATAGTAATTCATGCAGCTGTCTTCATCAAATCCGATATATACAAAGCTGGGAAGCTCCGAGAAAGCTGTATTTACAGAAGCGCCGATCGTAAAGAGCCGCCCTCCTTCAAGGCCTTCCTCCGCATAAGCGTCATAGCTCGCCTTCTGGTAAAAAGTGGCGCCCCGGTCTCCTGTTTTTACAAATGTATTCCGGTACCAGTTCCCATCCAGCGTGACCAGGACGCCCTGATCAAAATAATAGGAATATGATCCGTCCGGATTCAGGTAGTCCACATAATTGTCAAAGACGCCCGCCCATGCAGCGGAAGATACTGCAATGCCTGCGGCCAGAGTTATCAGAGCCATAATCCATTTCTTCATAACAATCATGTCCTCCGGGTGTTCAGGTCCTGTGAATTTACTGGTTTTCTTCTTCCGAGGAATCGAACTTGTAACCCATGCCCCAGATTGTCTTGATGCAGCTTCCCGCATCCCCCATTTTGGCGCGCAGTTTCTTCACATGGGTATCGATTGTCCGGGCGTCGCCATAATAATCATAATTCCATACACTGTTGAGAATCTTCTCCCTGGAAAGGGCGATGCCCTGATTCTCCACAAAATAGGTCAGCAGTTCAAACTCCTTGAAGGAGAGCTCTACCAGTTTCCCGTCAATCTTCACCTGATGCGCTGCTTTATTGATCTCGATCTTGCCCGCCTTCAGGATATCATCGCCTCCGACAGCTCCGCTTCTGCGCAGGATCGCCTCCACGCGGGCAACCAGAATCCTGGGGCTGAAGGGCTTCGAGATATACTCGTCCACTCCCAGTTCAAAACCGAGCAGTTCGTCCCGCTCATCGCCCCTGGCCGTCAGCATGATGATCGGCACCTTTGATTCCTTCCGGATCTCCCGGCAGACCTCCCAGCCGTCCATCTTCGGCATCATTACATCCAGAATGATAAGAGCGATGTCCCGGATGGAAAAGAATTTGTCGACCGCTTCCGCGCCGTCCCCGGCTTCAATCACTTCATAATTCTGCCTGACCAGAAAGTCTCTGACCAGCTTGCGCATTCTGGCTTCGTCATCCACCACCAGTATTTTCAGAGTATCCATCTTATACAGCCCTTTCTAAATAAATCATAATGCCAGCCGGCATACTCCGGACTTCTGCCGCAAAATTTTGGATAACAAAACGGCATCATAATCTTCATCCCGATTATGATGCCGGCTGCCGTCCGGGCAGTGTCTCCTGCTGACGCAGTGTACTTTTGCGCCCGCTCTTTTTGAGCGGACATATGTCAGTCTGTCCTGGAAAATGGAGTAGACGAGAGTCGAACTCGTGTCCGAAAGCCGGTCCACCGTCCTTCTACTATCATAGTCGGTTCTTTGAGATTCCCCCCGCCGCACGGGAACAGACACCCTTACGGTTTCGGTAGCTTCATATTACGCCCGCATGCTCAAAGCTTTGCATACGTCGTTTCCTGCAAGCTCGATGCCTGGGTCCTAAAGTGCAGGTGCTTCAGGTCAGACAGCCGCAGCCGTCAGGCTGCAGCAAGCGCAAAATTATCGTCTGCGTTTATATTTAGGTTTGCGATTTAACGCATCTGCCTGCGGATAGCTTCTCCAGCTTCACAGCCCCCGTCGAAACCTTTACTACCCCATAGAATAAGGCAAAGGCACGGGATGAACCTGTGACTTTGTTCTAACTGCAAGTATAAACCAGGGCCTGCGGATTCGTCAAGAAAGACCCGGAAAACTCACAGACTTTTCACATCTTAAACCGGCGCTTCGCGGCTTTCACAGATCAGGATACTCGCATACTCCTGCCGGCAGTTCTGCTGCTTCAGAAGAACTGCGAAAAAGCAGGTCATCAACGGTTGTACTCCCTGAAGGCCCTTTCCATATCCCGCTTCGCATCCTTCTTAGCGATATCCGCCCGCTTGTCATACAGCTTCTTTCCTTTTGCCAGACCGATCTCCGCCTTCGCCAGGCTCCCCTTGAAATAGATCCTGAGCGGGACGATCGTATAACCCTGCTGGCTGATGGAACCCATCAGTTTGTTCAGCTCATAGCGGTGCAGGAGAAGCTTCCTTGGCCGAAGCGGATCCTTATTAAAGATATTTCCTTTCTCGTAAGGACTGATATGCATGCCGTAGATGATCGCCTCACCGTTCTCTATGTGGATATAGGATTCCTTGATGCTGCATTTCCCGGTTCTCAGAGACTTAACCTCCGTACCGGCCAGAGAAATGCCTGCCTCATAGGTCTGCTCTATAAAGTAATCATGGTAGGCCTTTTTATTATTTGCGATCAGTTTGATGGACTCCTTCGCCATGTCTTCTCTCCTCTGCCTTCGCATAAAAACATAAGGGATATGCAGATACCGCCCGCATCCCGCAGCAGGACAGCCGGACATTCACCTGCTCTCAGCTGCATGACCTCACGGGCACGCGCCCATGACCGGGCTTTCGAAGCTCCCATGACTGAGAATGGGCCGGCGCTTTCGGCTCTGTCGCTCAAAAAGAACATCCCCGCAGTCTCCCGCAGGGATGTTCTGTACTGCCTGTACAGTCTAGCATAGGCTAAACGCAAATTCAAGGAATCCGATCTGCACTCTGCAGCATCAAAGGGTGGTTGTCTTCAGCCTCCCGCCATCAGGGTGCGGACAGGCCGGAGAGCGGACAAAATACAGGCAGGATTAATAACAGGTCAGAAATCTCCTTCATCGCCTTCCGGGCTTACAAAATATTCATCACCATCTCCGGAAGGACGCTCGCCGCCGAAGATCTCATCAAAGATATCGCCAAGTCCGTCAGGGGCATCCGGGTACAGGTCACTGAAGGACGGCCTCTCTTCCGGATCCTCTTCCGGGGAATCTTCCTCATCCGGATCCTCATCACGTTCTTTTCTGCCATGACCGCTCTTCTGCTCTTTCTCATCAGCATCATCCGCGTCCCTGCTGCCTGCCTGAAGGGTTACATCAAAGGTCTGCTCCTCGTAAGCCGTGCCGGTCGGTCTCATAACCTTCACTTCAACTGTCTCACCCGCCTCATAATAGGTGATCTGGCGAAGCAGTGTTGCCTGGGAATCGATCGTCAGTCCGTCCAGTCCGGTGATGATATCGCCTTTCTGAAGTCCCGCTTCCTCAGCGCCGGATCCCTCCGCCACTTCGTAGATGTAAGCGCCCTGCGGAATATTGTACATCTCGCTGGCCTCATCCGATACCGGAACAACGGTAACACCGAGATAGCCATGATCCTCCAGGGCATCCCTGGTCTCACGGTTGATCAGGTTCTGCAGAACCGGGATCGCGACGCTGACCGGAATCGCGCAGCCCATGTTATCTCCATAGACAGCACCTGCATTGAAGATACCGATCACTTCGCCGTCCGCGTTGAAGACCGCGCCGCCGCTCTGTCCGTTGTTCGAAGCCCCGTCCGTCTGGAATTCTGTCCAGGAACCGGAATCTGTATTGACCTCGACGTCCAGCGCGCTGATGATGCCGGAAGTGACATTCAGACCAAGTCCGAGAGCGTTGCCGATGGTGATGGCGGTCTGACCGATCTTCAGATTATCTGAGCTTCCCAGTACAGCGATCTTCAGCTCGCCGAGCACTTCATCCGGGATGTCGTCAGGAGAAACAGCGATCACCGCCAGATCTGTCGCAGGATCGGTTCCTTTCACCTTTGCCGGAGCTACAACTTCCTCGCCGTCTTTATCTTTCACAGAAAAGCATACAGACACTTCTGTGGAATCGGTTACTACATGATTGTTGGTGGCGATCATGATCTCGTCATCATCCTCGGCGATGATGAAGCCGGTCGCGGCTCCTTCCACTTCCATCTGCTCGGTTCCGCCGAAATAATTCATGACCTCCTGAACGGAATGCTCGGTGATCGTCACCATGGACGGCATCACGGCTTCCACGATGCTGGATACATCGATTACGGAGACGGACACATCGCTGATATTAGTTGTTTCAAGCTGCATGCGGTCCGGCTTCTCATCTGCTTCCTGTTCTTCTGCTGCCGGTGCCTCGACAACGGAAAGGCTTGTCTCGCCGTCCTCCGCGTAAACCAGCGCCGGACTGATCTGACCGAGCGTCAGCGCTGCCATAAGGACTCCTCCTGTCAACAGAGATCCGGCCTTCTTTGCTGTCATCTTTCTGTCTTTCCTATACATAACCATAACCCCCTTCTGTCTGTGATATCTGGCTGATACAGATGTGAGAGATCTTCTCTCCCGCATGTTTTCTTCTTATCCTCGATGCCTGTTCTCAGAACCGGCTTCGTTTTTCTTAACGGTTCTCATCATAAAAGGGGTTTGTGTCAGAACTGTGAATGATTCTTTCATTTCACAGAATGTTCACGGTAAAAAACCGGGAATCTTTCTGAAACTGTCCATGCAGGCATGCCGGTTTCTGCTGAGTGCTGCTGCGCTCAGATGTCTGTGCATGCAGGCATGGCAGCCGCTTTCGGGCTTTATCTGTCGGTAAGGGGTGTTTATTCCCTGTCCGATTCCGCGATAACTGCGGGCATCGCGCAGAAAACGCCCGGGGAGAATCAAATCTCCCCGGGCGCTGAAACGGTGCGCAAAGCCACGGGCGCACAGAGCTGGTCTGGCAGCCAGGCTGCCGTGTGCCCGGCGCAATTTTGCGAAGGCGGAATGGATAAGATCCGCCCTGTTCTTTATTTGTGGATCAGCAGACTTCTGCCTGTCATCTCCTTCGGCTGCTCCATGCCCATCATCTCGATCATGGTCGGGATGATGTCGCACAGGGCGCCGCCCTCATCCAGTGTATATTCAGGATCATAATTCACCAGAATAAAGGGAACCGGGTTGGTGGTATGCGCTGTATGGGGCGCTCCGGTCTCATAGTCTACCAGCTGCTCTGCATTTCCGTGGTCCGCAGTGATAAACATCTGTCCGCCAACTTCAAGCAGCGCGTCGACAACTCTGCCCACACACTGATCAACAGTCTCGATGGCCTTGATGGCTGCCGGCTCCACGCCTGTATGGCCGACCATATCCGGATTGGCAAAGTTCGTGATGATCACATCGTATTTCCCCGATTTGATCGCCTCGACAAATCTGTCGCAGACTTCCGGCGCGCTCATCTCAGGCTGCAGGTCGTAGGTCGCTACCTTGGGGCTCTTGACCAGGATCCTGTCCTCGCCCGGGTTCGGCGCTTCCACGCCGCCGTTGAAGAAGAAGGTGACATGCGCATTCTTCTCCGTCTCGGCGATTCTGGCCTGGGTCATGTTGTGGGCCGCAAGGAATTCGCCGAAGGTATTGGT
>ODAI010139909.1_pt1 | contig 17272 bp, 16 predicted proteins | sample 1539321 | NCBI WGS metagenome assembly ODAI01 (sample SAMN02144231, study PRJEB22623) | gut metagenome | biome: sheep rumen | host: Ovis aries | place: New Zealand | reverse complement strand
TGAGTTCGACAAGCTGAATTGTCTCGTCTGTGTCCCACGGAAAGAAAGCGATTACGAAGCCCAACGGGTCATCGTAGTGTTCGCCTGCAAAGCGCGCTAACTCAAGGTTCGGATTTTCTAGTTCTGGCATTGGAAATTTCCTTCAAGACGTCTTCAGATGCGTTGACTTCTTGCTTCTCGATACGCTCACCGAGAAGCGTTGTAATCGTATTATCCTCCCGCCGCCGGAAAAATTTTGAACCGTGCCGCTCAAGGCAAAGCCGATGGCTACGCCGGCAGAGGCGAAGAGGGCGATGAACGAGGAGGTCTCGATGCCGAGGATGGAGATGATGACGATGGCTAACAGCAGCCAGAGCACGACGCTGACGATGCTGGTGAGGAAGGAATAGAGCGAAGGGTCGACATGGCTCTTCTTGAGCCCTTTCTTCACGAGTTTGGTCGTCCACTTGATGATGTACTTGCCCACCAGATAGACGATGATGGCCACCAAAAGGTTCTTGCAGAAACCGAGTGCCCACTGGCCCAACATGGTGTAGGTTTCGGGGGAAAAGATTTTCTCTAACATGGCATTATAGATAAAGGGTTAAACATAGACGGAAGGAAGGCGGGAGAGACCGTCAGCGGATACGGTCCATACTCCTCACCAGACGCTCATCGCTCCTGATGCCACGGCGGGCAAGCAGATAGAAGACAATGGCGACGACAGGCAGGCAGGCTGCGAAGGCAGGGCGGAAAGTAAGTCCCTCTCCGATGGTGACATAGCCGAATACGGCACAGACAGCCAACCAAGCCAAGTTGAGCAGCACACAAAGCACGCAGAGGCGGCTCTGCAACTTGCGGTTGTGATAGGCGAAGATGGTGAACAGACAGAGGGGACAGGTGACCAGCAACAAGGCAAACAGAGGCCAGACGGAGAAATTGAACACACCCTCAGGCTCTATCTTCCATAAGTTATACATCACCGTGTCGCCCCCCATGCCATCGGAGACGAACGTCCCGACGGGCAAGGAGAGACAGGTCACCGTGACCGCAAGGGCCAACAGGAGATAAACGGTCTGGATGCGCTGCCACATGACTACTGGTCTTTGGTGGTGTCACGCTCACGCCAGAACACATTGCCCTCGATGAACTCCTGAGTGGCAAGAAGGGTCGGCTTCGGCAGTTTCTCGTAATAACGGGAGATCTCTATCTGCTCGCGGTTCTCAAACACTTCCTCGAGAGAGTCGTTGTAGGAGGCAAACTCCTGAAGCTTCTTGCTCAGGTCCTGCTTGATCTCCACAGATATCTGGTTGGCTCTCTTGGCGATGATAGCCACACTCTCATAGATGTTGCCGGTCTCCTGGCAGAGGTCCATGATGTTGCGTGTGACGGTGTTGATAGGTGCTTTTGATTTCTTGTAATCCATAAAAATTTATTATATGATTGATTGTCAGTTTCTTTTATTTGTAAGTTCTCTTCTGGTTGTCAGTTCTCTTCCTTGGTGAATTTCTTGCAATGCTCGATATAGCGCTCCGCCGTCTTCTTGTACTCAGAGTCGGGATACTCGTTGAGGAAACCGTAGCACTCGTCCTCGGCATCGCGGAAACGGTCAAGACGGCGCTCCTCGACACTGCGCTCGGCCAACTCAAACTTGCTCTTCATCACTAATACGGCAAACTGCTCGCGCTTGGCACTGAAAGGGAAGTCCTTGATGGCGTTCTGGGCGGTGATGATGCAAGCCTCGTAGTTGCTGCCGCCGTTGGTGCAGTTGCCGAAATAGGAGCCGAGGTCGTAGTAGAGGCGGGCGGAGTGAAGCTCCTTCTCCACCAACTTGTCCTGCAACTCATAGAGCCGGTCGTGGGCCACGTCTTTCAACTGTGCCTCGGGGAACATGTCGAGGTAGTCCTGGAAGGCAGAGATGGCCGACATCGTGGGCGTCTGGTCGAGACGGGGCTCGGGGGTGCTCATATAGAGACTCTGCCCCACATAGAAAGAGGCCATCTCGGCATAGATACCCTTGGGATACGACTGGTAGTATTTCTTGAAATACTGGGCTGCCGTCTCATAGTCCTTGCCGCAGTAACACGACATGGCGAGCATGTAGAGGCATTCCTGGCCATACTCCGAGCCTTTCATCACGGTCACGATATCCTGAAGCACCAGCACACAGCGGTTGTACTTGCCCCTGGCGAAGCACTCCTTGGCATATTCGTATTTGTAATCGTAGTTGTCCGTCTTCAATACCCTGTTGAACTCTGAGGCGCATCCCGAGAGGAGCAGCACGGCACACAAGGCGGCTAAGAGAGATTTCTTCATATACCTATTTCATACTTTGAACTGCAAAATTACATATAAATCCGTTATCTTCAAAACCTAAATGCCGTTTTTTAGCAAAAAATCACGATTACAGGCGACTGTATAAGGTTTTTTGACTTTACGGCATCAGTATGACACATGCGAAACCCGGCTTTATGCGTGCGATACAAGAATAAAGAGCAAAGATTATTTGGTTTTTCACTCTGTTTGCACTATCTTTGTAGTTCTCACCGCAACGACAGACATGAAAGAGTTTAAACTGACATCAAAATACAGTCCCACAGGCGACCAGCCCGACGCTATCCGACAACTCACAGAGGGTGTGCTGCGCGGAGACCGGGCGCAGGTGCTCCTCGGAGTGACCGGGTCGGGAAAGACGTTCACCGTCGCCAACGTCATCGCCAACCTGAACCGCCCCACCCTCATCCTGAGCCACAACAAGACGCTGGCGGCGCAACTCTATGAGGAGATGAAGGGATTCTTCCCCGAGAACGCCGTGGAATACTATGTGTCGTACTATGACTACTACCAGCCGGAGGCGTATCTGCCACACACCGACACCTACATAGAGAAAGACCTCGCCATCAACGAAGAGATCGACAGGCTGAGACTGGGCGCGGTGTCGGCACTGCTCAGCGGAAGGAAGGACGTGGTGGTGGTGTCGTCGGTGGCGTGCATCTATGGCATGGGATGCCCAACGGCGATGGCGGAGAGCGTCATCAGCATCCGACGCGGCCAGGTGCTCGACAGGAACGTGCTGCTGCGGAAACTCGTCGACGCCCTCTATGTGCGCAATGACGTCGACCTGCAGCGAGGCAATTTCCGCGTGAAGGGCGACACCGTCGACATCTTCATGGCCTACAGCGACAACGTGCTCAGGGTGACCTTCTGGGACGACGAGATCGACGGCATCGAGGAGGTCGACTCGCTCACCTACCACCGTCTGGCCACGTTCGAGGAATACCAGATCTATCCCGCCAACCTGTTTGTCACCACCAAGGAGCAGCAGGCCATCGGCATCAGCAAGATACAGGACGACCTGCGGAAGCAGGTGGACTTCTTCAATGAGATGGGCGACCCCGTCAAGGCCCAGCGCCTCAAGGAGCGTGTGGAATACGACATCGAGATGATCAAGGAGCTGGGCCACTGCTCGGGCATCGAGAACTACTCGCGATACTTCGACGGGCGGGAGGCCGGCCAGCGCCCCTACTGCCTGCTCGACTTCTTCCCCGACGACTTCCTCATGGTCATCGACGAGAGCCATGTGAGCGTGCCGCAGATCAACGCCATGTATGGCGGCGACAGGGCGAGGAAGACCAACCTCGTGGAGTACGGTTTCCGGCTGCCGGCGGCTTTCGACAACCGCCCGCTGCGCTTCGAGGAGTTTCAGGAGATGGTGCACCAGGTCATCTATGTCTCGGCCACACCGGCCGACTTCGAACTGGCAGAGTCGGAAGGCGTGGTGGTGGAACAGCTTATCCGGCCAACGGGACTCCTCGACCCCGACATCGAGGTGAGGCCCAGCGAGAACCAGATCGACGACCTCATGGAGGAAATCCTCACCAGGGTGAAGCGCGACGAGCGCGTGCTCGTCACCACACTCACCAAACGCATGGCGGAGGAGTTGACCGAATACCTGCTCAACAACGAGATACGCGCCAACTATATCCACAGCGACGTGTCGACCCTCGACCGCGTGCAGATCATGAACGACTTCAGGACAGGCATCTTCGACGTGCTCGTGGGCGTCAACCTGCTGCGCGAAGGACTCGACCTGCCGGAAGTGTCGCTCGTGGCCATCATCGACGCCGACAAGGAGGGATTCCTGCGCAGCCACCGCTCACTCACACAGACGGCCGGCCGCGCCGCCCGCAACGTCAACGGAAAAGTCATCATGTATGCCGACACCATCACCGAGAGCATGCAGAAGACCATCGACGAGACCGCCCGTCGACGCACCATCCAGATGAAATACAACGCCGAGCACGGCATCACCCCCCGGCAGATTGTCAAGGAGATCAAGAACGGACTGGGCAGACGCTCTCAGCCGCAGGAGGAAAAGGGACAGAAAGGCTACGGCAACGCATATATCGAACCGGAAGGCTCGCGGATGGTGGCCGACCCCATCATGCAGAAGATGAGCGACAGCGAACTGGAGGCAGCCATCGCCGAGAGCAAGCGCCTGATGACCGAGGCCGCCAAGCGGCTCGACTTCCTGCAGGCCGCACAATACCGCGACGAGGTGCTGCGGCTCACCCAACTGCAGGAAGAGCGCACGGCAAAATAAATAAGGCTTTCTTTCGTTTATTTCAACTATAATTCGTAATTTTGCCCGTTGAAACCAAAAAATGAAGATATGAGGAAAATGATGACCGCCATACTGCTCTGCCTGTCGCTGGCGACATGGGCTCAGGGCACATGGGAGAGACCCCAGCAGGCCGCCCCCGCACAAACGGCTACCAATACAGGCGAATATGAGTATGCCAAATACCTCGGAAACGTAGTGCCTGTGGTCAATGGAGAAGTGATATGGGAGAAGACGTTCACCAACCAGAAGGACGCCGGCCAGAACTATGAGACCATGCTCAAATTCCTCACCGCCATGACCACCGAAGAGGGACAGCTCAAAGAGAGCACCGTCTCACTCGTCAACAAGGAAGAGCACAAAATCGTGTGCCGCTTCCAGGAATGGCTGGTCTTCAAGAATTCCCTCCTGGCGCTCGACCGCACACGCCTCATCTATCAACTCATCGCTGAATGCAACGACGGCAAGGTGAAAGTGACCATCTTCCGCATCAACTACTGGTATGAGGAAGAGCGCGACGGAGGCTCGCGCTACAAGGCCGAGGAATGGATCACCGACGAGTGGGCGCTCAATAAGAAGAAGACCCGCCTGGCGAAAATCTCAGGCAAGTTCCGCCGCAAGACCGTCGACCGCATGGAGGAGATCTTCCAGAACATCTCCAACTGTCTGGACGCTCAATGACCCGCATTTCACTCCCGAACACGCAGACAATGAAACCTGAAGACATCAACGAGCAAGAAACCGCCAGCAACAACGAGACACTTGTGACACGACGACGCACTCACCGCAAACCGGCCAGCGACCAGCTGCTCGGACTGCGCAACGTGCTCAACATCATCTTCATGCTCCTCGCCGTGGCAGGTGTGGTGACCTATCTGTGGATAAACGACACCATTGGCACCTATATCATCATTGCCGGCATGGCGTTCAAGATGGTGGAGTGCTGCCTCCGGATGCTGAGATAACTTCACCGACCCTCTGCCCTAAAGAAAACCCATCCGCCCCTAAAGAAACCGCCTATTTGCCCAAAGAAGAGGAATGAGAAAATTTGTACTGACTGTCATAGCGATGCTCGTAGCGGGAGTCTACATGCCTGCCGCCGCACAGAACTTCAACAGCATCAATGCTGACGGCAACATCAGGTTGGCCAACAAAAACAAGAGCAAAAACGACAGTCTGAACAAGAAGACGGAGATTCCCAGAGGAATGAAGGTGTGGACCGTGGACGACCGCTTCGGAGACATCCAGCCAGCGGAGCCCGACACCCTGTCGTTCATGTTCATGAACACCATCTTCACCACAGGACTCTACGGAGACTACAACACGACGGGCAACCTGGGCGCCGCGAGGCAAAACCGCATCTTCATCGACCGCTTCGAGTCGGGCGATTTTATCTTCACACAGCCCTACGACTACTTCATCACCCATCCCAGCAACTTTCATTTCACAAGCACTTACTCGCCCATCACCAACCTGAGTCTCAACACCTGCGGCAACCGAACCAACGGCGAGGACCATTTCAAGGCGCTCTTCGCCGTGAATGCCGGCAAACGGCTGGGCCTGGGATTCAAAATCGACTACCTCTACGGCCGGGGCTACTACTCCGACAACAGTTCGTCACTCTTCGGTTCTACGGTGTACGGCTCCTATCTCGGCGACCGCTACCAGGCACACCTGCTCTTCAGCAACAACCACCAGAAGCAGGCTGAGAACGGCGGCATCACCAACGACAACTACATCACCCACCCGGAGAGTTTCAACGACAACTACACCGAGGCTGAGATACCCACCATGCTCTCCGAGAACTGGAACCGCAACGACAACCAGCATGTCTTCCTCACCCACCGCTACAGCCTGGGATTCCAGCGCAAGGTGCCCATGACCGAGGAAGAGATAAAGGCACGGAAATTTGCCATGGAGTCGGCCAAAGAGAACGAGGCGAAGCAGGCGAAGGAGGAGGCCAAACGCAAAGCCGAGGAAGAAGGCTATGAGTTTGACGAGGAAGACTACGAGAAGCAGAAAGCCCTCAACGCCACCGAGGAGGCACCTGCCGACACCACATGGCTGAAGAACGAGTATGTGCCCGTCACCAGTTTCATCCACACCCTCCATTTAGACAACTACCGCCGCATCTACCAGGGCTACCAGACTCCAAAGGGCTACTATGCCCATACGTTCCCCACAGTCGCACCACTGAGCGGCGACTCCATCTACGACAAGACGGGACATTTCGCGATGAAGAACACCTTCGCCATCGCATTGCTCGAGGGATTCAACAAATATGCCAAGGCCGGACTGAAAGGATTCGTCGCACACGAGATGAAGCATTTCACACTGCCCGACTCCACGACAAGGACGGAGTCCTACAATGAGCACACCGTCTATGTGGGAGGACAGATCAGCAAGACCGAGGGGACCCTCCTCCACTACGACGCCACGGCAGAGTTCGGTGTCGCCGGCGCGAACAGCGGCGAGGTGACTGTCGACGGCCAGGCCGACCTCAACTTCCGACTGCTCGGCGACACGGTGCAGTTGGCCGCCAAAGGCTTTTTCCACCTGCTGTCGCCCACGTTCTACTACACCCACTACCACTCACGCCATTTCTGGTGGGACAATGATGACCTCGACAAGACCGCACATACCCGCATAGAGGGCATCCTCTCATGGCAGCGCACACACACGCAGTTGCGCGTGGCTGTCGACGACATCAGCAAATATGCCTATTTCGGCACCAGCTACCAGGTGGACAGTTTGTCCAACCGTCTGGGCAACACGGTCATGCCGCAGCAGTGCGGCGACAACATCAGCCTGCTCACCGTCTCCTTGCAACAGAGCCTCAAATACAAAATCATGCATCTCGACGCAAGGCTCACCTATCAGAAATCGAGCAAGGAGGACATCATCCCCTTGCCCAGGCTCAATCTCTATGCCAACCTGTACCTGCGCTTCAAGATTGCCCATGTGCTCGACTGCGACATGGGAGCCGACGTAAGATTCTTCACCAGCTACTACGCCCCCGACTTCGTGCCGGGCATCGCGCAGTATGCCGTACAGGAGAACCATGAAAACCATGTGAAAGTGGGCAACTATCCCTTCGTGAACGTATATGCCAACTTCTTCCTCAAGCATGCACGCTTCTTTGTCATGATGAGTCATGTCAATAGTCCCAGCGACGGAGGCAAATACTTCCTCACGCCACACTACCCCACCAACCAAAGGTTGCTGAGGTTCGGCGTCTCCTGGAACTTCTTCAACTAAAGGTGAGTCACCGGCCGGCAACTTCTACGACGGTGTCTCTACGGCAAAAAGTCACGATGTCTCTTCGTAAAAACGCTACGATGTCTCTTCGGCGAAAATACGGTCGAAGATGAGACGCATGCGGGGAGGGTCGGCAATCCAGGAACGCAACTCATTGAGCTTCCGCTCGTTGTCTGAACCGGGAAGCCACAGCCGGATATAGCCATGCGTGGAATACTTGGCCTCCATGTGCTCCATGAAACGCTGCCAATGCGCCTCCTTGTCCATCTCAGGATAGTGACTCAGGCCAAAGAGGATGGTGCGACGGACGACCGTCTCAGGGTCCATCTCGCGGTCGGCCTCGGCCACAATCCTGCCATAGATGCTGCGGGGAGCATGCGAGGCGGAGGCACGGTGGTCTTCCACTGCATCACGCATCACCTGCATCTGCGAGGGGGAGAACCAACGGGTCAGACGGCCGTCGGCCATCAGGATCTTGCCACTGGTGATGTGATGGATGGCACGGGGTCCCTCCAGGCCCAGGTCGTGGTAGGCTGCCACGGTATAGGCCATGTTGACATCGGCACCGAAAGTGCGCGCCAACTCTATCGAGCGGCGTATCACCACAGTGACATGGGAGAGGTTGTGTGCTTTGTCAAAAGAGTTGTAGCGCGGCAGGATGTTCCGTTCCACAAACTCCATCAGGTCAAGGCTAACATTTCTGTCAATCATAGGGTGTTTGGGGCTAAAGACATACAAAGTTAGGCATTTTTTCCGAACTTCATCCGTTGAGCCGAATATTTTTTTTACTTTTGCACAAAAATCAGGATATCATGAGAGAGAACGAAGTGAGAAAAAACTCTGCGAAGGCATGGATACTGGCGGCCAGACCGAAGACCTTGTCGGGGGCGGCTGTGCCCGTCATCATCGCTCTCGCCCTGGCATGGGCCGACGGCGGCGGCACCTCTTTCCGCGTGGTGCCGGCGGTGCTGTGCCTGCTCTTTGCCTTCATCATGCAGATTGACGCCAACCTGATCAACGACTACGTGGACTTCAAGAAAGGCACCGACGACGAGCAGCGCCTCGGACCCAAGCGGGCATGTGCCCAGGGGTGGGTGTCACTCCGTGCCATGAAATGGGCCATCGCCATCACCACCCTCGTGGCCTGCGCCGTGGGCCTGCCCTTAGTCTATTATGGCGGCGAGGAGATGATTGCCGTGGGCGTGCTGTGCGTCATCTTCTGCTTCCTCTACACCACCCACCTCTCCTACCTCGGCATGGGCGACGTCCTCGTGCTCGTGTTCTTCGGCATCGTGCCCGTATGCGCCACTTATTTCATACAGAGACACACCGCCGACTGGACCGTCCTGACTGCTGCCGTGGCCTGCGGACTGGTCATCGACACCCTCCTGGTGGTGAACAACTACCGCGACCGCGACAACGACCGGCGCACGGGAAAGATGACCCTTGTGGTGAGGATAGGCGCCAAAGCCAGCGAACGCCTGTTTTTAGGACTTGGTGTCGCCGCGTGCCTCCTGGGCGCCGCCTTGCTCACCAAGGGATACCTCTGGGCTTTCGTCCTGCCGCTGACATACCTCGCCCTGCACGTCGGCACCTACCGGCGCATGGTGGCCATCGGCAGCGGTGTACGGCTCAACGAGATTCTCGGCGAGAACGCGCGCAACATGCTGGTCTACGGACTGCTCGTGGCCATCGGACTGCTCATCGGCTGACATTCACGACTGGTGCAGTCACTCTTTCCACCTAATTCACGATAGCAGGCGGCTTCGAAGGCAAAAGCCAAAAGCACAGTGGCCGTTCACTCCACCGACTCCACGGCGGCAGGCGCTCCTTCAGGCGCTTTCTCCTGGATATAGTAGAGGTAGATATATGCCATGATGGCAAGGGCGATAACAAAGAGCACCGTGCGGATGATGCATCCTGCCACGCGCTTCAGCAGGAAAAACAGCACCACTACTGCCAGGATGGCAAAAATGGCATAGGCAATATTCTCGGTTGTACACAATTCTGTCAGATCCATAGGTGTTTACTGTAAATCATTTAAACAGGTTCTTGAATGCCGTGGGTATGGGGGTCTCAAACTCCATGCGCTCACGGGTGACCGGATGATAGAAACAAAGCAGGAAGGCATGCAGGCACAGACGGTGTACGGGATTGTCGCCGTTGCCATACTTCACGTCGCCACACACGGGATGCCCCATGTCGGCGGCATGCACACGAATCTGATTCTTGCGGCCGGTCTCCAACCGGAACTCCACGAGTGAGTGGTCGGTGGTGCGAGCCAGTGTGTGGAAATGGGTGACCGCATACTTGCCGCCGTTGTCTACCGGCGACGAATAGGTGATGTAGGCCTTGTTGTCCTTCAGCCAGTTGGCGATGGTGCCGCCGTCTTCCTCCATCTCGCCCGAGACCACAGCCACATAGCGGCGGTCGAAGATGAGGTCGTGCCACTCATGCTCCAGTATCTGTTCCGTCTCCATATCCTTGGCATAGATCATCAGGCCGCTCGTGTCGCGGTCGAGACGGTGCACCACATGGGCACGGCAACGCTGGTGCGACTTCTGGAAATAATCGTCGAGCACCGATTTCACGTTGAGCGACGAGTGACCCGCAGCCATGGAGAGGATACCGATGTTCTTCTCTATCACAACCAGGTATTTGTCCTCATACACCAGTTTCACGTAACGGCTCTTGAACGTGTCGTTGCGCTTCGACTTGCTCACGGCGACTTTCATCCCAGGCCTCAGGGGAAAGTCAAACTGGGTGACCACTTTGCCGTCCACTTTGATGCCACGGCCCTGTAGCGTCGCCTTGATTTTATTGCGGCTCTGGCCCTGGATGGTCGAGAGAAGATACTCTAGCAGAGGAGCTTCACGGTCGACCACATAATGGGTATATTCCGGGGGTGTGTTATAGTTTCTTTTCATCTTGGGTGCAAATTTAGGCAAAAAATCAAATAAACGGATGCTTAAAAGACAAAATGTGGTCGTCTCTCATCCTTCATCCTTAATCAGATATTCGGTCATGGCGCATTTTTCTAAAGAGAAGCCCATGCCCACCTTGACGATGCGGCGACCGTCGGTGGCGTAGCGCTGGGCATAGCCTTTCTGCTCAATCTGGTCGAGGGCATCCTGTGCCGTGCCGTTGATTTTCAGTTCCATCACATAGATGGCGTCGGGCATGAACACCACCATGTCGGCACGCCCGCGGGCACACTTTACCTGCGTCTGCACATATACGTTGAGCATCGAGAAGATGAGATAAAAACTCCACTCATAGAAGCCCTCGGCGGTAGAGACTTCCTCGAGCTTCTTCTTGAATCCCTCCACATAGGGCAGACTCTCAAGGTAGGCCTGCAACTCACGCAAGGCCAGGTCGGTGTCGTCGGCACGAAGGGCACGCCAGAAGCGCACGGCGAAGCCCGAACGCACCCCCTCGGCACTCATGCCCGTATAAGTGGGCATCAGCCCCTTGGTCAAACCCACGCGCACTTCTTTATTAGGGATGCCGAGGGTATATTCCTCACTGATAGGTTCGTAGCTCTTGATGGTCATATATCCGCTCTGATAGAGTAGCGGCAATGCATCCTGCATATTTTCCGTAGGCTGGTCGAAAGCGTCTGAAGATACAACGATGTCGTCCATCTCCGAGATATCGGTGCGGAAACGACGCAACTGACGGATGAGATACGACGGTGTGCCACTCTCAAACCAGTAATTCTGCAGACGAAGGAGGTTAAAGGCCTTCATCAGACTGAAAGGATTGTAGATATCGGGCGATTTTTCTGAGAAATGATAGCCGTCATAGGTATCACGGAGCATCTCCCGCATCTCCTGCGAGGTGCACTTGTATATCTCTGCCAACCGTGCCACATCGGGCTGCATCTGAGTGTCAATCTCCTCGCCCGTGATGCCGCAAATGGCAGCAAACTGAGGCAGGAGCGAGATATTGGTGATATTGTTGAGTGTGGAGAAGATGCTCAGTTGAGAGAATTTCGTGATTCCCGTGATGAAACAGAAGCGGATCATCGCCTCGTTGGCTTTCAGACACTGGTAGAACTCCTGCATCACACGACGGAAGCCCGGCAGCTGTTCTTCCTCGTGAAGCACCTCAAGCAGAGGGGCATCATACTCGTCGATGACCACCACCACCTGCTCGCCCGTCTGCTCGTAGGCACGACGGATGAGGCCGGAGAATACTGCACCAGGGGTCAATTCGGACTGCTTCGATCCATACTTTTCTGCATAGGGCTCTAACTGTCTGAACAAGGCATTGGATAACATGTCTTCGTTCTTTTGCCCCTTGGCCATACTCACATCGATGTGAAGCACAGGATATTTCTTCCATTCCTTCTCCAGCGCCATCACCTTCAGGCCCTCGAAAAGTTCGCGCTCACCACGGAAGAAGGAACATAGTGTGGTGGTAAGCAGCGACTTGCCGAAACGCCGTGGACGGCTCAAGAAGACAAAGGGACTCACATGCGTCATCTGCCACATCAGGTCGGTCTTGTCGATGTACACATACCCTTCACTGATGATGCGGGAAAACGTCTGGATTCCTACCGGATATTTACGGCCAAAGTCTGAAAAATGCGTCATATCTGAAATTTTCAGCAAAGATAGTGTAATCCGAGCGGAATGCAAAGCAAATAACGAAGTTTTTGCTTTCTGGACAAATAATTGAACCAGTTCATTTTGTTCTTCTCTCGACTTTTCGTAACTTTGCGACAAGTCGCGAAGTTACTGCGGCTCGGAATAAAAAATGAACCAGTTCATTTTGTTCTTCTCTCGACTTTTCGTAACTTTGCAAGCTGAAAGGGAACTCGCACAGAAATGTCCCCATCACCCTACTATATTTCAACATCAACCACAAGCATGATCACAGTCACCAACCTCGCCATACAATTTGGCAAAAGAGTATTATACAAGGATGTAAACATCAAATTCACGCCAGGCAACATCTATGGCGTCATCGGTGCCAACGGAGCAGGAAAGTCAACTCTGCTCAAAGCCATCAGCGGTGAACTTGAGCCCAATAAAGGAACCATAGAACTGGCACCCGGAGAGCGCCTCTCTGTCCTCGACCAGGACCACTTCAAGTATGACGAGTATACTGTGCTCGACACTGTGCTCATGGGACACCAGCCGCTGTGGGCCAACATGAAGGAGCGCGAGGCACTCTATATGAAGCCCGACTTCAACGACGAAGACGGCAACCGCGTGGCCGAACTGGAAGAACGTTTTGCCGAGATGGACGGATGGAACGCCGAGAGCGACGCTGCCATGCTCCTCTCCAACCTCGGCGTGAAAGAGGCACAGCACGGCAAACTCATGAAAGAACTCTCGGGCAACGAGAAAGTGCGTGTGATGCTGGCCAAGGCCCTCTTCGGACACCCCGACAACCTGCTCCTCGACGAGCCCACCAACGATCTCGACCTCGACACCGTGCAATGGCTCGAGGAATACCTGAGCAACGTGGAGCAGACCGTACTCGTGGTGAGCCACGACCGCCACTTCCTCGACGCCGTGAGCACACAGACCGTCGACATCGACTTCGGCAAGGTGACCGTCTTCGCAGGCAACTATTCCTTCTGGTATCAGAGTTCACAACTCGCACTGAGACAGGCACAAAACCAGAGACAGAAAGCCGAAGAAAAGCGTAAAGAACTCGAGGAGTTCATTCGCCGCTTCTCCGCCAACGTGGCCAAGAGCAAACAGACCACAAGCCGCAAGAAGATGTTGGAGAAACTCAACGTCGACGAGATCAAACCGTCGTCGAGAAAATACCCCGGCATCCTCTTCACCATGGAGAGAGAGCCGGGCAACCAAATCCTCGAGGTGGAAGGACTCAAGGCCGTTGACAGCGACGGCACCGTGCTCTTCGACAATGTGAGCTTCAATATCGAGAAAGGCCAGAAGACCGTCTTCCTCAGCCACAACCCGAAGGCCATGACAGCCCTCTTCGAAATCATCAACGGCAACAGAGAGCCAGATGCCGGCACCTACAAATGGGGCATCACCATCACCACCGCCTACCTGCCCCTCGACAACACCGAGTTCTTCAAGAGCGAACTCAACCTGGTGGACTGGCTCAGCCAGTTCGGCGTAGGCAACGAGGTGATGATGAAAGGCTATCTCGGAAGAATGCTCTTCAAGCAAGAGGAGGTGGAGAAGAAGGTTTGCGTGCTCAGCGGAGGAGAGAAGATGAGGTGCATGATCGCACGTATGCAACTCAAGAACGCCAACTGCCTCATCCTCGACACCCCCACCAACCACCTCGACCTGGAAAGCATCCAGGCTTTCAACAACAACCTCGTGACTTTCAAGGGCAATATCCTCTTCTCCAGCCACGACCACGAGTTCATCCAGACCGTGGCCGACCGCATCATCGAACTCACCCCCGTAGGCACCATCGACAAGCTGATGCAGTATGATGACTACATCTACGACGATGCCATCAAGGCACAGAAAGCCAAGATGTATGGCACAGAGTGACAACTTATCCAATAAGAAGAAAACGCGAAAACTTGCCAGGCCTTTTTCAAGTTTGGCAAGTTTTTTGCTGCAAGGAGGCAAGAAACAAAAACAAAAACATAAGCATATGGACGAGAACAAGCAGAAGACAGACGAGCAGCAAGACGCTACCGTCAATAATGAAGAACAGAACACTGAGACTGCCGGCAACGAGCAGACCGCAGAAGAGACCGAGCAGGCCACAGAAAGCACCGGAGCTGAGAGTGCCCCCACAGACAAGGAGGCCGAAGGCAGCCAGGCCACTGAGGAAGAAGACCCTCTGAAAGCAGCCGAAGCCAAGATAGCGGAGCTCAACGACAAATATCTGCGCAAAGTGGCAGAGTTTGACAACTACCGCAAGCGCACACTCAAGGAGAAGGCCGAACTTATCCTTAATGGCGCTGAGAAGACCATTGTCAAAATCCTGCCGGTGATTGACGACTTCGAGCGCGCCATCGCCAACGGCAAGAAGACCGACGACCCTGAAGTGCTACGTGAGGGCATTGACTTGATATTCAAGAAGTTCATCAAGATTCTTGAAGGTGAGGGTGTCGCACGTATAGAGACCGAAGGCAAAGACTTCGACACCGACTTCCACGAGGCGATAGCCATGGTGCCCGGCATGGGCGACGACAAGAAAGGGAAGTGCATCGACTGCGTGCAGACAGGCTATACCCTCAACGGCAAGGTCATCAGATACGCCAAAGTGGCAGTAGGCCAATGACAATCCGTCAAGCGGATTTCTCATAACCCACTAATGAATCATGGCAAATAAAAGAGACTATTACGAGGTGCTGGGCGTCGGCAAAGACGCCAGCGAGGACGAAATCAAGAAGGCTTACCGCAAGATAGCCATCAAATACCACCCCGACCGCAACCCCGGCAACAAAGAGGCCGAGGAGAAGTTCAAGGAGGCCGCCGAGGCTTACGACGTGCTCCATGACCCGCAGAAGCGGCAGCAATACGACCAGTTCGGATTCGACGCTCCCGGAGGATTCGGAGGCGGCAACTTCTCCATGGACGACATCTTCGAGATGTTCGGGAGTGTCTTCGGTGGAGGATTCGGCGGGTTCGGAGGATTCGGCGGACAGCGAGGCGGCGGACAGCGCAAGATGCGCGGCGGCGGCCTGCGCCTGAAAGTGAAGATGAACCTGCAAGAGGTGGCCACCGGCGTCACCAAGAAGTTCAGGGTAAAGAAAGACGTCACATGCCCCCATTGCCACGGCTCCGGCGCGGAAGGCGGAAGTGGCGCCGAGACCTGCCCCACCTGTCACGGCAACGGATATACCGTGCAGACAAAGCAGACGCTCTTCGGCATCATGCAGACGCAAGGCCCCTGCCCCACCTGCCACGGCGAGGGCACCATCATCAAGAACAAATGCCATGAGTGCGGCGGCGACGGCGTGGTCAAAGGCGAAGAGGTGGTGGAAATCAAGGTGCCCGCCGGCGTAGCCGACGGCATGGTGCTCACCGTCAGGGGCAAAGGCAACGCCGGTCCGCACAACGGCATCGCCGGCGACATACAGGTGTTTATCTCCGAAGAGCCCAACGACGTCTTCGTCAGACAAGACAACGACCTGATTTACAATCTCCTGCTCGACTTCCCCACCGCCGCTCTCGGAGGTGAGGTGAAGATACCGACCGTGGACGGGAAGACCCTGAAAATCAACCTCGAGCCGGGCATCCAGCCGGGCACGACCAAACGGTTGCGCGGCAAGGGCCTGCCCGCCGTGCAGGGCTACGGGTCGGGCATGGGCGATATCATCGTCAACATCAGCATCTACGTGCCCAAGTTCCTCACACGCGAGGAGCGCGAGGCCCTGGAGAAGATGCAGAAGAGCGACAACTTCAAGAGCGACAAGTCGACGAGACAGAGCATCTTCCAGAAATTCAAGAATTATTTCAACAGCTGAGAAGGCACCGGCCGCACCCTTACGCCATGACCTATCAGGAGACAGTGGAATACCTCTACGCCGCCACCCCGGTCTTTGAGAAGATCGGGGCAGGCGCGTATAAGGAGGGACTGGCTAACACGCACGCCCTCGACGAGCACCTCAACCACCCCCACCGGCATTTCAAGACCATCCACGTGGCAGGCACCAACGGCAAAGGCTCTGTCTCGCACACCCTCGCCGCCATCTTGCAGCACACAGGACTGCGCGTAGGGCTTTACACATCGCCGCACCTGGTGGACTTCCGCGAGCGCATCCGCGTCAACGGCGTCTGTGTCAGCGAGGCTTTCGTCGTCGACTTCGTGGAGAGGCACCGGACATTCTTTGAGCCCCTCCACCCCTCGTTCTTCGAACTGACCACCGCCATGGCCTTCGACTACTTCGCACAAGAAGAGGTCGACATCGCTGTCATAGAGGTGGGACTCGGAGGCAGACTCGACTGCACCAACATCATCACTCCCCTCCTCTCCGTCATCACCAACATCAGCTTCGACCACACACAATTCCTGGGGAACACCCTCCCTAAGATAGCCGCAGAGAAAGGGGGCATCATCAAGGAAGGCATCCCCGTGGTCATCGGCGAGGCCGACGGGCAGACGCGTCCCGTCTTCGAGCGTATCGCCTCGCAGAAAGGGGCTCCCATCATCTTCGCACAAGACCAACCGCTCATCCTTTCGGTGGAGGAAAGCCCCAACCACACCCTACTCTACCACACGGCGGAGATGGGACTCCTCCAGGGGCAGTTGGGCGGAGCCTGCCAACCGCACAACACCCGCACGGTGCTCACTGCCATTCCCCTGCTGCGCGAAGCAGGCATCCCTATCACTGACGAAGCCGTCCGGCTCGGCTTCAGCCAAGTGTGCCAGACGACAGGACTGATGGGCCGCTGGCAACAGCTCTGCCAACATCCCACAGTAGTGTGCGACACGGGGCACAACGTCGGCGGATGG
>ODAI012377311.1_pt1 | contig 17275 bp, 16 predicted proteins | sample 1539321 | NCBI WGS metagenome assembly ODAI01 (sample SAMN02144231, study PRJEB22623) | gut metagenome | biome: sheep rumen | host: Ovis aries | place: New Zealand | reverse complement strand
CATTTTCTTCCTTTTGTTCCGTCCTACATTGAGGGTTTGATAAACTATTCAGGCAAGCCTTATACAGTGGTGAATCCGGTTGTCCTTGAAAAAAATCCGCACGGACCATTGATTGAAATTTCAAGTCCGACGTTTTTGCTTTTTAAGCGTGAAGATGATCACTTTTGTCTTCACATTTCGATGGTGGAAATTTTTTATGAAGTTCAAAAAGAAGATTTGGAAGATGAGGATTGGGAGGACGAAATAGAATATCGGGGAGAAAAGATTCCTCTTATAAAACCAGATGAAATAGAAGAACTGTTAAAACATGATTTAGGGGCGTGAAAATGGGAAATCTGAAATATACAGTTGCGATTGCAGATGATTCTGCGATTATCCGTGGGCTATTGGAAAAAGGATTCAATAATGACGAGGATTTTGAATTGGTGGCATCTGTATCCAATGGACGAAAACTTGTTGATGCCGCAAAAGAATATTCTCCCGACGTTGTTGTAAGCGATATAGATATGCCCGAGATGGATGGTCTTTCCGCTGCAAAACTAATCTCGGAACAGCTTCCGACTAAGGTTGTTATTTTCTCTGAGGAAAAAGGAATTCGTCCTTCTGCATTTGAAGCCGGTGCAAGTATGTTCGAAGCAAAACCTCCTCTAAGTGAATTCAAAATGGGCGTAATCGTGGCATTTATAAATCGCATACGGACAATGCTTAAAGATAAAGGGGTGCGTCCGAAGGTACAGAGAGAAAAGAAAATCATTACGGGAGATTCTTCATCATACAAAGTTCTGTGTCTTGGGGCATCAACAGGAGGTCCTACTGCGGTCAAGGAAGTGCTCTCGAATTTGGGACATCATTTTCCGCTTCCTATCGTTTATGTTCAGCATCTTGATGTCGGTGCTGATCAGAAAATGGTCGAATGGTTTGATGAAACCTGTTCAAACATAAAAGTGCAGCTTGCAAAAGATGGAGAAATTGCAAAACCAGGGCATGTGTATATGGCGCAGGCAGACCGTCATCTGGTAATAGACAGTATTTCTTCGAATGGAAATCCGATTCTTTCATTAAGTGATGAACCGGAGGAAAGATTTTTGCGCCCGGCTGTGAACAAACTTTTTAGAAGTGCTGCAAAAGTGTATAAAAATGAATGTCTTGCAGTCTTGATGACCGGAATGGGACGTGATGGAGCTGATGGTTGTCAGATGATTGTTGAAAACGGCGGTTATACAATCGTTGAAGACAAATCGACCTGTGCTGTATTTGGAATGCCTGCTGCCGCTATAGAACAAAATGCAGCAAAAGAGATTCTTCCGCGTGACAAAATTGCAAAGAGGATATTGGCCCTTACTGAAAAAAATGGTGTTTGGAATTGAATCAAAACGAACTAGACTTAATTATTCAACAGATTACAGCCTACTCAGGAATTGTTCCAAAAGATGCTCACAGGACAAGCATAGGTCGTTATATTGAGCAACGCATTACAGAACTTTCTGATGATGAGAAATTTGAGTATAGTGCATATCTTTCAGAAAATCCTGCGGAGATGTCGGGGCTTATTGATAATGCTACTGTAAATGAAACATATTTTTTTCGTGAAGAAAAACAGTTTTCTTTATTGAAGACAAAATTGCTCAGAACATTGGCTTCAGATAGATGCGCCCCGCTGAAAATTTGGAGTGCCGCTTGTTCCAGTGGTGAAGAACTTTACTCTCTGCTTTTGATTGCGAAGTCCTGCGGAATTTCAGTTCACTGTACCGGAAGTGATATAAGTGCGGCGGTTTTAAAAAAATGCAGGGACGGTGTCTACGGAAAAAAATCAATTCGAACAGCGGATGGTGCTAAGTATCAATATCTTTTGAATCCATATAAAACAGAAAATGATACGATTGAATTTCCGAAAGAGCTTGTTTCATCTGTTGACATTGCGAAAATAAATCTTTCAAAGTTGTCTGACCCTGAAAATCTTTCCAATCCTTTTGTACAGGCTGTGCTTCCAAAAAATCAGGATATTATTTTCATACGGAACGTCTTTATCTATTTTACCCGTGAAATGCGCAAGAAGGTTTTTGCAACAATGGCTGACAAATGCCTTTCAAAGGGTGGTTATATTTTTGTTTCAATGAATGAGGTCGCATCATTCGATTCTGCTATTGTTCCTCCATGCTTAAAGAAAGTCATGGATGGCGATGTGTTTTATTTTGAGAAGTGTTGAAGGGAGGCGTATGAATGAATAAAATCGACACAGTGCGCCAGACATTTCTACAAGAAACAATGGCGGTGATGTTGGAAATAAAAAAAGATCCCAGACAGGCAAAGCGTGCTCTTGATAAAATCAAGTTTACAAAAGACATGGCTCATGTCCTTGGATTTCATGCTGTCTACAAACTTTACCGCTCCTTGGAAAATGTTTATATCGGTATTGCCGACAAGGAAATTGCAATCAGCGAAAATATATTCGTGCTCATAAATGTCGTGTGTGATAAAATTATTGATGTATGCAGAAAAATTGCAGACGGAAATGATGATATAGACGACTTGGGTAAATACATTCTATATTGCGATAAAGCCGCCGCAGGTGAAATTTTTGACACAGATGTTTTTTTAAGGCGGCAGACAGTCATCGAAAAAGATTCAAGTGATGACAAGGCTTCCCTTGAGAAAATTATTTCCGTGCAGGTAAAAGATGTCGGTAATGTTTTGAATGTCCATGAAGAAATGATTGCAAGAACTTACAAGATGTCAGGTGTGATCGAGGCAATGAAGGATCAGAACAGACGGCTGACTCAACTGCAGATTTCGGAATTCACCAAGCAGCTTTTGAGTGAACTGCAGTTGCTTCAGAATTCGCTGCTTATTGCACACGACAAAGTTCTCAACATGGTTAAGGATGATTCCACTTTTGCTGAAAAACATCAGGATGTGCATGGCTTCTTTGTGTATGCGAATGGACACAAATGCATGATTCCTTCAGAGCATATTGTTGACGTGACTTACGATACTTCATTGAATTATGTGACGCAGCAGAATCAGCTTTATCTTGAAAGGGAAGAGGATGAGCAGGTTGTGTATATTCCGATTTATTCTCTTTCCTCGCTTTTTCCCGGACAGAAGGCAGTTGAAAAAAACAGTCTTGACACAATTTTCATTGCTGGTTATATGGGACAGCGTGTTGGAATAATTGTTGACAAACTTCAGACCTCTGTTTCAATCGTAAAAAACATTCTTCCAAAATCATTTAAAAATTTCAAAATTCTTCAGGGAATTTGTTTTGATGAAAAATACGATATGATTCCTGTTTTATATATACCGGAAATCTTGAAGCGGTTTCGCTCATTGCGTGGATACGATGTGAAAAAATTTGAGGCCAAGACACAGCTTCACATTTACAAAGTTTTGGTCGTGGATGATTCACAGACTACAAGACAGATTGTGGCCGGTATTCTCGGAACCAATGGTTTCATGGTTGATGAGGCTGTAGACGGAATCAACGCAATGGAAATGGTGAAAAGCCGGCAGTACGATCTGATTGTGACAGACGATGCGATGCCGCGTATGAATGGAGAAATATTTTTGGATAACCTGCGCCAGATGGCGAATTACGTCGAGGTGCCGGTATTGGTGATGGCCGCGAAGCCTATTGAAAAGGGAAATGCCTTTATAAGCAAAGCGGATTTCAAACGCGGGGATTTAATTCAAAAAATCAAGGACTTGTTGCATGAGTAAGAAAATTTTATTATTGGAACCATCTTCCACAGTTCTGACACTGTTCAAGGAGAAATTGAAGAAAACTGATATAGAAGTTCTTTGCGAGACGAGTTGCGTGAAATTTCTCTGGTCATTATTCAATAATGTTCCTGATGCTATTTTCGTTAACTCCATATTTTCAAATCCTGAAAGCGGCGAGATTGTCAGGTTCATAAAATCGATGGAAAAGCTTCGGAAAATTCCGATTGCTCTGTATACCACCGGTGATTTTACATTTGAAGAATTTTATATGAAGAATTGCGGTGCGGATTTGTTTGTGCATATTGACGAAGTGAATTTGTCTCACAATGTGCAGAAAACACTTTTGCTGTCTGAACAGAATGTTCCTGCACTTCCTGTTGAAAATGACATAATGAAAGCCGCAATTACGCAGATTTTTTTGAATATGACAAGAAATCTGAATTCGATTGACGCTGTTGTAAACGGATTCCTGGTTGTGATTGCGGAATTTGCCCAGGTACCTGCGGCCACTTTGACATTGGTGCAAAATGATGGTCCGGTTTCCTATTTTGCCTGTTCCAAGAATTTCACCGAAGATGAGAAGGCTGATTTTCAAAAAGTAAGTATAACCGATTTTGAAAAAATGAGGCCTGATTTGAATTTGTCAAAAATAGTTCCGACAGAGTTGAATCTTGCAGTTGATATGGATAATTTCCGTACGAAGGATGTGCCGCTTTCTTCGTATCAATTCTTCCCGATAAACGACTCTTCAGGAAGTCCGTTTGCGGCTGTGACTGTTGTGAAGGAAGGTGTTCTTTCAAATCATCAGATTGATTTGCTGCGCTACTGCACTGAACAGGTCGGTGTGCTGTTGGAAAATGCAGTCCTTCTTAAGAAAAAGGAATTTTTTGAGCAGAGAATTCGCCGTGCTTTCGGAAGATTTGTGCCTGAACAGATTATCGACGAGTTGGTTGCATCATCTGATACGGATGAAAATGTTTCTGTGGGTGAAAAAAGAAATGTCGCGATTCTTTTCAGTGACATCAGATCGTTTACCAGTATAAGCGAATGTAACAAGCCTGAAGTCATAGTGGCATTTTTGAACAGATATTTTACCGTGATGGTCAATATCATAAAAAAACACGGTGGAACGATTGATAAATTTATCGGTGATGCAATCATGGCATTGTTTGGTGCCCCGGTAAGTTACGAGGATAATGCACAAAGGGCGGCGGCCGCTGCTTACGAAATGAGAGAGGCTCTTTCTTCCGTTGATTTGGGAGACCTTGTTATGCCGGAAGGAATGAAATTCGATATTGGCATCGGAATCCACTATGGCAATGTTACTGTGGGCTCAATCGGCTCAAGCGACAAAACTGATTATACGGTTATCGGTGATTCTGTGAATACTGCCTCACGCCTTGAAGGGCTCACGAAAGTCTACGGTGCAATGATTATTGTGAGTGAAACAGTGAAGAACGATTGCAAGGAAAATTCATTTGTGTTCCGTCATCTCGATGATGTGAAAGTGAAAGGTAAATCAAAGTCTGTTCCGATTTATGCCATAGACATGAATGAAGATGATTATTCAATTTCCTACCGTGAATCTTACGCGAAAGGTTTGGACTTGTATCAGCAGGGAATCTGGAATCTTGCCAAGGAATATTTTGAAAAGGCTATCGATGAGGCACCTTCGGACAAGGCTGCAAAATTGATGCTTGAAAGATGTTCCGAGTTCATAAATAATCCACCCGAAAAATGGGACGGAGGATTTGAGTTCCACACTAAATAGCTGTCATCTTTAGAAGGGTTGTAATTATTTTGAAAAACCTATATTATGTCTCCATTGTCAGATGCTTTGCTGATGCAGAGTTTATAGGAGAATATAATGGAAAAGATTGGTAAGATTGTTTCCGCAGTTTTGTTTGCTGTTGTTGCAGTTTCTTCACTTGCTTCTTGTTCAAAGAAATCTTCAGTGGATAATTCTTTGGAAGATTTGAAGTCCCGTGGAAAATTTGTTTTGGGTCTTGATGATTCTTTCCCTCCGCTTGGATTCCGCGATGAGAACAACGAGATTGTGGGATATGATATTGATATGGCTGCAGAAGTTGCAAAACGCATGGGAGTGCCTCTCGTGCTTCAGCCTATTGACTGGGCCGCAAAAGAGCAGGAACTTGCCACTGGTAAGATTGACTGTATTTGGAACGGCTTTACAATGACAAAAGAAAGACGTGAGGCTATGGCCTGCACATTTGCATATCTTGACAATGCTCAGGTTGCTGTTGTGAGAAATGAAAGCGGAGTCAAAAATCTTTCTGATTTGAAAAATAAAAATGTTGGTGTTCAGAGCGGCTCATCTGCATGGGAAGCAATTACCGCAGACAGCGATTTTATGAACAGTCTTGGAAGCGTGGTTGAGTTTGAGGAAAATCTTACTGCTCTTAATGATTTGGGAATCGGAAATATTGATGCAGTTGTAATGGACCGTGTTGTTGCCGAATACACCATTAAACATTCCGGTCAGCCGTATCGAGTGCTCAAAGAAGGTCTTGCAAACGAAGAGTATGGAATCGCATTCCGCAAACAGGATATAAAACTCCGTGATGAAGTGGAAAGGATTCTTCTGGAGATGCAGAATGACGGCACTGTTAAATCAATTTCCGAAAAATGGTTTGGTGAAGATTTGTCTGTAATCGGTCGTTGATTTTTGGATAAGATGTTATGGCTTCTATGGTTGCGTATTTTTCTAAAATGCAGGTGGACAAACTGATTCTCATAATGCTCAAGAGTACCGCCATCAGTTTGGAGATTTTTTTTCTTACGCTGATTTTTGCGCTTCCGCTTGCATTATTGATTTGCATGGGACGCATGTCTCGGCTGAAGGTTGTGTCGAAAATCACTTCGATTTTTTTACTTGTCATCCGCGGCACACCTCTTATGCTTCAGTTGATTTTCGTCTATTTCGCTCCTCCTTATATCTTCGGTGTGGGAATGGGGCGTTTCACAGCAGCAATAGTTGCCATGGTCATTAATTATGCCTGTTATTTTGCCGAGATTTACCGCGGTGGAATACAGGCTGTTCCAGTGGGGCAGTATGAAGCCTCGTCTGTTTTGGGATTCACCCGTAGTCAGACTTTTTTCCGCATTGTGCTTCCTCAAGTCATAAAAAAAATTGTTCCTGCAATGGGCAATGAAGTGATTACGCTTGTGAAAGATACGGCTCTTGTTCAGGTGCTTGGTGTGGCGGAGTTGTTCCATGTGGCGAAAACTCAGAGCGGACGTCTTGTGAGTGTGCTTCCTTTGTTTATCGCCGGTGTGATTTATTTTATTTTGAACTGGGTTGTGTCACGGACTTTTGATATTGTGGAGAAGAAATTTGACTACTATAAGTGAAACAAAAAAAGAGCCGGATGAAATAATCAAGGTTGAAAATCTTTCAAAGAATTTCGGTGACCTTAAAGTTATAAAAGATATTTCGTTTACAGTGCATCGTGGAGATGTGCTTGGAATAATCGGTCCGTCGGGAAGTGGAAAATCAACTTTGCTCAGATGCATCACTCAGCTTGAGACTGTGAGCGGCGGTTCCATTGCAATCTGCGGTGAGAATATGGTTCTGGACGGTGTCTACGCGGACAAATCTGTGCTTAGAAAAATCGGTCTTGATGTGGGGCTTGTGTTTCAAAACTTCAATCTGTTTCCTCATTTTTCGGTACTCAGAAATATCACCGAGGCACAGAGGATTGTGCTTGGCCGTAGCGCGGAAGAAGCTGAATCAGTGGCGATGTCTCTTCTTGCAAAAATGAACCTTTCTGACAAGGCATCCGCATATCCGTGCCAGTTGAGCGGTGGTCAGCAACAGAGAGTGAGCATTGCACGTGCTTTGGCATTGAATCCTCAGGTGCTGTTTTTCGATGAACCTACATCGGCTTTGGATCCTGAACTTACAGGGGAAATCCTTCAGGTAATCAGGGAACTTGCAAAGACCGATATGACGATGGTTGTTGTGACTCACGAGATGGCTTTTGCGAGGGACACCAGCGACCATATTATTTTTATGGACGGCGGCGTGATTGTGGAACAGGGGCGTCCTTCCGATGTGATTAATTCCCCAAAGGAAGAACGTACCAAATTGTTCCTGAAACGCTTCAACGAAAAATAATCCGTGAAAACATTTTAAATTTTTATGTTCTGCCTTCCCATGGCGAGTCTTTTTTCTCTCACCTGTTCAAGATAGGACTTTATTTTTTCAGAATCGCCTTGTTTAATCTCGTCCTTTAATTCTTTGAGCGAGTTTTCGAAGTTCTCGATGTGCTGAACAAGCTTTTCTTTATTGCTGATGAAGAGTTCTGTCCACAACGGCGCGTTTATCATCGCGATGCGGGTAAGGTCTTCAAAACTGCCTCCTCCGAATGCGGTGATTTCAGGTCCGTCTGCGCTTTGAACCAATGCGCTTGCTATCACGTGGCAGAGCTGACTTGTGAATCCAATCTTCCGGTCGTGGGTGTCACAGTCAGTTTCCGTAATCCGGGTGAATCCCATTTCAGAGATGAGATTTTTCATCAGCTCGAGGTTTTCTTTTTTGTTGCTGCTGCTTGGACAAAGGATGTAATTGTGGTTGACAAAAAAACTCGCCTTTGAATTCGCATAACCTTCTTTTTCTCCGCCGGCCATCGGGTGTCCAATGATGAAGTCAACGTCATTGCGGAGAATTGAAGGAAGCTCCTTTTCGAAGATGCCTTTCACGCCGCTGATGTCGGTCACGATTGCACCGCTTTTGAAATAATCCCTGTTTTCCTTCAGGAAGTCAAGAGTGGCGTGCGGATACAAGCAGATGAATACCACATCGCAACCGGGAAGCATTTCTTTTACCTCGCCGGCTGTGAATGTTCTGTCTGCAACTCCCTCCTGAGAGGCCTGCGAAAGACATGCGGTGCTTCTATTGCAGACCCAGATTCTACCGGTGGAAAGGGCCTGGCTCAAAATGTTCTGCCTGATTGATTTTGCAAACGAGCCTCCCATAATGCCAAGTCCTACAATACCGTAAGTGAGTTCATTCAGCTTTTTCATTTTACATGGTCCTGCCGTCAACCGCTGCAATCTTGTTGAGCTTTGCCATAAGGTCTGAGTACATTGCTGGTGTGAGCTGCTGGGATGCGTCGCTCAGTGCCTTTTCGGGATTGCAGTGGACTTCTATTTCAAGTGCGTCTGCACCGATTGCGACTGCGGCTTTTGCAAGGTCTCCGACCATCCATCTGATTCCGCATGCATGGCTTGGGTCAACCACTATGGGCAGGTGGCTCACTTTGTGGATGTAGGGAACGGCACTCAGGTCAAGGCAGTTTCTTGTGTAGTTGTCGTAGTAGCGGATTCCGCGTTCGCAGAGAACCACGTTTTCATTTCCGTTTGCCATAATGTATTCGGCAGACATAAGGAGTTCAGTGATTGTGCCTGAAAGTCCGCGCTTAAGAAGAACCGCTTTTCCGCATTTTCCGAGTTCCTTCAAAAGATCGAAGTTCTGGAAGTTGCGTGCGCCGATTTGAATCAAATCAACATCATCGAAATATTTCAGTTCGGAAATTGACATAAGCTCTGTGCAGATGGGGAGGCCTGTTTCTTTTTTTGCCATTGAAAGAAGCCTGAGACCTTCAACACCGAGTCCCTGGAAACTGTAGGGGGAAGTGCGCGGTTTGTAAGCTCCGCCACGGAGGATTCTTGCACCGGATGCTTTCACTGCATGGGCCGCATCCATAATCTGCTGCTCTGTTTCGACTGAACATGGACCTGCAATCACCGGCACGGTCTTTCCGTCTCCGATGGTGCACGGGGTGATTCCGCTCTGGTGTGCCCCGACTGTTACGACTGTGTTCTGCGGGTGGAATGAACGGCTTGCCATTTTGTATGGAGCTGAAACACGTTCTGCAGATTCCACAATGTCATTTGCGAGAAAATCCTCGGGGTCGAGTTTTGATGTGTCGCCCAAAAGCCCGAGCACAGTCTTGTCAACACCGTTTGAAACATGGACACCGAGTCCCTTGCTCTTTACATCTTCAATGAATGAATCAACATCTTTTTTTGCAGTTCCCTGCTTTAATACGATAATCATTTAAATCCTCCAATGACTTTAGGCAAAACCGCGCCTTTTACCTTCGGTCTTTTAATTGCGGGTAAAAAAAAAGGAGCCTCCCTTGCGGAAGGCTCCCTGTAATTACCTCTGACAGTAAACACAGCACACTCTATTCAGAGCGACTTCCGCAGACACGAGAGAATCCATAAAAGCTAAAGTAAAAGTAAGCCAGCAATGAGGATTTGATATTCTGTGCCCAACGGGTTGTGTTCTTCATAACGGGGATAGGATATACGGATTTTTTGAATATGTCAAGAGGAATTTTTTTTGAGACAGGATTTTTTATCTTGTAAAAAATGTTGTAAAGTTTTACAATTAACGTCATAGGAGTAAATTATGAAGAAAAAAATGATGGCAGTGATTGCCGCATTGATGGCATCCGCCGTGGTTTCAACTTTTGCAGCTGATATGGATCTTGTGGTTCGCATGGGTGGATTCGGCCAGTTAAACGGAATTGTCAACGGACACGGAGATGATGGCAGCATTGATTTGGGAGGCGGTGTTTCCTCCGAATTCGGTATGCCTTTTGCACTTTTCGGTAAGCAGAATGGTCTTGGTGTTCATATTTCAGGTTCAGGTCTTTTGGCACAGAAATCGCCTGTTACATCGGGTGCTGATTTATTCGGACTTTTCGGATGGTGGATCCGTTTTCCGTTTGGAAAGACTGATTTTGCATTCCAGCCTGAATTGAGCTATGGTGTGGTCAACAAGAAGGTATGGTCCAGTGACGGTTCAAAGAATTATGATAGACTGGATCAGATGGCAAATCTTTCGCTTTCATTCCGTTGGAATCCTTTGGACATCTGCAACGGCAAGCTCGAGTTTGAATTTACACCTCAGGTTGGCGTGGAGACTTTCAATTCTCCTGTTTCAGTGTACATCGGAGCACGTCTGGGATTTTTGTATATAATGGGAAAGAATGCCGGTACAGCAGAAAGAATTGCAGAGCGTGAAAATAAAGTTGTTGATGCCACAGCCGCAGAAATTGCCGCAGATCCCGACTTGAAGGATGCTGTTTCCGTTTACCGTTCGGCAGAGGGTGTCACAATCTGTCTTGATACAATCAACTTCAAACCCGATTCAGCTGTTCTGGAAGATTCTGAATATCCGAAACTCAATAAGATTGCCGCCATGCTCAAGAGATACAACAACACTCTTCATGTTGTGGGCCATTGTGCAAAGACCGCAGACTCTACAGACGAGGGAGATGTGGAATTCTCTCTGGGACGTGCAAAGACTGTTGCCGACTATCTGATTCAGCAGGGAGTCCGCAAGACAAATACTCAGATGAGGGTAAGCGGAGCAGGTTCGTCACAGCCGCGCGCAGACAATACAACCGAGGCAGGAAAACAGCGCAACCGCCGTGTAGAAATTACTCTGGTACGCCGATACTAAAACTGCAGACCTTGAGAATGTAACGGGTGTCTTGGAAATTTCACATTTCTTTCGAGCCGCCCTTATCTTAGATAAAAGCTCCGGGAGCTCTGCTTTCGGAGTTCTTTTTTTTGGTGGAAAGGATGAAGATAAAAAATTACTTTTGTTTTATTGCCTTTTTTGCATTGGCTTGTTTTTTTTCGTGTAAAAGTTCGGAACATGAAATCGCCTGTTACGATATGAAATTAAGATTGGTGAGCGACGGGGAGCCTTTGACCGGAACTGAAAGGGAGTTTGCTCTAAGACCTCTTGAGGACGTGATTTTGGAATCCGAAGAGGATGAAAAGAAAAAAGCGGATGAAAAAGAGTCTGTCGCTGAAACAAACGGGGAACCTGAATATCTCCGATATCTTTTTACACCGGCAAACGAGGACGGAAGCGAATATTCTGTGACTGTGGCGGAAGGTCTGTACCGTCTTTTTGAAGAGAACAACGATTTGCACGTCTTCGTAAAAGTGGGAGCGGGGGAAAATCTTGCGGTCCTTGCATACTGCTCTTCATTTGCCGATGCCTCCGATGCGCTTAAGGATATTTCAGCTCCGTCGGGATTGGGGGTGATTGTTACCGACCGTGACATCACGGCATTGGGATACGACAATCTTTTGCAGCGTTCTGTTGCTTCCTCTCAAAATCCCGTGAGTCTGGACATTCGCAAATGCACACGCAGCACTTTGGGATTCAGAGCCTTCTACGGATGTTCGTCTTTGTGCGCCCTGCAGCTTCCTGATTCCGTGACGTCTTTCCCGAAAGAGTGTTTTGCCCATTGCTCGAATCTTCGTTATCTGAACGTTGGGCCGGGAGTTAAATCAATAGAAGGTGGAGCGTTTATTTCGTGCGAAAATCTTTCGACAATCAGCGTGTCTCCGTCAAACCGCAATTATATAGTAGAAAACAGTGCCATCTATCTTTCTGACAAAAAGACTCTGGTTGCGTGGCCCTCTGCAAAAGGGGATATTGCTGTAAGTGCTGATTCAATTACTGCCTATGCATTTGCCGGCTGCCCGGAACTCACCAGTGTGAATATTGACTGTGTGAGCATACAGCCCAATGCTTTCCAAAACTGCGCATCCCTTCAATCCGTCTTTCTTGGGAAAAGAGTTGAAGATGTGAGGGAAAATGCTTTTATCGGCTCAAAGTCGCTCACATCCATTTCTGTGGAAGACGGCAATACCACATATTCCGCAAAAGATGGAATGCTTCTTTCAAAAGAGGGGCTTCGTCTTTTTGCGTGGCCTTCCGCTCAGGGCTCTGTGACTCTGCCTCAGACAATCAACCGGGTGGAGGACAATGCGTTTTTCGGGCAAAAGGGGCTTGTTTCCGTCTATCTTCCGCCTCAAGTCCGTGAAGTGGGGCATCAGGCTTTTGCTGAATGTTCGGATCTTTCGTCGGTAAATATGCCGGGAATTGTGAATATTGAATCCTACGCATTTTCAAAATGTCCAAAACTTGCTTCCGTGAATCTGCCTGACTCATTGCGCCGTTGCGATGGAAGTGCTTTTTCGGAATGCGAGGCTCTCACGACTATTAACGTTGCATCTGGAAATTCCCAGTACCGTGGTGAAAACGGAGCGATTTTTTCTGCCGACGGAAAAACTCTGATTGAATGGCCGGCGGCTTCGGGTGTAATAACAATCCCGGCAACCGTGGAAACAATCGGAACTTACGCATTCAACCGCTGCACATCCCTTGAGGAAGTGACCATGACTTCGGTTGTGACGGTGGGACACCATGCCTTCGATGGATGCCTGAATCTCAAAACCGTTAATCTTAGTGAATCTGTACGCACCATCGGTTCCCACGCCTTCAGCAACTGTCTTTCCGTTGAAAATCTTGTGATTCCAGAGTCCGTGCAGGTGATAAAAAATTACGCCTTCTGGTTCTGGGGAAAAAATCAGACTATCTCGGCCAAAGCAAAACGCAAACCCGCCGGCTGGGATTTTGCCTGGAATGCCGACTGTGAAGCCGCTGTGAAGTGGGGTGTCAAGTGATTGGGAATCAAGGTCGGGGTTTCAGCATGATATTAACTTTGTCTTAATATAGTTCAGTTTTTTTTAGAATCACCAACACTCGACGCAGAGCGTCGAGGTATGGTGTTCTCATAAGGTATTGCAGTCGGATTCAATACCCTTTATTTCGACGCAGAGCGTCGGGGTATTGAACCCTCCGCACGAATAAATCAGCGGACCACTACGGGAACTTTGATTACGGCACTCCTGTTGCCTGAAAAATCCTCCGCAGACACCCTCAAAATCCATCTGCCCTTTTTCGCCAAGACAATCGGAACACTGTAGTAAAATTCCTCTTCATACTGTCCTGCAAACGGAATCTTCATTTCATCGGAAGCATCGTTTCCAAGCACCGGAACCACGGACAGATTTGAAATATCCCACTGGGAATCCTTCAGCCTCACAAACAAAAAAGATGTTTCGCCGGAAGTGACTTCGGAAATCCTTTCGCCTTTGTACGACAGAGTCGGTGAGAAACCGGCATCGGTAATGACCGGAGATGTGCCACGCCCTGTCTCAACGGCATTTTCCGCGACTTTGAAAGTGTTTTCCTCTGAAGACGAAGGAAGACCTGCGCATCCCGAAAGGCACAGCAAAACAGCGGCCGGAAACAGAACGCAAAAAGTTTTCATAAAAACTCCTGTCGAGGCGGAAAAAATCAGTCCACAAACCGTTGGGCAGGAGACACAATCCACACTGCACGCACCAAGACATCTCCTTTGTTTTCCAATGTATGCGGAGACACGGAACTGAACGAAACACTGTCGCCGGGATAAAGCTGATATTCCCTGCCGTCGTAATGTACCGTAAGTCCGCCTTCAAGCACCAGACCCACCTCGCGGCCCGAATGCCCGTAATTACCCTTGCTCGTAAACGCCCCCGGAGGCAGTGTGATCACATAGCTTTCCAAGGCGTTCTGTCCGTCTTCCGCACAAGGCTGGGCCACTTCCTCAAAAACGACCTTTCCTTCGTGCGCAGATCTCCTTTCCCCGTTGCGGATTATCACCACAGGCCTTTCCCTGCGGTATTCCTCAAACAGATACTCAAGATTCAGATCAAGAACCGAGACCAATGCCAAAAGAGTATCGATTGCCGGAGAAACCTTGTTGTGCTCAATCTGCGAAACAAGACTTTCCGACACACCTGCGGCACCCGCCACAGCCTTCAGAGTCATCTTCTTTTTTTCACGGGCACTGCGCAGTTTTTCACCAAAATGATATGTGTATTTCTTGGCGTGCCCCGGTAATTCCTCTTTACTCTCCGTCATTTTGTCTTGCCACAGAGTCATTCTGCTGTTTCTGTACGTTCTGCTCCATCACAAAGCGGATGAAAAAGTCTTCAAGTGTCTTTGTGGGGCCCGGAAGATGAAGTCTCTGTCTTGCACGGGCATTGTCACGACGCACAGTATATAGAAGATAAAAGTCTCGGTAGTCAAGGCTTACGTCGGTTTTCACACGCTCCCCCAGATAGGCAGACACTTCGTCACGACCGATGGCCTTCACCCCCTGTTCCCGCAAAATGGAACGGAGCCTCATAATCTGCTCGTAGGAAAGCCCGAAAAGGAATTCCTCCATTGCCTGAGACACTTCGTCATCACCAAGACGCTGCTTTATGAACTGGGCCCACTGAGAGTCCATCTGAATGCTCACTAAAAGAAGCTCGCTGGTTCCCATCATAGTGCCGAAAGCAGGAGCCAGTGTACGGCGGGCATTCCAAACCGACTGAAGAACGGGTGCAATATCCGTCATAGTCTGGTCCGAACGGTGCTCCCAAAGTATGATAAGGGAATTCGCAAGCTGACGGCGCAAATCCATGGAAAGAGTCTTGTCTTTCATAAGATTCAGGTACACGTCCTCGGCCATCAAAGTGAACATCATGCTCACAGTCTCGTCGAGATACAGCTTGCCCTCTTTTTCTTCCATATCGGCGTGGGTTCTGGAGAGTTTGTACATTGAATAAAAAGTGTGAATTTTCGTAACGAGGAATGCCTTTCCCAGAATCGCCTTGGAGGGCATGTGGAGCAAAGTGTCTCCGTCTTCCTGATACGAAATGATGCTTTCCACAAGAGCAGCCGGTGTCCGCACCGAATTGGTAAGATTTGTGCGCTGGAGCAGCGACGGGAAATGAGCAATCGCCGTGGCAAGTTCCTTTATATCGCTCAACCTGTCATCAAGAATCTCAAGTCTCTGCGGTGCATGACGTTCCAATGCCTGCCGCATTTTTCTGACCAGCTCTTCCTGATGAGTCGTTAAAACGGTAATTCCCGTATTTTCCACAACCAAATCATTTTCCAATTTGTCTTTATCGAAAAACGATTCGATACTCACGGATTCGAAATCAAAATGCGCTCCGACTCCGCCGCTGTGTTCGATTATTTCCTCGCTCATAATACTTTTCCCACCACAAATGCCGCGATTCAGCGTCACTCAAACTAAATTCTGTGCATCTCAGAAAAAACTTTCTCGGCCATCACGTTTACTTCGACTCCCATGGATTTTCCTTCCTCGGTGAGAAGAGTACGGGCCTCGTCGATTGTCAGGTCTGCTTTGTCCAGACTCACCATCATCATCATCACGAAATTTCCGCTCAGAATCGTCTGTGTAATATCATCAATATTAATGGAATGTTGGGCCAAAAAAGCCGACACCTTCGCAATAATGCCGACTTTGTCCCCTCCAACAACTGTAATAATCGCTTTCATAAGGCACATTTTATCCTAATTTTAAAAAAAATACAATGGGAAAATCAATTCCAGTGGAGATTTTGGAGTCAAAACAGCAGAAATGACCCTGCTATTTTATGAAATTCGTGAAAATTTTTTTTTCGGCCGCGGGAAGCACGACACCTGATTTTTTTCCGGCTTCGATGCATTTCAGAACCCATGCCATATTTCTGCCAAGAACCCGCATTATCTGTACGCCCTCCTCGTCCGCAAGCACATCGGCGGGAGTAAATCCGTGAGCCATATTCCAGTAGCGAGAAGAAACAACGGGCATCTCCGCGTATGTAAAATATTTGTTCAGCACATCCAGAGACGCACTTGTTCCGGCACGGCGGGCACAACTAATTGCAGCGGCGGGTTTCAAACGGAGGTCGGCTTCCGCTGTCATAAAAAGACGGTCAAGCACAGCCTGAATTTCTGCGGAGGGGCCTGCAAAATAAACCGGAGAACCTACAACCAGAGCGTCCGAAGCCTTCATCTTTTCGTGGACTTCTTCTACAATTTCATCCAGCTTTCCGCCGAAAGCATCTTTTCCCACATTGAGGATTTCGCTTTCAATTCCTTCCGCTTCCAGGGAAGATGCGACAATCCCCAAGGCCGTAAATGTGCAGCCGTTGTCGCGGCGGCTTCCATTCAGCATAAGAACCTTCATACAAATCCTCCCCGGGCCTTACCAACTCATAAAAAACGGCCGACCCGAAAAAACACCCGAATCAGCCGTTTTCAAAAGATTTGAAGCCGGAATCATCGACACTCGATGCGGATCCGCAGCAAAGCTTCAAGCACTGACGGGTATTGAACACTCCGCGCGAATCAAAAACTGCCTTCAAGGTTCCGACTCTTCAATTTTCTACAGATTGTCGAAAAATCCTTTTGCCTTAAGAAGCTCGGCGTTCAGGATTCCTCCCAATGCGGCGCCTCTCTTGGTATTGTGGCTCAACGCAACGAACTTCACATCGAAAACATTGCACTTTCTGAGTCTGCCGATTACGCAGGCCATTCCTTTTTCGGTCTCACGGTCACGTCTCGGCTGAGGACGGTTTTCCTCATGGCGCACAACAATCGGATGCTCAGGTGCTGAAGGAAGCTTCAATTCCTGAGGAACAGAAGTGTAGCCGGTCCATACGCGCTCAATTTCCTCAAGGCTCGGCTTTTTTTCTTCCGGCAGATCGAACTCAAGGTTCACGATTGCGGTATGCCCGTCGATTACAGGAACGCGGGTACAGGTTGATGAAACAAAAGGAGCCTTTGCGTTTTCAATTGAATCCGCACTGACACTTCCCAAATCCT
>ODAI013404648.1_pt1 | contig 17278 bp, 16 predicted proteins | sample 1539321 | NCBI WGS metagenome assembly ODAI01 (sample SAMN02144231, study PRJEB22623) | gut metagenome | biome: sheep rumen | host: Ovis aries | place: New Zealand | reverse complement strand
ATATCCATCGCTGACACCTACAGATTGAAAATCCGTTTCACCGACTCAAACAGCTCCCCAATCTGCTGCGTTACGATAAACAGCACCACCACAAGACCGGCTATGGTAGTAAGAAGCGCCTGCTCCTCCCTGCCGGCGCGCGTCAATAGCTGGTTTAAAACCGCCACGATGATACCCACACCGGCTATCTGGAAAATTAAATCTATGTTCATATTTGATGTTCCTTTCATTTGTGAAATCAGATCAGTACAATCACCACCGCCGCGCCTATAAGCACACCGCCGCTGCTGTAAAGCCTGGCGCGGCGCTTGTATTCCGTTTCCGCCGCTGTCTGCTGCGCGGCAATTAGACTTTTTACGTAACGGATATTTTTTATTTGCCCCTCCCTGTCCGTCCTGCCAAGACCGGTTGCAAGCGTCATAACCGCACTGCAGTCCGCGTCGGTAAGGCATAGTTTGTCCTGCATTTTTGTGACTGCTTTTTTTAGCGCCGCGCCGGCGCTCATCTCCGTTATATTTTCCGCCGCAAGCGCGAAAATACCGCACCTGTCAGCCGCTTTAAACGCCTTTGCAAGGCGGTTTACGCTGAAGGAAATTTCGTTTTCCAAAGCCTCCAGCGAGGTATGAATTTGCGCCAAACTTTCGGCGCGTTTTTTGAGCGTGAACCGCTGTCTTATGCCAAAGTACGCGCACGCCGCGCCTGCCATAACCGCGCCTAATATCCTTACCACTCCGTCACACACTCCTCAACCGTACCGACACCGTTCCTGCGGCTTAGAACAATCACAAGGTCAAAGCAGTCAAGCATATCCCGTAAATCTTCGCGCCGTTTTAACATATCTATTCCGGAGCCGTGAACGCTTGCCACTACTGCCGCGCCGCTTGACGTGAGCCTTCTCACTGCGTCAGCGTCCGCCGCTGTGCCGATTTCATCCGTCACAATCACATCGGGATTCATTGACCTTAGAACCATCAGCATACCCTCCGCCTTGTCCGCGCCCTCCAAAATATCGGTGTTAAAGCCGAGGTCAAACGCGCTCCTGCCCTCGTGCATAGCCGCTATTTCACGCCGCTCGTCCACAACGCTTACGCGAAAGCCTTTATACGAAAGCTGCCGCACAATGTCACGCAGCATTGTCGTTTTGCCCGCGCCGGGCGGAGAAATTATAAGCGTGCTTTTTACGCGTCCTCCGCTGCAGACACTATCCATAACACCGTCCGCCGCGCCCTGAACCTCACGCGCTATGCGGTAGTTAAGCGCCGATACATCCTTTAAAAAGGAAACCCTTCCGTCCTTTACAACCGCCGTTCCCGTTATGCCCATCCTATGACCGCCGCGAAGAGTTATAAATCCATTCCGGATTTCGTCCTTCAGAGAGTAAACCGATGACGCGGTCGCAATCTCCATCGCTTCCTCAATATGCGCGCGCGTTACCGTCACCGTGCCCGTGGGGATGGCGCTTAAATTGCCGCGGCGGCTTATGTATTTCACGCCGTCCTCAAAATGTATTGCAAGCGGCTTATATAGCCGCAGTCTTATCTCGCTTGCGCCGTCAGGTGTGATATTATAAAAATACCGTCTTAAATCGCGCGGCAACAATTCAAATACCCCTGCAGCCGGTGAAACCCTCAGCGCGCTGTTTGCTATAAACATCTGCCTGTCCTCCTTTTGTTTTGTATTTGATATATATTAAATCTTGGACAGGTTTAGAACAAAAAAATAACACACCGAAATGTGTTATTTTTAAATTCAACATATTTTACAGCGTTACGCCGTCCTTGAAGATTGAGATTTCACGGTAGCCGTGTTTTTCATTGTTTGTCCTCTCGCCGCTTGCGACAGAAAGTATGTAGTCAACAAATTCCTCCGTTAAATCCGCGCCGTCTATAATAGGTCCTGCATTAAAGTCAATCCAATGGGGCTTTCTAAGGGCGAGAGGTGTGTTTGTCGCAACCTTTACCGTAGGCACCGGCGCGCCAACCGGTGTACCTCTGCCTGTCGAGAACAAAATCATATTGCAGCCCGAAGCCGTCAGATTTGTTACTGCCACTATGTCGTTACCGGGACCTGTCAAAAGGTTCAGGCCCTTGTTTTTAACACTCTCGCCTATCCCGATAACGTCCGCCACATTCGCGCTGCCTGACTTTTGCACGCAGCCTAAGGACTTATCCTCGAGCGTGGTTATGCCGCCCTTTTTATTGCCCGGCGAGGGATTTTCGTATACGACCTGTCCGTGGCGCATGAAATAGTCCTTGAAGTCGTTTATGAGGTAAACGGTCTTGTCGAACACTTCCTCGTTCACGCAGCGGTTCATAAGTATCGTTTCCGCGCCGAACATTTCGGGTACCTCGGTTAAAATCGTGCTTGCACCCATTGAGATAAGCGTGTCACTTGCTCTGCCTATAAGCGGATTTGCGGTAAGACCCGAGAAGCCGTCGCTGCCGCCGCACTTTAAGCCGACAACAAGCTCTGAAGCATCGCACTCCTCACGCTTAAACGTCTTTGCATATTCCACAAGCTCACCTATAAGCGCAAGACCCTGCTCTATTTCGTCGTCATAATCCTGCGTTGACATAAACCTTACGCGGCGCTCGTCTATCTCGCCAAGCACCTCTTTAAATACAGGAATATTGTTGTTTTCGCAGCCAAGTCCAAGCACCAATACGCCTGCCGCGTTGGGGTGGTTCACCATTCCCTTTAAAACAGCCTGCGTGGTGGCCTGGTCTGAGCCAAGCTGTGAGCAGCCGAACGGATGAACAAAGTTAAATATACCGTCACATTCGCCGGCATATTTAATGCTCGCTTCCTTTGCGAGAATTTCCGAGGTCTTATTCACGCAGCCGACAGTGTTTACTATCCAAATCTCGTTGCGTATTCCAACTCTGCCGTTTTCGCGGCGGTAGCCCATAAAGGTTTTAGTGTCCCTTTGTTTTAGTGTCCCCAACTTTTGGTTAAACGTGTAGTTTAGTGTCCCCTCAAGGTTTGTTTTTATATTGTGGGTGTGAACGTGGTCGCCTTCCTTTATATCCTCTACGGCGTGCCCTATGCTGTAGCCGTACTTTATTATATCCTCGCCCGCCTTAATGTCGCGCAGGGCGATTTTGTGACCGCGGTTTTCACCGTCAAGCATTACAGCTACATTGTCTTTTTCGTTTATTTTGAGCGTTTTCATTATAATCAGCCATCCTTTCACTTCGTTCAAGGACAAATAGGATGCGAAAGAACTTCGTTCTTTCACACTAATACCTCTTTTAAAGCCTCACGCATACCCTTTGACTCAATTTCTGCAATATACTTCTCGATTGACGGAAGAAGCGAGGATAAATCCTCATCCCAGTAATCTGTTCTCTTTAATATCTCGGCTGGAGTTGCCTTTTTCATAAACTCCATAACCTCCGCATCGTCGTTTGCCTCGTCAGTTCTGTAAAACATTATAAGCGCGGCAAGAGCAAACACCAATTTTTTCGGCTCTTTATCAAATCTCTTGATATACTCCAAAACGCTCGGAAGAACGCGTACCTTGTACTTTGATACGGAATTTAATGCAATGCTCAAAAGGTAGTGCTTTATGAACGGATTTTTGAAACGCTCGATTACGTCATTTGCAAACTCAGTAAGCTCCTCTTTCGGCAAATCAAGCGTCGGAATAATTTCCTCGAAAATGCCGTCGTGTACAAACTTAAATGTGTCGGGGTCGTTCATCATCTCACCCACCGTTTCAAGACCTGCAAGACGCGCCGCAAGAACGCTCATTGTGTGCGCGCCGTTTAAGATACGAACCTTGCGCTTTTTGTACGGCGTTACATCGTCCGTCCAAAGTACGTGCATACCAAGCTTGTGGAACGGAATTTCCTCAGCGTACTTTTTATCGCCCTCAATTACCCAAAGGTGGAAAATCTCGGCAGTATCAATTACGTTGTCCCGATAACCGTACTGCTTGCACATTTCGGCTGCGTTGTCACGCGGATAGCCTGTTACGATACGGTCAACAAGCGTGTTTGTAAAGTGGTTCTTCTCATTAACCCACTTTACAAAGTCCTCGCCGTAACCCCAATCCGAAGCATACTTTAATATACACTCCTTCAAATTATCACCGTTCTTGTCGATAAGCTCGCACGGCAGCAGCACAAAGCCGTCAAGCCCCGCGTCAAAACGCTTCTTCATAAACATTGTAAGTCTGCCGGGGAAGGTCGTACCTGCAAAATCGTCCTTGTCCTGGTTCGGCTTATACTCAATACCTGCCTCCGTGGTGTTTGAAACGATAAATCTCAGGTCAGGATTTAACGCGCAGGCGAAAAATTCCTCTGTCTGCTCATACGGGTTAAGGCAGCGCGTGATAGCGTCAACTATGCGCGTTTCCTCTGTCTTTTCGCCGCCCAGCAGTCCTCTTAAATACAGCGTATACAAACCCTGCTGATCGTTTATCATCTGTGCAAGGCCGCCCGGCAGCGGCTGTACAACGACAACGCCGTAATCGCCGCCGTTTTCCTTGTTAAGTCTGTCTATCATCCAGTCCACAAAACCGCGGAGGAAATTGCCCTCTCCGAACTGCATTACGCGCTCTGTGTGCATTTTTTGGTTTGTTCTCTTTAATAATTCCATTTTAGTGTCCCCTTTCTGATTTTAGTGTCCCTGTTTACAACTGAACATTAAAATAATTCACCGCATTATTAAAACAAATATCCTGAACGATTTTGCCGAGCGTGTCATAATCCTGCGGAAACTCGCCGTTCTCTACCCATGTGCCAAGGATATTGCACATAATACGTCTGAAATACTCGTGACGCGTGTAGCTCAAAAAACTTCTTGAGTCCGTCAGCATTCCGACAAACTTATTCAGCGCGCCGAGATTAGCGAGCGCCTTCATCTGCTCCGTCATACCGTCGCGCTGGTCGTTAAACCACCAGCCTGAGCCGAACTGTATCTTGCCCGGAGTGTCGGAGGACTGGAAGTTGCCTAGCATTGTTGCAAGGACGTAATTGTCCTTCGGATTTAATGTGTAGAGGATAGTCTTGGGTAGATTGTCCGTTTCCTCCATTGAGTTAAGCAATTTGCTAAGCTCCGCCGCGATTGAATAGTCTGCGATCGAGTCAAAGCCTGTGTCCGCGCCGAGTTTTGCAAACATCTTTGAGTTATTATTCCTGAGCGCGCCGATGTGTAGCTGCATTGCCCAGTCAAGCTCCTTGTATTTCTTCGCAAGATCCTTTAAAACGCTCATCTTATAAGCGTCAGCCTCGCCCTTTGTAATCCTCTCACCTGCGAGCGCCTTTTTGAATACTTCGCCGGCATCGTATTCCTCATTGAACGGCGCGCCGTCAAGCGCGTGGTCGCTTACGCGGCAGCCTACGGAGTGGAAAAAGTCGGCTCTGTCATAAGCGGCTTTTATAACATCGTCATACGTCTTAATATCAATACCTGCCGCCTTGCCGAGTCTTTCTATGTACGGCAAAAATGTTTCCTTGTCTATGTTTATAAGGAAATCTGGGCGGTAGGTCGGATATACCTTCGCCTTAATATGTCCTTTTTCGGCAATCTTCTTGTGCCATTCCAAGCTGTCCGCCGGGTCGTCCGTTGTGCAGATTACAGCGACATTTGAAGAATTGATAAGAGTTGAGGGACTCATTTTTGTGTCCTTTATTACCGCGTTGCACTTTTCCCATATTGCGTCGCAGCTTTCAGCCGTCACAACCTCCTCTACGCCAAAGTAACGGCGCAGCTCAAGGTGTGTCCAGTGGTACAAGGGGTTTCCAATCGCGTACTGCAAACAGCCGCAAAATGCCTTGAACTTTTCATAATCGGGCTTGTCACCCGTCATATAGTCCTCGGGAATACCGTTTGAGCGCATATAGCGCCACTTGTAATGGTCGCCGCCGAGGAAGATTTGAGTTATGTTATCAAACGGCTTATCCTCATACATCATCTGCGGCACGAGGTGGCAGTGGTAGTCAAATATCGGCATTGAGGCCGCATAGTCGTGATAGAGCTTCTTTGCCGTGTCATTCTGCAGCATAAAGTCCTTATCCATAAATCCCTTCATATCGTTTCCTCCTGTTTTTTCTCAAATTTTACCTACAAGAGTATTATAACATATTTTTGAAGTTATACAATAAAAAAATTGTCTTTTTTCCATAGCTATATTGACTTTTTCCATACTAATTTTTTCATACCGTTTCCGAAGACAGAAAAAGCGTTCCGCATTTTGCGGAACGCTATGTGTTATTTAAGCAGCTTGTCAAGCTCCTCACTAATTGCCTTTTTATCAAGATCGCGGCCGATAAAGACGAGTTTTATCATTCTGTCGCCGCACTTTTCATCCCAGTTGTCAAGGATTGACGGATCGTCTGCTATGAACTGATCGAGCATTTTCTTCGGCGCGCTTGCAAGCCACTTACCGTTTTCGTACATCTGTATCTGCTTGCCCGCCTGCTCAAACACGTATGACATATCGTTATCCGCGTCGAGCCATAAAAGACCTTTGCAGCGTATAACGTTCTTCGGGAAGTCGTTGCGCGCCCATCTCTTTAAGCGGCCGAGCTTAAAGGGCTTGCGGCGGTAGTAAACGAACGAACCGATACCGTATTCCTCAGCCTCGCCGTGGTCGTGGTCGTGGTGGTGATGATGGTGATGTCCGTGGTGGTGTTCCTCGTGGTCGTGGTGATGATCATGTTCTTCGTCATGGTCGTGATGATGGTGGTGCTCATGTTCATCGTCATCGTCGTGGTGATGATGTTCATGCTCCTCGTCATCGTCCTCATGCTCGTTTTCCTTATTCTCAAACTCTGCAATCCAGCCTGCCGAGGAAAAGGTTTCGTCAATGTCAAACTGCTTTGTATCCAAAACATCGCTCATATCAACCTTACAGAAGTTTGTTTCGATAATCTTCGCCTTGGGCTGCAACGCCTTTATAACGGCGCGAACCTTGCCGAGATCCTCCTCGCTGACCTCGTCAACCTTGTTTATGATAATCGTTGAGCAGAACTCTATCTGCTGAATAAGAAGATTCTCTATATCCTCCTCATCAACATCCTCGGTAAGTCTTTCACCGCTTGCAAATTCGTCTACGAGGCGAAGTGCGTCAACAACTGTTACAACGCAGTCCAGTTTTACAATCGGCGGCACCTCGCTGCCCTCTACCGAACCATCCATCATTGAAATGGTCTGCACGATAGGCAGCGGCTCGCATATACCGCTTGCTTCGATTAAGATATAGTCAAACTTGCCCGACTGTGCAAGCTCCGCAATCTGCTTCATAAGGTCAACCTTTAGCGTGCAGCAGATACAGCCGTTTGTGAGCGGCACAAGACTTGCGTCCTCCTCCTGCACAACTCCGCCCTTTTGAATAAGCGTTGAGTCAATGTTCACCTCGCCGATGTCGTTTACGATTACGGCGCACTTGTAACCCTCCTGATTTGAAAGGATATGGTTCATAAGCGTGGTCTTGCCCGCGCCCAGGTAGCCTGTGAGTAGTGTTATTGGTATTCTTTTATCCAATTTAAAAGCCTTCTTTCTGAATTTTTACCTTTGTGGTATATATTAGCACATTTGAAACAAAATTACAAGTGTAAAATTACAACCCGTGTACAATGCCGTATTCCCATCCGACTATGCTTCCTATGGTGTACACATTCTTGTAGCCAAGCTCACTTAGTCTTTCCGCCGCCAAAATCGCGCGCGCACCTGTGCGGCAATAGGTCACAACAGGCGTGTCCTTATCGGGTATCACCCACGCCGCGCTTTCCCCGGTTATATCGTCCACCGGCAAAAGCTCCGCACCGTCGGCGTGGCCTTGCACAAATTCAGTTTCCTCGCGCGTGTCAATGATTATACCGCCGCTGTCAAGTATTTTCTTTGCTTCATCAAATGTTATCTCCTTATAGCTCATACTCATTCCTCGCAAAGAAAATCAGCTACTTCGGTAATTACATCATCAAGAGAGATTGTGTCAAGTCCGTGCGTTTCGCCCTCGATAATATGCAGCCTGACATTTTCCATATAACCGGCGTACCTTCTGCCGCCTATAAAACTTACCGCCTCGTCCTTTGTGCCGTGGATAATCAGCGTCTTGCCGTGAAACATCATTGTCGTTTCATAGACCGGCAGGGTTCTTGACGTGCGCATATACGCCTGACCGAGCTTGTAGTTTACGCCCTGATCGTTCACCATCGGAATATACTCAGGCGCCTCGTCCACATTGTAGAACGTACCGAAGCAGTTACCTGCAAGCGAGTCGTCCTTTATTGTCGCCGCCGGCGCAAGCATAGCGAGCTTCTTAACCTTGTCGCGGAAATATCCCGCGGTCATACCGCCGACAAGTCCGCCCTGCGAGTGACCCATAATATATATTTCCGTCACCCAATCCAGCGACAGTACATACTCCATAATCTTGCACGCGTCAAGTATTTCACCAAGAACCGTCATATCCTGAAAATCTCCGTCACTTTCGCCGTGACCGTTAAAATCAAATCGCACCGATGCAACGCCGCGCTTTAATAGTTTTTCCGCAAGAAGCGAATGCATACTTTCCCTTTTATTCGCCCTGTCGCTCATAAGTCCGTGAAATATTATTGTTATAGGACACTTCTCTACGCCCTCCGGCTTTAAAAGTGTTCCGCGAAGCGTCAGGCCGTCTCTTTTTACCGTAACCTCCATATCCTCTACCTCCGTCTTGAAATTAACCTTATTTTACCACGCCAAAAGGAATTTGTCTACTACAAATATTTGTCTTGACAAAGGCTTTGCGGCGGTGTATGATTATTATAGAATAAATCTTCGGGGTATGTGTAATTCATAACCGGCGGTGATTGGCGAAAGCCATTAGTCCGCGAGCCGCTTTGGGTGGTTGATTTGGTGAAATTCCAAAACCGACGGTAAAGTCCGGACGGGAGAAGGTTGAAGCTAAAAGTGGCTTTTCATATTCCGCCCCGAAAATAACGGAGGCGGTTTTTTTATGGAAGAAAAATATATGCGCCGCGCAATCGAGCTTGCAAAGGGCGGCACAGGCTTTACAAACCCCAATCCGCTTGTCGGCGCGGTAATCGTTAAGGACGGTCAAATCATCGGCGAGGGCTTCCACGAAAAATACGGTTCACTCCACGCCGAGCGAAACGCCTTAAAAAACGCAATCGCGGACGTTAAAGGTGCTGATATATACGTTACACTTGAACCGTGCTGTCACACAGGCAAACAGCCGCCGTGTACCGAGGCGATTATCGAAAGCGGTATAAAGCGCGTCATAATCGGCTCTCGCGACCCTAACCCGCTTGTCCACGGCAAGGGCGCGAAAATTTTGCGAGATAACGGTATTGAGGTTGTTGAAGACTTTTTAAGAGATGAATGTGACGCATTAAACGATATTTTCTTCCATTATATAAGTACAAAGACGCCGTATGTGATTATGAAAATCGCAGTTAGCGCGGACGGTAAAATCGCGACAAAAAGCGGCCATTCAAAATGGGTTACAGGCGAAATGTCGCGCGCTCACTCGCACGAGATACGCAAGCGCGTTGCGGCTATTCTGGTCGGTTCAAATACGGTCAAGGCAGATAACCCAAGCCTTACCTGCCGCACGGAAAACCCGTCAAATCCGATACGCGTAATCTGCGACAGCGGCTTGAGTATTCCGATTAGTTCAAATGTTGTACAGACGGCAAGCGAGGTGCCGACGTATATCGCGTTCACGGCGGCTTCGGAGGAAAGGCAAAGAGAGTTTACCAATTTGGGCGTTAAACTCATCAAAACACCGCCGGAAAGCGGTCACGTTGATTTAAAGTTCCTTATGCAAAAACTTGGTGAAATGGGAATTGACAGCGTTTTAATCGAGGGCGGCGGCGAAATACACGCAAGCGCGCTAAAGAGCGGAATTGTGCAAAGGCTTATGATTTATACTGCGCCAAAGCTGATAGGCGGCGACGGTAAAAACGCCGTAGGAGCGATTGGCGTAAGCGTTATGGACGAGGCGGTTATGCTCAAAAATACGAAAATAACGCGGCTAGGTGATGATATACTTACAGAATATGAGGTGAAATAAATGTTTACCGGAATAGTTGAAGAAATCGGTGAAATCGCGGCTGTGGCAAGCGGCGCAAAATCGGCGAGGCTTACAATTAAGGGCGATATGATTTTTTCAGATTTAAAGCTCGGCGACAGCGTGTCTGTAAACGGCGTGTGCCTTACCGCCACAGAAATAAACGGCAAAACCTTTACCGCCGACGTTATGGCGGAAACTATGCGCCGCAGTAATTTGGGTATGCTCAAAAAAGGCTCGCGCGTAAACCTCGAACGCGCTATGGCGGCGGACGGACGATTTGGCGGTCATATTGTTTCGGGTCATATTGACGGCACCGGAATTGTACGCTCGTTTGAGAGAGAGGATAACGCAGTCTGGCTTACGGTTACGGCGGATGAAAAACTTATGCGGTATATTATTGAAAAGGGCTCGATAGCGATTGACGGCGTGAGCCTTACGGTGGCGAGGGTGTTTCGTGACGCGTTTGCGGTTTCGCTTATCCCCCACACCGCCGCGGAAACGATACTGCTTACAAAAAAGACAGGCGATAAGGTCAATCTGGAATGTGATATTGTAGGAAAATACGTTGAGAAGCTCATAGGAAAACAGAGCAACTTGACTGAAGATTTTCTAAAAAAATATAATTGGTAGAAAGGATAAAAGAAAATGTCAGAAATAAAATACGGCACGATTGAACAGGCGCTTGAAGATTTGAGAAACGGCAAGCTGATACTCGTCACTGACGATGATGACCGTGAGAACGAGGGCGACCTAATTTGCGCGGCACAGTTTGCCACAACGGAAAACGTCAACTTTATGGCGACCTACGCTAAGGGTCTTATATGTATGCCGATGAGCGGCGATTACGTCACGCGGTTGGGACTTCGTCCAATGGTGGCGCACAACACAGACAACCACGAAACGGCGTTTACGGAGTCGATAGATTACGTTACCACAACCACAGGTATAAGCGCGGAGGAGCGCGGACTGACAGCGCGTATGTGCGTAAGCCCTACCGTAAAGCCGCAGGATTTCCGCCGTCCGGGACATATGTTCCCGCTTGAAGCGAAAAAGGGCGGTGTATTGGAGCGCAACGGCCATACTGAAGCGACGGTTGACCTTTTGCGCCTTGCCGGTATGCAGCAGGTCGGACTATGCTGCGAGATTATGGGCGAGGACGGTACGATGATGCGCGCGGAAGCGCTTGACGCGTTTGCGAGGGAGCATAATTTGACGTACATTACAATCCGCGACCTGCAGACCTACCGCCGCTGCCACGATAAGTTTATGGAGCGCGTTTCACAGGCGCACCTGCCGACCAAGTACGGCAATTTCGATATTTACGGCTATAAGAACACCATAACCGGCAACCACCACGTTGCGCTCGTTATGGGCGACGTATCGGACGGCGAGAGCGTTCTCTGCCGCGTACATTCGGAGTGCCTTACAGGTGACGTATTCGGCTCAAACCGCTGCGACTGCGGCGAGCAGCTTGCAAGGGCGATGGAGAACATAAACAAGGAAGGCAGAGGTATTCTTCTGTATCTGAGACAGGAAGGCAGAGGTATCGGACTTCTCAACAAAATCAAGGCGTATAATTTGCAGGAAAAGGGCTACGACACGCTTGAAGCAAATGTGCAGCTCGGCTTCGCGCCGGACCTTCGCGATTACAGCGAGGGCGCGCAGATCCTGCAGGACTTGGGCGCGACAAAGCTGCGTATAATGACAAACAACCCCGAAAAGATTTCTGATTTGTCGGAGTACGGCATAGAGATTGTCGAGCGCGTTCCGATACAGATTGCGGCGAAAAAGGAAAACGAGTTCTATCTCAAAACCAAGCAGAATAAAATGGGTCATTTATTAAACTACAAATAATATATATTACAAATAAATCAAGGAGGATTTGAAAAATGAAGGTTATTGAAGGAGTTTATTCGGGCGAGGGTTTAAATGTCGGCATAATCGCGTCACGCTTTAATGAGTTTATAACGTCAAAGCTCGTTTCGGGCGCGGAGGATTGCCTTGTGCGCCACGGCGTTGACGGCGACGATATAAGCGTGGCTTGGGTGCCGGGCGCGTTTGAGATACCCGTTATCGCAAAGCGTATGGCGGAGAGCGGAAAGTATGACGCGGTAATCGCATTGGGCGCGGTTATACGCGGCGCGACAAGTCATTATGATTACGTGTGCGCCGAGGTTTCAAAGGGTGTTGCGGCCGTTTCACTTGACACCGGTGTACCGGTGCTTTTCGGAATTCTCACGACCGACACGATTGAACAGGCTGTTGAGCGCGCCGGAACAAAGGCGGGTAACAAGGGCAGCGACTGCGCTATGTCCGCACTTGAAATGGTGAGCCTTATTAAAAAGTTATAATCCGGAAACGCAAACGGCGGTGAGCAACTCACCGCCGTTTTGTATTGCAAAAATAAAAAAGCTTCTGACGAAGCTACAACTGCGCTTCGCTTTTTTGTAATCAGCAAAATTGCTCACGATGCGAGCAATTTCCTAGAAGATAAAAACCCCAAGATAACCGTCTTGAAAAAAGTCGAGTTTCTACCTGCCTACGCAGGTGGGTTACATCCCGTCTGCTTTATATGTCCACTGGCAATCCCGAAGGAAAGGAGGCGTATACGCCACAGCCGGAGAATGAGTCCCGTTTAAGAAGTGTTGGTAAAAAAAAGACTTTTTAACGCGAAATCCCAGGGTAATTAGCTATTTAATTTTTCTGTATTTATAATAACACATTCGTTAAAAGAATTCAATAGTTATTTAAAAAATTTTTATGTTTTTTTGTAAGATATTGACAAAATTTTATCAGTCGTTATTTTCTTCGTCACGGCGCAAGAATTCGTTAAACGCGCGCTCTAATCTGTCATCATCCTCGACCATAACAAGCTCTGCTTCCTCGCTGTCAATATCGCCCTCGACTTGCATAATCAGAACCTCGTCATTTTCTTCCTCCTCGGGAAGCACCTCCAAAAGCGCGAAGTACGTAACGTCCTCAAACTCAAAAACATCTATAACCTCAAATTCTACCTCGCAGCCGTTTTCGTCCTCAAGTATTATTATGTTATTTTCCATCTGTTTTATTCCTTTCAAATTTAATATATATATTTTATTATATCATACCTAAAATGTCAATGCTTTATTAAATCTGTATTGACAAAATTTAAGACGAAATATATACTTAAAATATTGAAAAAACCACGGAGGATATAATTATGAAAATTGAAAAATATTACAATGATTTAAATACGCTTCACATAGGAACCGAGCAAAACCGCTCCTATTATAAGGTGTATTCAGATATTGAAAACGCGCGAAAGGGAAACGAAAACCGCAAACAGCTTCTTGGCGGCGAGTGGGATTTTGCGTACTATAACTGCATTGACGATGTGCCGGAGGATTTTATAAACGGCAATACAAACGGCTTTAAGAAAATCCCCGTTCCGTCCTGTTGGCAAAATCACGGTTATGACAATCACCAGTACCCAAATGTCCGCTATCCGTTTCCGTATAATCCGCCGTATGTGCCGTATGAAAATCCCTGCGGCGCGTATGTGACGAGGTTTAATGTTGACAATAATTTACGGCAATACCTCAACTTCGAGGGCGTAGATTCGTGCTTTTATGTTTGGGTTAATGGAACGTTTGTCGGTTACAGTCAGGTGTCGCACTCTACATCCGAATTCGATATAACCGACAAGGTAAAAGACGGTGAAAACACACTTGCTGTTCTTGTTATGAAATGGTGCGACGGCAGTTACTTGGAGGATCAGGATAAGCTAAGAATGAGCGGTATTTTCCGTGATGTATATATTTTAAGCCGTCCCGAAAAGCGCGTAAGGGATTACAAAATTGAAACAACTCTTGACGGCACAATAACCATTGACGCTGACGCAAATACCGATGTGACATTTGTGCTTGAAAATGAAAAGGGCGTTATATACAGTGGCTCCGACAACAAAATCAAGGTGGATAAGCCCATTTTATGGAACGCGGAAAATCCTTATCTTTACACGCTTTACATACAGACCGAAAACGAGGTAATAAAGGAAAAGGTCGGCATACGCGAGATTAGAATTGAAGACGGTATTTTCTACTTAAATAATAAGCCTATCAAAATGCGCGGTACAAACCGCCACGACTCTGACCCCGTAACAGGCTACACAATTTCAAAGGAGCAAGCGAAAAAGGATTTGCTTCTGATGAAGCGCCATAACATAAACGCTGTCCGCACAAGCCACTACCCCAACGCGCCGTGGTTTACGGAGCTTTGCGATGAGCTGGGATTTTATGTTATAGCCGAAGCCGATTTGGAAATTCACGGCACATCCTCGCTTTACGGCGGCGGACAGGGCAATACGTTCGGACTTCTCGCAAACGACTCCGACTGGGGCGAGGCTATTCTTGACAGAAATCAGCGAAACGTTATCCGCGACAAAAACCGTCCGTGTGTTTGCCTTTGGTCAGCCGGCAATGAGGGCGGCTATGGCGTGAATGTCGAGAAAACACTCAAATGGATAAAGGAATACGACTCCACGCGTCCGACGCATTATGAGAGTGCGACGTGGCAGACGTGCGGTCATAAAAACGACCTTTCTGATCTTGACGTTATCAGCACAATGTACGCCTCTTACGAATGGATTGACGAATATTTCCGTGACCCCGGCAGGCACGTTCTGCGCTTTACAGACGGTGACAGCACATTTTACGATATGGAAAACTGTTGGACTGATTTACCGGAAAAGGACGAAAGCAAAATCAAGCCGTATATGCAGTGCGAGTTTATCCACGCGATGGGCAACGGCCCCGGCGGAATTAAGGAGTATATTGACCGTATGTATAGGTATGACGGCTTTTTTGCCGCGTTTGCGTGGGAGTGGTGTGACCACGCCGTTTACAAAGACGGTAAGTATCTTTACGGCGGCGACTTCGGCGAATTTCCGCATGACGGCAACTTCTGTATGGACGGACTTGTGTACCCCGACAGAACTCCGCACACAGGCTTGCTTGAATACAAGCAGGCGATAAAGCCGTTCAAGGTGACAGCGTACAGCAATATATTTATAGTAGAAAACCGTTATGATTTTTCAGAGCTAAGCGATATGCTGCGTTTCAAGGTAAACGGCAGGGAAATGCAAATAGACGTTCCGCCGCGCGGCAAAAAGAGCTTTGCGCGGCCGGAGGGTGATACGCTTATGGTGAGAGCGTTTTTAAAGAACGATACCCCTTGGGCGGAAAAGGGATATGAGGTCGGTTTTGAACAGATTGTTATAAACGACACTGTTCCTAATCTTGAAGCTGTTACGTCTGACGGCGCGGTTGATGTTAAGGAAGAAGGCAGAACAATAACGATTAGCGGCAATGATTTTGAGTACATTTTCGACAAGGCTGTTGGTAATTTTGTGAAGCTGAACAATGTAATTTCAAAACCGCTCGAATGGAACGTTTGGCGCGCGCCGACGGACAACGACCGAAATATCGCGCCTACCTGGAAAAACGCCGGATATGACCGCGAAACAGCCTACGTTTATAAAACGGAAATTGAAAAGAACGAAAACGGCGTTATAGTAAAATGCCACAGTGCGCTTTTGCCGATTTATCTGCAAAAAACGGCGGATATTTTCGCGGAGTGGACGATTTACGCGAACGGCACGATTGACTTAAAAGCGAACGTAAAGGTAAACGACATACTACCCACACTCCCCCGCTTCGGCTTGCGTTTCTTCACAAGCGGCGAGAATGTAAAATACTACGGCTACGGTCCGTATGAAAGCTACTCCGACAAGCGCCTTGCGTCATATTTGGGAGAATTTGAAACGACCGTCAATGAAATGCACGAGGACTATATTAAGCCGCAGGAAAACGGCTCGCATTTCGGCACGCATTATGTTGAAACCGACACGCTCCGCATAAGCTCCGACACACCGTTTTCATTTAACGCGTCACACTACACACAGGAGGAACTGACTGAAAAGAAGCATAACTTTGAGCTTCAGAAATCAGACGATACAATCCTCTGCGTGGACTACAAGCAAAACGGCATAGGTCAAAACTCCTGCGGTCCCCTGCCGCTTCAGGAATACCGCTTTGATGAAAAGGAATTTGAGTGGAGGATACGGATTGAAGTAAAGTAACTAAAAAAGCAATCCAAATGGATTGCTTTTTTATAAACAAAACCGCGGCATCGAGCCACGGTTTTGTTTTGCTGTTTGCTTTGCAAACGTATGTGGTACGCCCGGAGGGACTTGACCCCCCGACCTTTCGGTTCGTAGCCGAACGCTCTATCCAGCTGAGCTACGAGCGCATATGATTTCTAAAAATCACTCAAATATATTACCATAACCGCCGCTCAATGTCAAGTCTTTTTTGACAAAAACACCTGTGTATGGTAAAATTTTAAACAGATAATAGATTGAAAGAACAAAGTTCTTTCGTATATAAGCGGCTTTGCAGCGTAAAGCATGCAGGTCCTTGAACGAAGTGAAAGTATGGCTGATTATTATGAGATTTGTTTGGTATTACGATTTCCCCATAGGTAAAATCGGTATCGCCTCTGAAAACGGTGAGATAACCGATGTTTCCTTCGGGTACATAGACGGAATTGAAAATGAAACAAGCGAAATAAAACAGTGCGCCTTAGAGCTTTGGGAATACTTTGACGGTAAACGGAAAGAGTTTACCATTCCCATAAAATACGGCGGCACGCCGTTTCAAAAAGCCGTTTTGGACGCAACGCGTACTATTCCCTACGGTGAAACTCGCTCCTACGGCGACATAGCGCATATGATAAATAACCCCCGCGCCGCACGCGCCGTCGGCAACGCGATACACCGCAACCGCCTTTTAATCCTTATCCCCTGCCACCGCATTATACAGGGCGACGGTTCCTTGGGCGGCTACGCGGGCAGAGAGGATATAAAGCGGTATCTTCTGAATTTAGAAAAATTTTAACAAACATATTGTAATTTCAGACAAAATCTGTTAAAATGCTGTTAGCGTGTGCTTACCGCACACAAATTCAAGTAAACGGAGTGATTTTAAATGGCAATAAGAATAGGTATCTTAGGCTACGGCAACCTCGGACGCGGCATAGAATGTGCAATAAAGCAGAATGATGATTTGGAGCTTGCGGCAGTATTTACGCGCCGCGACCCCGCAACTGTTAAAATTCAGACCGAGGGCGTTAAGGTTTACAACGTATCGGACGTAGAGGCTCACAAGGATGAGATAGACGTTATGATACTCTGCGGCGGCAGCGCAACTGATT
>ODAI012061974.1_pt1 | contig 17278 bp, 7 predicted proteins | sample 1539321 | NCBI WGS metagenome assembly ODAI01 (sample SAMN02144231, study PRJEB22623) | gut metagenome | biome: sheep rumen | host: Ovis aries | place: New Zealand | reverse complement strand
TTTAATCTGGGGCCAGGTCCGAAGTTAAAGTTTTCGCCATCAAACTTTAACTTCGGACCTGGCCCCAGATTAAAGTCAGCGGATGTCGAAGGAGATCCGGCGGCGCTTCTGCTCGGTGCGCACGCACTTCCCAGCTTCATTCTTCCATTCTTCCATTTTTCAGCTCTTCCTCTTGCGGGTATATTCCAAATTTGCGACAGAAACGGCAAACCTTGCCATAACTGTCGCAAAACACCAGGAAAAGCGAATTTGTTTTCCGTCATTCTGCATACATTCTTTCGTCAATTCAATCGAAATCGGGGTGAGGCGCTTGCAGGTTTCACTTTTTTATTGTATATTTGCAGCAGAATGTGTGTCACGAGACCTTTTTTTAAAACAAAACTGACTACGATATGAGAAAAGTATTAGCAATGGGCATGCTCATGCTTTGGGCTGCAACCGCAGAAGCACAGATTGGCACGCGCTTCCCCTCGGAGCGCAAGGTGATAAACGACCCGAAGACAGGCGTGGAACTGGTGTTCCTCACCTCGAAGAGCGGCACGGGTGACTCGAAGATCTATCAGACTCATAACCAGTGGACGGCAGACGGCCGCTGGGTGATCTTCCGCTCCGACCGCGTGAAGGGCGAGGCAATGGCCGTGAACGAGGAGACGGGCGACATCGTACAGGTGACGGAGGGCGGCTATACGGGCATGCTCTGCGTGGCCCGCAAGTCGATGAACCTCTACATCATGAGAAACGCCAAGGACAAGAAAGGTGAGCGCCTGGGCATGGAGGTGGTGGAGATCAACCTCGAGAAGCTCTTCGCCGACTCAGAGGCCGGCAAGCTGAAGAAGAAGCAGGCCTACGAGCGCATCTGCGGCGTGATACCTGCCGAGATGTGCTCCGAGGGTGACATGGCCCTCGACGGCAGCGAGGAGTTCGTGTATTTCCGCCTCGACAAGGAGTTTGCCCGCAAATATCCCATCGCCGAGCAGATAGCCCCGAACTTCGGTCCCCGGAACATGGGAGCAGGCCCCGGCGGCATCGGCAAGATGGACCTCAAAACGGGCAAGGCAGAAATGGTATGCGCCGTACACTTCAAGGTGGGCCACATACAGGGCAACCCCTGGAAACCGGGAGAGGTAATCTTCTGCTGGGAGACGGGCGGCAAAGCCCCGCAGCGCACCTGGATATGCAACGCCGACGGCACAGGGCTGCGCCCCGTATACCGTGAGACGGAGCACGACTGGGTGACCCATGAGGCCGTGATCAGTGCCGACGAGCTGGTGATAGCCATCATCGGCCACCGCCCCATCAACCAGGGTGAGAAGAAGGAGATCGCCGGGCTGGAATCCTTCGCCACCTCCAACGACTGGGGACCATCGGGCACGAAGGAATACGCTACGGGCATCGCCGTGGTGAACATGCGTACGCGCGAACTGACGATGGAAGGACAGGTGCCGGGGGACAACTTCTGGCACGTGGCTGGCTCGAGCGACGGCCACTGGGTGGCTGGCGACGACTTTGCCCGCGAGCTATGGATCATAGACCGCCATACGGGTGAGCGCATCCTGCTCACCGCAGGCCACAAGACGACGGCCCGCGACCACGTGCATCCCACGTTCAAGCCCGACGGTACGGAGATAGAGATACAGTCGGCCATGCTCTCGGAGGACGGTCGCTCGATGAACATCTGCATCGTGCGCCTGCCACAAAAACTGATCAACCGATACAAATAACAGTTTAGCGCAGAAAAATCAATTCCGCTTCACCTCGGATGGCAGGATGCCGAACTCGTGCTTGAACACTTCGCGGAAGTGGGCCATCTGGTTGAAGCCGGTCATCATGGCCGCCTCGGTGACGTTGTAGTCGCCGCTCTCGATGAGCTGGTAGCAGTGCTGCAGCCGCCGCTTGCGGACGTATTCCTTGGCAGTGAGGCCTGTGAGCGCCTTCACTTTGCGGTAGAAGGTGGAGTGGCTCATGGCCATTCTGTCGGTGAGGAAGGCCATGTCGATATCTGCCTGCATGATGTTGTCTTCGATGGTGCGGTTCAGGCGTTCCAGGAACTCACGGTCGAGGTGGGAGAGCGAGATGGAAGGATGGGAGTCGATACCCGGCAGGGTCGTGGGGTCAGGCTCTTGACCCAGGCTTGGGTCATGCAGCCTGTCGCCATGGCCTGTTTTCAGCATTTCTGCCAGGCGCCTGCGTGCGGTGAGCAGATTCTGGATGCGGCTGGCGAGCAGACGGGCGGTGAAGGGCTTGGTCAGATAGGAGTCGGCCCCGCTGTCGTAGCCCTCCAGTTTGTCGTCGTCGGTGGTCTTGGCCGTCAGCAGGATGATGGGGATGTGACTGGTACGCAGGTCGTTCTTCAGCTGGCGGGTGAGCTGTATCCCGTTCAATCGCGGCATCATGATGTCGCTCACGATGATGTCGGGCGTGTGCTCCAAGGCCATCTGTACGCCCTCCTCGCCGTTCTCGGCCTGCAGGATGCTGAAGTCGTCGGCAAACGAGTCGCTGATGTACTGGCGGATGTCGGCATTGTCCTCTACCACCAGCAACAAGGGCAGCTGGTCGTCTTTCTCCTGTTCCTCCGTGTCGTCGTCGGGTGCTTCTTGGGTGAGCTTCTCTATCCCGTCCTGCTGGAGGGGGCCGACGGCAGTGTCTTCCTTATGCAGTGCTCCCGGATAGGTGTTGTCGGCAGAGAGAGTGAGGGTGAATCTGCTGCCAAGACTCTGGTGGCTCTCCACGGTGAGCTGGCCCTCATGGAGTTCGGCGAGCGATTTGGCCAGTGCCAGTCCGATGCCGGTGCCCGATGCCTGGTGGCTGCCCTTGGCCTGATAGTAGCGCTCGAAGATGTGCGGCAGGGCTTCGGGTGTGATGCCGTAGCCGGTGTCGCTGACGCTGATGCTGATGCTGGTGTCGGAATCCTTCTTGACGGTGGTGATGATGCTGCCCTGCTCAGTGTATTTGATGGCGTTCGACAACAGGTTGTTGAGGATGGTCGTGATGACCTCCGAGTCGAAGTAGATGTTCGGCAGGTGGTCGGCGATGTCATAGGAGAACTGCACCTTGGGGTTGCGATACAGCTCCTTGTAGTTGAGGCAGATCTCCCTTACGAACTGTCCGATGTCGCCTCGGGCCACGGTGAGACGGCGGTTTTGTGTCTCTGTCTTCCTGAACTCCAGAATTTCGTTGATGAGGCTGCGGAGTCGCTCGGCACTCTTCTGTATCATGGCCACCCGGCGGCGTGCTGTCGGCGGCAGCTCGCGGTCATCCTTCAGATCTTCCAGTGGCCCGAGAATGAGGGTGAGGGGAGTGCGTAGCTCGTGGGTGATGTTGGTGAAGAACCTGAGGCGCTCCTCGTTGAGTTCCTGTTTCTGCTGGTGTTCGCGCCGTTCCAGCTCGATGGTGTTGCGCAGTGTGAGGCGGCGTTTGTATTGTCGGATGAGCCAGTAGACGGCCAGTGCCAGGCAGACGGCGTAAAGCAGCCAAGCCCACCAGGAGCGCCAGCAGGGTGGGGTGATGGTGATGTCGAGTTGTGTCTCCTTGGCGTCTTCCCAGTCCTGTGAGTGCAGCTTGGCTCTTAATAAAAAGGTATAGTGCCCAGGGCGCAGGCCTCGGAACACGACGTCGTGGTCGTTGCCGTTGTCATACCACTTGTCGTCCATGCCCTTCATCATGTATGAGTAGTCCGTCTGTTCCGTCTGGGCATAGTTGCGCACAGTGAACCTCAGCCTGAGTGTGTTATGCTCGTAGCTGGTGATGATGCTCCCTTTGTCGTCGGGTATGCAGGGCGTCAGGGCGTTCATGGCGCTGGGAGTGCTTTCCGTAGGGTTATAGGCCTCACAGGAGATGATCTGTACGTCTGTCACCTGCATCTGTTCATCAATCCGTCGTGGATCGAAATAGCTGACACCGGAGGCTGATGCGAAGTAGAGGGTGCCGTCGTCGCCCGTGATAGCGGCCCCGCTTGAGAATCCGTTGAGGTGCTGGATGGCAGAGTGGATATAGTTGTAGAATTTTCTGGTGCTCTTGACGAAGTAGGAGATGCCAGAGCTGCTGCTCAGCCAGATGCGGCCATTAGTGTCCTGCTGGAGCGCCCTGATGTGACGGTCTGCCAGACCTTGTTTCTGTCCGTAGACGCTGATGCCTGTCAGGCTGATGGGGTCTGCCAGATAGACGAGTCCCCCGTCGGTGGCCAGCCAGAGGCCTCTGCTGTCGGTATCCCTGACCACCTGGTTGATGGTGCCTGATGGCAGGCTGTCTCTAATGCTCAGGTGCCGGCTCTTGCCTGTCGCGATGTCGAAGGAGTAGACACCGTCGCCCAGCGTGGCGATGAACAGGTGGCCAGGTGCCGTCGTCAGTATGCAGGAGGCAGGTGCGCCGATGGTATTGCTGATGGCTTCATGACGAGTGGCTTTGCCGTCGCGGTAGAGATAGACGCCGAACTCCGCCCCTATCCATACGCTGCCGTCGGCATTCTCGTGGAAGGAGTGGATGTCGGAACCGTCGGGAGTGATGGGGATATGCTGCAGTTGCTTCGATGAGGGGTCGAGGCGGAATATGCCCTGGTCATCGACACCGATCCATATCCTGCCCGTGTGGTCGGCCATCAGACAGCGCGGGTAGGTGTATTCCCTGCGCATCTTGTGCTGTGCCGACCATCGGCCGTCCATCTGAGTGCCCTGCCAGTGGCTCAGCTCGCTCTCGGTGGCCATCCAGAAGCCTTTCTTCGGGTCTTTGACGATGGAGAAGACGGGGATAGGCATGTGGTCGGAATCCTTGTAGTCGAGTAGTGCAAAGTCCGACTTGCGGGCACTGATGAAGTCTACGCCTGTGGAGTGGCTGCCCACCCAGATATTGTCGAACTCGTCCTGCACGATGGCGCGCGTGTTCTTCGAGGAGAGGGCGATCTTCGCATCTGTGAAGTGCAGCTTGCCGTCGGCAGGTCTCTGGCTGGGGTCCAGTATCCGTATGCCGCCGATGTCGGTAGCCACCCATAGCATGCCGTCGGAAGTCTGACGGATGTCGTATACGTTATCGTCGTATTCGTCTGTCTGTCCTGTCACCTTGGTGAATGTGCCGCTTTGCGGGTCGAAGAGTGCCAGTCCGCCGTCAGTGCCCACCCAGATACGTCGCATGTTGTCTTGATAAATCTGACGCACGTTGTTGCCAGGGATGCTTCTGGCTTCACCCTGCTGGTGCTGGTAGTTGGAGGTGGTGCCGCTGTTGAGGTTGATGATACTCATACCGTTGCGGTTGTGCCCAAGGTAGAGGTGCCCTTTGCCGTCGTCGAGGGCGCAGCGGTTGCGTTTGGGATTTGCCTGTTTCAGCGTGGTGCTTGTCAGCGTCTGTGGGTCAAGTCGCTGCACGTCGCCGTTGCCATAGACGAGCCATACGTCTTTCCCGGTTGTAGCAATATCTTCGATGCTCGACCGTTTCAGTCCGTCGTCGGCGGTGAGTTGTCTGACGATGCCTGTCGCCGGGTTGTAGAGCGTCAGACCCCGTTCCGTTCCGATGAGCATCTGACTTGTGGCCTCGTGCCAGTGGAGGGAAGAGATGCGGTGGTCGGTCACCTGCTCCGTCAGGGGGAACGCCTGGCAGGTCTTGCCTGCTATTCTGTTGACACCGGCCTCTGTGGCCACCCACACGTAGCCCTGTCCGTCGATGGCCAGCGAGAGTACCTGGTCGTTCGACAGTCCGTTGGCGGAGTTGATGCGTCCCGTAGCGGCGTGTCCTGTCATCATCCAAAGTGCTGCGATGATAAGTGAGAATCTGTGATACATATTGCTCGTGATTTTGGTGCAAATATAATAAATAATATGGTATGCGCGACATTTTCCGGGGTACAAAATTCCGTCAAACTGCATTCTGACGAGAAAATGAACGTCAGATGACGAAAAAATGTGCGTAGAATCTGACAAATCCTTCCTACCTTTGCCACCGAAAATTTCACTCGATTATGAGTTCATACTTTGTTAGTTATTGCATTAGTTAGTTGATTATGAGTTAGTAATTCGCTGAGGTAGGCTTAGTGTTTCTTTGGTAAAAGATTGTGAAAGGATGAGGGAGGGTAAAAGTCTGGAATGTCAGAAAATAAAGTTAAAATATCAAAAATTGCAGTTTGTCTTGCGCTATTAGTGCTATATTTGCACCGTGAAACTATTACTATTATTAACGCGAGACTAATAAAAAACTATATTGATCATTAATATATTTACTAACAAAACCAAAAGTAACATGGAAGAAAACAGAAAGACTAACCAGAAGCGCAGCCAGAAAGGATGGCAGCGATTCCTCTTCCTTGCCCTGATGGCCGTCTGCTCAACGATGGCTATGGCGCAGGGAAAAGTGTCAGGAACGGTGGTTGACGCCCAGGGAGAACCCGTGATCGGCGCCAGCGTCGTGGTGAAGGGTACCTCTACGGGTACGGTGACCGACTTCGACGGTAACTTCATCATTCCGAGTGTGCCGCAGAACGCCACGCTCGTCGTTTCGTATGTAGGCTACCGCACGCAGAACATCGCCGTGGGCGGTAAGAGCCAGTTCAATGTCACCCTCGAGGAAGACAAGCAGTTGCTCGACGAGGTGGTGGTAGTAGGTTATGGTGTGCAGCGCAAGAGCGACGTCACCGGTGCCCTGACCCGTGTGGGCGAGAAGGAACTCAACACGAAGCCCGTGTCTAACGCTTTTGAGGCCTTGCAGGGTAAGGCTGCCGGTGTGGATATCACTACCAGCGAGCGCCCGGGCACCGTGGGTTCTATCTCTATTCGCGGTACCCGTTCCATCTCTGCCTCCAGTGCTCCGCTGTATGTCGTCGATGGTGTGCCCCTTCAGGCTGGCGGCATTGAGACGCTGAATCCGCGCGACATCGAGAGCATCGACATTCTGAAGGATGCCTCCTCTACGGCCATCTACGGTAGCCGTGGTGCCAATGGTGTGGTGCTCGTCACCACCAAGCGTGGTCAGGAGGGCAAGATGCAGCTCACCTATAACGGCTCGTTCACCTTCGAGAAGATCGTCGACAAGAGTCCTGCCATGTCGGCCAGCGACTATATCACCTGGCGCCGCTGGGCATACTATAACTCTGCTCCCGACAAGTACACCCCTGGCGATCAGCCCAATCAGGAACAGGATAAGGCCTTCTTTGCCGGTGATGAGACAGCCCTTAACAATGTGATGAAGGGCTGGGCCGGTGGCTCATGGGACGGCTCAAGGGTGACAGACACCGACTGGACCGACTTCGTCACTCAGACTGGTGTCACCCAGGAGCATAGCCTCTCGGCTCGTGGCGGTACGAAGAACCTGTCGGGCTTCGTCTCCTTCGGCTATCTGAAGAACAAGGGTACGCAGAAGGGACAGCAGTACGAGCGCTTCAATCTCTCAGCTTCGGCCGACGTGCAGGGCACTAAGTGGTTCAAGGCCGGTGGCTCGATTAATGCCTCATACGGCGTGCAGAAGTACGGCTACTCCGTGCCATACGGCACATCCACAGGTGCCAAAGAGCTCTACAGCGCAGCCAAGAACATCCTCCGCTATACACTCCCTTACGATGAGAAGGGCGAGATTATCACCCAGCCCGGCGGTTCTACCACCAATACCTATTCCGTCATCGACGAGTGGACCAAGTCGAACGATAACCGTGAGAATTTCCGTGTTCTGGGCAGCTTCTACGCTCAGATAGACTTCGGACAGATATGGCAGCCCCTGCAGGGCCTGCAGTGGAAGACACAGCTGGGTCCCGACTTCCGCTACTACCGTCGCGGCAACTTCCTCGACAGCAGCTCTATCAGCCGTGCCGGTGGCAAGAACTCCGCCTCCCGTGGCGATGAGCGTCATTTCGCCTGGACACTCGACAATATGCTGATCTACAACAAGAGCATCAAGGACCATACCTTCGGCATCACCCTGTTGCAGAGTGCCTCGAAGGTGAACAATGAGAGCAGCTCGATGAGCGAGGTTGGTGTCACCATTCCTTCGTTCCTCTGGAACAATATGGGTGCCATCGACATTACCGATGCCCAGTATCAGGCATCCATGGGCACAGGCCTCTCGGAGAACTCCCTGTCGTCATACATGGCCCGCATCAACTACTCCTTCATGGACCGCTATCTGCTCACCGCTTCCGCCCGCTGGGATGGTGCCTCCGTACTGGCAGAGGGCAACAAGTGGGACTTCTTCCCCTCGATGGCCCTGGGTTGGCGCATGGAGCAGGAGAGCTGGCTGCGCGACGTCACGTGGCTCGAACAGCTGAAGCTTCGTCTGGGTGTCGGTGTGACGGGCAATGCTGCCGTCAGCCCTTACGGCACGCTCGGCGTCATCAGCAGCTACTGGCAGCCGTTCAGCACTGGCAACTCTCAGATCTTCGTCACCAACGAGCCTTATTATACCAGCGGCTCCAATGCCATGCCTAACAAGAACCTGGGCTGGGAGAAGACCACCCAGTGGAACTTCGGTATCGACTTCAGTGTCCTCAAGGGCCGTATCGGCGGTACCATCGATATGTATTTGTCGAAGACCAAGGACCTGCTGCTCTATATGAGCGTGCCTTCGCTCTCCGGCTATCCCTCGATGCTGGCTAATGTGGGTCAGACCAAGAACAGGGGTATCGAGGTGACGCTGAACACTATCCCCGTGATGACCAGGGACTTCACGTGGAACTCCAACCTGAATTTCGCCTGGCAGAAGGACGAGATCTCCGAACTGGCCAACGGTAAGGAAGACGATATCAACAACGCATGGTTCATCGGCGAGTCGATAGCCGTACACTATGGCTATGAGGCCGACGGTCTCTGGCAGGAGAGCGATGCTGCCGAGATGGCCAAGTTCAATGAGAACGGACAGAAGTTCAGTGCAGGTAATGTGAAGCCCGTCGACCAGAACGGTGACTATAAGATAGATGCTGAAGACCGTGTGATCATCGGCAACAAGAATCCCCGACTGACGGCAGGCTGGTCTAACACCTTCTCGTGGAAGGGCATCGAGCTCGCCCTCGAGCTGCAGGGCCGCTTCGGCTATACCATCAGCACTGGCGGTGAGGGTCAGCTGGGTATGTATCAGCAGCGCGAGATCAGCTACTGGACACCGTCGAATACCGGTGCTGACTGGCAGAAACCCGTCTACAGCCAGGCTGGCGGCGATCCCTACGCAGGACTGCTCGGCTTCAAGAGTGCCTCGTTCGTCAAGATCCGCAACCTCTCTCTGGGCTACAACTTCGACAAGAGCATCTGCAGGGCCATCGGCATCAACGGCATCAAGGTCTATGTGCAGGGCCGCAACCTCGGCATGCTCTACTCGTCAGTCGACTTCATGGATCTCGACACGGGTGCTACCTTCTACAATCGTGGCTTCACCGTAGGTCTGCAGGTAGATTTCTGAGAAATTGTACATTGAGAATTGAACATTGATAATTGAAAAAGTATATCATTATGAAATATATCAGCAATAAAATAGTTTGTGGTGCGCTTTCGATGCTGACCCTGGTGGGCATGACCTCTTGTAGCGATGAGTTCCTCAAGGAGGATGCCGGCCACAAGGTGACAGACGCACTGCTTGAAGACGAAACAGGCGCCTTGAAGATGGCTGCCGGCTTGTACGGAAACATCCGCTGGCACTTCGGTTATGAATGGGCATACGGTATCACCCTCTATGGCTGCGACGAGTTTACCAATGGTGCCGACCTGACCTCGGAACCCTGGAACACCTACGACAACCGCCTCAATCCTCTTGACTGTACTCCGGCTCTGGGCGCGGCCAACAAGAACTGTCCCGCTGTGTCGGCTCTCTGGGATGAGATGTACTACGGTATCGCCACGGCCAACCTTGTGATTGCCAAGGCCGTCAATGTGGCTAATGAAGACAGCCGCAACAAGGCCCTCGGTGAGGCTTACTTCCTCCGTGGCTATAACTATTATCGCCTGTTCGCCCAGTATGGTGGCGTGGTCATCCAGACTGAGCCTTCAAATGGTGAGATCAAGAAGGACTTCACTCGTGCCTCTGAAGAAGAGACCCTCAATCAGGTCATTGCCGACCTGGAACAGGCTTACAACATGCTGCCTACCGATAAATGGCGCGGCAATGGCACCTGGACCAAGTACACTGCCGCCCACTTCCTGGCCAAAGCCCTGTTGTACCGACAGTCGGAGCGCTGCACCAGCTGGGCTGGTAAGTACGACAAGAATGCCGACCTCACACGGGCCATCTCCCTCTGCGACGAGGTTATCAAAGCCTGTCCGCTGGCTCCCGACTATTGGGACCTGTATGCCAAGTGGACGGGAGTCGACTGTAAGAACGAGGGACTCTCAGAGATCCTGATGGCCGCCGAGCACAATGAGGATGCCACCACGCAGGGACGCTTCGGCAACCGTACCTATAATTACTTCGACCCGCAGTTCTCCAACTTCTCTGGTGGCTGGGTACAGCGCGGCCAGTATATCGGCGGTATGGACTTCCAGCGCTGTCGTCCTACGGAGTACACCTACTCGGTGTTCGACAATGTCAACGATGCCCGTATGTGGAAGACCTTCAAGACTGTCTATGGCTTGAACCACGCCGCCAAGAGTGCCGCCGACGTCATCGCGGAGAACGGTATCACGGCCGAGCAGATGCCCGGTATCGGTGACGAGGGTATCATCTTCATCCTCAACAAGAAGGACGACCACCGTTTCGATGGCGAACCTTATGGCACGTTCGGACGTGGCGGACAGGCGCACAGCTTCGTCAATCCCCTCACGGGCAAGTGGGTGCCCAATGCCTTCCCCACATTCATGGACGGCAAATATGTGCTCTATAACTACGGTGTCAGCCAGAATACCGCAACCTCCAACGTGTTCTGCGGAATCAACAAGACGGCCGATGGCTCCCGTACGGGTGAGAAGGGCGATGCTCATCGTGATGTCATCATGGCCCGTAGTGGTGAGACCTATCTTGTAAAGGCTGAGTGCCAGGTGCGTATGGGCAACTATCAGGACGCCATCGCTACCATCAACGTACTCCGTGCCCGTGGCCAGTGGAAGGACGGTGAGGACCGCAGCTACTATACCGACGGTTCGATGGCATTCCTCAAGGCCGACGGTGGTGACAAGGACAACTCTACGGCCAACTCCATCCCGCCGAAGAAGAATAAGGACTTCGCCGGCAAGGCCATGACCAATACCGATGCCTACTATGCATCGATGACCCACAAGAACACCTATTATCTTTCTACCGGCATCGAGGAGACCACTGCCGCCTCCGACCTGCAGATCAAGAGCTACAGTCAGTTACCTGCCGAGGATGAGGCAGTGCTGACAGCTATCGGTGCAACGAGCGACTACGACCGTATGCTCAACTTCGTGATGAACGAGCGCACTCGTGAGCTCCTTGGCGAGTGGAACCGCTGGGATGAGCTGGCACGCTGCAACCTGCTCGTGAAGCGTGCCAAAGCCTTCAACCCTGAGGCTGCGCCCAACATTCAGGACCGTCACAACTACCGTCCCATTCCGCAGAAGTTCATCGACACGCTGCAGAACCCCGACGGCTCCAACCTCTCCGATGCCGACAAGAAGGCATGGCAGAACCCTGGCTATTAATACATTTGTAGGTTATAATAGTTATTAAGTATTGTAGTTAGTCTTTTTGGAACGAAGGCTGCGTCGCGATGACGCAGCCTTCATTCTTGTACGCTCTGATTATGATTTCTTTTGCTTTTCAGAAAAAAAGATATACTTTTGCATCACAAATCAAAAATGAAGCTGTATGAAAAAGGTATCAAGACTATGGTTGTTGCTGAGTCTCTCCGTGACGTGTGGCTCGGTACTGCTGACATCGTGTAGCAAGGAGGATATCCCTGCAAGTGTGACCCCGCAGCCGAGCGGGAAGACTTATGCCACCCTGCGTGAGGCCCTGGGCGAGCTGGGCATCGTTGATTCCATTTCGCCGAGGCATCAGCCGGAGCTGTACAGAAGACTTGACGGAATTCTGTAGCATAATTGATGGGAGAATGTATTGTAAGTGAGGCCTTTTTTTATTACTTTTGCACCCGAAACAACAAACTATTACGAACAAATGAAACGAATACTGACATTGTTGGCCCTGATGGGGGCCGTTACAGGTACCATGGCACAGCCGACTACGGCAGTCGACGAGAGTTTGAGCCGTCATGACTTCTTCTATGCTGGACAGAGCAAGCAGCGGCGCATGTTTGTCGTGAAAGACGGACAGGTGAGCTGGAGTTACAAAGACCAGTTGAACAAGGGCGAGATCAGCGATGCCGTGCTGATGTCAGACGGGCACATCCTCGTGGCCCATCAGTATGGCGTGGCCGAGGTGGACGGTGAGGGCACGACCGTGTGGAGCTATCAGGCACCTGAGGGCACGGAGATACACACGGCGCAACCTATCGGGCGTACGCACGTGGTGTTCGTGCAGAATGGCAAGCCCGCCAAGTGCATCGTGATGGAGATACCCCAGCAGCGAATCGTCAGGGAGTTCGAACTGCCTGTCTCGGAGAAGGGCTCCGTACACGGACAGTTCCGCAACGCCCGGTTGTCGAGCCGGGGTACGCTGCTGATAGCCAACATGGCTCTCGGCTGCATCCACGAATATACCTGTGAAGGTCGTGAGGTAGACCGTTGGGATGGCTTCTTACCTTGGTCGGTGCAGGAGATGCCCAAGACGGGCAACCTGCTCATTACGGGCCGCAAGGGCCTGATACAGGAGATCAACCGCCAGGGGCGGACGGTGTGGCAACTGAACACGACGCAGTACGGCGTGACCCAGCCGCAGAAGACCGTCCGTCTGAAGGACGGGGGACACATCATCAACAACTGGTACAACGAGTGGAACAAAACCCCGATGGACACCGCCAATGCCCCCGTGCAGGCCATCGAGGTGGACAAGGAAGGACGGCTTGTCTGGCAGCTCAGGGCGTGGAAGAATCCCGACCTCGGGCCCTCGACTACCATTCAGCTGCTCTCCGAGCCGGTGAACCGCGACAGGATGTTCTTCGGCGAGTTCAATGCCCAGAAGCCGAAACTCTTCGCAGGCCCCAACGAGCCGATGGGCGAGGGTAGGGGCATCCATCCGGGGCGCGTGGCGTGGGTACACGCGCCAGGCGTGGCCAAGTGGGACGGCAAGACGGGACTGTGGGTGGAGGATCGCTGGAACGACCAGACATTGGCAGACCGTATGATACCTGAGGCCGTGATGCAGCTGACCGGGGAGCCGACAGCTAAGAAGGCCTGGCAGGCACTCTTCAGCGATTTCAACAAGAAGCACGGCCGGGGTAACCGAGGCTATAAGAAAGGCGAGAGCATCGCTGTGAAGCTGAACCTGAACAACGCCATCACCCACCACGACACCATCGAGCTGAACTCGTCGCCCTTTGTGACGCTGGCACTGGTACGCTCGATGGTACGCGACGCGGGAGTGCGTCAGCAGGACATCGTGCTCTGCGAGCCGTCGAGAGCCATCACCGACTCTATATATAATAAGGTACATAGGGAATTCCCCTTGGTAAGGATGATTGACAACATCGGCGGTGACGGACGAGAGAAGTGTGAGTACTACGAGGAGCAGATCGAATACTCCGTGGACAATGGCAAGATGGCCCGCGGACTGGCCAAGTGCATCGTGGATGCCGACTACCTGATCAACTCGGCCCTGTTGAAGACGCACAACGGCCCAGGCGTGACGCTGACCACAAAGAACTGGTATGGGGCTACGGACATCAACCTCATCTGGCGTCGCAATGCCCACAACAACGTGAGTCAGGACAAGCGTCACGGCAAGCCCGGTTACAAAACCTTCGTAGACTGGCTCTCGCACAAGGACATGGGACAGAAGGCGCTGCTGCTGCTTATCGACGGCACCTACGGCTCGCGCGACGTGAACGGGGCCCCGAACCCGAAGTGGATGAAAGAACCTTTCAATGGCGATTGGGCCTGCTCGCTCATAGTCAGCCAAGACGAGGTGGCCTGCGATGCCGTGGCGATGGACATCATCATCGGCGAGTGGCCGGAGTTCGGCAGTCTGAACTACTGCGACGAGTATCTGCGCGAGGCGGCTCTCATTCCCAATGCACCGAGTGGCACCGTCTACAAGCAGCAGGGCAAACCGCTCACGAAGTCGCTCGGCCTCTTCGAGCACTGGAATAGTGAACATAAGTACACGAAGATTGACCTGAAATACAAGAAACTATGATGAAGAATAGATTTGGAGGTGAGAGGTTAGAGGTGAGAGGTGAGAGAATAGTTCTTGCCCGTCTCATCTGCTTGATTGTCATATCTCTTACCTCTTACCTCTTACCTCTTACCTCCACTGCCCAGATAGTGGATGCTTTTCAAGGTATCCTGCCTGTGACGGATCCGACAATGAAGAAGAGTCTCAACGGTGAGTGGAGGCTGAAAGTTGTCGATGGTATCGATGACCAGACGGCTGTGCCCGTTGAGGATGAGACGTGGGGCAAGATTCCCGTGCCCGGCTGTTGGGAGGCCTACGGTTTCTGCAAGCCGAGCTACGACAAGGCTCTGCCGCTGACGGGCTACTATCGGACATCGTTCGATGTGCCCGAAGCATGGCGTGGCATGCGCATCGTACTTCGTTTCGACGGTGTGCTCTACGGCTACGACCTGTGGGTCAACGGCAAGAAAGCCGGCCAGTGGCGGTCGGGCTATAACACGGCGATGTTCGACATCACCGACTGTCTGAAAGGACGTGGAGCGCAGCAGTTGGCTATGCGTGTCATCTCACAGTTCCCCGGCAGCGACTTCGACTACAATGACGACTGGGCACCGAATGGCATTTTTCGCGATGTGACGCTGATGGCCGTCCCCAAGACGCATCTTGCCGACCTGACTATCAGGACGAAGAATACGGGAGAGGTGAGTGTGGAAACAGTCGTCGTAGGAAAGGGAGCCATCGTGAAACACGAGATACTGGATGCCCAGGGACGTAAGGTCGGAACCGACAAGGTGGAACACCCGCATTTGTGGACGGCAGAGACACCTTATTTATATAAGTTGCGTACGACGCTCCTCGAGAAGGGCAGGCCGATACAGACCTTCGAGCATCGGTTCGGCTTCCGTGAGCTCACCATCGATGGCAACATCCTGAAGCTCAACGGCCAGCCCATCAAGCTGCGCGGCGTCCCCTGCCACAGCACTGACCCCCGTTCAGTGAAGGTCATCAGCGATGACCTGACCCTTTGCGACATGAAGCTGATGAAGGAAGCCTCGGTGAACTACATCCGCACCTCGCACTACCCCCGCGAGCCACGATTCTACGAATTGGCTGACTCGCTTGGCTTCTACGTCATCGACGAGGTGCCCTTCGGCTACGGCGACAAGAACCTCTCGAAGGAAGAGTTCTATCCCGTGCTGCAGCAGCGGGCCCAGGCCACCATCCGTCGTGACAAGAACCATCCGTCGGTACTCATCTGGAGTCTAGGCAACGAGAACCCGCTGACAGACATCTGCATCCGTTTGGGCGACTATGTGAAGACGCAGCTCGACCCGTCGCGCCCCTACTGCTATCCACAGGTGGGCAGCTATTTCCGCCGCTTCTTCGAGGACAAGGAGGGCAAGGGCTTCCCATCGCCAGCTCCCATCTACACGCCACACTATCCCACGACGGGCCAGATAGCAGGTTTCTACCAGCACCGCGACCGTCCTGTCATCTTCACCGAATACTGCCATACGCTCGGCATCTCCTTCGAGGATCACGACCGGCAGTGGGAAATCATCCAGCGCACGCCTGGCATCGCCGGCGGCTCGGTATGGGAATGGGTAGACCAGGGCATGCCGTTTACTGTCCTCCCCCTACAGAGGGAGTTAGAGGGGGACTCAAAGGCGGGGATGTTCGGCTACGAAGAAAAAGTGTATACATCTAAGAATGCCGGCTTCGAGATGTACGGCAACAAGGGCACCGACGGTCTGCTCTATGCCGACCGCACGCCACTGCCCAACTATTACGAGCTGCAGCACAACTACGCCCGGGCCTTCGTCACAGACAGCATTCTGACGACGGCTGACGGCACGCTGCGGCTGAACATCACCAACCGCTACGACTTCCTCAACCTGAAGGACAATGTCACCTTCAGCTGGGTCTATTCGGAAGACCGCGATACGCTAGTTCGTGGCGCCTTCAGCCCCGACTGCGCCCCTCATGTCTCCGTCCCGTATACGTTGGCATTGCCAGTGCCCCCAGATGCCTCTCGCATCTGCCTGCTTCATATCACCATCACCGATGCTCAGGGTAATACCTTCCTGCGTCAGTCAATCCCTGTCAACCCCATTGACCTGACGCCCCGACTTCTGGCTGGACTGACAGCAAAATCCGGCGATCCGATGAGTGTGGTTCAGGATGGCATACTGGTGCGTGCAGGCCGAAAGGCCACGCTTGGCGAAATGGTGAAACTCGTGGGTAAACGACTGGAACGCTATCTGCTTCGCCTCTCGGCAGACGGCAAGACGGCAGGCCCCATTGCTGCTGACATCAAAGCCGAGCCTGCTGGCAATACCATGCACTATACCTTCTCACTGACCCCCGACACCACGGATACCGTTCTCACGGAACTCGGCATCGCCTTCTTGCTCGACAAGAACATCGACCGCGTGCAGTGGATAGGCAATGGACCGTTGCCCACTTACCCCGGTCGCTACCGGGCTGGTCGCTATGGCTTCTGGAGCAAGCAGCAGGGAGACCTTTACTTCGAAGGCAATCGTCGGGGTGTGGATGCCGCTCTGCTGACAGATAAGAACGGAGGAGGCCTGCTACTCTTCTGTCGGAACGGCAATGTCAACTTCGAACAGACAGACCGAGGCATCGTCGTTTCTTATAATGCTGCCGTTTCTGGACAGGGACCGAAGTTCCGTCAGACTGCCTTCCCCGTCATCGCCAAGGAGGTGGGCACGGTGAGCGGCGACTTCTGGCTCTATCGCGTCGATGCGAAGAATGTGCCGCAGCTTGTGCATGACCTTTTCGACCATCCGCGTACCATCGCTGCACCATTTAAGCCCTTCGTGACGCAATATGATACTTACCTGATGCGTTATAATGATATCACAGAATAATAAATACTAAGGATGATGAAACTACTAAAGACTATCCTAACCGTGATGCTTCTGACAGTCGTATGCATGTCGACAGGAGCTGTAGAGCGTAAAAGACTGAATTTCAACAGTGATTGGCGGCTTTGCGTCGGTGACTTTCCCGATGCCGTGGAGCCTTATTTCGACGACAGTCGTTGGCGGCAGGTGACGCTGCCCTACGCCTTCAATGGTGATGAGGCATTTCGCAAGGACATTGTCGACTTGAC
>ODAI010466196.1_pt1 | contig 17282 bp, 16 predicted proteins | sample 1539321 | NCBI WGS metagenome assembly ODAI01 (sample SAMN02144231, study PRJEB22623) | gut metagenome | biome: sheep rumen | host: Ovis aries | place: New Zealand | reverse complement strand
CTTCATCGACCTCTTCCGGAGATGCAGAATACTCTTCAAGCAGATTGAGAGTAGTATCCTCAGCGGTAACAGGTTCAGTTTCCTCAGCTTCATCAGTTTCCTCAGCAGTGACCTCTTCTGTGTTTTCAGCGGTATCTTCCGCTGCGGAAGAGCTGTCGTTACTGACCACGCCTGCACCGGGAGAAGAGACCCGACCGTCCTCAACTCCGCAGGCTGCTGCCGAAACAGTCATTGCCAGCAGGAGTGAAAGTATAACAAGCTTTTTCATAATGATATTCTCCTTAAGATCATGTTTTCTCAGCATCGCAAAGCTTTGCGGAAGAAGCCATTTTCAGCATCGTTTCAAAGCTGTCACCGTATATCATTGCGCTGCATTCTGTATTCTCGTCCGGGAAAGCGATCACTAAAGCTGCGGTATGTTCACCGGAAACATAACTGTCCTTGAAATCGCTGTATGTGGTAAGCGCACCGAGATATATCAGAGTGTAGACAGGAGAATCCGGCGTTCCGCTGACAAAGACCTCCGGGAACCAGTTTCCGATGACCTGAGACTTCATAAGCGCTGCAGTCTCAAAGCTTTCAGCGTTTTCATCTGTGCGGATATCTGGCGTTACACTGAGCAGCGCACGGTACAGATCCTTCCGGCTGCCGTCAAACTCAATGCCAAGCTCTGAAAAGGCTTTGCTGAGCGGCTCACCGCTGAGCTTTGGAAAATCCTCGTCGATATAGCTGCTGTCATATTTTTCCCAGGAGGTGGGACCGATGAACATAACATAATCGCCGGTGTCCTGGCTGATATATTTCAGTCTTTCCTTTTCGAGGTCAGGGGGAACAGTGAAGGTCATATTTCCGTCGGATATTTCTATCCAGTCATCGGGAAGCGAATAATCTGCAATTGGCTGAGCGGTCAGTTCGATCCCGGCCATAGGATCGACACTGAAAGGGTCATCGTCATCTGCTGATGATGATGATGTTGCTGCTGTTGATATTTCAGCGGCTGGATTTTTGGTGTTATCGTCCATTCCGCAGGAAACTGCCTGAACGGTCAGTGCCAGCAAAACTGAAAGTACTATAAGCTTTTTCATTTTCAACTCCTGAAAAATATTTCACAGGCGCAGACCGCTGCCCTGAAACTAACGGCTTGCGGCTTCCCAAATTGCAGTTGAGCCGCAGGGAAGTGTCATACCTGTAGATCTTACAGGCAGACCGATCTCATCGAAGGAGACTTTTCCGCCGAAGCTTCCGGTGAGTACGATGCCCAGGATATAACCCATGACCGAGGGGGAAAGACCGGTGGTATAGCTGTTTATGAGGAAAAACAGCGGATTCTCAGAGAGTACGCCGGAGCATAGCTTTACCAGGTCATAGACGCAGTTTTCCAGCTTCCAGACCTCGCCGCCGGGACCTCTTCCATAGCTGGGCGGATCCATTATCACAGCGTCATATTTTCTTCCCCGGCGTATCTCACGGGCGATGAATTTTTCACAGTCGTCCACCAGCCAGCGGATAGGTTTATCTGAAAGACCGGAGGCAGCGGCATTTTCTCTTGCCCACTGCACCATTCCTTTGGAAGCGTCAACGTGGCATACACTTGCGCCAGCCTCAGCACAGGCAAGAGTTGCACCGCCTGTATATGCAAAAAGATTCAGTACATTCACCGGTCTTCCGGAAGAGCGTATCTTTTCCGCCATAAAGTCCCAGTTCACAGCCTGTTCCGGGAAAAGACCGGTATGCTTGAAGCCGGTGGGACGGATATTGAAGGTGAGGGCACCGTAGCTGATATTCCATGCACCTGGCAGCTTCCGGCGGAATTCCCACTGACCGCCGCCCTGATTTGAACGGTGATAGTGACCGTCAGCGGTATTCCAGAGGGGGTCATTCCTATTTGTTTTCCAGATTATCTGCGGGTCGGGGCGAATGAGGCTGATACCGCCCCAGGTTTCGAGCTTTTCCCCGTCTGAAGTATCAAGAAGGATATAGTCCTTCCAGTTTGAAGCAGTTCTCAAAATATCTCTCCTGTTAATTGTTTTGCAGGCGCTCCATAATGGTGTCAGCCACCTGGAGAGCCATAGTATTTATGGTGGCAAAATTCTTGCCTTCGACGGTTATTCTTATAGCTGGTTCAGCGCCTGTTTCTCTTACGACAATGCGTCCTTCATCGCCGAGTATCTCATCAAATTCATCAATAAGACCGGTAATTGCCCGGTCATTTTTCCATACCTCACGGTGGCGGCGGTCGATTCTGACAGACAGCATCACCTGGGGCATTTTTTCGATGACAGAAGCAAGGCTGCTGGCTTTTGAGCCGGAAGCCTTAAGTATCTCCAGAAGGTGAAGGGCAGTCAGCTGACCGTCTGAGGAAGGAGCATCATTGGTAAAAATAAGCTGTCCGCTGGGGTCGCCGGCAATACTGCACTGATCCTCCAGCATACGTCTTATCATGCTTCTTTCACCGGTAGAGGCTGAGAGCGCAGTGATTCCCCTGGATTTTGCAAACTGGCGCAGACCGAGATTGTTAGCAGGGGTAAGAACGATGCTGTTATTGCGGAGGGTGCCTTTTTCCTGCATATATCCGGCGCATATCCCAAGTATCATATCGCCGTCGATGAGATCGCCGTTTTCGTCGGCAGCGAGACATCTCTCACCTGAACCGTCAAAGGAAAGACCTATATCGCAGCCGTTAGCAGTAACGAATTCCATGACGGCGTTCATATTAGTGCAGCCGCAGTCACGGTTGATATTGGTGCCGTCCGGGGTATTTCCCATGAGGACGATCTCAGCGCCCAGCTCGGCGAAAATTCTTTTAGCAGTCAGTGAAGCTATGCCGTTTCCGCAGTCTATAGCAGCCTTGACACCGTTAAGATCACCGCTGACGGCGGATTTTACATGAGCGATGTAATGGTCAAGAGCATCTGAGCAGCGGTATATCCTGCCGTATTCTCTCCGTGGAATAGGCAGAAGTTCACCGGGAAAGTCAAGGATAAGCTGTTCTATGCGTTCTTCTTTTTCCTCAGAAATTCTGTGACCGTAAGATGAGAAGATCTTAACGCTGCTGTATTCAGTGTCAGAATGAGCGCCGGAGATCATTATACCGCCCTGAGCCTCTTTTTCTCTTACGAGATATGCCACAGCCGGAGCAGGAACATTTCCCAGCAGCTCAGCATCAGCACCGGCAGAACATATACCGGCACAGAGTGCAGCTTCAAGGGTATCAGATGAAGAGCGGAGGTCTTTGCCTATGAGTATTTTTGCTTTGGAATCTCTTTTTCCGGACAGTACCGCAGCAGCAGCCCGTCCTATCTGCAATGCAAGCTCACAGGTAAGCTCTGTGACAGCAATGCCTCTTATTCCGTCTTTTCCAAACATTCTGCCCATAGCAGCAACCTCCCTTCTGTTATAGCTGTGACCGGAAGCTTTCCGAATAAAACCGTCAGCTTCGCAGTGACGAGCTGGAATTAAAGATCATCCTGTAAACAGCAGCGCTGAGTCAGTTCTTTTTCCTGACAGCGTAAACTGCGATAGGACGCAGCTTTCCAATAATAGATTCAATGTCCGGACATACCTGGACATCAGGGTAGTTGTTATAGCGGTTGTAGACCCTTATGCCCTGGGGAGTGCGGACACAAAAAACGGTGTGTATTGAAGACAGAAAACGGTGTTTTGTCCAGAATGAGACTATAAAAGCCTCTTCATCACCTGGTTCCTTTAAACGTTCAAAGGCTGCGCCGAAATGCTCCAGAGCTTTTCCGAGCTTATACGGACTGCAGCCGAAAATACCCAGCAGCACCTTATACCGTTCCATATAAAAAGCCACCTCATGAAGGGGCTGTGGGATATCAAGGTACTGCAAAGCGTTGTATACTGATATGACCTCGCAGCCGTTGAAGCTCATATGGCACAGACCGTAGCGCATTCGGCTCACATCGCCCAGCCCCTGACCGTTGATCATCCGGTGGGGAAAGAAGTGATCCTTAAGGGTGATATTCTGGCTGAGGTTATATTTTCTGCTTCCTTTGATCATACTTCACCTCCGCAGCGGGATATGCTTAAAATCGTCAGAAAGCTTCAGGACAATTTATTTCCGGTGCAGTATTATCTCATAGAGATATGACATTACTCTGCCTGTGAGCCGTCATAAGGACGGAAAACTGCCCGAAGCACCGGCTGTTTACATCTTGAACAGACTCCGGGAACAGCATAGCCGATCGGGTAAAAATATTTGCTTAAAATGTCAGCTGACCGTCACTGCTGCCTGACTGATCATCCGGCGCAGCGATGCCCAGATGTTCATAAGCAAGCTTTGTGGCAACACGTCCACGGGGAGTTCTTCCAAGAAAACCCAGCTGCATGAGGAAAGGCTCGCACACATCTTCCAGTGTTACGGATTCCTCACCGATAGCAGATGCGAGGGTCTCAAGACCCACCGGGCCGCCGCCGTAGCCTTTGATTATCATGGTGAGCATTCTTCTGTCGAGGCTGTCGAGACCCAGCTGATCTATTTCCAGGCGGCTCAGGGCGATCGAAGCGATATCCCTTGTTATTCTGCCGTTGCCCATGACATCAGCGAAGTCTCTTACACGTTTCAGCAGCCGGTTAGCTATACGTGGCGTACCTCTTGCACGGCCAGCGATCTCGGCAGCACCGTCGGTATCACAGGGGATACCGAGGATCAGAGCGCTTCGCTTTACGATATCAGCCAGCTGATCTTTAGAGTAAAGCTCCAGACGCTGGATAACGCCGAAACGGTCACGGAGCGGAGCAGAGAGCTGACCGGCTCTTGTGGTAGCACCGATGAGGGTAAAGGGTCTCAGGTCCATTCTGATAGAACGGGCAGAGGGACCTTTACCTATAATAATGTCGATAACTCTGTCCTCCAGAGCCGGGTAGAGTATTTCTTCGACGGCACGGGAGAGGCGGTGTATCTCGTCGATGAACAGCACATCATTGTCGGAAAGGCTGGTCAGCAGCGAGACAAGATCGCCGGTTTTTTCGATAGCCGGACCTGTGGTTACTCTCAGGTTGACACCCAGCTCATGGGCGATAATGCCGGAGAGGGTAGTTTTGCCGAGACCGGGAGGACCGTACAGCAGCACATGATCGAGGGGTTCATTTCGCCGTTTTGCAGCTTCGATATATACAGCGAGATTTTCCTTTACTTTATCCTGACCGATATATTCATTAAGAGTCTGGGGGCGGAGACCGAGTTCGGCTTCGCTGTCCTCAGCAGCTGCTTCCGGGGATATAACTCTTGGGGCGAATTCCATATCCTCTGTCTGAATCATTATTACCCTCCCTTTTCTAAAGAATTACAGATTGCAGATCATCTCTCGAAATAACGTTTTTTGCGGACATAGAACGGGTCAACTGTATCAGCGGCTTTTTTGCCCATATCCTGTTCCATGCTGATAAAGCAGAGATGTTCACTGGACTTGGTTACCTTTGCGAGATATTTTGAAAGGGGAACGAAGAGTTTTCTTGTGCTTCCCATCATATCCAGCACCAATAGCAGCTGAGGCTTTACGCAGCCCTTGACCATTTCCATGAGGAAGGCTCTGTCAACATTTTCCTGTTTGGACAGGAATTTATGGGCAGCTTTGGTGATATGGCTGACGTTATGTTCACAGGGGCGGTAGCTGATGATATCAGCCTCGTTGTAGGAGATAGCCTTGATCTTAAGATTTCTTGCAATCATGAGGATGCTCTTGATCTCCTGGGAAGAGAATTCCTTGCCGTAGGAATTGGGGTTCAGTACAGCAGAAGCAGACTGTATCAGGTCGAAGAGGCGGAGACAGTTTATCTTATAGCTCTCCACATATCTCTTTGCAAACTGCTGCAAAGACCTGTAGCTGGAGAAGAAGGGGATAAAAATATCACCATGGGGATTTTGAATGGTGATAAGTTCCAGCTGGATTCCACCTTCGGCTTTGCCTCTTTCCTGGCGGACTGGATTTTTGCAGATAACGTATACATCGCTCTTAATAAGGGTCTGCAAAAAGAGCGAACGTTTTGACGGATCCTTGATCGCCGCCTTCAGCAGTTCATCAAGATTCATCATATCAACTTCCTTTCGTTATGTATATTATCGCTTGTTAGCAGATAAAAGTCTTAAAGTTTCGGTAATAAGCTCCTGAGTAGAAAGAGCCGGGTCGAGCTTGCCGAGAATAGGAGCAGCCTCACCCTGGGAATAGCCGAGTACCATGAGAGCTGCCAGCGCATCGGAAACATTTGAAGCCGCCTCTGGTGAAGACACAGAGGAAAGCTGCATAACATCGCCTGAAACTGAACCGCTGATAGATTCCGAGGATATTTTGTCCTTGAGCTCAAGAACGATCCTCTGGGCGGTTTTAGCGCCGATGCCTTTAGTTCTGGTGAAAGCCTTGCTGTCGCCGGAAGCGGCATAGAAGGCGAATTTTTCGGGGGTCATATCCGAGAGTATAGATACCGCAGCCTTCGGACCTACACCGGAGACTGATATCAGCAGCCTGAAACAGTTAAGCTCCTGCTGTGTGGCAAAGCCGAACAGTTCGACCGCATCTTCACGGACATAGAGGCTGGTATAAAGCATTGCCTCGCTGCCCACTGCACCAAGTGCAGCAACGGTGTTGTATGAGGTCTTGCAGCCGTAGCCGACACCTCCGCATTCTATAACGGCGAAGTTCATCTCCTTGACGATGAGTTTGCCTTTCAGACTGTATATCATTTTCAGAAAGATCCTTTCGTAAAAGCTTAAGGTCAGTTAAACGCACTGTTCCGGGCAAAGTTTACTGCCAGCGAGTTGAATGACCGTGGCAGATAGCAATGGCAAGGGCATCAGCAGCGTCATCGGGTTTAGGAATCTGAGCCAGATTCAGGAGCTGACGGGTCATTTCCATGACCTGATTTTTTTCAGCTTTGCCGTAGCCGGTGACAGCGGATTTTACCTGCAAGGGGGTGTACTCAAATATCGGCACATTTCTTTTTGCAGCGGACAGGACGGTGACACCTCTTGCCTGAGCGACATCAATGGCAGTTTTCTGGTTTGAGGTGAAATACAGCCTTTCCACCGCCATACACTCCGGCTTGAATTTTTCAAAAATAAACTCCATATCCTCATAGATAGCCTTAAGTCTTTCGGGGAAGGGAGTGTGAGCTTCAGTCAGCACAGCGCCGTACTCCACAGGTGTGAAATTGATACCGTCATAGTCCAGCACACCGAAGCCGACAATAGCGTATCCGGGGTCAATTCCGAGTATTCTGATAGTCTTCATAATTTACCTTTGATACTTGATTTTATCACTCAGCATATTTATACATTATAATTATATCACACATGAATAGTGATTTGCAATACAGTTTTAAATTTTTATTTTATTTGACAAAAAGTCCCGGTGTTTTCTCTTGACAAGCAATTGCCGGAATGTTATAATACTATCATAATATACTATTTGAAATATTCTGACCGCTGTATTTTTAAAGCTTGAAATATGTGGTCTGTAAGAACGGAGACTGAGCTTGAAAAATTTACTGTTCATTGGCGACGTAGTCGGAAAAGCCGGCTGCGGATTTCTTGCTGCAAAGCTTAGCCGGCTGAAGCAGCTGTACAACATCGACATAACCATTGTAAACGGCGAAAATTCCGCCCAGGGAAATGGTATCAGCCGTCAGTCGGCGGATATGATATTCAATGCCGGAGCGGATGTGATAACCACGGGAAACCATGCTTTCCGCCGCCGGGAATATCCTGCGGTCTTTGAGGACAGGTATATACTTCGTCCGGCGAATTATCCCGAAGGGGGCGCACCGGGAAGAGGCTGGTGCAGCATAGATATGGGAGCGTATTCAATAGCCGTGGTTAATCTTATGGGAACGGTATTTATGGATCAGCTTGATAATCCCTTCACAAAGATCGACGGGATTCTTGATGAGATAGATACACCTAATATTTTTCTTGACTTTCACGCCGAGGCGACCTCCGAGAAAAAAGCTATGGGACATTATCTCACCGGAAGAGTTACCGGAGTTTTCGGCACTCACACTCATGTGCAGACCTCTGATGAGATCATACTGGGCGGACATACAGCTTACATTACAGATGCCGGAATGACCGGGCCGGAGGTATCCTGTCTTGGAGTTGAAAAGGAGCTGGTTATAAACAGGTTCCGTTTTCATACGCCTGTGATGTTCAAGGAAGCGGAGGGAGACTGTTTTTTGTGCGGTGTATGTGTAGAGTTTGATGAAAAGTATGGCAAATCGCACAAAATCGAACGTATAATTATAAGATAGTCTACAAAAATTCCTCGGAACCCTTGCAATTCTATTTAGTTTGTGATATAATGAAAATGGACTATAGCTTTATATTATCCAATGTATTTAAAAATTATTTTAGGAGGGTATCACCATGGAGATCTTAAAAGTTTCATCACATTCCGCACCGAATTCTGTTGCCGGAGCTATCGCAGGAGTTATCAGGGAGCAGAAGGCTGTTGAAGTTCAGGCTGTAGGAGCCGGCGCAGCTAATCAGGCAATAAAAGCTATAGCTATCGCCAGAGGCTATCTTGCACCTATCGGCATAGACCTTATTTGCATACCTGCTTTTGCAAATATCCAGATCGACGGCGAAGAAAGAACCGCTATCAAGCTCATCTGTGAGCAGAGATAACAGCATACAATTTAATGACAAAACAAAACGGACTGGTCGTCAGTCCGTTTTTATTTTTTATAGAGACAAGAATCGGCTCAGGCTGATGTATTCAGGTAAATTTGTTTCAGCATATTGCCGTCAGTGTCTATCTCAGCGATATTGCTGTAGTAGGGGCCGCTGCTGAGTTTAACATAAAGATGCCCGTCCTGAGACTGAACGGCATCTATGAAATAATTATAGCCGTCACCTATAAATTCATCTGCATCAAAAAGCAATTTATCTTCACCCTTGCCAAGCCGGTAAAGCGTATAGCTGTAAGGTCTTTCGTCGTTCTCATTAGTACGGCAATAGAACAAACAGCCGTCATGAACAGCTGCAGGAAAACCGTTTTCGCATATTTTCTCGACTGTATAGTCAGATAAGTTCATTCTGAAAATGCCGGGAACATCATTGCTGTACACATAGGAAGAATAATACATATAATTTCCATAGTCACCTCTTTGTTAAATGTGTATTTAAGCGTTCAGCATCTATAATTCCACATTCCGCATTAGTATTTGAACTGACTGTTGCCGATAAATTCACAGATCAGGGAGTCGGGAGTGACGAGGCCGCTGTCAAGAGGGAAAAGCTCCTCAAGAACCGTTGTGACATCTCTCAGCTCCGGTACATCGGTCATTTCCTGGAGCATACCAATAAGCCGGTCACGGTACACGCTCAGCTCATAAGCTATGAAGGTGTCAATATCATAGTCGGAGCGGTGCTTATATGGCATGATGTACTTATTTTCGCCGTTTTCCACACTTTTGAACATATTCATTGTTTCACGGAGCGAGCGTTTGCGGAAGCTGTTGTCTCTTATCATACGGCGCAGAAGTCTGACCTTTGAAGGGTGAAGGATAATATCGCCGCAGGTGACTCTTGTTCTTACGCTGACATAGAGCTTCCAGATGCTGCTGTCGGGCACGGTGATAACATCGGGATTGAGAGCGTGAATTCCCTCGAAAATTACCAGTTCGCCTGGATTTCTGCGGAAGGGAGTGCCTTTGCTTTCACGGATCGAGGCTGAAAAATTGTACTTTGGAATTTCGATGTCCCGGCACTCTTTGATAGCTTCGATCTGGGAATTGAGCAGGGGGATATCAATTCTTGCAGGGGATTCAAGGTCCATTTTACCCAGAGCAGAAAGCTCCTTTTCCTCTTCGGTCAGGGGTTTGAAATAGTTATCCATAGAGAGCGTGTGGGTTTCAAAGCCATGCTCGTCGAGTATTTTTTCCAGCATCATAGCGGTTGTGGTCTTTCCTGAACCGGAGGGGCCGGACAGAAGTATGACCGGACGCTGCTGGTGGGATTCTATAATTTTTTCAGCGATGATATTAAGATTATGGAGATACTCTTTGTTGGTGTTTTGTACAAATGAAACCGGGTCAGCTGTTACGGCTTCGTTTATTCGTGTTACTTCGATATTCATTACGTTTTCTCCTTTGCAGTGGTGTTATATACATATTATACCATATATTTCAAGGATTTGCAACAAAAACAGTGAAATATTTCAGGCGGATAAAAAGAATATCTGCACCTGCTATCGGTTACAAAATGGCTACAATAAATATAACAAAATAAAGACAAAGCGTTGACAAAACAGCAACTTTGTCCGGTATTACGGCAATTCTGTACAAACTATCTTTTTGGATACTTACAAAGTTTGTTCATAAAGTATCTTGAAATTCAGGGGATAATTGTGTATTATAATATTAACGGCAGGAGCAGTACACCCTCTCGATTTTTTGATGCAGCTCCTGGAAAATAATTATGAAAGAGGTACACATTTTATGAAGAAGCTTATTTCATGTCTGGTTCTCAGTGCAGTTATCTGTGGCGCATTTGCTTCATGCGGAAAGTCATCATCATCGTCATCATCATCTGAAGAAGCTGCAACTGAAGCAGCTACAGAGGCTACAACTGAGGCAGCTGAAGAGAATGCAACTGCTGCTGCTGAGGAAGAGGACGAGACTGTTGCTATCGCTGTTGACGATGTTGATTTTGAGGACGCTGTAGAGGCTAAGACCGGCGATGCTTACCTTGCTTATGCTGACAGCCAGTGGTGGATCCAGTCCTTCGGAAACATTGACAGCCCTCTTACTTATGATGCAGGTGTTGCTGAGATCAAGGGCAACGGCGATTATACCGTAAGCCTTACTTCCGAGACCAACGGCTTCCGCTTCGATACAACAGGCGATCCCAACGGCGAGTATTATCCCAGCGGTGCAAACTTCATGGCTGTTGTTATCAAGGACGCTGAGACCGCTCTTCCTGACGCTATTATCACTATCAACAGCATTAAGGTAAACGGCAAAGAGGTCGAGATGAAGGCTAAGAACTATACCAACACCGAGGACGGCTCTATCCGTTCCAATATCTATAACGCATACGTTGAGGACAGCGCTCTTCCTGGAGATGCAAGAACCGCTGACGGTTTCCTCTTCAACAACTACGATACTGCTTCACCTAACTTTGAGGAGGGTGAGTACTCTGCTAAGCTGATAGATGCTGAAAAGGATCTCAGCGAGTGGAAGACTATCGAAGTAAACTTCACTGTTTCAGGCCTTGCAGAATAAGTCCGGGAACAGATAATAAAAAAGATATATACTATTTATAATACACACACCTTTTGACGGCGGATAATTTCCGCCGGTTTTTTTGCGTTCTGATAGTCGGATTTCCGGTAAAACGACTAAAATCAAGTTAATAAATTTGCTGTAGTTTACAATTATATAAAATTTTCTCAAAAATTGCGCTTTTATGTTGCAATTCTATTTTACTTGTGATATAATATTTGTATAAGTTTAACAATGTGCAGCATTGGTACAACGATGCTGTGCTTTGTTCTGCCTTGCGGTGAACATTCTGGCAGGGAATTATCATAGAACCGTGCGGAGAATATGTACAGGAACTGAGTATGATCTGGTCATTTCTTGTGTGCGGTGGGATTGTCTTTTTGTAGAATAATCAAGCTGTAACCCGATTGATATTACAAATAGTATAAAAGTTGTGAAATATTGATAAAAACCAGCTGATTATTTAAGGCAAAAAAACGATTGAAAAGTAACTCTCAAAATGTTATAATTGTTATACTAAGGCAGTGAGAATTGTTCCGGCTTAAACAAAAATCAATTATGGAGGTGGTTTTATGAAGAGTTATTCCTACGTAGCTCAGGACGCTAAGGGCACCCAGATCAAGGGTAAGGCTAACGCCGAAAATGAGCAGGAGTTCCTTCAGAAAATGAAGGAAAGAGGTATGTACCTCAAGGATTACAAGGAAGACGATTCAGACAATTCAAAATCTATCTACAAGTTCAACACCAAGGAGCTTTCGTTCTGCTGCAGACAGCTCAGCGCTATGCTTACTTCCGGTCTTACCCTGGTCAAGGCTATCGACATCCTGACCAAGGAACAGGAAAATGAAAGAGCTAAGGCTATCTGGCAGGATATCTATGAGAACGTTCAGAAAGGTGAATCCTTCTCTTCAACTCTCGAAATGCACGCAGGCTCATTCCCCGACTTCCTTATCTCAATGGTCGGTGCCGGAGAGTCCAGCGGCTCCCTCGACGTTATCATGACCCGTATGTCCGATCACTACGCTAAGGAAAACAAACTCAAAAACACCGTCAAAGGCGCTATGACTTACCCGATGATACTTGCTATCCTCTGCGTTGTCATAGTTATATTCCTCTTCACCTTCATCATGCCTACCTTCATTGATATGTATGATGACCCGTCTACCATGCCCGTCCTCACTAAGATCATGGCTGCTTTCAGTGACTTCCTGAGAACTAAATGGTATATTCTCCTCATAATCGTTGCAGCCCTCGTCTTCGGAATCAAGTATGCTCTCAAGATGCCTGATTTCCGCTTGAAATTCGACAGACTGCTGCTCAAGGGCCCCGGCTTCGGCCCGCTTATCACAAAGATCTATACAGGACGTTTTTCAAGAACCCTTTCTTCCCTCTACTCCAGCGGTATCCCTATGGTAGAATGTCTCCAGAGAGCTTCTGCCGTTCTCGGAAACTCTTACATCGACCAGAAGTTTGAAGAGGTCATTGATGAGGTAAAACAGGGTGAAACCCTTTCCGCTGCTATTACAAGAACTGAGGTCTTCGAGCCAATGTTCTGCTCAGTAATATATGTCGGTGAGGAATCCGGTGCGCTGGACTCTATCCTTGAAAAAACTTCTGAATATTACGAAGAAGAATCCGACTCCGCTGTTCAGCGTCTGGTCGGAATGGTAGAGCCTATACTCCTGATCTTCATGGGACTTATCATTGGACTTGTAGTTGTTGGTATCTATCCCGCACTCTACGGTTCCTTCGAGAGCATCGAAAACGAATAATTACGGAAAGGTGGAAAAAGAAAAATGCTTTCATTTGATATAACCGATAGAAATATACGAGTTGTTAAAGGTGTCGAGAGCAACGGCAAGATCAAGATCAGCTCCGCTGCTTCACTGCCCCTGGAGGAAGGTCTCATCGTTAACGGCCACGTCAAAGATGTCCCCAGCGTCGCAACTCAGATCAACGGCATTCTCAAAAAACATAAAATGCCCGATAAGGAGGCGATCGTCAGCATCTCCTCCAACCTCACTATCTTCAAGGAACTGGTCGTTCCTAAGGTAAAATCCCAGGATATGCAGAAAACTGTAAAAATGCAGATGCAGGCTGAGCTTAACCTGGACGATTCCTACAGCGTTACTTATGTTATCGTTGGTGAAGATAATACCGACGGCGAATCTACTGTAAGAGTCCTCGCTACTGCCTGCCCCTATGAGATCGTAAACAGCTACAGAGAGGTCTTCAAACTTCTGGCTATCTCCCTCAGATCTGTTATCGTCGGCTGCAACTGTATCACCAAGGTTCTGCTGGCTGATACCAAGATCAAGTCAAAGATGCCCCTCCTTGCTGTTCAGATAGACAATAACTTCATCTCACTCAACCTTTATGAGCAGGGTCAGCTCTCATTCTCACGTTTCGCTTCTATCGACCCCGAAGACTACGGCAATGCCGATGACTATGTATTCCAGGCTGTAAACGAGAACATCTTCCGTATGCTCCAGTTCCACAGAAGCCGTAATACCGGTGAAGTCATCGAAAACGTTATCCTCTACGGCGATACACACGATTATGTAAATCTCGTTGATGAGCTTGAAAAACTTGACCTTAAAACAAGCCTTATCAATGTTCCGCCTCAGATCCACGGTCACGAGAACCTTGAATTCTCACTCTATGCCAACGCTATCGGCGCTATGTTCAAGCGTGACAAGGAAACTGAAAAGATCAACCTCCTCGAAACTGAACTCGGTGCTATCATCAAGAGCAAGGTCGGCGGTGCCGGCGGCAATGATGCTCAGGGCAATATCGTTCTCCTCGGCTGTCTCCTCGGTTCACTCCTTATCGCTGGCGGTATCTACGGCTATCAGCTGATCAAGGATCACGGCATCAACAATAAGATCGAGAAGATCGACGAGTTCATGAGCGATCCCGAAACCCAGAAGGGTCTGGCTCAGCACGAAAAACTCCTCACCATGAGAGAACAGGTGCAGAATTACCAGACTATTATCCAGAATGCTTATGACGCTTACTATTCACAGCCTGTTATCACCGGCGATACATATGACGCTATAGAAGCTGTTCTCGCTAAAACTGCTGAGGACCTCGATATCGAAAATGCTGAAATGATCTCACCTGATTACGCCAACGGCGTGTTCGAGTTCAGCGTTGTCTGCGATGCAAGCGGTGAAATGGTTCAGAAGCTTCCTGCTCAGCTCGTTGCAAACCTTCTTGATGAAAGCTACAGCGAGAACCAGAAGAAGTTCGGTGTGGCTGCTTACAGCGGTTACGTTGTAAATACCGTCGTTACAGAGACTAAGGCCGCTGCCGGCGAAGGTGAAGATGGAGACGAAAAGACTGTTACTGTTAACTCAGAAGAAGAAGAAACAGTTCTCTTCAATGTTGAGCTTGGTCTCAATCCGAGAGAAAGCGCTTATCATCCTGATGAAAATGCGGCTGATGACAGTGCAGAATCTGAGGCAGAATAATTGAAGGAGGCTGATTGAAAATGAAACTGAATTACAGAGATAAGGTTATACTCGGTATAGTTCTGGCAGTGGCTATCCTGCTGGGCGGATTCTTCGGTCTCGTCAGACCTAAGAGCAAAAAGATAAAAGACCACGAAGCTACCCTCGCTACTAAAGAGGAAGAGCGTGATCAGGTTCAGTCTAAGCTGGATCAGATCGAACCCCTTAAGAAAAAGATCAATGAGATCTATGACAATACTACTGATATGACAGACGATTTCGTCGATTTAGACAATATCAGTGATGAACATCTGGTCGATATGTATATGCAGCACTTCGCTGAGGAAAGTGAAGTTGAAATTAAGGTCCTCAATGTTGAGCCTGTTGATGATATGGATCTTGAGTACTATTACTTCGAGACCGATGTGGTTGGACAGAACCTCATCGACGGCGCTGACCTCAACGGCGATATGCAGGCTGGCCTCGACGCAAGTATGGCTGAACAGACTGCTCTCGAAGAAAGAAACGTTGAAAGCGTTGTTGCTACAAGCTATGCTATACAGGTAGTTGGCAACAGAGAGCAGATCTGGGCTTATATGAAGGCTCTTGCAGAGCAGGACGAAACTATCCTTATCAACTCTGTTGAGATCGGTGACTACAGATTCGGTTCTGACCCCGATAACGACGTTGTAGCTAAGGAAGGCGAAGACATTTCAAACGTAGAATTCGTTGTTACACTTTATTCTGTTTTCGATATGGCAAAGCCCAATACAGACGCACCGTGATCAAGTCCCTTCGCTGAGTTATTTAACTTGAAAGGCGGTTAGAGAAATGAAAGAGAAAAAGAATAGGAAATTAAAGGGCTCGGTACTCCTGACTGTCATATCAGTAATGGCACTGCTGATCATATTTATGAGTACCACCTTGATACTTGCGAATGCGGCTAATAACCGTGCTCACAAGTCTTATGCCACATCACAGGCTGAGTATACCGCAAGATCAGCTATCGAAGCTTTCGCTCAGTCAATGTCAGACAGACCTGCTATCGAAGCAGCTGTAAAAGGTCTGACAACTGCAGTGTATCCCGAAATCACTATTGGCGATGCTGCCGGCAATACCACTTCAATGGGTCAGATCGGCTACTATGACGCTTCTGGAACCTTCCAGGCAGGTCATATCGCTATCGAGCCGGTCCCAGGTGCTGACCAGTGGGTTTATGGTCTGGACAGCGCCGGAGATGCTGCTCCGAAATGGTTCCAGGTAAAAACCGTTAGAATCACTGCCACCGCAAGAGTTGGCAGAGAGGAAAAAACCGTTTCCGCTTACATCAGAAAGAGACCTGCAAGCGCTGCTACTGCTAATAAGCTTAAGGGACTCCAGACTGCCGGCGGCGGTGAATTCGGCTCTACACAGGGTACTTTTACCGGTGACCTGGTTCTCGGTGCTACAAATGCAGGTACTATGACCTACAGCTCAGGAAGCGGTACTAACCTTAAAACTATGCTCACTTTCATCAACGGAAGTCTTGATGCAACAACCGGTACAGGTCTCAATATCGAGGTAAAGAGCAATGAGTGCCAGACTATTATCCTTGGCGATGTTACATTCCAGAATAATGACGTAGTTAATATTGACTATTCAATGACAGGCGATTATACTACAAAGGAAATTCCTTTCCTCTATGTTGACGGAAAGATCAAGTCCAACAGTAATTCAAACACATACTTCGGAGGAAACGGCACCAATAAGTCCGAGTCTCCTTATAATATCTACTGCGGAAGCATGGAGGTTGAACTTCCTTATATCCACGGCGACCTTTACCTCATGGATTCCGATAAGGAAAGCTCACTGGGCTGGACTACTACAGGCGGTGGAGCTCTCTACAACTGGGTAAATTCAACTTACAACAAAACTGATAATCCTACAAAGTCTATCGGCGGTTCTATCTATTGCAACGGCGATCTTAAAATGAAGAAGATGCAGATAAACGGTGACTTAAGAGTTGCCGGCAACCTTACTGTTGATCCTCTTAACTATGGCGACCTCACTATCAACGGCAACCTTGTTGTCGGAGGTCAGCTTACTTTAGCTGATGCTTCAAAGCTTAAGGTAAACGGCAATATCTACTGTGATAACGCCGGTGCCGGAGCATATCAGCCTAAGGCAGGCTACGATCCATTCCCTCTTGATCCTGTTGAAATAACTGACAATGCCGTTAAGGCTTCATATGGTATGCAGAACTGGGAAATTTATGCTTATTTCGACCCGCTGGACGGACACTTCCTCGGCAGCGGCGGTAACTGGTATCATCAGGAAACAAAATATGGCTATTATACTGATCCTGACGATAATATAGTTACAGAAGCTGAGGCTACAGAGTATGTGGGCACAGCTGTCACCGCTATCGACGGTAAAGCTGTACAGCCGCTTTCAGCAATGTCTGCTATTAATCCCGGCTATACATCAGCTGATATTTATCCTTCAAACATGACCCGTGAGGCTATCTGGGGCGACCCGACTATTGTTCCTTTCAAGCCTGCTGACGTTTCTACAAAGATCGTTAAGACCCTTGAAGAAGTTCAGAAGAACCTG
>ODAI011560454.1_pt1 | contig 17283 bp, 30 predicted proteins | sample 1539321 | NCBI WGS metagenome assembly ODAI01 (sample SAMN02144231, study PRJEB22623) | gut metagenome | biome: sheep rumen | host: Ovis aries | place: New Zealand | reverse complement strand
GTTCCAGACGCCGCCCTTTTTAGACATATACCGGGGGGACGGTATCAGTCCGCGCGTGTTTGTTGCTTATAGCGGAACAGGAAATCCGTTTTTATCAAAACGAAATCTTTTCCCGTCGCCCGCTTTGTGTTCTTTGTTGTGATGTTCGTCACATAATCCTTCAAGGTTATCGAACGACAGACTGACCGCCGGATCATTTATATTTTCCGGCGTCAAATATTTTTTGTGATGAACGATCGCGATCGGCTTCATGTCCTGAAGGGATCGTGTTCCTTCCTCAACCTCGCGGCGACATCGTTCACAATAGCCGCCGCAATATTTAACATACGCCGCCCGCGTTCGCTTCCACCCTTGCGAATTGTAGAAGTCCCGTGAATAATCTTTCGCCATATCACGCGCCCCCGTTCTGTCGTCTGCGCTTCGTGTCTATCAGTCCCATGTTGTCGGCGACAAGGAAACAGAACTGTTTCCGGTATTGATAGAACTGTCCGCGATAACAATATGTTTCCCCCAGATATTCCCACGCCTGACCGTATGCGATCGATTGATATATCTTTTCGACGATGACGTCCCGGACGTCAGGCGATATGTCCCCGACGTCCAGTTCGTCCTTCGCTTTGCTGATCGCGTCCGCCGCCTTTCGTGTGAACGCTGATTGTTTTCGTGTTCGCCGCGAATCTAACCGGACTGCCGCGTGAACGATCTGTCTTTCGTTGTAGTCCAGAAAGAACCGCTTCACTTCGTCGTCCCCCTTGAATGTTAAAATGTTTCTTCGTTGCTATCCCTGAATGTTGTTCTGATCCGGATCATCCCGTCGGAATCCGTGTCGATCTTGTGTGTATGCTTGCCGATCTTTACTGTGACATAATCGACCGCGCCTTCGAACGTGGAACGGATCGCACACAAGACGGTCTGCAGTTGTCCGTCCTGCTGACTGAATACGTTCTTCGCCCACGTCCCGGCGGCTTCCATTTTCGCGCGGCGTTCTCTTTGCCTTTGCGCTTCGTCGCAGTCACATTCGATTGTCGCCTGTTCGTTTAAGTCTGCCGGACTGGATCCTTCCGGTGCTTCGATCATCCGCAGTTGATTGCAATACTTACAGAACCCCGACTGTTGTGTCATTACTCGAACGGCGGGCGCGTTCGGCATACCGACGACATCCGCGTCCACATTCTCGACGACATCCGCCTGACTGATCCCGGATGATTCGATCACGTCCTTGATCGTCAGGACGAATGTTTCCGCCGCGTCATCATTCAGGCGTCCGATCCTGACTGTCGCCTTTACTGTGACAGACGCCGCGCCGCCCGCTGTGAATCTGACTTCCCTTTCCGCGTCTGTCGTTCCCTTCCTGTCCTCGCGCAGATTGTGAACGATTGTCTTTGTGTCGCTGTCCGGGAACCCTAACAGATTGACGATCCGTTTTTCCCAGAAGTCCGTCAATGGTAACGCCTTCGCCTTCTTGTCCCCCGCTGCGATCTCGATGATCTCGTCCTTGTTTGTTGTGATTGTTAGCATTGTTTTGATCTCCTTTCCTGAATCTGGTTTGATGTCTTTATATCCTCGGCGGCTTCAATCCCGAACCATTCGGGCGTAAATATAAAACCCGCCGTTGATATCGTTGATCTTGACTTCCGCGTCGATGAACTTATATCCCGGATATGCTTTCCGGATCCTGCTTTCCAGATATGCCCGATCTGTCGCCATGCGCTGCGCCGTCCTTTTCCCGAACCGACTGACAGATTTTGTCACGGTGTACTTTGTCAGGTTCTTCGACGCCCGCCACCTTTTCCGACCTTTCGGATCCTTGCTGATATAGTTCACGATTCCCGCGATATTTGTTTCCGGATCCGGACTGATCCGCCTTGTCTGGTTCCGGCGTCCATGCTTCCAGATCGTTTCTAATTCGTCACGATCCACATCCCCCGACATGATGACATGATGATGACATCGTGTTCCCTTTTCCGGATCCTCGTTGTATTCTGTCACGCAGATATATTTCACATTTTCCTTTCCGGCTTTCTTTCTTCTCCGGTTGATCCTGCGAATAAAGTTCGTGAATACCTTGTCGGCTTCGTCCATGTCCGACGGAAGGTGTTCGTTGTCGTATGTGAACGTACACCATAGATCCCCTTCCCCGAAGTTCGCATTGACAAGATTGTTCAGATGACGACGCGCCCTTCTGTCGTTCAGGCTCTTTTGTGCAGGACGTGATCCGTTTCCCCGCTTCGTTCTCGGTGCGTCCTGTCTGTTCCCGAATATGGGATATATGTCTGCTTCCAGATGATCCCCTGCCTTTGTGGTCTTTGTCTGATACCCGATCCCCTTCTTCTGTTTCACATAACGATCGATCTGATCCTGTTCCATATCCTCGATCGATTTCTGATATGCTTCCTCAAAATCATAATCATCAAAATATTTTTTTCTTTTCGATCCCATATTTTCCCCCGCCTGTTTATCTGTTTAGGTTATTTATAAAAATATGGTCGATATCTTAATACCCATTACAAGGACGGGAAGGGATTCCCGCCCCGCTTAACAAATAGAACACGCGTTCTAATTATTCAGGGCGTTATCTATATAGGAAGAAAAAACTTCCGCCTGTTCCAAAATCTCGACCGTGTATTCCGTTTCATATATTCCTGCCGCCCGCTGATTCGCTGCGCCTGTTTCCCCGGCGTTGTATGCCATAAGGACGAACGTCGTGTCGCCTTCGTACTTATTAAAAAGATATTTCAGCATATACACGCCCGCGCTGACGTTCTGGTATAAATCAAATAGATCTGTATATCCCAGATCCGCCAGACTTTCCGCGTTGCAGTCGTTTATTTGCATATAACCGGAATCGCCCGTCGATGAACGCGCCGTCCGGTCAAATTGTGATTCATGTTCAATTAGTGCCATGACAAGCGGGAACGAAACGCCCCCGTCAAGGCATATTTCAAAAACTGTTTCCTGATCCTGTTCGGACATTGGAACAGGCAGCGGGACAAACGTCACGTCGGAATAATCCTTCGGAATGATCGGACTTTCTTCCAATATATCCGGATCCGGATTTCCGATCGGCATTTGAACGCCGTCCTGACGCTCCGGCGTCAATGTCTGGATGTCCTGTTCCTGAATCGGGATCGCTTCAATCATGACCGCCTGATCCGCCAGATCGTCCGCCCATGCGTTTGACAGGCTGATTCCTGCCGTCACTATTCCGACGACTGACGCGCCCACAATGACCGCCGTTGTCATTCGCCTGATCCGTTGTCGTTTTTGCTTTTTCATGCGCCTATTCTTTGACATTTTCCCCGCCTTTCGCTATAATGAACATGGTTTGATTCTTATGAATCGCGGCGTTTTGGCTCCCCGCCTGACGCCGCGATTCTTTTTATGCGTTCAGGTCTGTTCCCTGATAGTTGTCAAAATCAATTATTCCTTCGTCGGCTCCTGCTGCCCCGTCGTCCTTTTCCCGGATCAGGGACTTGTGAACATCTTCCCCGATCGTTTCGATTATTTCCGCGAACGCGTCCGCCATTGACGCCGTGATTCTTTTCCTTGTGAACATTTCATCCACAATTCCGAACGCGTAACCCGTCAGAACGTCGGCTTCGCGCGGCGACCTTGCGTCGTGGATCCCTTCGATCGTTCTGTAAATTCTGCGGATGTCGCGTTTTTTATTCATCTTCCTGAACATGGTTCGATTCTCCTTCCTGTGGTTTGATAAAATTAAAACCCGCCGGAACGACCGTGAAATGTCCGGCGATCGGGTTGACTGCCTTGTCGTCGATATAGAAATCCGCGTTGATCTTTCGCGTGTCCCCGCCGTATAGTTCAATCAGTTCGGGAAGGTTTTCGTTGACATACTCGAATTCAAGTCCGTGTTCCCGGCAATACTCGACCGCAAGATCCAGATCCGCCCCTGTCCTGCAAGTGTTCAGAATCAGACGCGCCCCGCGTTCCTTTTCTTTCTTCAGGAAGCCGAACAGATTCACGTTCGGATCCCCGACGCCCGGAAATCTCCCGAATGATAGTGTCCCGTCAAAATCAACTGCATAAATCACATGACCGTTCAGATCCATTTCGTCCCCCTTTGCCCTTGATGTCGCCTGTTATGATGTAAAGTTTCAGCGGCGGAAGGTTTCTGATCGCGTCCGTCAGGTCTGATTCGTTCCTGATTCCGATCTTTGCAAGTTCCGCCTTCAAGTTTTCAATCTGTTTTTCCATGTTCCCCGCCTTCCGTCTGGATCATCCCCTGACGCGCTACTGCTGCAAGCCGAACCGACTTTCCCGCGATACCGACCGCCGTGTTGTATAGTTCCGGGAACCGCTTTTCCTGAATCAATAGATCTGCGTCGTCCAGATCGTCGCGAATTGCGCCCGCTGCCATTTGCGCGGATCTTTCCGCCTGATCTGGATCCTGAATATGATTCAATTCCCGCCTTTCGCGCTCGATATCCTCGAATAGTCTGACTGCCGGTTCGATCATGTTTCCTTTTCTTCCTTTCCGAATATATAAATGTCGTAATATAGGAATATTGTCAGATCCTTAAATTCATACATCCGCGTGATTTCTGGTTCATACGGCGGTAACAGTCCCCGTTCTTTGAACTCTTTGTGTCTGATCTCTTGACTTGCTACCACGCGCCGGACTTCCGGATCTCTTTCCAGATATGCGTCCGTGTCGCTGTGATATGCGACCATTGACGCGTAACCGGAATATAATATTTTGACGCCCGGATCGAATTGTGGTTCACGGTTTCCGCGTTTCCCTTCAATGATCCGGATCCTGTCTGATCCTTCGATGACTGACAATATTTCTGATAATCTCATGACGGTTTGATCCTTTCCTGTTTCTTATTTGTTCGGGAAATAACAATATATCCACATGACATATCGCGGTTTCTTCGATTCCTGTTCCTTTTCCACTTCCGGCGCGATATGCTTTATCATTACGCCCTTCCCGGCGTATTCTTTGAACGCCTGAACCGCTTTCCCTTTGAACGCTGTTATTTCGTCCGGGTTTAGGAACATCCCCGTCGGTTTCATAGTTTCGTCCATGATCCGAACTGTCTGTTGTGGCGAAATAACCGTCAATAATGCTTCAAGTTTTACGTCCTGTTTTGTCATTGTCCTGTCCTTTCCTGATCTAATAGATCAAATAATGAAATCTGCGCCGTTTCGCGTTCATACCGCGCGGCGGCTGCCTTGTAATAATCCGGATCCAGTTCAAAACCGACGAATGACAGTCCGTTGTTGTGCGCCGCTATCAATGACGACGCGGATCCGACGTGTGTGTCGATGATCTTTTGACCGCGCGTCGTGTAATTTGCAAAAATCCAGTTGTAAAGCGCGACCGGCTTTTGTGTCGGGTGAATCCTGATTTCCTTTTCTTTCATGTTTCCCTGCAGCATACCCGCCCAACGGAACCGGAAGATCCGGACGGCTGTCTGGAATGATGTCAACGCAAGTTCGCAATCCGCGAAATCGTTCTGCCCGTTTTCCTTGTCCCAGACGATCCAACAAGGGGACGACGCCCCCCCGAACCCTTCGACAACGCTGTCGATGAAATGATTCGCCCCGAATATGATCTGGTTCTTGCTGATCCGTTTCAGTTGCCTGAAATATTCAGGATCCGGCGCGGATATGTCGCCGCCTGCGTATGTTTTGTAATTCTTCGACGCCGCAAGTTTTGACCGGCTCGCGTTGTCCTTGCTGAATACCTTGATCCCATACGGCGGATCTACGATCGCAAGGTCGAAAAAGTCGTCCGGGAAATCTTTCAGGGCGTCGTTGCAGTCCATGTTGTAAAATCCGAAATCTAACATCCTTTTGTCCTATGCCCCGCCGCTGTCGGGCGGGGCGATTCTTTGATTATTTGATTACGAATAGCGGGGCGATCCCGCCGTCGGCGCTCGCGTAGGCGTAGTAGCTGTAGCCGCCGGTGTCGAAAGCGCAAAAGCGGGTCGTGTACGCAGCCGACGGATCCGCAGTCCAGTACCAACAAGGATCCCCGTCGTCATCGTATGCGACGCGGTTCCGTCGTTCTTTTGTGAACTCGAACTGTTTATCCTGTCCGTTGTATTCCGACCAGTCTGTCCGCCCCTGAAGTTCAAATTCTGACGGCAGGAACAGATGACAGTCGCAGTCAACCGGATTGTCGTCGATTATCTGGATGACCGTATGAACCGCGATCGCGTCCTGAAGTGCGTCCGGTAAAAGGTTGAATATTTCCTTTTCCAGATAACCGCGCATTTTTGACGCGGCGAATCCGCCTTCGTTTGCGTCATCGTCGTTCATGGATCCACGTCCGACGATCTTTCGAAGCCAGAACACGACGTCGCCCTGATCGTAATGATCCTGCGCCACGATGACCGCCGTCGCCTGATCCCCGTTCTTTAATTCAAAATTGATTTCTGTTCCGACAGGAAGGGAAACGCCCGCGCGTCCTTTCCTGATAATGTCCTGAATGTCGATCCATTCGACGCGCTGTTCATTCTTGCGGATGATTCCGACAGATCCGGATCCTTCGCCTGCTGCCCCGGCGTCCTTTTTCATCTGATAGATCTTTGTCGGTGCGTTTGTGTCCTGCTGCCCGACGGCGTTCTGAAGGACGGTTCTTTTGACCGCTTCCGCAACCTCTGACGCGTGAATCTCGATCGCCGCCGACATAACCGTCGGATCATCTTCGCCCGCTGCCTGTTCTTTCTGTCCGGTTGCCATTTCCCGCGCGTATGAATACGGGACTTCGCAATTTGCCGCGTTCATCAGGAATTCCGCCTTGACCGCTTCACGCATAATCCCGAATAATTCCCCCGCCTTGATTTCGATTTCCGTTTCTGCCTTGAATAAATCTGCGATACTGTTCATGTGTTTGATTCTCCTTTCATGCTTTGTATTCTTCAAAACTCTTTGTTGATTTAAAAATCCTTTTGTTGTTTACCCAACGTTGAAGCCTTCTGACTGGATCCGTCGATTTCGTCGTTTCTTTTCCGTAGATCATTACATACGGATCAAAGTCCATTTCCCGCAGCGTGTATATTCTTTCAAGATCCTGTTCGATCGTTGTGTCAAAATTCGTCAGGACGTAGACGCTTGTTTTTCGTGATCCCCATTGTGTTATTTCCTTGAATTCTTTAAGGCGGGGAACGATTATGTCCTTGTCCTGATATCTATCCCACGCAAAATGAACACTTTCGACGCGAATCTGTCTTATCAGATCCGCCTTTTCTCCCGTCATTAGTCGGATGTCAAGTCCCTGATTTATGTCTACCTTCGCATGACTGTCTATTAACTGTTGAAGAAGATCTTTCCATTCAGGGCAGGCGATCAAATTCGGATCGCAAAGAACAATTTCCTTTTGTCCTTTCCAGAATTCCGACAGATCAGCGACTTTTCTTGACTGCTGCCCTTCCTTGCATTTGACATGACAGAAATCACATCCGCGGGGACAACCTCGCGTCAGAAATCCGAACGCCTTGTCTTTGCATAGTTCCGGATAAAGGTCATAATCTGGATATATGTGTTCTATTTCAGGCGGAAGATCATTGTCGTTTTCCTTGATATATACTTCCTTGCCTTTTATTGTTTGGATTGCGTAACCGCTGCCGCCCCTGACGATCTTGTCTGCGTCGATATAATACTGATAATCAGGCGTAAAGCTGAACACCTTTGACATATAAACAATATCCATGTGTCCGCTGAAAAGTGGCTGATACCATTCGACCGAATCGCCTTTGCTTTTATGCCATGCAGACAACTTCATCAACGGAATATTCGGGAAATTATGACCGTCAACGTCGATCATTCCGATCTTCATTTGCTGATCCCTTCCTGAATATGTTTGTCAGGCGATTGATCGCCTGTTTCAGACGTTCCAGTTCTTCCCGGATCGCCCTGATCTGCTGCTGCCGTCTTTCCGGATTCATCCTTCTGATCCCCTTTCTTTCGGATCTGATATCTGACAGACTTCTTTTCGTTCCCGTCGCTGTCATAGACGACACGCGGTCGTTGTACCAGATAATGATCCGGATTCTGATCGAAGAACCAGTTCAGGATCCGCAGGCAATATTCCGCCGTGTCCCGGTTCGTCTGATAACAGATTTCGATCGGATTGTTGTTCCTTGTTGTTTCCGCTGCCTGATCTGTCTGTTCCTGTTCGTTCATGGTCTGATCCTTTCAAATTCTGACAAGCGCGGTCGAATATCTCCTTGAATCCTTTCCCGCTGCCCTTTCCTGACTGTTCCCCGTTCTGTTCCGGGATCGGCTTCTGACCTGTCAGGATGTCAGACGCCCACATGATCCCCGGAATTGCTTTGATCCTTGTCATTCGCCCCTGTCCTGAAGAATCTTGTCAAGGCGTTTCGTCTTTTGACGGATGATCTCGTTCACTTCTTCCCCGTTCTGGAATATGATTTCCATTTGTTCAAGAACGATTTTCACGTCGGCGATTTCCTCGGCGATATTGTTCGCCCGTCCCCGGCGTTCGTTCAGAAGTGCCTTCGTCAGTTCCGACATTTCTTCGATCATCATGTCAACCTGTGCGTTTTTGCCGAATGTGTTCACGGCGCGGTTTAATACCTTCGCCCGCTGTTCCCAGTCTTTCAGGCTGTCAAAATATCCGCCCGTCGAATAATCCCAGTCGATTGTCCCGTCCTCATAGATCCCGATCCCGTTCGCCGTGACCGTCCACCCGGATTCAATGTTTTTCATGACTGCCGAATATGTGTCATCCCCTGCCGCTATGCAGATAAATTGACCGCCGCCGTTGTTCTTGTATATCCTGCCGGGATATGGATCGAAATGTTCCCTTGTCATCGTCTGGATCTCCTTTCTAATAGTCCGCTTCGATCTGTTCGTCGCGTTCGTCGTAATATTCCCCGTCGTAACCCTTCGCCATAAGTCGCGAATAGCATTTGAAGCAGACAAGGCGGAACGTTATTCCGTGACAGTCTTTTGTGAATTGCATATCTGCCCGATCGACTTCCTTTTCGCATACCGGACAGATCCGGATATCCTTTTCTTCGTTCATGGTTTGATCCTTTCCTAAACGCTAACGGCGTTTATTTATGTTAAAAAAATTTATACTGTTGCTGACTGCTTTTCAGAATTCCCGAACAGTTCTTCGAACGTCTTTCCATAACGACGCGTCAAGATCTGGATTTCTCCGACATCAAATTCACGTTCGCCCCTTAATCTGCGACGTGTTGTGTCGGTGCTGATATTAAGAATCTTCGATAATGTTTCGGTGTCGTCGCCGTTGAAAGACATCGACGCGCGAAGTCCGGGATAAATGTTGATTAGTGCCTTCGCCATGTTTTCACGCTCCTTTCATTTTCTTAAACGCTCCCGGCGTTTCCCCTCATGCAGATAGATTAAACGCTTTTCGCGTTTATGTCAAGCGGTTTTTCTTTTTATTATATTTCTATTTGCGTTTATTATCTTGCATTAACGCATTTTTGCGTTTATAATAATTCACGAATAGACCATATTATGAAAGGAAAAGGCGGGGAAATATGTCGAAAAAAAGAACAGTCGAAGCGCGAAGCCCTGAATATGAACAGTTGGGACGGCGGTTGACGGACGCCCGGAACGCCCTTGAAATATCACAATCAGAAGCGGCGCGGCGGATCGGGATCACGCAGTCCACATATTCAGGATATGAAACCGGAACCCGGCGGATTAAATTGTCGATGTTACAAAAGATCGCCGCCGTCTATAATGTTACGGTTGATTATCTGATCGGGACGGACGCCTATTCAGAAACGCGTCCCGCGCTTACTCTGTCCGATCAGGAATATGACCTGATTGTCCGGTTCAGGGAACTTTCCGACGTTGAACAGGGAATGATCCTTCGTTCTGTCGGAATAAATATATAAATATCAAGAAAGGAATCAGACCATGAAAACAGGAATCAGAAAACCGAACATCAAGAAATCCATATCAGCGCGGACGACCGGGAAGGTCAAACGCGCCGTCAAGAAGTCCGTGAATCCCTTATATGGTAAAAAGGGCGCGGGATTCGTCAAGGATCCGGCGAAATCTGTCAAAAATTCCATTTATCACAAAACAACGATCGGCGTGTCCGATATAATCGGCGGATCGGGATCCAGTTCGCCCGCTGCCACGTCGTCCCCTGCTGCCCGTTCCGCTTATTCAGGAACAGATCCGGCGGCTGCTGCCCCTGAAAAGAAAAAAGGCGGCGTTCTTTCGATCATCCTGATTGTGATCGGCGTTCTGTTCTTGATCGGCGGGATCAATGGTTTCTCGATTGCTGTTTCAAACGGGATCTTCGGACTTGTCGTCGGCGGCGTCCTGCTCTTTTCTGGAATACAGATCCGCCGTCGCCGTAACAATAAAGAATAGAATTAAAAAAGGATCAAGCCATGAATGAAAAGAAAAAGATTGTCGCATTATATACCCGCGTTTCGACCGGATATCAGATCGACAAGGATTCCCTGCCGTTCCAGAAGAAGGAACTGACGGCATATTGTAAACACATTTTACACGCCGAAAACACGGAACTGTTTCAGGACGCGGGGAAATCCGGCAAAAATACCGACCGCCCCGCGTTCCTGCGGATGATGAAAAAGATTCGCGCCGGGGAAGTGTCCCACGTCGTCGTTTATAAGATCGACCGAATATCCCGGAATCTGATCGACTTTTCGATGATGTATGACGAATTCAAGAAATACCGTGTCACGTTCATTTCCCTGAATGAACAATTTGACACGTCAACCGCAATCGGCGAAGCCGTTCTGAAGATCATCCTTGTTTTTGCTGAACTGGAACGGAAACTGACATCAGAACGCGTCACGGGCGTGATGATCGACCGCGCAATGTCCGGGAAATGGAACGGGGCGCGTATGCCTTACGGGTGGAAATGGAACACGGAAACAGAATTCCCGGAACATGATCCGGTCGAATCAGAAAAGGCGCGGACGCTTTATCGCGTATATGATGAAACCCATTCGACGGCGAAGGTTCGCGATTATTGTTATGAACACGACATCCAGACGAAGCGCGGCGGAAAATGGACGACATCAACGATCCTGAACTTCCTGAAAAATCCCATGAATAAAGGCGATTACAGATATAATTATCGCGGATCCGCGCGTGGACAGAAGAAACCGGACAGCGAAGTCGTCTATGTTCCGGGTGTGTTCCCGCCACTTGTGGATCCGGATCTGTGGGAACGTGTTAACGCCGTGATAAAAGAGAACGGAAAAGCAATCGCCCACAATCCCCACGTCAAGAAACGCGTCCACATATTCACGAACGGACTTTTGACTTGCGAAAAATGCGGGGCGTCCTTTCAGGTTTCGACACTCGACAAAAAGCGTCTGAACGGATTTCAACCGTCCCTTTATGTTTGCACGAACCGGCGCGTGTACCGTTCCTGCGACGCGGCGTATTGTTCCGACGTCCTGATCGGTGCGTTCGTGTTCAATTACGTTCGGAATCTGGTTCAGGCGACGAAATCCCGCGCCCTGATAAAGTCCCCGGCGGATGTCGAACGGATATTGTTGTCCGGGGAAGAATTCGACCGGATCCGGAATATCGATCCGGCGGATCTGGATGTCGTATATCAGGCGATCAGGGGAACGATCGCGCCGTCAAAAGGTCTGTCATACATCCCGACGCCCCCGGATCGCGGTCAAAAGGATGAAACCGAACTGTCAGGACTGCGGGCGGAAGCGTCCAGACTATCCCGCGCCCTTGACCGGCTCAAAAAGGCGTATTTGTTCGACGATAACGCCCTTCCTGAATCCGAATATCTTTCGACGCGGCAGGATCTGACGGAACAGTTGACGGCGGTCAATAACAAGATCGCGGACGCCCTGACCGACGAATCATATTCGGAAGCGGCGGAACTGTCATTCGTCAATTCCGCGTCGTCGTTCCTTCTGTCCTATCGGCTGCAGGGATCCGATCATATTGTATATTCGGATTTCGCGGCGGCGGTCGAAAAAACCGTCCTGAAGAACTTTGTCAACCTGATAATCGATCACATCGTCATCCGGGAATCATACCCGGTCGAAATTGTATTCAAGAACGGGCTTCGGAATCGGTTCATCCTGAATGACTGATCCGTCCCCTTTTTCTTTACCCTTCATCCCTAAAAACTACACCATAAGAAAAAGCCGCTGTTTTAGCGGCTTTTCGTTTCCCGTGTTCAGTATTCATTTGACACCCCATGGTGACCGTACACGCAGACAATGGACGACCGATTTCGTCCGATTTCTTTTTTACTATTTCCCGGCATTTTTTAATGAACCAATACTGACGATATGGTTCATTTTCCGGCGGCGGACTGTTCAGATCCATTCCGTCGATCATTTCCTTTATTTCATCATTGAATCCTGACATGGTTTGATCCTCTTTTCTTTTTGTGATATCGTGGGATATTCTAACATAAACCCATAAGAAAAGCGACTGTTTTTTGACAGTCGCCTTTCATCCGTGATATGATTATCCTTTATATTCGACCAAAAGAAAGTAAATGTTGATAGTTACCGCCCGCGCCTTTCTTGCGGACTGGATCCCCCTTTCTTTTGTATTTCCGCGCCGCGTCATGCGACGTAACGGTTCCCCTTCCAATATCCGGCGATCCAACCGGAAGGAATTCTGATCCAGATGTCGGATCCGTCTTTCTGGATGTCAAGAACAGTCACTTTTGTGTATCTGTCGATCGCGCCGTCCTTGTCTTTGTCGTTCCTCTTTGCGTCCGCCGTCAGTTCGGCGTGTGTCTTTTTCCTGCTGCCCGTTCCGGCTCCCGTCCTGACATTCAATTCGACCTGACAGGTGTATATCTTGCCGATCTCATATTCCGGCGCGTTTGAAGCCTGTCCGACGCCTGTGTCCGATGTCGGCATATTGCCGCCATTCAGGGCGGCGTCCCATTCGGTCAGGTTATGCGCCCACACGACGCGAAGGTTGTTCTGGACGTATGTCGATGACGTCGCATATCCCGCCGCCTTGATCGCTTTCAGATATGATTCCGGATCCGCGCAACCTCTGACCGCCTTATATCTGGAATATGCTATGAAATCATAATATCCTTTCACGCCTTCTTCCATGTTGGCGTATGCCCTGAAATTGTCCTTGATCGCCGTCAGGACGCCCGTTTTGTATTCTTCCATTGTTCGCATATTGACGGACGTGCCCTTCCACGCTGAACCACATTTCAAGCCGAAATAATTATGATACTTCGCCGCAAGGGACGACAGTCCATAACCAGATTCAAGACACGCCTGCGCGATTGCCGCCGACGCGCATTTGTACCCGTTCGCCTTTGCATACTTGACGATCAGTGGCGCGATCTGCATTATGAACGCCTTCTGTTGTGTTGCTGTTGCCATGCTTTCACATCCTTTCAGTTGCTTTCCTTCTGGTTCCCTGATTCGGCGATCTTCATTCCTTTGACCGCCGCTTCGATCATGTCGTCGATGAACTGATCTGTCAGGTTGATGTTGCATTGTTCAAGCGCGGACGACAACGCGTCCCTGACGATTTTCTTTCGTTCTGCGCCGGACTTGTCGCCGAAGCATTGCTGCGCCATATAGACGAACATTTCCGCCATTTCCTGCGCTGCCTTGAACTGTTCCGCCGTCATTTTCTGACGGATGAACGGAATGACATCCGCCCTGATTGTGTAGGCGATCAGACACGCCGCCGCCATGATGACAAGTTTCAAGATCTCGACCATTGTTTGATCCATGTTTTCACATCCTTTCCCTTTTTGTTCACTCTTTGTTATCTATCCGACGGATCCGCCGTCAAAATCGGATCCGGAAGGATCATCGTTCCCGGACATTGTGATTTTGTTATCCTGTCCGAATTTGTGAAGGTTTTCCGCCTTTGCTTTCCAAAAATAAAACCCATGCGCCACGCCTGACAGTCCGAACACGCCGGGGATCAGGAACGCAAGGGGCGAAATATCTTTCATCCAGAAAACCGCGACAAACGTCAAGATGACCGTCACGGATGTGATAACATCCGACACGATCAGAAGGATCTTTGACATTTCTGTTTTTCTTTTCTTTCCCGTCATTTGACAATCCCTGCCATAAATGCCGCCCCGATTGCTGCGGCGATTGCGCCGATCAGTCCCCCGATCAGGGCGTCCCAACGCTTCGCAGGCTTTGCTTCTATACTTTCAAGGCGTGTCCCCTGTTTTGATATTTCTTCCGTCATCTGTTGGATAGAAACGGCGATCCGTTCTATCTGCAAGGCTAAACGGTTGAATTCTTTCATAGATTCTTCGACAACGCCGATCCTTTTGTTCTGACGGTCGTTTTCGTCTTTGATTCTTGCGTTTTCAGATTCCATTCTGCGGGCGAATTCCTCATGTTCCCTTCTTGTCAAATATTCCTGTTCCATATAGTCAAAAATTCCCTTTCTTTTCGCGGTTTTATCGCTTTCACACCCTTATTATGTAAAACAAAACCCCGACGGTGTGACGAAATTTCGTCAGTCCCGCCGGGGATATTCAGGAAAAGATCCGGAAGCCGGATCCGCTTCCGGCAATTTAGGCGGCTGCGCCGCTTTCCTGTTCGTCTAAAACCTCATAGACGACTTCGCGAAGGTTGTATAAAACGGGAACCTGTTCGCGTGTATATGTTCCATTCTGAACCAGTCTAACCCATACTTTGACAAGTCCTGAATCCTTTGTGAATGTCATCGTCCTGATCTCCTTTCTTTTATACACCTAACAATCCCGAAACAAGGACTGTCAGTTCTGCGACGCTCTGTTCCGCTGCCTGAAGTTGTGCTTTCAGGTCTTTATTTTCGACTTCCTGTTCGGTCATCTCGCGGATCGCGAATCTGGATCCTTCATCCCACGGATAAAGGGAAATCAGTTTCATGTTTCGGTATGTCACGCCGTCGATCTGGATCTGTGACAGATTTTCGTCTGTCAATAACGCCCTGTTGATGACCTCGCCCGATTCATACGTTGTTCCGTTCTGAACGACGTTCAATTCTGTGCCGTCTTTCAGCAGGATCGACACGTTCGGGAAATTCGTATCGTTTGAATTCTCCCCTGAATTTTTTGATCTTCCCATTGTTTGAAACTCCTTTCTTTTCGTTGTTGATCTCCGTTTGAAACAGTTCATTGAACAGTTTATCCATATTCCGCGTCGTGCGGTATGAATCAAAATGTTTTATATGCCCCTTCCATGAATTGAACGCCTGTTTTACATCCTCGAACGTGACCTGTCCTTCGTCCAATTTCCGGCGCAGGGCTTTCAATTTGCGCCGTTCCCTTGTGATCGTCCCGCGATCCGGACGCATTACGACGCGCCCGGTGTCGGTCAATCGCGTTTTGACCTTCAGGAACTTGAATTCATCTGACAGTCTGACGATCTTTGTTTTCTTTTCGTTCAATTCAATTCCGATTTCGGCATACATCCGCCGGATCTCTTTCAGACATTCCGCCAGATATTCCTTCGATTCATGGATCAGATAAAAGTCGTCCATATAACGACCATATCCCCGGATCTTCAACTGTTCCTTGATATAGTGATCGATCCGGTTCGGATAGAAAACCGCCGTCATCTGTGACACTTGCGATCCTAATCCTAACGACTTGACGCCGAAGGCGTCGATGAAATCCATTGTCAGATTCACAATATCCGGATCATATCCGAATATCTTTGAATATTCCCGGAATATGACATCGTGATCCACATTGTCAAAATATCCGTGTAGATCCCCGACAAGGACGAAGCCGTCATTTGTTTTATTCTGACGATAAAATCGCCATAGATGAACCTTCAGGCGTTTCAGGGCGAAATGTGTTCCCCGGTTTTTAAGTGACGCCGCGTTGTCATAGATCAGTTTCGGACGAAGAACCGGAACCAGAACAACGTCATTTTCCGCCCTGTGGACGACGCGTTCATTGATATGAATTGATCTGATTTCGCGCCGTTTCCCACGCTCGCAGACAGTAAATTGAACGAATCCGTCTGACATCCTGTCCCGTCTTTCCAACCTTTCCTTCGTGATCCTGATTCGTTCTATCCTGTCAAGATAGAACGCCTGCGTGGAATATTTCCACATAACGCCCTTCATACACTTTTTCGCGGCGTCCATAAGGACATTCGGATCACATAAATCTTTGTATGTCGGTTTTTCCATATTCTCATAAATAACGCCCGCTGATAGTCTGACGAAGTGTGATTCAAAAAGCACTTCCAGGCGTCAGGCGACAAATTTCAGCGTTTCCGCTGCGGTCATACGTTCCTATCGTTCTGTATTCGGCGGATCCCGGAATCTTTCATCCTGTCCGCCTTGTTTGACGATATCGGGGCGATCCCGCCGTCGTTGCTCGCGTTGTTGTTGTTGCTGTTGCCGTTGTTGTTGAAATTGCAAAAGTTGGTCGTGTTCGCAGCCGACGGATCCGCAGTCCAGTACCACATCCGGGCAGGACGATCAACATATAACCGATGTTTTCATTGTTTCCTTTGTCGGCGATTCTTTCGCGCCTGTTCCTTTGCCAGACGCGCCGCCTTCTTTTCCGGGTGTAAAAATTCGTCATAATCCCGGACGGTTGACTTTTTCCATTTATACAGATATTTCGACGTCAGTTCCAGTTGTTCGCTATATTCCATATATCGCGACAGGTCGATGTTGAAAAATTCTTCTACAAATAGCACGTCCTGCCGGATCTTTGCGATATCGCCGATCGCGTCATCCTCGATCAGGATCCTTTTCTTGAATTCTTCCGCTATCTTGCATTGAATTTCATTCGCCGCCGCTATGTTTGCGATCAGTTCTGACGAATGGTCGAACAGTCTTTGACGGATGTATTTCACGAAATCGTCGTCATATTGTTTCAGAAGCCGCGCCTTTTCAACTTCGTTCTGATATGCGTCGATCCTCTGGATCAGCGGTTTCAATTCAGGATATTTGTCGCGCGTATTCTGACCGATCAACGCCGTGAATTTGTCCCGTTTCAGTCCAAAATCCCGCAGGATCATTTGTGTTATGATATGCCGCAACTTGACGGCTTCTGAAAACGCGTCCAGTTTCGACGCTGTTTGTTTCCATGTGGGAACGGACATTTTTCTTCTGTTCCTTTCTGTATTATGATGACCGGCATATATGCCCCGCCGCTGTCGGGCGGGGCGATTGTCGGATTATCTGTCTTACGACAGAACGATGAACGGGGCGATCCCGCCGTCGTAGCTCGCGGCGTTGTGGGTGCTGGCGCCGTCGTAGTAGAAATAGCAAACGTCGGTCGTGTGCGCAGCCGACGGATCCGCAGTCCAGTACCACATCCGGGCAGCCTTG
>ODAI014457043.1_pt1 | contig 17285 bp, 9 predicted proteins | sample 1539321 | NCBI WGS metagenome assembly ODAI01 (sample SAMN02144231, study PRJEB22623) | gut metagenome | biome: sheep rumen | host: Ovis aries | place: New Zealand | reverse complement strand
AGCTGGGGCAACCAGCGCTTCAACGGCGCAGTGGAGGTCTGGCATTCCACCAACTTCTCCTACACCCAGACACTCGAAGGACTGCCCAATGGCAACTACACCATGACTTGCCAGATGGCCAATGGTGAGGGGAGGAACACTGGTTACCTCTTCGCCACATCGGGCGAGCAAACCGCAACAGACGAAGTGGAGGCAAGTGCCGTAGGTAGCAATTTCGATGCCGAGCGCGACAAGATGGCCTCTAATGCCAACTACGGTCTGCTCAGTGTCAGCGTCAATGTCGCCAACGGTAAAATTGAATTTGGTATCAAGGAGCCCAGCAGTGGCAACACCTGGCTCGTCTGGGACAACTTCCGTCTCACCTACAACGGCCCTGTAGTCGATATCATCGACCAACCTGCCATCGACAATGCCCGCACCGACAATATCTACTACGACCTCCAAGGACGTCCTTGCCAAAATCCCGTGAAGAAAGGCATCTACATCCTCAACGGAAAGAAATATCTCATGAAATAGATTGATAATTCCGCAATTTTTTTTATTTTTGCAGAATCCAAGTAGGAGGTGCTGCATTCCTGCCGCACAAAAGTGTTCGGCAGGAATGCCGAACCTCCTACTGCAAGGTGATAAGATATCAGTTGTGATATAGAAGTGAAATTAACCTTAATGACCAGATAAAATGAAACAACCTTTCTGTCAAATAGCATGTGCATTGATGGTTTTGATGCTCATGCCGTTGTCCAAAATGATGGGCCAAAGCTTCCAATATCCCGAGTATGAGGAAGATACGGTCAGGATTGCGGTCAATTACTCGGGCAAGCAACCTGATATCGCTGATTTCGTCACGGCCGTTCTCGATGCCAACAATGAAATCGACTTCTACCAGGTGGTGAACAGGGATTGGAAACTTTATCGGAAGAATCAACCCATCGTCGGCAAGGCCACCATCACGCTGGACCTCAAAAACGGCTATATGCGCTATGAGACGCATTATCCGGAGGCTTCCGACCTGTCGTCACTGGAAATGTGCTATTGGAATTGCAAGGACGGCAAGCACAAACTGATTTGTTGCAACGGGGTGTTGAAAATGGAGGATGACTATGGATGGGCTGACTACGTCGGTCCAAGCTTCTATCTCTACGACACTGCGACTAAGAGCATGAGAGACATCTTGGCTGAGGATATCGGCGCTCTGTATGATGGCGACGGGGTGGCCGTGTTTTCCCTTCCTCGCAAGGGCAAGAACATCAAGGTCTCCGTAGGTGCAGGCGGCGAGCGCTGGAACGAGGTTCTCGTATGGGATGGCTTTCAGTTCCACTCGAAAGAAGTGAAATGACAAACATTCAGAAATCGAATCAATGACACATCAGGAAAACTAATTGATTTTACAACTAACTCAAACTATTCTGACTACGTAATGAAAACCTACAGATTCCTTATTGCATGGATCGCCATGCTCGTTTGCTCCCATGTATTGGCGCAAACCGATTTCACATCCTGCATCACCAACCCCAGTTTTGAGTCGGGCATGACAGGATGGACCTATAGAGGACTCCAAACTCAGACCAACTCCGTCTTCGATATCAAAGCTGGAGAGGTCTATCTGGAAAAATGGACGGGCAGAGGCGGGGCCGTTGGTTCGGCAAGCCTGTCGCAAACGGTCACAGGGCTGAAGCCTGGCCGATATGAACTCTCTGCGGTAGCACAGAACATTCAGGAAGATACCCCGACTGCCGTTCAAACAGGTGCTTGCATCTTTGCTGGCGATAACCGAACAGCAGTCACGGTACGCAGCTCTTATACCGTAGGCTTTTCCTTCGTTGCGGGTGAAGTGACTGTCGGATTTGAAGCCGTCAACGCTTCTGGCAACTGGATTGCCGTGGATAACTTCCGATTGACCAAGGTGAGTGACGACCTCTCCGAGCTACTCGCTGCTGCCATCGAACATGCGGTCGGCACACTTGGCGATGGCAATGGGAAACAAAACGAACAACTGAAGAATGCTATTGAATCAGCCCGCAAAACCGCCGCTCAACAAAGCGCAACGGGGCAGCAGCAAGCTGACGCCATTGTCGCGCTGGAACAAGCCGAAGGCGTTTATCTCAGGGCCAACGCGTCAGCTGAACATCCACTTGATCTCACCTCCCTCATCGTCAACCCGAGTTTCGAGACTGGAGATTTCACGGGGTGGACCCAACAGCAAATGGCTTTGCAGACCAACAACGTCTTCAGCATCAAGCAAGCCACTTACTATGCCGAGAAATGGGTGTCGAAGGGCAATGCCGTTGGTGATGCGCTTGTCAGTCAGCGACTCAGCAACATGGCGCCAGGACAATACCGGCTGAAGGTGGCTGCCCAGAATATTCAGGAAAACACTCCCAATGCCACGCAGACTGGCGCTGAGATCTTCGCCAACACCAACTCCCTGGCGATTAGCACACGCAAGGACTACACGCTTGAGTTTGTTTTGGTCAGCGACCAACTGGAGATCGGTTTCAAGGCTTCGGGAGCCAGCGGAAACTGGATCAGCATCGACAATTTCAGACTCGAATATATAGGAGATGCCGAAGAAATGGTGAAAAACACATTTGAAACACAAATCAAAGAAGCAGAGGAGATTGTGAGCCAGAGAATGAGTGCTGCCGCCCAACAAGATCTTCAGAATGCCATCAGCATCGCCAAACCCTTGCTTTCACAAGGCACTACAGACGGTTGGGACGTGGCCGCTCGCCAACTCGAAGCGGCTATGGCCGGCGCAAAGGAATCTATTGCGACGTTCAAGCAGTTGAAAGACGCTATAGCCACGGCTCAACAAGATATCCTTAGCTCTTCAGCCACCCAAACGACCGACTTCCAAGCAGCCATTGATAAAGCCCAAGGCATTTATGACAGTACCTCTACCACCGATGCTCAGGCACTTGCCGCCGTCGCTGCGCTCGACAAAGCCGCTTTCGCCTTCAAAATCGACAATGGTTCTGGTGCTGTTCCAACCGTGGTGACCAATCCACGATTCATCAAGGGCAGCACCTGGGCTTTCGGACGCAGCACGGTCAGTGGATCAAATATCATCGAGCAGGGATTCTGCTGGAGCGAGAATCCTGATCCCCAGGTCACAGACAACCGCACTACGGAATATCTCAACCAAGCAGGGCGTATCTACTGGTTGCGCAATCTAAAACCTGCCACCATGTACTATATGCGCGCCTATGCCATCACCAAGGATTATGCGGTGGGCTACGGCGATGTCATCAAGTTCTCCACCGTTCCCAAAGGAACCATCACCCACTGGTACAACAACGGCGGTGATGAGGATACCAACAACCGCATCAACTACGCCATCGACACCTCCATGGACTACTATTGGAACAACCTCACCAGCATTCATGGATTTGGTATCACCGTCAATTACAGCCCAGGCACTCCTACTGCCGACTGCAGTTATGGAGGATGGATGCGAGTCGGGGCCAACAGCAGTTACCAGCATCCTGGCACCATCATGCACGAAGCCCTCCATGGCATCGGAGTAGGTACACATGGCATGTGGTGGAGCGCAGATATGCGAGCAGATGGCAACCGCGGTGTCTGGCTTGGCGACCGTGTGACCGAAGCCGTACGTTTCTGGGACAACAACCCCACTGCCACCATCACTGGCGACGACACCCACCTCTGGCCCTACGGATGCAACGGAGCCAACGAGGACAGTCATTCCGACAATCTTTACTGCATGATGGGAATATTGGCACAAGCACTCAATGAAGACGGACTTCCCGGTTCTGAAGAGATTGGCTACGCTCTGCCTTACTATTCTTTCAACCACGAAGACAACCTGAAATACTACATCAAGAACGAGAGTGAGAACCACGGCTTGCGCACGGCTTACCTTGTCGAGACCACAGCCCATAACCTTGAATGGCAAGAGATGACCGCTGAAGAGGCTGCGGACAACGATGCAGCTGCATGGTACATCAGTTTCACACCTGCCAATCAATACTATCAGATCAGGAACGCCAAGACTGGCTACTACATCACTTATGCTTCTACGGGTACTAATGGCATCCGCACCGCCAATCACAGCAAACCACAGACCGCCGACAACTTCCACCTCATGAGAGGACGAGTGGATGTGGCATCGGGCAGAGTGGCGCAACGTGGCTACTATATCATACATCCCGAAAGAACCGCCAACCCTGCTGTACTCAATGCTTCCAGCAACGGAAAAACCAACACTGCCGGCTTCAACATCGCTTACGCAGCCACCGCCCAACGTTGGCTGATCCTCACTGCCGACGAAGCGCTCAACTTCGACACAGGAGGAATCAACCTCGCTAAGAACGATCTGCAGGATATCATCGACAAGGTGCGTAAAATGGCTGAGACGCCACATGCTGAAAGCACAGAAAGGGCTGACGAGCACCTGAGTGCCACGCTCCAGAATATGGAGGCTCTGGCAGCGGCTGCCACTACGGTCAAGGAAATACGCCAGCTCATCACCGATACGAGGAAGGCAGGCATGGACTTTCTCGAAGACGTTGTTCCTCTGACGGAGGATGCCCCATTCGACTTGACCTTCCTCATCACCAATCCCGACTTCAACACCAGTGCCACTGATGGATGGAACGCATCTGATGGCAGTGGCTATGCTGCGGGTTGCGTAGAATACTACGAGAGGACGTTCGACTTCTATCAGACACTGACCGACATGCCTGCCGGCAGTTACGAACTGCGCGCACAGGCTTTCCAGCGCACGGGAGAAGCGCCTGCTGCTTATACCGCATGGAATGCCGGTACAGCACAGATCACCACCAGCCTATATGTCAATTCCACAGCCAAAGCCGTGAAGAATGTCTGCGACGACGCTCAGCCACAACCCCTGCTCAGCAATGGAGGATGGGGCGATGACAAATTGTTGGGCAATGGCACCTATATTCCCAACTGCATGGATGGAACGGCGCTCTATTTCGCTAAGGGACTTTACGACAGCGAGGTGGAGGCTAAGACGGATAGCCGTGGCGACTTGCGCATCGGTATTCGATGCACGTCGGCTCCAAGTGTCTATTGGACCATCTTCGACCATTTCCGTCTCTACTACCACGGTAACCGTGACATCGATACCGCTATCGACCAACTGCCCAACGACTTCGCCACTGACCGGACTACAGACAGAAAGGTCTATGACATGAGTGGCCGGCGTGTCGTCAATCCTCAGCGTGGTCTCTACATCATCAACGGTCAGAAAGTATATATCAAGTAATCATCATTCAGACAAACATCAAACAACAATCACAATGAGAAAAACACTGATGGTCAGTTTGCTGACCCTGTTTGCCATGGCTGCCAATGCCGCCAGCGAGCAGATTTTTCCTGGCAACTACGAAGGGGCCACTTATACGGGCCGGACGGAAGTGAAAGCCGACGGATCGGTGAGTTATGACTGGACGGGTGTGTATGTCCAGACCGACTTCACAGGCGGTTATCTGGCCATTGAAGTGTCGGAAGCCGGTGAGTCGTGGCACAACCTCTTTATCGACGGAAAGTGGGTGCGCAAGTTCCACATCACGGGCAACGCACCGCAGCGCATTGTGCTCGCCGAGCGGCTGAGCAAGGGCACTCACCGCCTGCGTTTGCAGAAATGCACCGAGGGTCAGTATGGATGCACCACCATCCACCGCTTTGTCCTTGCTAAGAATGGCACCATGAAAGCCGTGGAGCGCAAGGAACGCATGATAGAGGTCTATGGCGACTCCTACACCTGTGGCTACGGCACGGAGAGCAACAAGGCCAGTGATCCCTTCCGCGTGGATACGGAGAACTGCAACAAGGCTTACGGTTGCATCATCGCCCGCTACTTTGATGCCGACTATGCCCTTACCGCCCATTCCGGGCAGGGCATGGTGCGCGACTGGGGCGATGCCAAGCAGATTTCGGAGAAGAACATGTCAACGCGCTACACTTATATCTACGACGACCACGGCGACCTCGACTATGGTTTCAATGCCTATCGTCCTCAACTGGTGATGATCAACCTCGGCACCAACGACTTCTCACCTGTGGCTATCCCCACCGAGGAACAGTATGTAGGTGCCTATATGAAGATGATCAATACCATCCGCGAGCGTTATCCTGGAGTGAAAATCCTGTGCATCACCCCGCATTCCGCTGGACGTTATCTCAAGGCGGCCCTCAGCCTGCTTCGGGAACGAACCCTCGGCATGCACGACGTCTATATGGCCAATCCGCTCGACGGAATGGTCACGGAACAGCGCGACATGGGTGCTGACTGGCATCCCAACTTCTCGGGTCAGAAGAAGATAGCCATGAGCCTTATCCCTCAGATCTCCGCCATCATGGGCTGGGAGATGACAGATCGAGTAGTGGAGTAGGCTGGAATGAACGGGGTTATTAGACTTTAGGCTTTAGATTTTAGGCTTTAGACATTAGGCGTTAGGCTTTATAATAGGAGCAAGGGCTACCGTTCGCTGGTAGCCCTTGCTCTATTCGCCCTACTGGAGGAATAAAATCCCGCCAGATAGGTTGTCTTTGTCGGATTCGGCGTATATGGATGGTCTTTCTTAGAACTTGATGCTCAATGCCTTGCCATCATATTCTGCGGTCTTGCTTTCAGCTTGTCCCTTTGATACGATGACGATGTTGAATGTCCGTTTCTGCAGCATGCCAGGGTACTGTCCTTTTCTGTCGCCGATGGTCAGTGTGCGGCTGTTGTCGTTCCAGTGGAAAGGTACTTCTGTAAAGACTCCTTTCTCGTAGTTATAGTTGTCGCCTTCGTCCTCGTAGAGTGTGAAGTCGCCATTGCTGCCTGGATAAACCCTGATCTCGAGATTGTCCCATGCTTTTTCACCGCAATATTGCATCTCCGGACCAAGCGGCAGGATGCTACCAGCGCGTACGAACATCGGAACCTGGTCGATTTGGGTCTGCACCGTCACCTCTTTGCCTCCCTTCAGGAGCTCTCCAGTCCAGAAGTTGTACCAGTCCGCACCCTTAGGCAGGTACTTTTTCACGCTCTTGATGGCTTTCCAGTCGATGCCGTTGCTGCTGCCTTCCTCACTCTTCACCTCCTTGCGGTCCCAGCCAGTCATGGCGTCCTCACGCACAATCTTCTCCTCGGTGTACTGTGGGTTGAGGATTGGAGCCGCCAGAATGGAGCGACCGAACATGAACTCGTCCGTCATGTCCCATGTGCGACGATCCTGGGCGAAGTCGCTGAACAATGGGCGCAGGTAGCTCTCATCCGCCTTCGTCACCTGCCATGCCATGCTGTAGAGATAAGGGATGAAGCGGTAGCGCAGACGGATGGTGCTCTCAATGGCATCGTAGATGGGTTCTCCCTTTTTACCGAACTGCCAGATCTCGCGTGGCGCATCTGCACCGTGGCTGCGGAAGACGGGGCAGAACAGTCCGTATTGCATCCAGCGCACATAGAGTTCCTGATACTGCTGGTTGCGTGGTGCCGAACCACCTCCCTTGGTGTTGTAGGAGCCGCAGAAGAATCCGCCTATGTCGGTATTGAAGTTGGGGCAACCTGTCAGCGAGTAACTCAGTCCTGCAGGTACTTGCTTCCGGAGCATGTCCCACGATGAAGCCACGTCGCCACTCCAGAGTCCTGAGCCATAGTGTTGCTGACCGGCGAATGCGGAGCGGGTCATGATGAAGACACGCTTCTGCTCCGACTCCTTGCGTTGTGCTTGATAGACACCGCGCACGGTTTCCAGCGGGAAAGCGTTGCGCAGCGAGCGCCACGTGCCGTTGCCAGCCTTGTGGTCGTAGTCCGATTCCTTGGCATTGAAGAAGTCGGGGTCGGTGGAGTCCATCCACCAAGCGTCGGTACCCTTGTCGAAGAGGTTCTTCAGGTTCTGCCAGTAGATGTCGCGTGCCTCTGGCGAGAAGGCGTCATAGACCCTCACGCCCGATGGATAGTCCATGCGTGGCGGCCAGAAGGTCAGTCCGCTCTGTGGCCATGTCTGGAAATCGAATAGCAGGCCTTTCTCATCGAGTTGGCGGTAAGCCTTGGTCTTGGGACCGAAGCTGGCCCAGATGCTGATCATGAAGTGGGCGTTCTTCTGATGCACTTGTTCAATCATCCGCTCACCGTTGGCATATTCCTCGGTCAGGAAGTCCATGGCGTTCCACAGGTAGTTGGAACCCCAGTACTGCCAGTCTTGGATGATACCGTCGAGCGGCACCTGCAACTCGCGGTATTTATCGACTACGGAGAGCAATTCGCTGGCACTCTTATAGCGTTCCTTGCACTGCCAGAAACCATAGGTCCAGAGCGGGAACATGGGCACTTTGCCAGAGAGTGTGCGCATCTGCGAGATGACGCCATCGGCTGAACCGCCATACATGAAGTAGTATTCGATGCAGTCGCCTACCTCCGACGACAGCGACATGCCTTTCACGGGGTCGTCGTCGAACTGGGTGCGTGAGTAGTTGTCCCAATAGATGCCGTAGCCCTTGATGGACTGTAGCACATTCTGGAAGTCCTCCAGATTCGACTGCTCCATGAGCTTGTGGTCGCCTCTGCGGTTCATCTTGCCGTTTTGGAAGGTGCCCAGTCCATAGATAGCCTCGTCTTTGTCGAGTGTGAATGCCTGTGTCACCCGATAAGCGCCCTTGTCGGGCCCCTCGGTGCGTGGCTCGAAAGTGCCAGCGCCTTTCTCGCGCAATAGTGTCTTGCCTTTGGCGTTGAAAGTGATGGCGCCAGTCTGTGGATCCACTTTGACGGTGAGTTGGTCGCTGCTGACGGTGTTGCCTTTTTGCGAAAGTTTCACTTTCTCAGGTTTGGCGATGACCACCCGTTGCTGCTTGTCGTAAGCATGTCCTACGGGCGATTTCACCACCCTTACGATTGATGGTGTGTAGAACTCCACGGAGATGTTGGTGCTCCCGGCCTTGAATTGCGTGGGCTGTCCGTTCACTGCTATTGCAGCGATCCAGAGCATGGATGCCAAGAAAAAATGTAATGTCTTCATAACGGGAATTATTTTATTTGTTGATGAATTTCTTTCCGTTGCTCACATAGATGCCTCGGTGCAGATTGGCTTGCACCCTGCGTCCGCTGAGATCATAGATGTCTTGGCTCTCAGAAGGGTTGCGATGGCGGATTTTCTCAATCAAGTCCACCACAGGGACACCTGTATGCCTGATTAACTTGAAGTTGTCGATCTTGAACCAAGTCTCAGCTTGCGCTCCCTCAGTGGCTACTCCGATGGTGAGGGGATTGTTGTCTGCCACTTGGTCGAAATCCACCGAGATGGTCTGCATGGGATAAGTGTCGCCCACACCAGCTGTGCTCAGCTGGTCGGCGAAATACCCCTTCTGTTGTCCGGCGAAGATGTGTTGCTTTCCCAGGCGGGTGGCATTGTCGCGGTTGCTGGCCTGCATGTCCACACTGAGAGTGTAGTGCCCTTTGGGCAGGGTGTTGATGGTCTGGCTGATGCTTGGCGTCATGGTGGCGGAAGCGTCCCACACACCGAAGATGTATTGCCCGTCGGTGGCTTGTGGGTCGCCATTTCCTCCCCCGTTGTTCACACCCCACCACGTGGTCGGGCTTTCAACGGCCCATCCCAATGGTTCCACCTTGGTCAAGGTCCTTCCGTCGGCCTCGAAACTGGGGTTGACGATGTAGTCTGTCATGTCCTCTGTTTGCGCTTCCTCTTCTGCTTTCTCGGTCAGGTCGAGGGTGATGGCGTTGCCATTGTAGGTCACGGTCTGGTCGATGATGGTGGAAGGCTTGTCGCCAATGCCTTTCTTCGACGAGACACGTACGATGCGGAATGTGCGTTGTTGCAGCATGCCTGGGAAATCGCCCTTGCGCTCACCGATGGTCAGCCGTTGTGTGGCCTCGTCCCAGGTGAAGGGTATCTCGCTGCAGGCTCCCTGTTGGTAGCCATAGCCATCGAGTTCGTCCTCATAGAGCGTGAAGTGCCCATCGGCTCCTGCATAGACTCGGATTTCCAAGTCGTCCCATGTCTTTTCGCTGCTGTATTGCACTTCTGGTCCGAAGGGCAAGATGCTTCCAGCGGGTATGTAGAGGGGCATGATGTCCTGCGGGGTCTGACGATAGACTTTCTTGCCGCCTTGGTGCCTTTTGCCTGTCCAGAAATCATACCAGGGTCCATTGTCGGGCAGATAGACGTTTCTTCCTGCAACTCCTTCGGTCACCACAGGTGCCACAAGGAATGTGCGTCCCAGCATGTACTGGTCGATTACGTCGATGCATTGAGCGTCGTCCTCGAATGCCACGGGCATGGCGCGCATGAAAGTCTCATCGTTGGCCACTACCTGATGGGCTGTGCTGTAGAGGTAGGGCAAGAGGCGATAGCGCAGGCGGATGTAGCGGAGGATGTTGTTGTAGTCGCCTTGGGCATCATCTTGACTGCCAAATTGCCATATCTCACGTGGCGTCTGGTCGCCATGGAAACGCATCATGGGACAGAAGCATGAGAATTGAGTCCATCTTGTATAGAGCGCTCTCCAGTTGGCATTCGCCACACCTCCATTGTAGCCACCAATGAAGAAGGCACCTGTATCGCTGTTCCAGTAGGGGATTCCAGACACAGACAGGTTGCAGGCGGCAGGAATCTGCGCTGCGAGAGTTTGCCAGCTGGAGGTGATGTCGGCACTCCAGACAAAGGCTCCGGTGCGCTGCATTCCAGCGAAGGCCGAACGGGTGAGAATGCTCACGCGCTTGTTGTTGAGTCCGTCTTCGGCTCTGTGATGGTCATATACTCCCTCCACATGACACAATGGGAAGGCATTGCGCAGTGATCGGAAAGTGCGTCCGTTGAGCCCTGTCACATAGTCGTAGTCGGTTGTCTTGTTGCTGAAGTCGTCGGGCTCAGAAGAATCCAGCCACAGGGCGTCGATTCCCTTGCTCATTACTCCTTTGTAGAGATAGTTCCAGTAGCTGTCGCGTGTCGCGCTGTCATAGACGTCGTATGGGCGTGTGGCTACCGTGGTGGGGTAGCTCTGGATGGGAATGAGGCGACCTGCATTGCCGAATTCTTTGTACTGCTTGGTCTGTGGGCCGAAGTTTGCCCAAACACTGATCATCAGTTTGGCATTCATGGCATGCACCTCGTCGATCATCCGCTGGTAGTCGCTGTAGTTGGGGTTGAGGAATTCCATGGCATTCCAGTGGTTGTCGTCGCCCCAGTATTGCCAGTCCTGCACCACGCAGTCGAGGGGCACACCCAGTTGGCGGTATTTCGCCACGACGTCAATCACTTCCTGTGTGCTTTGGTAGCGTTGCTTGCTCTGGTAAAGTCCGAAGTTCCAGAGCGGAGGCAACTGTGTTCCGCCTGTCATCTGTCGCCATGCGTGCAGTACGTCGTCGGAGTTGTTGCCAACCAGCACGTAGTAGTCGATGGCCTGACCCGTGGAAAGGAATGTAGTGCCTTCCGAGTCATCGCTGAAAGTGGTGGGTGAGTAGTTGTCCCAATAGAGGGCGTAGCGCTTGGATGAGTAGATATAAGGAATATAGATACTGCGGTTGTCTTGTATCATTGTGGTGGATAGGCCGCGCATGGAGAGTCGTCCGTTCTGCAGTTGGCCCAGGCCGTAGATTTGTTCGTGGTCGTCGAGCGTGAATACTTGCTTCAGCTGATAAGCGGGATTGGGACCGTCGGCTTTTTCCGTGATGTCGGCCTGTTTCTCCATGATGAGTTGCTCGCCGTTTTGGCGATAGATACTGAAGGTGGCATTGGCCAGTTCATACATGATTTTCACCTTGCCGGTGGAAAGGGTCAGCACTCCGTCGGTTTCGTTCTGGCTGAAGACCACATTGCTGGTTGGCGTGGCAGTGATGACCAAGCTTGGCTCCACTTTTGTCTCCTCGCCTACGAACTTGGTGATGCGGACGATGCTGTCGTTGAGGAATCGCAGTCTGATGTTGAGCTCGTCCCAATGCGCCACCATGCCATCTGACGTGACCTCATAGCTGATGACCCTGGTTTCAGACTTGTAGGTCTCCATGGCTTCCCTGAGTTTGCTGATGGTGTCGGGGACATTGGCGTAGTTCTGGGAGTTGATGCCCTCGAGTGTGTTGCGTGCCTCATTGATGATTGTTTGCAATCGGCCCTTCACTTCGTCGGTGGCGGGGCGGGAATTGAGCAATGCCTCGGCCTGCTTGATGGCTTCCGAAAGTTTCTGGCTCATCTGTTGTGCCAGTTCGTCGTGGGTGATGCCCAGTGTCGGCATCAATTCGGGGTAGGTGGTGGCGATGGCGATGTCGCTGTAGTAGCCGATGTCGTTCACTGTGCCTGACGTGGCTGTGGCCGTGAGTCCCATGGCGAGGATGAATCCTGTTCCGTTGGCGTTCAGGGTGAGTTTTTCTTCGATGGTGTTGAACCAAGAGAAAAGTTCGTTTCCATTGGTCAGTTTCCAGATGAAAATCTGTTGCCCGTCGTTGTTGACGACGCAATCGGGAGCCACTTGGGTTCCTCTGTTCACCCCATTGATCCACCAGAGGTAGGTGTCGTTGGCTCCTGTTTTCAGTCCTGAGCCTCTGACAAGGAACCAGTGGTCATCGTTGGTGATGTAGTATTTACCGTCGCAGTCTGGTCCCATCTTGAACGCCACATTGTTCTGGCCTGAGGCCTGGATGGTGAATGACTTTTCGGTATAGGAGAAAGCGCTTTGGGTTGCACGATTGTTGTCGGTCGAGACATAATCGTTGGGCAGAAAGCGATAGTGCTCTTGGGCGGCAACTTGTGAGCAAGCCAAGAAGCAGAAAAGCAATACTTGCAGAATTCCGTTACGTTTCATAAGATTTTCAGCAATGGGTTAATGGGTTAGTTGTTGTCACTGCAAAATTAGAATGAAAAGTATTTGGAACGACAAAACAAATGAAGATTTGAATGTGACAAATGAAGAAAATCACGGTTTCATCGGTGTTTTCTCCTCTGGAGGGATGAAAGGAGAATAGATGGAAGTCCCCTTATTTTGTTCTGCGTATTCTGAGGGTTTGCAACCGAATTCTTTCTGGAAGCACTTGCTGAAATAGCTGGTGGAGTTGAAACCAGTGTGTTCAGCCACCTCGGAGATGCTGTCCTTTCCTTGGAGAATCAAGTCGGCAGCGCGATGTAAGCGGATGCTTCGGATAAACACCACCGGCGACTGCTGCATCAGCGTCGTGAGTTTTTTGTAAAGTCCTGTTCGCTCCATGCAGAGGTCGGCAGCCAGTTGTTCCACACCGTATTGAGGGGTTGCAAGGTGTTGCTCTACCAATTGGGTGGCCCTTGCCATGAATTCTTTCTCTTGTGTCGTGGGTTCGGGTAGATCGGCATCCTGGGCGTTGTCTGGTTCTGGTCCCAACACCACCATGGCTTCGGAGTTCTGATACTGGTTCACTTGTTCTACCAAGTTTTGGATGCGCAGTAGGAGCATGTCTTCTCTGTTGCGGCGTTGCAGTCGTCTTCGGTAGAAGTAGAATGCCAGTGCAACCACAGTGGCGGCTATGAATAGATAGAGGATGTAGGCAAAAGGTGTTTGCCACCAAGGATGTTGGATGGTGAAATAGATGCGCCTGATGTCGGCTTTGTTCCATTGCTCGGGATTGGTTGATGCCATCACCTCAAGAGTGTATTCTCCTGGAGAAAGCCCAACCAAAGGCAGGTAGAAGATGCCCTTGTCATCGACCAGTCGGCCCAGGGAGTCGGCGGAGAGGGTGTGCCATTGATTGCCGTCGCCTGAGAATCGGTAGCGATAGCATGTGCTTCGAGGCCTGACATAGTTCATCGTGGAGAATTGGAAGGCAAGGGAGTTCTGGCGGTGGCTGAAGGTGAGTTGCTGGGTGTAGGGCGGGGTGACATCCAGCAGTGTCCTGCCATCATATTCCGTTCCGACTTGCAGTGGGAGTCCTTGGAGATAAATGGCGGTCAGGATGGGATAGACATCGATGTTGAGTGGTTGGGTGTCGAAGAGTCCGCTGAGCGGTGAGGTGTAGAGCACTCCGCTGTTGTAGGTTCCCAGCCAGATGCCTCCTTCTCGGTCGAGGCAGACGGTGTTGACCCCCGTAGATAGTACGGATCCATCGGGCAGTCGCAATTCGTTGAATGTGTCTTGTGCTCCAGTCTTGGGATTGATGCGTAGGTATCCGTCGGGTGTGGTCAGATAGAGTATGCCTGTGGGGGTCAGCGTCAGGGTGTGCATGGGACGATGACTTGTCAGAATTTGTCTCCATTGGCGTTCGTCGGTGTTGAAGACCAGGAGAAGTGCGCCGCCGCTTCGCATCCTGACTTGGTAGAGGTGCTTGTCGGGGCCAGTGACTACCAGTGAGGTCCATTTGTATTTCATGCTTTCTTCTTCATCGTAGGCTTGGGATACAAACAGTAATTTCCCGTCGGATTGAAAGGCTGCGAGTTGTCCTGAATCGAAGAAAGTGTAGATGGTCTCGCCTGATGCCACCACATCCTGCAAGGCACCTGTCTCTTGGGGCAGTTGCAGAACCTTCTTCGAGGCTTGATTGACCAGTTGCTGTCCTTTCAGGATCCATGTTTGCCCTTCTTGGTCGATGAAGAAATCGTCGAAGTTCCATCCTTGCTCCACTTCTTGTTGCATGGTTCGCAGGTTGAAGCAGTATAGTCTGCCCCATTGCTTCTGCCATAGTCTGTCGTGCTGGTCGGCGAAGATGTGGGTGGCTCCGTTGTAAGCGGGAAGGGCGGTCCATCGGGCGGTGTCGATGGCTACCGAAGTGAAGCGCATTCCGTCGTAGATGTCGATGGCGATGTCGGTGACCACGACCATTCTTCCGTCGCTTAGTTGCGTCATCTGCAGGACGTTGTTGCTGCTGAGTCCGTTTTGCTTGGTCAGCGCATAATAACTGCTTTCTTCCGCAGCGAAAAGCAGTACGGGAAAGAGCAGGAATAAGGCGAGTGTCAGCAGGGTGTGTCTAAGCATTGGCTGTTGTGTGGTCATCTATCGTAGGTTAATCATTTGCAAATGTACGAAAAGTTATTAAGATTTCGTCTTGCTGATTCAAGGAAATTCTTTATATTTGCAGTCAAAGAAATAGAAATAAGGTTCATTATGAGTAAAAAAGTATTATTGATCAATGGCAGTCCTCGTGAGAATGGCAACACCCGCCTGGCATTGGAGGAGGTAGCCAGAACATTGAATGAAGGCGGCATAGAGACAGTGATAGTCAATTTAGGTAAGCGTGCCATGCAGGGCTGCATCGCCTGTGGCATGTGTGGTAGGATAGGCAAATGCACCTTTAGCGACCCTGTATATGACAAGATACGCGAAGTGATGAGCGATGGCTTCGACGGTCTGGTCGTGGGCTCACCCGTTTATTACGGCGGTCCCAATGGTTCGCTGTGTGCACTGATGGACCGTGTGTGCTATTCTTTAGGCCGTTTCATGCAATTCAAGCCTGGCGCCAGTGTGGTGGTATGTCGTCGTGGAGGGGCTTCTGCCACATTTGATCGCCTCAATAAGTATTTCACGATACTCAATATGCCCCTTGTGTCGTCGCAGTACTGGAACATGGTCTATGGCCAGACTGCCGGTGAAGCTGCACGCGACGAGGAAGGCATGCAGACCATGCGTACACTGGGCAGGAACATGGCATGGATGATTGAGCGGCTTGATGCGAATGAAAAGGGACATCCAGAAGTTGAACCTCGTATCTCCACCAATTTCATCAGGTGATGCCCTTTTGTTTGATTGATGAAACGTCATGGACAAAAAGGACTATATCGCTTTGTTGAAGGATCATGGCATCCGCCCCACAGCCAACCGTATTCTGGTGGTTGAGGCGATGGATCGCGCCGTGAGGCCACTGTCGTTGGCAGAGGTGGAGGACCGTCTTCTCTCGCTCGACAAGTCAACCATCTACCGCTGTCTGATGCTTTTCAAAGACACACATCTGGTGCATGCCATCGAGGATGGCAGCGATTCGGTGAGGTACGAATTGTGCCACAGTCATTCCGAACATGACGACGACGACCTTCATGTGCATTTCCATTGCGAACGCTGCAACCGCACCTTCTGCCTCTACGACACCCCCATTCCAAAGGTTGAACTTCCCGATGGATTCGTACTTTTTTCTGTCAACTACATGGTGAAAGGTATTTGCGACGAGTGTCAAGGCAACTTGCGCCGTGAAAAACAAAAGGGAGTACAAAAATGAATACCTGCATGTTCAAATCTACAAGAATCTTTCAGAGGATCATTGCGCCGTTGGCGCTTATGGTGGCTCTATTGTTACCCACCTGCACCTCCGACCCACAGACGGAGGCATTGCTACAGCGCGCCAGCTCAATGATGGAACCACATCCCGATTCCGCCTACCACATTCTTGATTCCATCACGCCCTATATGGTGGAAAAGCCTGAAAGGCTCAGGATGCGGCACTTGATGCTCTCCGCGCAGGCACAGAACAAACTTATCATCCCCTTCACTACCGACAGTGTGATGAAAGCCGTGTCGGAATACTACGACCTCCACGGCAACGCCAACGACCGCATGCTCGCACATTATCTCCTCGGATGCACCTACAGGGACATGAACGATTACCCTACAGCACTGAATAGCCTGTACGGAGCCCTGTCATGTGCCGACACTTTGGATACAGAATGCAATCACACCTATATGGCGAATATCTATATCCAGATGTATGAAATCTTCTATAAACAATCCATGCCCACCAAAGCATTAGAAGTCCTCACACAAGCCCACCGACAAGCTAAACTGTCGGGTGATAGGTATAGAGCCAACTTGTGCACTTTTTTCATGATCAGAACGTACAATATGCTCGGCGATACAGTCAGAATGCTGGAGAAAGCCGCCGAAGCAAGAAGATTTTTTAGAGAAGAGGGACGACACAAGGATGCCGTAAGAACCTACAACGCAGACATCCTCGTTGCTGTCAACAGGGGTGAATACGACAGAGCCAGGAAGATGATGGATATTTACGAGAAAGAATCTGGACTGTTCGACGGAAAAGGCAATATCCAAAAAGGTTTCGAGAAATACTATTACATCAAGGGCTTTTATTATTTAGGTGTTGACAATTTGGATTCCGCAGAGACCTGCTTTAGGAATCTGGCGCGTTCTGGCTACATCCTCGACACTAAAAAGGCAATGTTGGAACTCTACAAAAGAAAGAAACAGATTCCATCATCAAATACGCCTCTTTATTTGAACAGTCGCTCACTGCGTGGATGAGCGGGGTGAAGAGCGAGAAAATCGGCAGAATCGTTGCATCAAATGATTACTCAAGATACAAGAAGAAAGCCATCACGGCCAGCAGGGCAACCATT
>ODAI014063762.1_pt1 | contig 17286 bp, 15 predicted proteins | sample 1539321 | NCBI WGS metagenome assembly ODAI01 (sample SAMN02144231, study PRJEB22623) | gut metagenome | biome: sheep rumen | host: Ovis aries | place: New Zealand | reverse complement strand
CCAAGAAAGAACTGCAAGAACGGTGTACGGTTCGCGCTATATAGCGTGGGCTGGTTACTCCTTCTCAGTTCAGGTAATTCTCACGACCTCCTTTTGAAGAAGTGGTATATCAGTGCCACGCTTCATAACAATTTAAAGGCTCTCGTGGCGGCTGGGGGGCGACGGAATTAAAACGTATGAGCAAGTCTGCTAAAGTATTAGTAACGATTGGAGCGATCTTCCTATACATCATTATTGCTACGCCAATAATGGCAGCAATGAAAGAGTCTGGGCAGTCGTCTGGTTTCATTGGATTGATTCTGCTAGTTGCGTTAATAGGTGCAATAAGGGCTATTTGGAAGAAACCAGAAAATGAAGGAAAAAAGGACGATGACGAGAATAATTCGTCAGTACTCCAAAAATAATCCTAATGTTTAAGGACTACTACAAAATACTGGGTGTCTCCCCATCGGCAAGCGATGTTGAAATCAAACAGGCATATCGTGAGATGTCGATCAAATGGCATCCTGACCGAAATCCTGACGTTGATGTCACTGAAAAGATGCAGGACATAAATGAAGCGTATGCTATTTTAAAAGATGTAACGAAGCGGACACGCTATAATCAGGAATATGTGCGCTTCTGTGGTACATTCCAGTATGATGAAGAGTCTGAGGATTTTATAAGAACAGATGAAGAGGACTATTCACAAACAAACTGGTCATATTACTATGACGTGCAGGATGAAGAGCTCAAAGAAGACATTCGCAATGCACAGAAATATGCGAGAGAACTGGTTGAAGAGTTCTTGAAGAATCTTAAAGAGACATCTAAAATGGCAGCAAAAGGAGCAGCAACAAACGCATTTAACTACGCTGTCGGCTGGGTACTTGCTGGCATATTCCTGGCAATTGTTGGAAGTTTAATCAGAGCATGTAATTAAAGTATGAAAGAAAAGATTCTATATTCTATTGTCAGTTTATTCATTGGAGCTTGTGTTGGCGGAACTGTCGTTTATGCTATAGATACCAATAAGATAAAGGAAAAAGAAGATGAAATAATGGAGATACAATCTGTATTGGATGAAGGAAGGGACGCAATGATTAAAACGAATATATACGTAAATGAATTCGCAAAAAAACTATTTATTAGTTCCTTTGTTGATGGCAACACTAATGCAGCAGTTGCTTCAAAAACATTGGAAGCATTGTTTCCAGAGCTCCTGAAACTGAACAAATCTCTAAAACTAGATTGTACAGAATACAAGAACGGAGCCCCCGTATCAACTACAGATGAATATGGAAATAGCAATCCAGTAGAAACACTTCCTGAAGAAAAACGAATCCTAAAATAGATAAAAGAACTAATGAAGAAACAGTTAATTTTCATATGCACATGTGCAATATTATTTTTTTCCTGCCATAATCGCACCAAGGATACTATAGAATCTATGTCAGAATATCACACGTCTGATAATATCATGTATTGTAAAGTTCCCGCATCTTTACATCTTACGAAAGAGGATTCTCATTCTCTGCAATTTGAAGATGGCAAGAAGATAGTGAAGATTATTATAACGGACTCGCCCAACGGATGGAATTTGAGCGGTTTTGCAGAACAGATGGTAGGCAATATGCGTTCAAAACTGACATTGGTAGAGATGAATGATTCTGTAATTGCCTATGAGATTCAGAAAGGGATAACAACCATTCCCGCACAGATGTTTAGTGTGTATGAGCGTAATGGTTATTCTGTTTTGCTGACAACAATGGGCATTGACTTGGATGTCCATAAGGCTATGGGTAGGACAATACTATGCAAAGACAAAGACCGCAAAAAAGCAAATACGAATTATCAAGGGGAATATCTTAGCCTCTCTTATCCGTCTGGCTGGATTGTGGACGAGCACCCGAATACACAGACTTCAGATGTGTATATAAGTCAGAGTAACCACGCTTTCGGCGTGTGGCTGTTCCGCTTCGAGATGGAAGATGACATCACTTTCAAGGATGCCATGACAGACATTGCCAACAATTGGCGAGAGGTCGCAAAAGTGAATATGTCCTATCAGCAAATCAACGGCGAGGAATGGTGCAAGCTCGACATCAGAATGAATATGCAAGGACAAACAGGACAGCAAATCTCTTTTTATCGTCAAAAAGGAAATTATATCTACAACATCAAGTTTGGTAATAACACTACTGACGTGGAGAAAAATCTTGTCGTAATTGATTCTATAATGACTTCAGTTAAAATTTTGTAGCATAGACATATGAATAGATTTAGACTTGTATCACTAATCTTACTTGTTCTTTTCTCACCAAAGGTGTTTGCACAATTCGGGATTAACGGAATAGAATCAGCATATACAGATTTTACCCTCCTATTAAATGCATTTCTGCAAGCACCTACAAATAGAAGTTCCAATGAGGAGATTTTCAGGAGATTGGATTACTTGCAAGAAGATATCAAACAAGCAAATGTCAGTCAAGAAGAAAGGGGCAGATTTGAAGCACTGGCAAGTGATATTGAAATCGTGAAGGAGTTTATGGCCCCAATATCCAATAAATACAATTCTCACCTAAAAGAGAACCAATTAATCCGTTTACAAGGATTATTTGGGAAAAACTTCTCAAAAGTCAAACTGAATGTCAAGTGTCCTGCTGATGAAATAGAATTTATAGAAATAAGAGTAACTTCATTGAGAATCTGCTATTTCCACAATATATCACAAAAATGTAAAAACGGGCTTAGAATTAAATTCTATGCAGCATCAGGAAATTCTAATAGCCATGGTGATTACGGTGCTATGTATGGCGAATACACACCTATATTAAATAATGCAGGTAGCAAATATCTTAAAATGATTACCGCCTCAATTATAGAACGTTTTTAAATTCACATTTGTAACCCTAACATTATAATGATGAATAAGAAAATACATATTATAGGAACTATCTTGCTTATCGTTATAACCAACCTGATATCTATTGATTTGGCTCATGAGGCTGGTTATAAAGTTGGCAAAGAAGAACAACGTTCTTATATTAGGAAATTGGAGATGGAAAATGATAAAATGGAAAAGGCTTCAAGACAAGTATTAAAAGAGACCATAGAAGCATTTAGAAGTGAAGCAAACAAACAGTTCAACTCTGGGAACTATGATGCCTATTTAAACTGGAACGAAGCAATTAAAACTTACCAAATGGCCTTGGATTCTATAGAGTCTTATTCGCTATTAGGAGATTATCAAAAATAGCAATCGTTCTCCTATGGCATTGTGTCAGTAGGGAGATAACAACAACAAACAAAACAGGACATGCTCTACAATGCAAGTCCTGTTCGTATTAGGACGGGGTTTTTATAGAGGTTCGTACTTTCTGTCTTTGTGGACAAGTTGCAGGTGATCAGGCTGCCATACTTTTCCCCGTATACCTCTGTTATTCATCAAGCAAATCACTAAACATTAATCGAGTTCTAAGCTTTCGAGGGTGCTTCATTCGTTCTTCTCGTTCCTCATCGTCCTTAGGCGGCTTCGTGTAGAAGTCTTCATCTATCTCACGAGGGAAAAGAGCTTTGAAACCATTATGTTCATAGAAACGCAAAACTTCAGGCTCATTCTTTGCATCAACAATTGCAAAGCGACATCCTGTCTTATTGGATTCATCGAGGAACCACATTCTGATAAAGTCAAGCACCTCCGAACCTACACCTTTTCCTGAGAATTGAGAAGCAACCGCCAATCGTCCGACAAGTACACCTGGGTACCGAGTCAACATCTTTTCTCGATTAGTGATACCCCACATAGCATTGCGACGACTGCTTGGCAGATCGTAGATACGGATGCTGTCATTAGAAACAGTAAAACAGGCAACTATTGTTTGAGAATCGTCCTTCATACGGAAACAGTATGACTTTCCCATGCGATAACGGGTATAGTCGAGCGCATCCTTCTGGAAGAACTCGTCCATATCGTCATCGCCGCACACAAAAGGATGACACTCGGAAAGAATGCCATCTGTCAGTATGCTGAGTACACAGTTTTCTTCGAGAAACGCCATCGTTGCTTAGAAGTTGATGTTCGACCTCTCAAGAATCGTGCGCATAGCTTGATAGCGAGGATCTGCCTTCAGATCTCGCTTCGGACGCATGTCATACTTGCGTTCCGTTTCGTCTGCCATCTCACGGAAACGACGAGCTTCGTCACCGTAGAGTGTGGGAATTGCTTTGATTGCTAATGCCATTGTTGTATTTCCTTTTCTAATTCTTGGCGCAAGGACGGTGCAAACCGAGAGCAATCAAACATGTTTGAATTGCCGAGGTACAGCCCGTACTCGCACTTTTCATGTGCAAAGTTACGATATTTTTTGAATAGACAATGCTTTTGCCTAGAATTATATCAATAATTTGAGTTTAGTACGTCTCTTTGCTATATATACGCAACACAAACTAAACTATCTTTTCCCTTAAGGTTGATATTTACTTTAATGGAAAAAGATAAGTTCATAGTATGTCAATACTTGGCATGCTGTTGATTGCCTTCTTCTTTTCTTCATCGACAGCACGGACATAGATTTCTGTGAATCGTAGGCTACTATGACCTAACAGACTGCTTACCACCTTGATATTGGCACCGTTATTCAGCAATTGAGTGCCGAAACTATGTCTTCCGCAATGCCAGGTTATGTGCTTATCTATTCCTGCCTTCTTGGTCCAATGCCTTAATGCCTTCAGGCACATGGTGTCTGATGGTAGGTGAAAGATATAATCATCCTTGGCATCAGGAGCCTTTACACCTATTATATTTAATATTTTTTATTTTCAGACGATTTCATCACCCATTATTCAGCATCATGGTGTTACTGACACAATGAGTAAGCGTTACTGACGCGACGAGTATACGTTACTGACACGATGAGTATACGTTACTGACACGATGAGTATACGTTACTGACACGACGAGTAAGCGTTACTGACACGATGAGTATACGTTAATGAGAGGTTGGGTATACGTCAATGAGAGGATGGGTATACGTCAATGGGAGGATGGATATACGTCAATGAGAGGATGGGTATACGATAAGGGTGTGTCAAAACGATTGAAGTCAACAATCCCTTCCCCACCGTTGCGCGAGGAAGGGATTGGTATTAAATATAAGGTGTTTGTTACTTCACTACCAGTTTTTTACCGTTGACAATATAAACGCCTTTGGGAAGGTTGTCAAGAGTTGAAATCTTTGAACGAACCTTTGTTCCACCTATGCTGTATACGTCAAACACTTTGCTTTCAGAGCTTACGACTGAGTCAATGCCCGTTGAAGCGATAACGGTCAAAACTCCATCGGTATAGAACAACTCATAGTTCTGCGCATCACCACCAGAGATGTAGATGGGGTATTCACCAGCCTCACTATCCTTTGTTGCCGTAGTATAGGCTGTCGGCTTTGTTAGAAGAACAGAAACATCGTCGCCATTCTTGAACCAGTCATAGTCTATTGTAAACTCAGGGTTGTCTTCACCCTTTGTCCGGCTATAGTTCCCTACAGAAACTTTCAGCGGAGCCTTTGTGATGGTCAGCGTTCCGTTGACATAAGAATCGTTGCTATTAGTAACACTTCCCTTTGTTACAACGATGGGATATTCTCCAACAGGAGAAGTCTCTGTAGCTTCACAGGTTATCACTGGTGTACCAACCAACTCTGCTCCCTCGCTCGAATACTCGAAGGTGGGATTAGCTTCACCATAAGTCCTTGTTGCATTCTTTGCCTTGATAGTGACGGGTTGGATGACATTCACAACGCAAGTAGCAGGGAAACTTCCATCAGTTGTAGTCGCAATGACTATTGCTGTACCATATCCTAATGCTATTACATTTCCACTCTCTGTAACCGTACATACAGATGGATTTGAGCTCGTCCACTTTACAGATTTATCAGTTGCATTTTCTGGAGCTACTGTTACATCCAGTTGATGGGTTTCTCCTATCTTTGTCATTTCTAATGAAGGAACACTCATTGATACACCTGTTACATGCTGTAAAACAACAATTTCACATGATGCTTGAATACCAGTCGGTACAGACTTAACTGTAACTATTGTTTTACCAGGACTTAAAGCTGTTACCAAGCCTTCTTCATTTACAGATGCTATTGCAGGGTCTTCGATGCTCCAAACTATACTCTTATCGTCGGCATCAGCTGGGGTGAAAGAAACAGAAAGTTGAGTTTTTTCACCTATTTCCATTGCTATTTCATTTTTATCGATAGTTATTGCCTCTAAAGGTCGTTCCTCTTCAATAAACGTAACATTATTAAAGCTAGATTTCCAATTATCTAATGAGCCTTTAGGAATATATATTGTAGCAGAAATAAGGTCACTAGACAAAGTAATACCATTAGTTTTATTAATATGGAAATATACATCTTTTAAACTAACGGCTCTATTGGCTGAATATGCAACATCGCTATAAGTAAATTTTTCAATTTTATCACCTAAAAATATATGCATACCCTTTTTATATTCGAAAGCATTTATATTGAATGTTTTTATATTGGGAAAATACAATGTATCAGGAAGCGTTTCTGAATGATTTTCTTCGACTCCGCCATCTTGTTTCATTTCACGAAAAGCACACCAACCAATATATTCTAGATTAGGAAATGTTTTTTGCTTAATGAGATTAACTTTTTGGAGATTAACGAACTTATTATAAAAAGCACCAGCACTTATCTTTTTAACAGATTGTGGAAGATCTATAGAACTATTTATTCTATAACCACATCCAGCACCAATTGTTGTTATATTTTCTCCTATGATTAAATGATTACAATCGGATAATAGGCAATCTTGTGAAAAAATTGTCATATTGGTATTTACAACTAATGTGTCAATAGTTAAATTTGCGTTAAAGTTGCTGATAGAGGTTGTACTCTTAGGAAATGAGAAATATTCTATCGACTTTTGTTCTGACAATCCAAAGACATTTCCTTTAAATTCATTATCACTTTCTTTTGTTGTTTCTGCAATCTTATTAGCATCTGACAAATCTAACCTTCCATAAAGATTTCTATTTTGAATGAGTGTCCCTAAAAATTTCAAATCTGCTTCGTTGATATACCCAGTAACCTTCAAGTTCTTCACTGTCATTTGGTCACCATAATTAATCTTACTCGACAACCAGCCTGGAGTTTGGTTGTCAATCACCAAGTCAGTTGCTTGTGCAAATAATGACACACTGCTACAGAGCATCATTACAAAGAAATAAAATCTTTTCATAATCGTAATGTTTAAATCCATTTTATATTTACAGGTTTCATATCTATGCTACATTCCTTGCATAATGTAATGAGTTCATCATTCCTATTGAACTTAGAGCCACATTGAAAGGAAATAAAATACTTGAAAGGTATTTTGATTTCAATGTAATCAACCTTTCTTTCATCATCTACCTCTCTTTTATTTGCATAATTATTATCATAAAGACTAATCCATCGAACCTCATTTTCCCAAGAAAATGTTTCTTCTTTTATAGCCCCACTTATTACTGGACAGATACTTTCCAAAATGTATTTTTTATAAAACGTAATATCTTCCTCATTTTTAAATCGTGGTATAATCTGTTGTGCTCTCTTAGCCTCATCTTCGATAATCTTAACAAGCGTAAGCATTGCTTCCCTGTCACGATTCCGTTGTGTTAAATATGCAATATCTGTAAAGAAATTATTTGTCCTATTATGTGCTAATTCTGCTAAGCCATCTGCGTCAAACAACAGACATATACCGCGTTTATGATCGCCATATTCTTCCCATAGCTTTTCATCATTATGGGCATGACTAAATGAAATAATGAAAGGGGTTCGTTGTTCAGTTAAGAAATAATTCTCATCTGGTTTAGTAATCAATTTCGGCTCTGCTGTACAAATGTCTATCAAGCGTTGGCCAATCTGAAGTTTATCATCTCTTTCATATTCTTCAAGTGTATGCATAATCAGCGGATAGCCGAAATTCATTTCTGTTAGGTCGTCCATATCATAAGCACTACTTGCCCAAAATGTAATGTATTTATTTTTAGAAGTGTTTATACATTCTTTCAACATGCTTCTAAAACAGTCAAACGATGTATAATGATATACGATATTCATAGGGCTTACAGTGCTGCCTATAGCAACCCGGATTCAGCGGTTGAACATGATATATACGGAAAGACGTGGGTGCTCTACTTCTCGCCTATCCCACGTGAGGGCTCTCGCATTGCCTTGACCAGGATAAGCAACTCGAGATAGCCCACGTCGAGATATATTGATGCTGTTCGTAAAATAAGAGGAACAGGGTACAATACACCCAATGTGGACGATACGGTTGCGCATCTTCTGGTCTTGAATTTGCGAGATTCTCACGTAGAAGATAACGTTCGTAAACGTCCTTTACCAATAAGAAAATGACCCTCATGCCCTTCATGAGCTATTTCGAGTCGGCTACAAAGTTATGGATTATTCTTCATACCGCCAAGAAAAAATGTACTTTTTCTCGTTGACACTAAAAAAGTCGCAAGCAACTGTTCACCCGTTCACTTTTGGCAGCAAACCACAGGATTTCAGGAGCTTAACCCAGTGAATAGCGAAGAAAAGCGGGCTTTGGCAAGCGTCACCCTAACGGGATGCCGAGCGGTTTAATTTCTTCGACGAGCGAAGCGAGTAGAACTCGATTACTCACCGTAAGGCGACTTTAAGGGAAATAATTATTCTAATTATGTCAATTTCTTTCTTTGTCCTAAATGTCTTGAAGGAAAGAAATTGCCAGAAATTATTCTGAAATTTCTATTCTTTATGTTAATTCCTTTCTTTAATCTGGTCGCTTTCCTTGTATACACTTCAAGACCTGCCAGCTACTTGCCCGAATAGATGATGCTCATGATTTCAGCTGCGACGGACGGGCGGTAGTGGGAGGCTTCGTAATAATTGTGGTAGTCACGATTCCATTTGTTCACACCAGAGAAATCATAGACGTGGTCTTTTCCGAAGATGGCACAGAGCTTGTTGAATGTGGCTGGATTCAGCTTCACCTGGTCATACAAGGGGCTTATGACCACTTTATAGGAGGTATGTTGTTTGTCGAAAACGCCCTTGATGTCATTCAGGCAGCCGATGATTTCATCGTCAGTTATCTCTGACGAGAAAGTACCGGGCTTCTGCACACCTTCAAAAGCCTTCAAATGCTCGGCATCATAATAGGTCCCTGCCCGGATCGCCTTCTCCGGCTGCGTTTCTTGATACTCGTTGTATGCCGGGAGATACGTGGATTGGCTGTCTTTGATAAACGTTTTCATGTAGGGGCGGAATGTCCCAAACAGGTTGTAGTCAGCCAAAGCCACTAAGAACTTCGGATTCAGGAAAGCCATAAAATGTTGTGCGTGGAAGCTGATGAAGTTAGAGTAACCACCCAAGAGCGGTGGCGTAGCAAACAGGTAGCCCTGCTGTTCCAGGCGTGAAAGCAGTTCATGGTCTACGACCAGCAAGGCGTTTCTGACCTGTGCCCCATGCTTATCAAGAAAGACGACCATGTCGCGCACGCCACCTATAGAGCCGCCAAATTCGTCAAAGTGCATACAGCTGCTCCCTTTGGGCAGGTACTTTTTCCAAGTGTCGATTTCATAGTATAGGCTCCGTGAGCTTCCGAAGATAAAGGAATCGTAATGGTATTTAGGGTTTTGATTGAGAAACGTCATCGCAGACCCGTATGCCCTGTTCACACCAATATGATACGAGTTTTCGTAATAAGGGTCATAGTGATAGATGACCTTAAAGACATCTGTTGCTATGTATATAGCCAACAGCACGAAGAGAGGAATGCTAAAGCATGACAAGTATGTGATGAACTTCTTCATGGCTAAAACTGGAAATAGATAAACGTTTGTTCAAGACCAGCATTCTGGGCTATCAATATCAACAAGATGTAGTAGACGCACCAACGCACCCAACGGTAGCAGAAGGGCTTGACATGTGGAAACTGCAAGGCATGTTGCTTGTCGCGTTGCAGCCATTCGACGACGGTCAAGCCAACCACATAGAGCAACAGCTGCTTACCATGTTGAATGGAAAAGCCGTCGAACAGGTTCAGAAACATCCTACTGATAAAGTCATAAGCCTGCTGTATGTCTTCTGCCCTGAAGAAAATCCATCCGATAACAGCCAAGGCAAACGTCATCAGCATCTGGAAGAACTCCTTGACAGAAGGGAGCACCCTGCCAAAAGCCACGACATGGTCATGTTTCGTGTTGATGCCAGAGAGATGGTATACGGCAAGAAGCATAGCATGGTACAATCCCCAACAGACGAAGGTCCAGCTGGCACCATGCCATAGGCCGCTGATGCCCCATACCAGGAAGACGTTCCTGAGTGCCTTCCACTTGCTGCACCGGCTTCCGCCAAGAGGGAAATAGATGTAGTCACGAAACCATGTGGTCAACGAGATGTGCCAGCGGCGCCAAAACTCAGGAATACTTCTTGAGAAATACGGGTAGGCAAAGTTACGCATCAGGCTGAAGCCAAACAACCGCGCTGTACCTATGGCAATATCCGAGTAACCGGAAAAGTCGCAATAGATCTGGAAAGCAAACAACACCCCCATGACGAACAGCGAGATGCCGTTCATACCTGCATACTCACCCCAATAGCTATTGACCACGACGGCACAACTGTCAGCTATAAACACTTTCTTGAAAAAGCCCCAAAGCATCTGACGCATGCCGTCAACTGCATCGGCATAGTTGAAACGTCGTTGCCGCTGGAACTGAGGAAGCAGATTCGTCGCCCGCTCGATAGGACCAGCCACAAGTTGTGGAAAGAAGCTGATATAGGCAAAGAACTCTACCCAGTCGTGTGTGGCAGACAGCTTCTTCTGGTAAATGTCAATAGTATAGCTGAGCGCCTGAAAGGTATAGAACGAAATACCTACCGGGAGGATAACATTCAGCGTCACCCAGTCCAGATGGTAGCCCATCATGCCAAACAACGCGTCCAGATTCTCGACAAAGAAGTTATAGTATTTAAATATGCCGAGAATCAACAAATTGAATATAATGTTCGTAGCGCTGACGGCTTGTTGCCATCTTCGTCTCCCTTCATAGTGTTCCAGCAGCAGCCCGCTGGTGAAGCTGCAAAACGAGGTAAGCGCTATCAGGAACAGGAAGCGCCAGTCCCACCAGCCATAGAAGACGTAGCTTGCAACGACAATCAGCAGATTCTGCAAGCGCCGCCCACGGAACACCTGCCAATAGAGCAGAAAGACTATTGGCAGGAACAGCAGGAACTCAAATGAATTGAACAGCATGGATTACAACTTGCTGACGAGAGCCTGAATCTTAGCTTTGGTCTTGTCTGTCTTCTGCTCGTCTATCTTTGCGGTGACGATACCTGTATCTTCTACCTTCCAGTAGTTGCAGATGTCATGGTACTCAGCCGTTGCACCACTATAGACACCAGGAGAATAAGAAGACATGAGAAGCGCCATCTTCTTCACCTTGGCAGGACTGTTCACGCAATACATACGCTGGATGGGAGCCTGTATCTGGGCGTTGAGCGTGAAGTAATAGATAGGAGCTGCCAACACCAGCACCTCGGCTTCAGCCATGAGCGGATAGAGTTCCTGCATGTCGTCTTTCTGGATACACGCGCCGTTGCCTTTGTTGTGGCAGTACTCGCAAGCCAGACAGCCGGCAATCTTCTTCTTGGAAACGTTGACCAGCGTCACCTCATGACCAGCTGCCTCGGCAGCATTCTTATACTCTTCCGCCATCCATGCGGTGTTGCCTTTAGCCCGTGGAGAGCCTTGTAAAATCAGAATCTTCATCTTGTTCTTGTTTTTAATACTATACTATAAAGTTAACGATAAAATCATCTTGAGATGTAAGGAATGTTTTTCCTGATGGATGCATGAATGCAGATGCAAAAGTAAGGAAAATCGAGAGAAAGACAAAAAGAAATGTGAGTTTTCTTATGGTTTTCTTTTGCTTTCTCTTCGGTTTGCACTACCTTTGCAGACATGAGGAATTTTCCATTGTTTATTGCACGGAGGATTGAAGGCGACAAGGGCGACGGCAGACAGGTGTCGCGCCCTGCCATACGCATTGCCACATTGGGCGTGGCGATAGGACTTGCCGTAATGATTGTCAGCGTGTGCGTGATGTTAGGCTTCAAGCACTCGGTTCGCAATAAGGTGGTGGGCTTCGGCAGCCATATCACCGTTGCAGACTTCATGACGCAACAGACGGCAGAACAATACCCCATACAGATGGGCGACTCGATGACGAAAGTCTTGAAGGCTATCCCCGGCATAGAACACGTGCAACGCTACGCCTTGAAGCAAGGCATCCTGAAGACCGACGACGACTTCCTGGGAGTGATGTTCAAGGGTGTCGGACCGGAATACGACACGACGTTTATCCATCAGAACATGAAGGAAGGCTTCATCCCCCACTTCTCCGACCGGAAGAGTCAGCAGAAGATTGTCATCTCGAAGCTCATGGCAGACAAGTTGCAACTGAAATGTGGCGACAGGGTGTTTGCTTACTTCATCAACGAACAGGGTATGCGCACGCGACGGCTGACGGTAACCGGCATCTACGAGACCAACCTGAAGCAATATGACGAGAGCATCTGTCTGGCAGACCTCTACACGGTGAACAAGCTGAACGGATGGGAACCCGACCAGTATAGCGGAGCAGAGATGACCGTTGCCGACTTCGACCAGCTCAATGCCGTAGCCCAGAACGTCATCGACAAGGTGAACCGCACCGTAGACCGCTATGGCGGCACCTATTCCACACAGACCATCGTAGAGATGAACCCGCAGATCTTCTCATGGCTCGACCTGATGGACCTGAATGTGTGGATGATACTGGCGCTGATGGTGGCGATTGCCGGCGTCACCATGACCTCCGGGCTGCTCATCATCATCCTTGAACGCACTCAAATGATCGGCATCCTGAAGGCGCTCGGTGCCCGCAACCGGCAGATACGGCACACCTTCCTGTGGTTTGCCGTCTTCATCATCAGCAAAGGACTGCTCATCGGCAACATCATCGGACTGGGACTCATCGCCTTGCAACACTATACCGGCTTGGTGAAGCTGGACCCGTCGAAATACTACGTCGAGACGGTGCCTGTCGAACTGAACGTTCCTTGGATCATCATCTTGAATGTTGCCACCTTATTTATATGTGTGTTCGTGCTGATTGCACCAAGCTACCTCATCTCCCACATCCATCCGGCCAAGTCGATGCACTACGAGTGAAGATGAAAGCCCCCCAGCCCCCTAAAGGGGGTGTTGTGATTGTGAATTATGAATTGTGAATTGTGAATTATCAATTATGAATTGTCAATTGTGAATTGTGAATTGTCAATTGTTAGAAACGTCTATTTTTTCTTCTCCAATGTCCTAAAACAGTGAAATGCAATAGGCAAAAATAAAAAGTGCACAAAAGTTTTGGATTTGTGCAGTGAACATATTACCTTTGCACAAATTTTTTGGATTTGTGCATATATGGAGACGATACCAAGCTTCAATTCATACGTTCAACAAAGCATCATCAACAACTGGGACAAGGATGCGTTGACAGACTACAAAGGAGCAACATTGCAGTTTCATGATGTTGCCAGAAAGATAGAGAAACTTCATATCCTGTTCGAGAACAGCGGGGTCGAAAAGGGTGACAAGATAGCCCTCTGCGGACGAAACAGCAGCCATTGGGCGGTAGCATTCCTTGCCACGCTGACCTACGGAGCCGTTGCCGTGCCCATACAACATGAATTCACGCCCGAACAGGTTCACAACATCGTGAACCACTCTGAGTCTAAATTGCTCTTTGTCGGCGACGTGGTGGCAACGGCTATCAATCCCGACGAGATGCCGGCACTGGAAGGCATCATCTACATCCCCGACTACTCATTGGTCATCTCCCGTTCCGAGAAGCTGACCTACGCCCGTGAGCACCTGAACGCTATGTTCGGAAAGAAATATCCCAAGTACTTCCATCAGGAACACGTCAGCTACTACATGGACAACCCGGAAGAACTGGCACTCATCAACTATACCAGCGGAACGACCGGATTCTCGAAAGGTGTCATGCTCCCCTACCGCACCATCTGGGGCAACCTCTGCTTCTGTCTGGACAGGCTGGGCTGCCACCTTCCCGACAACGGCAACATGGTGTGCATCCTGCCGATGGCTCACATGTACGGCATGGCCATAGAGTTTATCTTCGGATTCTGCAAAGGCCTGCACCTCTACTTCCTGACCCGCCTGCCCAGCCCGTCGCTCATAGCCGAGACGTTTGCCGAAACCAAGCCCGTGCTGATTGTTGCCGTTCCGCTCATCATCGACAAGATCATCCGCAAGCGCGTCTTCCCCATCGTTCAGACCAACCGTGTGAAACTGCTGATGAACATGCCTGTCATCAGCAAGAGGGTGAAGCAAAAGATTTGCGAACAGGTCATCAACGCCTTTGGCGGGCGCATGTACCAGATCATCGTTGGCGGGGCAGCCCTGAACAAGGAGGTGGAAGCCTTCCTGAAAACCATAGACTTCCCCATCACCGTGGGCTACGGCACGACAGAATGTGCACCACTCATCTCCTATAGCGACTACCACGATTTCGTGGCACAGTCGTGTGGCACACCTGTCGACCGCATGGAAGTGAAGATAGCCAGCAACGACCCGGAGAACATACCAGGGGAAATCATTACGCGCGGTGTCAACGTGATGGTGGGCTACTACAAGAACCCGGAAGCTACTGCACAAGCCATCGACGATGAAGGATGGTACCACACGGGAGACCTGGCAACGATGGATGCCGACGGCAACATCTTCATTCGCGGACGCATCAAAAACATGCTTTTGGGAGCCAACGGACAAAACGTATACCCGGAAGAAATCGAGGACAAGCTCAACACGCTGGCAATGGTCAGCGAAAGCATCATCATCCAGCGTGGCGAGAAGCTCATCGCACTGGTACATCCCGATACGGATGAAGTCAAGTCGATGGGATTCACCAAGGAAGACCTCACAGGCATCATGGAGCAGAACCGTCTGGAACTGAACGCGATGATTCCGCCATTCTGCAAAATCTCTGCCATCGAAATCCATGACGAGGAGTTTGCCAAGACACCAAAGAAGAGCATCAAGCGATACCTCTATCAGAATGCATAAATACAGCACATATATCCATTTTAAGAATAGGAATGGTCTAATTGGGAAAAAAGTACCAATTAGACCATTCATACTTAAAAAACTGCACATATTTTTTTGAAATGTGCATAGAACATATTACCTTTGCACAAAAATTTGAAATTTGTGCAATGGAACAGTATCAAAGCTTTAACGCATTGATTGAGAAGAGCATCATCGACCATTGGGACTTAGACGCTCTTACTGATTACAAAGGTAAGACGCTGCAATACCATGATGTAGCGCGAAAGATAGAGAAACTTCATATTCTGTTTGAGAACAGCGGCGTAGTGAAAGGTGACAAGATAGCCCTCTGCGGACGCAACAGCAGCAACTGGGCAGTGGCGTTCCTCGCCACGCTGACCTATGGTGCCATTGCAGTACCCATCCTGCATGAGTTCACTGCCGACCAGATTCATAACATCGTCAACCACTCCGATGCCAAGCTGTTGTTTACCGGAGATGTCGTCTCGACCATCATCGATGCGACGAAGATGCCGGCGCTCGAAGGCATCATCTACATTCCCGACTATTCGCTCGTCGTCTCACGGACAGACAAGCTGACGTATGCACGCGAACACCTGAACGAGATCTTCGGGCAGAAATATCCCAAGTATTTCCGTTCGCAGCACGTACATTACTATAAAGAGCAGAGCCCTGACGAGATGGCACTCATCAACTACACCAGCGGAACGACAGGCTTCTCAAAGGGTGTCATGATTCCCTACCGCGCCATCTGGAGCAACGCCGACTTTGCCGACCACGTGCTTGGACATATCCTCAAGGCGGGCGACAACGTCATCAGCATCCTGCCGATGGCTCACATGTATGGCATGGCGTTCGAGTTCATCTACGAGTTCATCTCCGGAGCACATATCTTCTACCTCACCCGTGTGCCCTCCCCTGCCATCATCGCACAGGCCTTCGCCGACGTGAAGCCGCGCGTCATCATCGCCGTACCACTCATCATCGAAAAGATCATCCGTAAGAAGGTGTTCCCGAAGATTCAGAACAACCGCATGCGCCTGCTGCTGAACATGCCAGTCATCAACAAGAAGGTACGCGAAAAAATATGCGAACAGGTCTATGCTGCCTTCGGAGGCAACGCTTATGAGGTCATCATCGGCGGCGCTGCCCTGAACCAAGAGGTCGAAGCATTCCTGAAGCGCATCAACTTCCCCTACACCGTGGGATATGGTGCCACCGAGTGTGCACCTATCATCTGCTACCGCGACTGGCATGACTTTGTGCAAGGCTCATGCGGACAGGCTGCCTACCACCAAGAGGTGAAAGTGGTCAGCAACGATCCTGCCAACATCCCCGGCGAGATACTCACCAAGGGACCGAACGTGATGCTGGGATACTACAAGAACGAAGAGGCTACAGAGCAGACGCTCGACAAAGACGGATGGTACCACACCGGAGACTTGGGACTGATGGATGAAGACGGGAACGTCTTCATCAAAGGACGCTCAAAGAACATGCTACTGGGGTCCAACGGACAGAACATCTATCCGGAAGAGATTGAAGACAAGCTGAACTCCCTGCCGATGGTCATGGAGAGTGTGGTCATTCAGGAAGGCGAGAAACTCGTTGCCTTGGTACATCCCGACTACGACGAGGCTAAATCCATCGGGCTGACCAATGCCGACATCGCCAGCATCATGGAACAGAACAAGATTCAGCTCAACGAGGTGATGCCTCACTACAGCAAAATTACTGAAATAAGACTGCACGAAGAAGAGTTTGAGAAGACTCCCAAGAAGAGCATCAAACGCTTCCTCTACCAACCTAAGATGTTGTTCTAAGACACAGGGAGAATTTTTAAAAAAATTGTACATACGACACCATGTTCTGTAAACTGCTCTGTTAGAGCAGTCTACGTGACAGAGGAACGGGTGTAGGTATACGCTAATTGAGCGCAAGTCGTACACCGCCCCCAAAAGTTGAAAAAACAAACATTTAGTCCCTTTTCTGCAACTGTGATGTGTTTGCGTTCCAACTACTATGAGTTTGGACCGCAACTACATAGTAGTTGGCTTGCAAACTCATAGTAGTTGGAAGACCGGTGTTCGACTTTCGCCT